>OGPM01000006.1_pt1 | contig 216607 bp, 190 predicted proteins | sample 1552961 | NCBI WGS metagenome assembly OGPM01 (sample SAMEA2580304, study PRJEB22360) | human gut metagenome | biome: human gut; feature: human-associated habitat; material: faeces | place: Denmark | collected 2008/2010
CCGGTGGTAATGGGCGCAGCCCCAACAAACGGGCTTTCAACGTGTCGCATTGAAGTAATAGCTTTGTTATTTCCTCGTTCATGGCTTAATCTTTTGACTCAATTACCTTTAACTTCGCTCCACATTTAGGACACGTCAATACAGTAGTATCGATATTGGGGCGTACTTCTTCCGGTGATACAAACAACTCCCACATGGGTACATTTAATGCCTTAGCGATCTTCTCAAGTGTATCTAACTTGGGTTTTATTACTCCATTCACAATATTTCTTGTATTTACGTCAGTAACTCCTATTTGTTTAGACAACCATACCGCAGTCTTACCTTGTTTTGAAAGTAACTCTTTAATCTTCATTTCCATAATGTAAGGTATTACAATATTATTTTCATCAAAGATATGAATAATATTTTGAATATGGCTAAATCATAATGTACCACATTGTTAATTAATGATAAACATAATGTTTTATATGATGAAATATTTGTAAAACATAATCTAATACATTATCTTTATATCATAAAACTAAAACAAAGATATGAAAACGAAAATCAACAAATCGCAACTCTTCAAAATGGCATGGTCAATGTATAAACGCTCTATCTCGGTTCTCGGCCGTGAGTTCTGCCAGTCGTTCAGTGCTTGTTTGAGGAACGCATGGTTTAAGATGAAAGCGGAAGCCCGCAAGGCAGAAAAAGAGGCTCGCCGGTTAATGAAAAAGTTGGAACCCGCACAAAAGCCCGAATCGGTTGTATTTGACGCAACAATGGAAAGAGGGATAACGGAGTATTACAGAAGCCAAAGCGGGCGTTATTGCGGAGATTGATACACCAAATACACGTGCTCTTCCAAAACAACAAGAGCGGTGGCCCGGCTATATCACTGTGGAAACAAAAGCCGGGTCACTTTAATAAAAACCAATAGATTAAACCTATTGTCCGTGATACTCCATTTCATTCATATTTCATTTCAAGTTACCAAAAGTTAAACTCCTGATTATGAGCAAAATAAGGCTGTAAATATTTGGATAACTCACTGATAATGAGTATCTTTACAATACTAAAACAAACCAATATTACTAACAATTAAAAGATAAGAGATATGAAAGCAAGTAAATCTTTAGAGACGAGAATAAAAGAAGTTATCACTAATAACAACGGTGAATGCCCATTGAAAAACGCTGTAACAATTAAATCCAGACAATACGTAGGATTTAATTACGACACCAATGAACACGAATATGTAATGTTATATTGGTCGATAAAAGAAGTTGTTAGATGCGGCAAAAGAGGTGTTGTTTATGTTTCAGACGGTATTAATCAATGGCGACCATCAGAGCTTTCAGAATCTGAATGTGAAGCTATAATGAAAGAAATAGCATAAGTTTAATCAGCAGGACTTTTTCCCTGCAAATACATAAGAGCAATGAACACATATTACAAATTTGCGCCAAACGTATTTTTGGCAAAGTGCGAAGAAAAGCACGAAAGAGGTGAGGAAATTCTAGTTACAACCAAGTATGGAAAAGAGAATGAAAGTATCGTTTTTAATCTGATATTTGAGCGTGACGGATTCTATTATTACTCCATCGTAAGGGCTGACGGATTCAACGTACAAGAATGGGCAAAACGTAGAGCCGAACGTAGACGTGAATGGTCTGTATCAGCAAATAAAAAAAGTCATGAATATTTCGAAAAGTCAAATAAGGACAGAGATTTTCTTTCACTTGGAGAACCTATTAAAATAGGACATCATAGCGAAAGACGACACAGAAAAGCAATAGCGGATGCTTGGAGAAACATGGGTAAAAGCGTTGAATTTAGCGACAAAGCAACAGAACATGAAAGAGAAGCCGAATACTGGGACAAGCGTGCTACAACCATCAACCTATCTATGCCGGAAAGTATTGACTTTTATGCGCACAAGCTGGAAGAAGCCAAAGAATATCATGAAGGTGTAAAGTCAGGCAAATATCCTCGTGAACACTCCTACACTCTTACTTATGCCAAAAAAGCAGTAAATGAAGCTCAAAAGAATTATGATCTTGCAGTAAAATTATGGGGTGGGTAATAAGTGATGAATAATCATTGTTAAATCTGACGGATAAAAATCGTATGCTGTCATCGATATTTTACAATCATTGGATAATGAGAAAACTTTCTGTTTGTATCTTGACAAGGACGATTTAAGGAATGAGTTAGAAGATATGATTAAACGATTCATTAAACGGACAGAAAAGAAAATCAACGAAAATCTATAAATCATCAATTATGACACAAAAAGAAGCATTAAAACAATTAGAAAAGTACTGTCATGCTAATCGAATGCATCTAACCGCTTCGTCATTCTCTTATGGGTATTATGCGTTCGTAATACACGACGAATCATTTACCGGGGATAGAGTAATAGAAGGGGGCATTCCATGTCACAGGATAAGCGGGTATCTGAAACCCACAGAATTGTTGATATGGATTGATGGGTATCATGCAGGATTGCAAAATTCAAAACTAAATAAAGGGGATATAGAATGAAATACAAATTCAGAATAATCGAAACCTACTCGAAGGTAGTGGAGGTAGAAGCATAAAACATGGATTCCGCTCATGAGAAAGTAGAAGAAATGATAAACACAGAAGAAATCGCCCTTACTGACGATGATTTTGAAGACATCGAAATTTACCCTTATGGAAACCAAAACAAGTAAAGCTATATCCCTACTCCACTCCGGCTATTTGAAAGAAGCATTAGCTATATTCTCTACTTTTCGAGTTGGTTTCTCCAAAGAAGAACGTAGAACATTGAAGATAGCACATGAATGCCTATCCGGTAATTCTGTTTTCTATCGACAACTCGGAATTGATACCAGCGCAGAGGTGGAGAAAAGCAAGTCAATTTTGATTGCTAAATACCTGTAAATCAAAAAAGTTAAACAAAGTTTAAGCGCATGAAATAAAAGACATAACTCATTGGTATTCAATATATTATTTATATCTTTACATGTCAAAAATAACAAATTAATCAATAAGAGCAATGAGAACAGCAACATTGAAAGAGCCATATAAAGGCTATAGAAACATAATTCTAATCGAATATTGGCCGAACATACATAAATGGGAAGTCGAGATTTGTGGAAGTGGTAAACATATTTTTGTATATGAAGAAGAATTTGAGGAGGATTAAGCCATGACATACGAAGATTTGAAAGAAGAAGATGTTAATAAGATGCGGAATCTTAATCGCAAGAATCACTACTGTCTATCTTGCAAAGAATTGGAATCACTTGCCAAGAAACATCAAAACCATCGCAAAATTGGTGATGAATATACCTGTTTACTTATAGAATATCGATTAACTGATATAAATTTCCATACCGAAGCGTCATTGTTACACGCTGGAGAATATGAAAAAGTCATAGAAATAATAAAAACGTGGTAGTTTAGACAATTTTAGCACTAAAAGTGCATGAATTTCATATACTTTTTATATATTTACACCGTAAAAAGAACAAAAAAATGAAGATTTTTACATCGTATTTCGGTAATATCCGAAAACTGAAAGAGGCGGAAGTTAATATGATTTGCGTAGCAATCGGAAAACCCAGATTTATAGCTGGTATTCCACAAATGCTGAATGTTTGCCCGACTCGTTATATGGTAAGTGGACCTTGTTCCCACGATGAATACCTAAAACTTTACGACAGAATATTGGCAAGCCAAGATGCGAACCAAGTCGTGAAACAAATTGAAATGTTAAGCGGAGGAAAAGACGTTGCTCTTTGTTGCTACGAAAAACCGGGTGATTTCTGCCATCGCCATATTTTGGCAAAATGGATCACAGAAAATACTGGTATTGAAATCACAGAATTTGGAGTTGTTGAGAAGAAAGAGCCCAATTATGAACAAGCGAGTTTGTTTTGAAAATAATGCCAACCATCAATAGCGTTTGATGGGATGCTGTCAGATTTGCCAAGCAAGCGGTGGTTTGACAGCATTGGTTTGGTTGAATGGCGAAGTGATTAACGCAACGGTCTGCAAAACCGTTATTCGTGGGTTTGAATCCCACTTCAACCTCAGAGATAAGAAATAACGACCAAAGTACAAGGAAGGGCAGTGAAAATTCTGATAAACGGTTTGCAGGCTGCCCATATTGCGGAAATAGCTCATCGGCAGAGCGTTGGCATTCCAGCCAAAGAGTGGGGTTCGATTCCCTGTTTCCGCTCAACCCTTATAGTAGCGATAAGCAAAAGCAAGAACATTAAAGCTTGTGCAGTTTACGGGGTGATAGTAATTGCTATCTGACACGACTGAAAGAAGCCGAAGAATTGCATAAGTGTTCTTGCAAGTAGCTTGGATTTGTGTTTAGTCCTGTCGGGAATACGCTTGGCAGACTTAGCACAAAATGTATATGAAGTTATATACAACTTAAATATATGGACGAAAAAACGATAACAAATCCTTTAAATCAAGGACAAGAGAACTCTAATGATCCTATCAAAATTACAGTGTTAGGGTGTGGTAATGTAGGTGTAGCCATAGCAGCAGATTTATCTATTGGCGGACACGACGTTTCTTTGATTAAAACCTCCCACTCGAAAGAATCAGTTTTTTACAAAATCCGTCAGAACAATAACCGTGTATTGCTGAAAGAGAACTGTAGTTATAGAACTGCTGTAATCAATGAAGTATCTCATGACATTAGCAAAGTAACAAAAGCTGATGTCGTCATTGTGACAATTCAAAGTACCTATCACGAAAATCTTATCGAGAGAATAAGCAAGTTTCTCAACGGGAGCCAGATTGTAATTTGCATTTGCAGTTATATGTCATCTTTCTACTTCAAAAAGCACTGTTCTTCAATGCCAGTCATAGTGGAAACTGCTGGCCCATATCTTGAAGGACGAATAGAAGAAGATGATGTCCCCGGAGAAGTCGTATTCCGGGTTGGGTGCAGGCTTACAAGAAGCCCATTGTCTATCTTCCAAAAAGAAATAGCAGGGGAGTGTATGGATAGAATCCGTCAACTATATAAAGGTTTCAGCAACGAATACTCAGTATTGGAATCCGCATTACTCAACCCTAATATGGTTTTGCATACCGTTGGATCCATAATGAGCATTCCAAGAATAGAATACAGCAAGGGAAACTTCTGTATGTATAGGGAAGCATACGCCCGTGGTAATGATGCGACCTTTAAGGTTATGCTGGATTTGGATAAAGAGAAACGCAAGGTTTTAGAACGATTAGGTTGTAATCCTATCGATATTTTTGTCGCAGGAGGTTTTCTCGGTGACCCTATAAAGAGTTTTTACGAATACTCTGAATCCAAAGATAGGGCGATAAGTCCTACTTCAGTGCGTTCAAGATACATCACGGAAGATGTTTCACAAGGTCTTATCCTGTTGGAAAGCATTGCCAAAAGAATAGGCGTAGACGTTCCCATTACAACATCTCTCATCAATATTTCAAGTGTAGCTTTAGGAGAAGATTTTAGAGAAAACGGAAGAACTATCCAGAGATTAGGTTGCGAAAAGTATATAGAAGAACTTTGCGAAACAAGATATGGATATTAGCACAGACATAAAAACACGTACATTTGGTGTCGAGATTGAGATGTGTAATCTTGATCGTAGTAAAGTGTCATTGCCAACAGGATATTCATGGAGTAAGGATGAGGATATTGTTAACACAGACGGGACGTGTAATAAGAGATTTGGTGGCGAAATTAATACTCCACCGCTAAGACTTTGCTTGAAAGATTTGCACGAATTGAAAAGTGTATATGAATCTATGGTAAATGCAGGAGGTGTAATCAAATGGAGCGTCTATACACATGTCCATATCTATGCTGGGGATTTGTCGGTGGAGCAATTAAAAAATATCTTTCTTTTCTTTTATGTATGCTATCCGTTCATCAAAAAGTATGCGAATATCTCAGAATGGGACGAAATGGTTTTCAATCTCATGCCGATTCCTACTGAAAAATATTATAATGGTGTTTTGCAATCCAAAACATTTGACGACATAAGAGAATTATTTACTAACAATTCAAAGAAAGGTTTTATCCGTCACGCAATTAACATATCATCATATTTTAAGACTAAGACTATAGAGTTTCGCACCTATCATGCTACAACAGATTTTTATATGGCGATGAATTGCGTTTACTCTACGTATAGAATGTTTTATTATGCCATAAATCATACGTTGAATGACTTTCAATTACTACATACCTACGAGGAGTTCAAAAAAGTTACCGGACTGAAATACGAAACACCTAAGGAGCTTATTCCGCTACTCTATCAAGGCAACCCATACAATGCGATAGAAACGTTTCAAACAAGACCGATAGCATTCAATTCCAAACAGGCTTCGGCTCTATATGAGGCAATGAAAGAACATGGGCACAAAGAGGTATGCATAGTAAACAGCTTTTTATATAACTATGAGTTGTTTTTCATGGATAAAATGGATGTGTCTATTTTTAGTCAAGACCCATATTGCCATTTGCTGTATTTGCTATCCAATGGAAAAATGTCGCTGACGTATAACAACAGTCTGGAATGGCTGGAGCAGTTCAACAACAAGACACCATCAAGGCAGCTTGCGTTGGCTCTGTATGCAAAGGGCTTGCAGAAGTTCTGTATGAGCCAGTCTGCAAGGAACGATGCTATTCTCGATGCGATAAAGTATAAGGCAAAAGAGTCCATTGAATACACGGAGAAGTCAAGTGAGAGGCTTATGTCGCTGCTTACTACCTGTGAATACCATCGAGGCTCTCTTCAAGAAGCAATTGATGGAAAGAAAGTCATCTATTTTAACTATGGTAAGGATAAGTTCTTAAAGAGGGCGTTCAAGCTGATACGGGAAAACAGTGATATGGAATCGGACATTCCCGTTATAAGGAATGACTATTACGAATTGGTGGAAAGGTTGCCAAAAGACACTTGGTTTTACTTCATCAGCAATAGTCCATACCTTAGTAATATGCACAAAGTTGCTATCTTCAATTCTTCAGGAGGCGAAAGGTGGTCGGCTGGTCGTTATCTTTATTGCAACAAACCTTGCATAAACAGTCAGTCAAACACTTCATACTCATCCAGTATTGATACCGTTGATGAGATAGTTCCGCCTGATGATTTGGGTATAGATAACCCGGATGCTCTAAGGATATTGAAGGTAAAACCGGGTTACTTGAAAGGATTGCAGAAGAAGTATGTCAAGAAAGTGGATTCTGTAAGTTCATCCACATATCCTTTTGTAGTCATGTACGGCAAGTACACGCTGGGTGGTTTTGGATTCACGTTACCACAACACAATGGGTATGATCTGTTTCAACTTACTGATTTTTGCACGAATAATGCAATTCCTAAACTTAGTAAGTTTATTTTGTACTGCATACAAACAAAAGAAGTACAAAGAATATTGAGCCGCTCTATGCACAAGTTAGTGGAGAAGGTTATCAGCTGTGCTTATACCCACAAACCGGTAAGTATGAAATATCGGGGTGTTTATACAAAAGTGAAAGAGCATTGCACATCATCATATCTTGCTTATAGCGGGCAACTTGGTGTGTATTCAAGCTATAAGGAAGTAATAGAAAAATACCATAAGCTATTAGAAAATGGACAACGAAAATAGATGGAAATACGATCAGGTGGCCATCAGCCTTATAGATGAGGCGGAAATGAACGCCAACGAAATGACTGGAGAGGATTTTGCCGCCCTATGCGATAATATTGGCAAATCCGGATTGAGTAGCGTCCCGTGTTGTTACAAAAAACAAGACGGAAGATTTGTGATGATAAGCGGGCATCACAGATTGAGGGCTTGTAAGAAACTGCGTTACTCCAAGATAGGCATTCTTTATTGCGATGAAGATGAGCTTACGAAAGATGAGATTATAGCAATCCAGCTTTCCCATAACTCCTTACATGGAGAAGATAACAGGAATATCTTGAAGAAATTATTTGAACAAATTCAGACCATCGAGTTCAAGAAGTTCGCCCACATCAACATTGACGAAATTACACCGGTTGATACGAACGGTATAGATATATCCGTGATGAAGGAGACTTTCACTTTCTCCATTATCCTTTACCCAAACTCGTTTGATGCACTAGACAGTCTGTTTGGGGACATAAGGGAGCAGGCGAAGAAAAGCGACATCGTATTGATTGCAGACCATGAACCTAATGAGGAGATGCTGCTTAAGTTGCAGAAAGAAATAGGAGACCAATTCAACATCAAGTCTCCTGCAATATGCTTTTCTAAGCTGCTTGATCTAGCAAAGGAACGTTTAACCGAAATACAGAAAGACAATGATTTGGGTAATAGCGAATCGTAAAGAGGAAGACGGCAGCTTTCCCACGTACAAGTATTATAAGAAAGCCTTTGCCGATGGTAAAATAGACATATTTTGTGCGGATAAGGATGATGATTTCTCTTTTCTCACGAAAGAGGATATTGCTTTTATTCGGGCAAGAGACGAGAACATCAATCAACATGTTAGAAAAGCTCAGGAAAGAATCGGATTTGCGTCCACGCTTGAATCTTCGCAGACTAACTATCTTACTCATGATAAGGAAGCTGTTAAATCCGAATTGTACAAATGTGGCATTCCGTTTCCTCTGACAGTTAGTCCCAATGATGTGGAAAGAGGTTTCGCATATTTCGTTAAACCAAAGTTTGGCGAGAATAGCGTCGGAATAGATTCAAACAGTATATGCTTTACTAAGTCGCAGGTCATAAATAAATGTCTATTTCTTCACAAACAAGGCATAGAACCGATGATAGAACGTTACATTGACGGGAGTGATATAACCACTTCTGTAATATACTCAAAGAAAGATAGCTCTTTAAAGACATACTCTGCTTTTACGAATGCCAATAACACGGATGGCATACAAACGGATGAAACAAAGCGAAATTACAGCTTCAGTGCATCTGCCTGCAAAGATGAATTACTTGACAGAATTGCGAAGAAAGTGTTTGAAGCGGTAGGTGCTAAACATTACCTTAGGATAGATTTCAGAATGTCCAACCAAGTACCATATGTGATAGATATTAATATGATTCCCGGACTTTCTCCCAATGGATATATGGCTAAGTGCATGAAAGAGCATGGCATAGAGTACAATGATTTTATACGAATGGTCGTAAACAGTGCGTTCTAACTGATAATTAAAAACAAATAGAAATAAGCAAATTCAACATTTAAAAACTGTGATATGGCACGATACAAGAAAATCCCGTATGAAAAGGTCGCTGAGGTTTATACTAAGAAAGCTGGTAATATATCATCTACGTGTACTTCTCTCGGCATAGACCGAAATACATTTACCGCATGGCGTAAAAAGTACCCTAAATTGAATCAACTACTGTCAGATGTTGATGAGAGTTTAATCGATTTTTCTGAAAGCAAATTGCTTGAACAGATTAACGCAGGCAACCTTACAGCCATCATATTCCATCTCAAGACAAAAGGCAAAAAACGTGGCTATGTGGAAAGCGTTGAGCAAAACGTGAATGTCAATCCATTTGAGAAACTGATGCAAGAATTGCCTGATGATGAGGAATGAGCCATGTACGCAAGGACATACGCTACTTAAAGTCATGGATAGAAGACTGGAATAGGTTTTGCCGTGATGTTTTGAAGGTTCGTTTAGACAGCGAGCAGCAATCTATCATATCCTCTGTCCAGCACAATCCTATGACAGCTGTTGCATCAGGTACAGCTCGTGGTAAGGACTTCGTTGCAGCATGTGCTGCTATGTGTTTTATGTACCTCACTCCACGTTGGAAAGATGGCAAATTATCCAAGAATACAAAAATTGCCATGACTGCACCAACAGCAAGGCAGGTATATAACATCATGATGCCTGAAATCTCACGACTATTTAGAAATGCAGAATTTTTACCCGGTCGACTTCTATCTGCCGGAATAAGGACTAATTATGAAGAATGGTTCCTGACGGGGTTTAAGGCTGGTGATGACAATACTGAAGCATGGTCTGGGTTCCACGCTGTGAATACAATGTTCGTCGTTACTGAAGCATCGGGTATTTCAGAAGCAACATATAATGCTATTGAAGGTAACTTACAGGGAAATTCCCGTTTACTCATCGTGTTTAATCCTAACATAACTACGGGTTATGCCGCACGAGCCATGAAATCCAATCGATTTGCGAAATTCCGGTTAAACTCACTCAATGCAGAGAATGTAGTCAAAAGGAAATTAGTCATTCCCGGTCAAGTAGATTATGAATGGGTAAAAGATAAAGTGATAAATTGGTGTTCTCCCATTCAGAAGGCAGATTTTAATGAAGGAGAAGGTGATTTTAAGTGGGAAGATGGTCTATACCGACCTAATGACCTTTTTCGTGTCAAGGTACTTGGTATGTTTCCAAAAGTCTCCGAAGATGTACTTATTCCGTATGAATGGATAGAGCTTGCAAATGATAATTGGAATCGTTTACAAGAAGAAGGTTTTACACCGTCTAAATCATGTAAGATTGGCTCTGATGTTGCTGGTATGGGTCGAGATGAAAGTGTACTTTGCCCTCGATACGGAAACTATGTCCCTAAATTTGAAGTTCACCAATCTGCTGGAAAAGCGGATCACATGCATGTCGCAGGAATGCACATCATATATCTTTCTGACAAAAAATCCAAAGCGTACATCGATACAATAGGAGAAGGAGCTGGAGTATATTCTCGACTGGAAGAACTCGGATATAGGAATGTTTATTCTTGCAAGTATTCCGAGAGTGCAAAAGGCTTGCATGACCTTACCGGACAATATGAATTTGCCAATATGCGAGCTTACTGCTATTGGTCTTTACGTGATTGGCTTAACCCTAAGAACGGTTTTGGGGCGGCTATTCCCCCTTGTGACAAACTCATGGAGGAAGCAACCGAAACACACTGGAAGTTCCAAAGCGATGGACGGATTATAATTGAACCGAAAGAAGAAATCAAGAAACGTATCAAACGTTCGCCAGACTATATGGATGCACTTGCTAATACATTTTATCCATTTGACTATGATTTTATTAGTGACGAAGAATTACTAAAAGACTTTTTATGATCGCTATAAACCTCTATCTTTGCATCGAAGACTGTCTTATTATTTATTAATAATTGCAGTTTTCATTGCTCTTATGTACGCCGGCTTGTGAAAGTCGGCGTTTTTGATATTACAATATCCAAGTTACCAAAAGTTAAACCCTTGATTATGAGCAAAATAAGGTTGTAGATATTTGGTTAACTAACTGATAATGAGTATCTTTACAATACTAAAACAAACAACATTACTAACAATTAAAAGACAAAGAGCAATGAGTACTGTAGATAAATCAAAAATTAAAGCATTTTTCTCTGACATCGAAAAAATGCTTACGGTAAATGGCGATTACATTTTAGTAGATGATAATATTGAGCTTCAAAGCTGGTGTATTTACACCGTAAAGAATGGTAAGCTCTATGATAACATATCTTTCGATATGGAGCCAAGAGCCTATAATAAAGATGATTTTAATGATCTTAAAGATTATTCAGAGGGTATGCAATTCGCTTTACTTACTAAACAATTTGAATCTTATTATCCTGATTAACAAGTAAAATAAGAGTAATGAAACATTCAGAAGAACAAATAAAAGAAATAATGTTAGCCTTATACGAACAACTTGGCAGACATAGATTTGTAGTTATGACAGGATCAAAATTTACCGGTTACATGGAGAATGAATCTGGTGACCTAGAGCAGGTTATTAAATTGAGCAAAAATAAATCTGGCGCAGATAAATTAATTATTACTTATGAAGAAGGTAAGGATACTTATTCTATGAGATTCATCAAATCCCCGAAATTAAATAAAAAGACTTTTTCTTTTTCCGAGGCCAAAGAGGTCTTCTTTTCGAGTGATATTTATGCTGAACAGTTGCAAGAAGTGTTCACACAAGTGACAGGCTTATATACTCATCTTTAAACATAAAATCGATGAAAGCAAACAATCCTAACTACAAATTCGAAATAGCATAACTATTTAATACATAAGAGCAATGAAAAAGAAAGCAGTAGAATACAGCATAACAGCAAAAAAACAAGATTTTGAAGTTGTCAAAGTTTATTCTTCTATAGACTCTGCTAATTTCGCAAGAAAGTTCTATCATGAAGATATTCTTATTTACGAAAGTGCATTCATTATATTGATGAACAAAGCCTGCAATATAACCGGGTATGCTAAAATCTCTCAAGGAGGAATATGCAGCGCATTAGCTGACAAAAGATTGATTGCCAAATATGCTATTGATACCCTCTCTACTAATGTCATATTCGTTCATAATCACCCAAGCGGTAACAAAAACCCTAGTAATGAGGATATAAAAATGACTCACTCCCTTAAAAATCTATTAGATATATTTGATATAAAATTATTAGACAGTATTATTCTAACTGAAAATGATTATCTTTCAATGAACGATGAATGCCTTATATAGTATCTCAGCTGCAACCTCACACGCAATTTTCAGATTCACTGATGAAACAATCTTTGCCATTCTCAATAGAATAACTGGATAATAACGCAAATTCACTTCCACTTGCCTTTGGTTACTTGATGATAAATCTCTCATTCCCAGCCATCTTGTTTTTGTCTTGCTTTGTCTTATTCTTTATTATCCTCTTTTCTTAAAAAAATAAAACTCGATCAATATTTTATTGAAAAGTGTATGAAATTCATATACTTTACTGTATATTTGCAAAAAGCGTATGAAGATGTACGCCACCCGACTTGTCGTAAACACCTGTTTGTCCGTTTAGGCGGAGGCACATCTGAAAGAAGATGCGAATAGTCTGCTGGCTACATTGCTACGCAGACTATTTTTTTGTTTAAACCTAAATGAAATGAACAGACAACAGCAAGTTTTCGTAAGGTTGAAACTTAAAGCGAAGGCGTTAGGGTTCAACGCAAAGGAATTGAAGGGTATCGCCGCCAAGATTGCCGATAACCTGAAATCCGCAGAAGATGCCTCAGAAGAGGATGTAAACGCAGAAATCGACGAGCAGATAGAAGCGGTTCTCCCTTACCTCACTTTCGGCCAGTCGCAAGCCAACCGTTTGCTTGACGAATGGAAGAAAAAACACCCCGAATCAGAAGAAGAAGATGATGATGATGACGACGTTGACGATGACACGTCAAAAGGCGGCTCTCGTCCAGCTGGTTCAAACAAGAAAAATCCCAACAACAAAGGAAATGAACAAGACGAAGAACCCGCATGGTTTAAGTCTTTCAGAGAGCAACAGGAAGCCCGTTTTGCAGCATTGGAAGGTGAAAAAGTTTCTAACTTGCGTAAAGCAAAACTTGAAGCCCTGCTGAAAGACACTGGAACATTCGGTTCAAGTACCTTGAGAAGCTTCTCTAAGATGAACTTTGAAAGTGATGACGATTTCGAGGAGTTCTATTCAGATGTTGAGGAAGACCTGAAGAATTACAATCAAGAGCGTGCAGATGCAGGTTTGGCAACATTGGCAACCCCTCCTGCTGCCGGAAGTAAAGGTTCGGGTAAACAAGACGAAGTATTAACCGACAAAGAAGTTGAAGATTTAGTCAACACTTTCTAAGTCAAAAAAGAAATTGTAACAATGGGTGCAACAGCAAATTTATCAAGCGAAATGGAAGTTCTCAATGCCGGAATGGATTCTGTCGTAATCCGGCATTATGTAGCTGGCATTATCGGAGGTCGTACTCTTGACGTATCAAATTATAACCTTCCGGTTATTAAAGCCGGGCACGTTGTTATTCGTGATCCGTCAACAGACACGTACAAACCTATGCCCGTAAAATCATCTGGTGATGGATACGACTCACTCCCCGGTTCTCATGAATATGTAGGAGTAGTTGTATGTACAAAACCAACTAGTGAACCATTGGTTGGTATTATGTATAGTGGCGAAGTCAATGATTTGGCGAGTCCATACCCCATAGACGACATAAAAGCGGCTATGAAAACGGCATTGCCAACTCTTGTATTCTTACACGATTAATGTAGAAAGGAGGTAAAAAATGAAAGAATCACTATTTATTGAATACATCAGAAAGATTTTCCCGAAACTTCAAACCATCATCGAGAGAATCAATGGTAAGCGAGGCAATCAGCTTACATATCTTCACAAGACAATGCTTCGCAAAGAATATTCCGCAGACCAAAAGTGGGAAAGTGCATCAGTTAACACAACTTATGTTGCGGCCGACATGGTAGCAATGGACTCACCTCTCCCTCCTAAGATGAGAGACTCCATTGCTCACGCAAATGGTACATTGCCAAAGGTCGGAATGAAAAAAATTCTTCGTGAGACTCAGATCAACACAATCAACATCATGAAAGCTCAAGGAGCTGCGTTCACTAATATAGCTAACAAGCTAACCAACGATGCGGTAGCTTGCTCTGTTGGTATCGATGAAAAGAACGAAGCAAACTTTTTAACTGCTTTATCTGATGGAGTTGTAATCGTTGAAGATGAAAACAATACAGGAACTGGATTGCGCATAAATTTCAACTATTTACCGCAAAATAGCTTTGGTGTAGAAACAGCTGGAACTATTTCTTCTGATGACATAAAGCGTGTTATTGCAAAAGCTGACGCAGATGGTAACTCAATTACAACGATAGCAATCTCGTTATCGACTTACAATAAAATGAGACAAGAACAATGGGCAAAAGAATTGGTTGCCAACTATCGAGGTCAGACATTCGACAGCAACACTAAGTTACCTGTTCCTACTGCTACATTGTTTGACGAAGCATTTGCCGATGACAACAACGGAATTACATTCTTAAAGATTGACCGTACAGTCATTTCTGAGAAAAATGGTAAACGCATTCCGTACAAACCGTGGAATGCGAACAAACTAATATTCCTTACTACACAAGAAGTTGGCGCATTGGTTTGGGGCACACTTGCAGAAGTTACTAATCCCGTAGCAGGAGTAATTTATTCCACGGTAGATGAATACAAACTTATCAGCAAGTATTCTAAAAATGATCCTTTGCAGGAATTTACAAGTGGTCAAGCATTAGTTCTCCCTGTTATTGAAAACGTAGACCAAATCTACTCTCTTGACATCTCAGAGGCTCAAACGATTGACACTACCGAAGAGGGAAAAGATTCTACCGATAAGAACATCACCATTTGGGGACAAGCTTACATAAAAGCAAACTTCGTCGCAGAGTTCAATAAAATAACCGGTAAAAACTTATCGACGACTATTCCAGACGATAAGTTAATTGCTGCTGTAAACAAATTGAATGATGCCGATGAAGCTAAGCTCAAAAAAGCTGTTGAATCATATAAAACAACAAATGGAGATAGTTAAGCCATGAAGACAATTCAGCAAGCTCTTATAGACGAAATACATTACCCTATTCCAGAAGGTTTTGTAGAGAATGTGATGATAAAACGCAAACTCAATCCAGTTGGTGATTGCGATTCAGATACAATGAACTCAAAGGAGTATATGGGAGCTTTGGCTGATTGTCTTTGGTCTTTAGTTCAGGCTATCAATTTTTCTGAAGCAGACAAGTCTTTCGGTTCTTTATCAGATAAAGACAAAGAACGTATTCTGTTACGTGTTAACTCAATCTATAATGCCATTGGTGAACCTTCGGTAGAGTTGGAGGCAAAGCCAATGGTATATATAGGTGACTGCCTTTTGTAATATGTCAGTAATAAGGCTATATCCACACAGATTGCAGTACCTCGTATCAAAAGATGGTTACGAGGATAGCAATGGTGATTATCATGAAGGAGAAACTAACTGGGAAGGCTGTATTGAATGCGACGCAGTTCCTTCTGGTAAAGCCTCTGAAAAAGAGTTTGACGATGGTATTGTAAGAAGCTATTCATATACAGTTTATCTACGTGCAAATTGTCGAACATTCATGATCGGTGACAGGATTAAGATACATCTGCTTGAAGGAATTGAAAGGGAGTTTAGTGTGAAAGGTTTCCATCGCTACCAGAAACAATGTAAACTATGGGTATAAGAATGACCACCAAGCTAAGCGAAGTGCATGACATGCTCATGAGAGAAGCAGAGCGTGTCGAGCGTCTTACTATTCGTGCTTTATCCAAACTTGGCGAACAATGCGTTACAAAAATTCGTGATAGAGCAGGTGATAAAAGTTGGTACGACCAAACAGGCAACTTGCGTAGTTCGGTTGGATATGTGATTGCTCATAATAAGAACATCATTCAATACTCAACTTTCAACCAAGTGAAGCAAGGTTCAGAAGGTGTAAAAACAGGTAAAGACTTAGCGAAAGAACTTGCTAAAAGATATTCTAATAACTATGTACTTATCGTAGTCGCCGGAATGAACTATGCTGAATTTGTAGAAGCGATGGATAATAAAGACGTACTTGCATCAACCGAACTTTGGGCAAGAGAACAAGTTCCATTGATGCTTGAAAAACTTAAAAGACAGATTGCGAAATAATGAAATCCGATATTGAAATAGCTAAGTTCGTTTATCACAAAATTAAAGGTACAGAACTCGAACGTAATGTCTCCGGTAAATTGAGTGACAGAGGAAGGCCCAACAAATCTGATAAAGAAGATATAGTCATATCTGTTCTTGCAAATGAAGGTTGCGGGCAAATACAACGAGCCTATGTGAATGTCAATATATATGTCAAAGACTTATGGAACTCTGAAACCAAAACATGGGAAAAAGATTCAATCCGAATTTGTGAATTATGCGAACTATCGAAGTTTTTATTCGCTATACGAAAAGACGAATATCATACGGTTCCATCACAATGCAGTCAAAAAACTGATTCAACAGGAGTTTCATTTGAAGACGGACATACAGAGCATTTCATTAATAACAAACTGTACATAGAGATAAATAACGAATAAATTTTTAATATAAATTAGGTATATCATGGCAGTAATAGGATGGGGTAAGCCCCGTGTATTTATAAAAGATTTGGATGCTTCTGCTCCTAAATGGGAGGAATTACCTACCCCTGTGGAAGATTCTACACAGTTGACAACAACAAAAGGAGATAAACAAGAAGCAAAAATCGAAGGAGGCGAAAATGAGGATGTAAAGTATGGAAAGAATACCTATGCTTTGGCATTGAACATTCGTGCCGCAAAAGGACGTAAGCGTCCTGTAAGTGATAGCGATGGTGTTGTTGCACACAATTATGCCGTTGTTGTTCAACCGGAAGACCCAGAAGTTCAAGGCTTCTGCATGGAGAAAACGACAGTTTCCGTTGAAGACACTTTTACTTCTGCTGACGGTGGTGTCTGGGCATACACTTTTGATGCTTTGAAAGCAGCCGCCGATAAAAAACAAATTCAGTGGGGTAAAATCATCGTGACGGAATCCGGTGGAACTATCAGTAAAATTGAATGCGATCCTGAAGAAGAGTCGGGAGAAGATGATAAATTCGAAATAGCTCCTAATCCAAGTGTTGGTGGATAATTCAATAGGTTGTAGATAGAGCCAAACGTGGGGGCTTCGTACCCACGTGTTCTGCGTATCTAGTGTAACGGTAGCACATATACACTCCATGTATAAAGTTGTGGTTCGACCCCACAGTTGCGCTCAATATAATTTATTTTGCATGGACAAAGAAGGGGAAATAATAGAAATGGATATTGCAGATACTATCATGGAAAGACCTTATGAGTTCCATATAGGAGAAATGCAATTCTACTTATACCCTGCCACATTGGGTAAAATATACCTTTTATCACGTCTTACCGAAAATTTAGAAATAAATAAAGACTTCCTTTCTCTAAATCCATATATGGAAGCATTACGATTATGCGATTCCAAAAGAGATATTATATGCAAAATATTGTCTTACCATACATTCGATAAAAAGGAAGAATTATTCAATAGCCACCTAATAAATGAAAGACGAAAGCTATTTGAAGACAACCTATCGAATGAAGAACTTGCTCAACTATTCATAATAGTGTTATCAAAGGATAACATTGACCAGTTTATTCAACACTTTAAGATTGATATTGAGAAAAAAGAACAAGAAAAAATATCAAGAATCAAGAAAAAGAAGTGTAACACTATAACCTTTGGAGGTAAAAGTATTTATGGTACTTTGATAGATATAGCCTGCGAACGCTATGGCTGGACTATGGACTATGTTGTATGGGGTATTAGTTATGCCAACCTGCATATGTTACTTAATGATTACATAACATCTATATACCTTACTGACGACGAGATAAAAAAATATCATATATCTACGGACCGAACATTTATAAACGGGGACGATCCTAAAAATATGGATAAAATAAAAGGCATGAAGTGGGACTAAAAATAATATTAATCCCCTTATCCATATCCAACGTTATTAAGCATTCTGCTATAAATTTATTTTAATGCATCCTATTAATAATGTTCCACAATGTACACTGTTTTCTTATAAAGGGATAGTATCAATATGAATGATTTCACCATTTGTACCAATATCTATCGTCCAACATATCACGTCATTATAATTAGTCCATGCCCCAATAGATGGCACTTGAATTGTGGCATTTTCAAGTATTTGATAATAAACCTTTTCTCCAATATATATATAAAAGAAATTCAGAGGATATTGTTTTGCGCTTCCTTTTGTAGCAGATTTTATTCCAGAATTATATGTATTAAATGACATTGTAATATTACCAAAATATGGAGCATTAAATGTATATGATTTTCCGCTCAAAGTATTGTTTTTAGTAGATGGAGTCTTTTTGACTTTTGTAAACGATATACTTTTTGTTTTTTTATTTCCATATAAATCTTTATAGTCGATATTCACTTTAAGCAAATCATCTGATACTTCTTCAACTGTATAAATTGTTGTCCTATTAAAATAGGAATTTTGACATGATACTATATTTTTGGATTGAGTATAATCACCGCTATCTATAAACTCATCTGCAATATATGCCGAATAGAATCCATCATTTCCAAATGACACTACATAATTTTCACTTTCCCAAACACCTATAATTAGTGATTTCGTATCATCACTCGTCGATCCGGGTTCTCCGTCCTCCGTTCGTGCACATGATTGTAAAATAATAATTGATAATAGAATCAATATATATAAAAATAATTTCTTCATATCTTTATTTTTTTATTTATCAGCACATTTTTTCGCCAAATCAAGACCCTCTTTAAGACCATCGGCATAATTAAAAATATCATCGATAGTCTCAATGTCAATCCATTCATTCGTCTTGTAGTTATCCTTTGGCAAGCATATTTTTTTACTCCGTTTCCCTATATAAATGCGGCAAATCCACCACCATGTACTACCATCTATGTTCACGGAAAAATAAGTCTTGTAGTCGTTATATTGAATACGAGATACATCTACATACTGCCTCAATATACTGCGCACGATGTTATAGGCATCTATCTCCTCTTGTGTAGTAACTATACCTTTTTCTCGGTCTTGAAATACTACACCATCGGGAAGTTTTTCTTCATTCATTTCGTTCGGCTGTTGATTTTCATTCTCAACCCCCTGTGGCATTTGCTTTTCCTCCTTATTCTCATTCTTCATAGCCACATTCAAACGGTCGGATATAATATCGTTAATCACCGAAGCAATGGATTTCTTAACAATAGGTCTATATTGGTCCACAAGTTTTGCCGTATATTTCCCATCATTAAGATTACGGACAAAATAACGTGTAAATTCATCGTCCGGCATTTGGAAATTACGATTAAGCATTTCTTTTACTTGTATCGTGATTTGTAACTCTTGTGCCGTACTCAATATATCTTGCTCATTATAATAAGACTTATGAAACTTTTTCAGTTGCTCAATATCGTTGTCCGATAAATCGAGCATATTCACCACAAGGAACGGCTTTTCGTCCATTATGTTCACCTTTTCTAAATCTGTATAAAAGCGATATTCTATTCCATTCGTCAAGACCCCAAACCTAGCCTTTGAAGCGACAAAATATCTTTGTAACTGAGTGTCATGTAAATTCAAGTTTTGTTTACAATGCTTGCATTCTATAAGTAGTATAGGATTTTCGTCCTTCATTATGGCATAGTCTATTTTTTCGCCTTTCCTCTTAACTAAGTCACAATCCATTTCCGGTACAACCTCAAAGGGATTGAATACATCATATCCCAATGCTGCTATCACAGGCATTACAAAAGAGGTTTTTGTCGCTTCTTCCGTTGCTATGCTATCCTTCTGTTTAGCAATTTTCTCTACAATCTGTTGAATTGTATCTTTGAAATCCATATCTTATGCTGTTAAGATTGTTTCGTCAAAAGTATAATACAATAATCATTTATTAAAATATTTATACTCACACATTAGTTAAACTTTATTAACTCTATTCTATTTTATCAAAAGTATATGAATTTCATACACTTTTGTATATTTGCAAATGATGTGATGTTACATCTACCCATTTTAATCGAAAAGACTCATGGCCGGACTTCATTTTGATATAACAGGCGACAATTCTAATTTTCTTCGTAAACTACGAGAAGTAGAAACCGGAGTAACCAATACTTCTAAGGAAATAGAAAAAAATGGATTGGGCATAGAAGATATGTTCAACAAAATGACGAAAGCAGCTGCAGCTTTTGGGGCTGGCTTTACAGCAAAAGAACTTATCCAAAATATTATACAAGTAAGAGGTGAATTTCAACAATTAGAGGTCGCCTTTACCACTATGCTTGGAAGTAGTGAAAAGGCAAACGTCCTTATGGCTCAGCTCACAGAAACAGCCGCCAAAACTCCATTCGATCTACAAGGTGTTGCCAATGGAGCTCGTCAATTACTGGCTTACGGTACTTCTGCCGAAGATGTTAACGAGACTCTTATACGATTAGGGAACATTGCAGCCGGACTTTCACAACCTTTGGGAGACTTAGTATATCTCTATGGTACAACTATGACACAAGGTCGACTTTATACACAGGACCTAAACCAATTCACTGGACGAGGTATTCCAATGATAAAAGAACTTGCCAAAGAATTTGGAGTAGCTGAAAGTGAAATCAAAGGAATGGTAGAAGCTGGTATGATAGGGTTTCCAGAGGTTCAGAAAGTCATACAGAACCTTACCAACGAGGGTGGTATGTTCTTTAACTTAATGCAAGAACAAAGCAAAACCATTACCGGACAGATTTCTAACATAGGAGATAGTTTCTCGATGATGTTGAACGAGATCGGCAAAGCGAATGAAGGTATTATCAATGATGCATTATCCAGCGTCTCTTATTTGATAGAAAACTATGAAAAAGTAGGAAAAATACTAATTGAATTGGTCGGTACATACGGAGCATACAGAACTGCGCTTATGGCTATTACTGCATTACATAACCTTCAAGCTGCTGGTATTACTGCATTGACAGCTAAAGAGGCAATACATTATAGTTGGCTGGTGCTTACACAAAAAGCTCAATCCCTACTCAACAAGACTTTACTTGCCAACCCATATGTCGCAGTAGCAGCGGCAGTAGCAGCACTAGGTTTAGGTATTTATAAATTAGTCACTTATCAAACAGAAGCAGAAAAGGCACAGGAAAGGCTGAACGATGAATTTGGTAAAACCGAAGTGGCTGCATTAAATGAAATGTCCACATTAAGGGAACTTAATAGGCAACTTACGGAGGCTAAAAAATGGTCTGACGAATGGTATGCTATAAAAGAAAAAATAGTAAATGGCTATTCAAAGTATCTTTCTGGCATTGATGAAGAAATTGATAAAACAGGGTCTCTTGCTGGACAATATGAAAAATTAGAAAAAGCCATACGTAAATCTATGGCCGCACAAAATTATACCAATTTTGCCAAACAAGAAGAAGATATATACAATAGCGTCAGAGAAAAAAACTTAACAAAAGTATATGATGCATTTACAAAAAAATATGGAGATGAGTCTGGATTAAAAGTCTACCGAAACTGGTTAAACTGGCTGGATAGCGGTCGAGATATACCGACAGAAATTCAAAGGATTTTTAATGATGTATCTACTGGATGGGGAGAAAGTGCAAATACACTTCTATTTGAAATAAGGCGACAAGCTGAAATAAGAAATAAAAATTTAGAAGAATACAGAAACAAATATTTCATTCCCGAACCCTCATTTGATTCACCTACTGAAAATATTTTTACAACAGAAGGTAAATCCATCTCCCAACTTGAAGAAGAAATCAAGAAGGCTGAAACCTCACTTGCATCATTAAAAAAGGCCCTTGCAGACGGCAGCGGAACAAAAGAAGCAGTGGATCAACAAGAGGCTTATATCAAGTCGCTTCAAAACACTATACTTGAACGTGAGAAAGATTTGAGAGTAATCAATGAAGTCAAAACACAAATCTCAAAATTAGAGAAAGAGCAGGGAGAAACTGTAAGCGGAAGCAAGGAATACAATGCGTTACAATCACGAATTGACGCACTCCGTGCAAAGCTGCCTAAAACCAAATCTGATAAAGCGGCTGAAGATAAGCAAGCAAAAGAGCAAAAAGAGGCCGAGCAGAAACTTGTTGATGAACTTCTTGAGCTTCGTAAAAAAAATCAAGAGAAAGAAATCTCCCTCTGGGAAGAAGGTAAAGATAAGAAATTGAAGCAAATTAACTACTATTATGAAGAACAGAAAAAAGAAATTAAAAAGAAAGAGAAAGAGCTGGCCGAGTTAAACAAAGTAGCTAAGATTGAACCCTCCAAGCTTAATGAGAATGGACTAACAACTGAACAACAGGAAAATATTGATACCGCAAATAGGTTAAATGAAAAGAATAAGAATAAACAGACCAAAGAAATTCTCGATGATGAAATTAACGCAATGAACGATTATCTTGCCGCTTACGGGAACTATTATGAAAAGCGTAATGCTATTATTGAGCAAGGCGAATCTCGTAAGGTAGGCAAAAACGAATGGGAACAGAAGTCTATTGACGAAGAAACAAAAAGGGCACTATCTGATTTGGATATAGAGGCGAATAAATCTACGTCTGCCATAAGTAAATTGTTTGACGATATGCGTCAACACACAGTTGCAGATATGCGTCTCATTGCTAATGAAGCTGAACGAGCATTCCAATTCTTGCAATCAGGCGAATGGGACGAAAACAAAGGTCTTGAATTTGGTATGACAAAAGAGACCTTCGACACATTGCGTAAATCTCCCGAAGAATTAGAACGAATTAGAAAAGGTATAGATAATGTCCGTAATTCCGCAGATCAATCTGAAACGGGGTTTAACAAACTATCTAATGGTCTTAAAAAAGTATTCGATGCCGGTTCAAACACAAAAAAATTGCAAGATGGACTTGAAGAAATAAGAAGTGGATTGAGTGAGATATTAAGTGTAGCCCAATTCCTTTCCGACACATTTTCAAATCTCGGAGAGGCTTTCGGATCTGATACACTGTCAGGCATTGCCGAAGGTATCAATGTGGCTATGGACGGCCTCAATTCAGCCATGCAAGGAGCAGAGGCAGGTGCTATATTTGAGCCGATAGGTTCTGCTGCTGGTGCTGCCATCGGTCTTGTCTCCTCTCTTGCTTCCTCTATCGCAAAAATCCACGACGCAAAAAATGAAAAACGGATTCAGAAATTACAAGATCAGGTAGATACACTTGACCGTTCGTATGAAAAGTTAGGCAAGTCCATTGAAACTGCTTACGGAAAGAGTGCTTCCAGCTTGATTGAAGACCAAAATAAATTGCTAGAACAACAAAAAGTACTTATTCAAAATCAAATTAAAGAAGAACAAGATAAAAAGAATACAGATAGCGACAGAATAAAAGAATGGGAAAATCAAATTGACGAAATAAACAATCTCATTTCTGATAACAAAGAAAAAGCTATCGATGTCATATTTGGGGAAGACCTAAAAAGTGCTATTGACAACTTTGCAGAGGCTTATGCAGATGCATGGGCTTCTGGCGAGAATAGGGCTAAATCTGCAAAAGATGTTGTAAAGCAGATGATGCAACAAATGGTAACAGAGAGCATTAAGGCAGCAATTAAATCCTCAAATAAGATGGAGGAAATACGCACTAAGTTGCAACAATTTTATGCCGACAACGTGCTTTCTCAATGGGAACAAGATTACATCAACAACATGGCTGAACAGCTTCAACAAGAAATAGATGCTCAATTCGGTTGGGCTGATAGTCTCATGGGAGAAAGTTCTACCACCGAACAAAAGTCGACAGCCGAAGGTTTTGAAACCATGTCACAAGATACAGCAACGGAATTAAACGGCCGGTTTACAGCGTTGCAGCTTTCTGGTGAAGAAATCAAAAATCAAATGATTTCAGCCGTAATCTCTCTAAATTCTCTTTTATCTGTATCAACTAATAGCAATTCTATACTAAATAACATTCTTAATCAACATGTGATTACGAATAGCTACTTAGAAGACATTGCAAAATATACGAAATTATTAATTGATATAAAATCCGATATAGCACAAGTCAATAGGAATACTAAAGATTTATAGATATGAATACAGTAAAAGAAATAATGATGGCTGCTTTACAAAAAGGAGCTTGTAATAAGTCTTATGGTGTTAGTGACTGGAAAACTCTAGTATGGTTGTTCTTTACACCACAAGGCATAGAGTTTTGTGAGAAGAACAACTTCCCTCCTATTGAAACGTTCCGTGAGATGAGTAATGATATTGCTAATTATTGCGTGTTTGTCGACACTAAAAATGTAAAAAGAAGTAATGATACCAATATTGCTTTAATAGGCAATACCAATGCGGAACTAGTATTTGACGATAATACTAGAGTTCACAAAGTTATACTCATGCATGGAGCCAGAGCTATAATAGTTGCCCGTAATTACGCAGTTATTAGACTTATAAACATACGAAATTGTCCTGTAGAAATCAATAAAGACAAAACTTCAGTTATACTTAAATAAAATGGCATCGGGAGAGTTTTACATAAATGGGAAAGACTGCTATACAACTTGGGGTATAAGTATGGATACATCATCTCTTTCCTCCTTAATGACACCGTCACCTTTAAAAGAGTTCATCGAAAACAAGTCTCGATTAGAACATGGCAAACGAGTCCTGTCCTCTAATCCTAAAATCGATGAACGAAATATCACTTTAACTTTTAACCTGACGGCAAAAACGGAAGAAGAATTCTTTTCAAGATACAACAACTTTTGTGAAGAATTGGCAACAGGCATAATAAATATAAAAACAAAGTATCAACCAAATATTACTTACAAAACAATCTATATTTCATGCAATCAATTTACGCAATTCATGAGAGGAATAGCACGATTTTCTCTAAAACTTGTCGAATATAATCCAGCAGATAGAAATTCATAAAAAAGTACATGTTTTTCATGCACTTTTATTATCTTTGACTGAAATCGTATGAAGATATACGAAACCATCATGATAGACATTAAAAACATACAAGGAGAGACTATTTTATCAGTTCCTATAACAGAAGAATGTGTTCATGTAGAGGAATTGATGAAATCCGATTATGTAGAATTGTCGTGGAACTCGGACCAAAATGAAGAGATTCCGGTAGGGGCTTATATCATACTCGATGGTGAGAAATATTCTCTTTTGGATCCATATAATCCAGAACAAAAGAACGAGGTCGAATTTCAATACAAACCACAATTTCATTCGAAATTTATATCATGGGGTAAAGTGCCTTTTTTCATGTATTCTTACGATGAGAATAACGAGATAACGAATCGGGAGCCGGATTGGTCTCTTACCGATAACCCGGCCAATTTCATGAGTGTTATTTGTAAGGCTATCGAGAACGAAACCGGGGATACATGGACTTACGCCGTCGATTCTTCTCTTAACGCTTCCACTTCTTTGTCTTTCCAATCAATTGACATATTGTCTGCCTTGAACAGTATAGCCTCTGCGTTTGAGACAGAATGGTGGGTTGAGAAAGATTCCATGATTATTCATCTGTCGAAATCCGAACATGGAGCTGTTGTTTCTCTCGAAGTTGGTGAAAACATCAATACACCTTCGGTTACGGAGGGAAAAGATGGGTATTATACCCGATTTTACGCATTCGGGTCAACTCGAAACATCGTACAGGAATACAAAGGTGCTAATGTCAACAATTTGGTCAACAAACGGCTGACTCTTGACCCTAAAAAATATCCGAACGGATATAAAGATATAAGGCCAAACCTTCAACAGGGAGAGATATTTAGCAAAATCCTACTGTTCGATGATATATACCCTTCATCGGAACTCTCCATATCAGATGTCAGATTCCGCCTTATGTGGCGTATAGACTCGGAAACGAATGATAAAATACAGATAGGCACAGATGAAAACGGAGACCCTATATACGACCAATATGCGATATGGTATTTTCAAATACCGGAATTTAACTTCGACAATTCCACTTATGACGAAGAAAAAAATCCGAATGGTATGCTTATACCCAATAAAGTACCTTCGGTACATTTTCAATCGGGGGCTTTGCAAGGTATGGAATTTGAGCTTATATACCATGATGAGAGTAAAACAATAACAAGTGATGATGGCATAAGCTTCGAAGTCAAAAAAGGAGATTTCGAGATTAAATATAAAGAGGAAGAAGGTAACTATATTATCCCTGCTATTACGGGACTTATACCGTCGGAAAATGACGATATTATCCTATTCAACGTCAAAATGCCGGAAGAATATACAGATTCGGCGTACATACGGCTGGAAACAGCTATGAACGAAGAAATAGAACGGCTTTCTTCCGACCAAAACAACTACCAGTTTTCATCTAATCCTGTGGTGTTCGATGAAAACAATCCTGATTTATCCATAGGAAGAAAAGTCGAATACATAAACGCAGGATATTCATATGTTACTCGTGTTATAAGCCTTACAACCAAACTCGACTATCCTTGCGAACAGACTATTACCATCGGGAACAACCTAATAAAAGGGAATACGCAAGAACTGAAAGAAGAGGTTGCATCTGCCAATAAGAATATCGACTTGATTTCTGCCATCAATGATATGACGGCTTCCCTGCAACAATCGTATCAACGGACTGTAAAACAAATGCAGGAAGGATTTGCCCGTATTAACGATATGTGGAAATTCGACACAGAGTTGGAAAATACGATATACTCGAAATTTAATGTGTATTCACAGGGTGGAATATCCGCTCTTGGTGTATGGCGTTGGGAAGGGGGTGGCGGTGGTGAAGGAGGGCTCATCAAGCTCGTGTATGGGTTCGACGATCTGGGCGGCGCATTCGACAACGCCACCCTTACCGATACCTTCAACGCCTACACCATCAACGAGATTTGGAAACTCGCCAACGCCGGCGCATCTACGATAGGTACAGGCAATGTGGTGACGGAGATCAGCAAAACGGGTGGTAATATCGTTGTCACCAAAGGCATAACCCTGTACGATTGGGTGCAGCAGCCGAACAAGCCTACCTATTCGCTGGCCGAGATAAACAACGTGAGCGGTACATATACGGGGCTGACAGTCGGACGTGCGGTCGAATCGGACAATGCGAAAAAGTTGAACGGACTTGACAACGGGGCTTTCCTGTATAAGAGGGGCGGCATGTATGAGACAGCCACCGGAAACGGGTGGTTGATTCGCACGAAAGTCGAAGAGGCCGAGGCGGCTATGTTGACGTTGCATCTGATCGGAAATGGATATTATAGCCGACGAATTATCAATACGATCGTACAGGCGTATAATTATGCCCCGAACGATGTCGAGTTTACGGCTACGGCCGGTACGCATTTCGGTGACGATTTGGGTGACGTGAAGGTGTTCTTGTACGGGGGACACGTGTGCTTTTGGGTTTCGGCCAAGACCGATTACCAGACCTGCTCCATATTCGTCTATAACACATACGGGGCTTTGAACGGGACTTGCGAGAACTGTGTGGATAGTATATCGTTGTCTCCCATGCCGGCAGTCGGCGTGAGCAAGCTGACCGTGGTGACCCCGTCTGTCGCCTTGACGGATAACGATTCCATCGCCGCCGACAGGCTTAAAAATATCCGGACGATTTGGGGAAATCCGTTTGACGGATCGAACGATGTGTCCGGAAGTCTGTCGGGAGTCCGGGATATAACGATGGAGGGAGACATCGATGGAGCGAATGTAATCAGGGCTAAGGGTATAAACCTTTCGACCGGGAGTAAGTCTGTCTCCATCTCCGACGGAAGGATTGTGGCGACGAATAACATAAGGTCAAAGGAGAGTGTCACATCGGACGGTAACATCACGGCCGGAGGGGATATATCGTCGCAAGGCAATATCTCGGCACAAGGCTCGGTCACCGCTCTAACGACTTCGGACATGCGTTTGAAGCGAGATTTCGACTATACCATCAGCTATACCGACAGACTCTTGGCGATGGGCAGGGTATGCGATTTCCGATACACCGAAAAAGCACGGAAGCGTAACAAGGGCGGCGTGGACGGGGAAGCCCATACGGGGCTGATCTATCAAAAGGTGAAAGAGGTGTTGCCATCGATGGCATACAAGACGGAGGACGGTCACGGAGCTTTGAACTACCTCTCGCCCGACTATATCAACACGATTGCCGGAGCAACGCAGGAGACAGCCCGTCTGGTTAAAGCCCTTATAGGAGATATAGAACGATTGAAAAAGGAATTGTCCGAATTAAAAGGGAAAGGAGGAAAGTGAGCGTATGGCCATCGATAAAAACAAGATCGTAGCCCCGGTAGCGATAACCGACCCGTATAACCTGCTGGGAATATACCCGGCAAACGGGGTATGGGACGTGGCCGACATTGTTGCCCTCGAACGCCCCCTGTTGCAGGGTGGCCGTCCGGGACGTATCAACAAATGGAGTCGTCATAAACCCGTGCGCTATCCGCAGGCTGCACCGCTATCCGACAACTATCCTCAGCAATCTGGCGGGGTCACTACATACGTCGATCAATGGGAAGGGAGCGACACCGACAAAAATCAGGGCATACGCTATGGGCTGAAAGCCACGATACCGCACGGCACGAATATCGTCGCTATCCATGATACCTCTTTCGATTATGTCGCCTATCCACACCCGGGTACGGATTTTTGTCGCCTCAGTGACTTCGACGGCTACGACCACAATGCGGAACCTAATCTTATCGGAAGTAAAATTGACGAAATCAGTGCGGATGTGCCGTATCTTTTTGTCGACATCAACTATTACGACACTTCGGTGAATCCTACCGGTGTACCCGTCGAATCATGGCTGGCACTTGCCTCCGACAAGAGTATCGGCGATTATTACCCGGCTATTTTGGCAACCGATGGAAATGGAAGCAGTTTTGCCCGATTGCTGACAAATACCTCTACAAACACCGTAACCACCTTGCGGGTGGGCAATGTGTGGTACTCTGCTTTCAAGGTCAAGTTTTTCAGTGACGGCACTACTCCGCCGATACTTCCTGTCGGACAGAGCGACACATTTCCGGGGGAGGATTCGATAGGGGCGAATTTGAAGGTGACATTGTTCCTTATCGATAAGAAGACGTTCGAATACTGGACAGGGGTCGACAAACAGATTACCGTGGCGGATTATTTCCCCATACCCACATCGATAGCCATGACAGCCGAGATAAACAGCACATATACCCCGATTAAAATCGTGGATTTCACTTTCCTTTCGAGTTACTTTCAGGTGCGTATCAGTTTTCCGAACGGAAATCCTCCGGTGGGTGAGAAATACACCTTCCGCATTTCGGGATCCGGATTCCTCGCAATCTATGATTACGAATACAAGGGAACTGGGATTCTCATTTTGAATATCCCTTTGGGGACGACACATCCGGACCTTCCACCGGGAACCCATACCTATTACTTGACCTGTTCCGTGTATGGGGTCTCCTCGTCGGGAGAGGCCGGCGTCCAACTCGACTCCCTGTCCAAAAACGTGACATTTGACATTCCCGACAGCGGGATTATCAGTTAACCATAAATACAAAACATTATGATTGAGTTAGTAAAAATCAGCGAGAACATCAGCCGTCAATTCGACGGACAGGAAACAGTAGATAACCTTCAAGCAGTCAATTACCGAATTGTGGAGAATGGAGTGGAAAAAGGCCATGTCACTGTCGGGCAAGGCAGTTTTAACATGAATGTCTATTCCATGACCTCCACGGTCGAGGAAACGAAAGCTCTGGTGGAAAAAATGTTCAACGCATTATCCGATGGCAGCTCTGAGTGACAAAGATCCCATAGTGAAGTACTCATGGGAGGATATTAAGTTTACCATTGGCTTTAAGGACAAGAACGGGAGCCCGATCGATGCCGAGACGAAAAAGTTTAAGTTCATCTACAAGGACGAGGCCGGTTGTTGTTGCGAAGTGAGCTACGACGGAAAGACACGTAAAAACTGTGTGTTCCGTGACGGCGTGCTGTACGGCATATTCAATTCCGGGACTTTCCGCTATGGCTTGCTATCGGTCGAGAGGCATTACTGGATAGAGGATGCCGATTTCGATGACGGCAAATGGGACTATGGAGATGTTTACAAAACCAATATAATCATCAAGTGATATGGCAGATAGTGATTGCATAATCGTTCATGAGCAGGTGGTAGTACCCGATGCCGCCGTGGTGGAGGAAATGGTTGCCTTGCCCGGTGAAAAAGGAGACAAGGGAGACCCTTTTACCTACGACGATTTTACGCCGGAGCAAATCGCCGATCTTCAACGTCCTGCGACAGAGGCGGCGAAAGTTGCCAATCAAGCGGCTGAAAAGGCAAACAAGGCGGCCACGGATATAAAGGTTCTCGGTGTCACGTTGACGGCAGAAGAAGCAAAACGGGAATCTGCTGAAAGCAGCCGTACCTCGGCAGAGAGTGAGAGAGCCGAAGCGGAATTCCAAAGAGAGACGAGTTTTTCCCAAATGCAAACTACGCTCGAAGGGCTTATTACTGATACCCGCACAGCCACATCGAACGCCAACACAGCGGCAGGAAATGCGGAGAATGCCGCAACGGAAGCTAACAACTCGGCAACTCTCGCTAATGAGGCGGCCGATAAAGCGAACCAAGCTGCGGAGAGCATAGACGATAAAATCTCCGGGAAACAGGACAGATTGATTAGTGGAGAAAACATCGAAATAAAAGACAATGTTATTTCTGCGCAGGGGATAAACGGGAAATTATTCGAAGATACGAGTAAAACCTACCAGCTGTATTATTTTAAAAACGGTTTGTTTTTTTATTGCAACAAGGATAGCAGGTTTGCCTGTTGGAATGAACAGACAGGAGAAGATACCGTTTATGATGAAATCCAGTTAAATATACATTCATATCAATATATTAGAAACTCTTGCTTCGTTTATAAAGACGGTAAAATCATTGTACCTAACAGTAGTGCCATCACCTGCTGGGATTTAGATACACGAACTAAGATATGGACTTTATCAGAACCGTACTATAATTGCAACTTCGTCGAATATAAGGACTTCGTTTATTTTTACAAAAATGATGGCGTTCTACGACTGATAGATTTTGAAACCGGTCTCACTGAAAAAGAATTCGATCTGAAAGAATTGTCCGGAGCCACCATTTCAGATATTCAGAATTTCGGGCAATGCGAATACAACGGATTCAATTATTTCCTGTCGTACAGTAATTTGTTTAAAATCGACAGTTCCAACGGCGATATTTCATTTGTAGGGAAAATAGAAGGTTCAGGATATAACATTATCGTCTATTTCAAAAGTGCAGCTTATGTTATCAGCCATCAAAAGATTTGTACGATAGAGATGTCAAACATAGAGAACGGGACTCTTGCCAAGAAAAACGAAGCGGGATATACCATGAATACTTATGTCAATGTTTCCCCAAGCGATTCATTGATGGGCAATGCGATTTATGGTTATAGTTATAAACTCACTTTCAACAGCTTGTACTACAATATTTATGTATATGCAGATATAAATATGGACGAATATGTCGGGAGAGTGATAAAAGGAGATTTCGGGTATATTCAGATTCCTAACCCTAATTTGGGAAATGGAAAACTTCTGTATCCGAGGTATAAAAAATTCAATTGATATGATACAAGTTAAAATATACGACGAAAGAGTCACTAATATTTATTATGGCGAAACCCTGATAGAAGGATTCATACGAATAGATTCTATCCCATCTCCCGAGGAGATACCCGGAAAAATACCTGTGATGTATTACCGGAACGGGGCGATAGTCTATGAGTACGAGGAAGCACCGGAAACGACGGAGGACGGCACGGAAACACCTCCCGTACCAATGGACTACGGAGAAACGGTAAACGGATTGATCCGTCGGAAATATACCTTGTCGGAGGAGTTGGCGATACTTCGGCAAAGAGATACGAAAGCAGAGGAGTTCGAGGCTTATAACGCCTATGCGGAATCCTGCAAAGGAGAAGCTATATTGTTAATCGAAAAACAGAAACATTGATATGGGAGGGATAAACGAGGCTACGGAGGTAGCCAGAGGGATAAGCGAACAGGGGTTCTTGGTGATGACCGCAGCATTCTTCTTGGTGTTGTCGGCCATGATGATGGTGGCCTGCTTCAAGTGGTTCAAGTCGATTATCACCAAGAGCATGGAGGATTACAGCGAATCCCTGAAAGAGCTTATCGAAAAGACGAACGACCAGAATAACATGCTGTCTGACATATCGGAAGGTCTTAGACCGGAAACGCAGCTTCGGATAAAGAACATGACGAGTGAATTTTTCAACCTTTCCGCCAGACGGGTTTTGGAAATTATCGAACAAGTTAGGAAGGAAAACCATATATCCGACAGGAATAGTACGCATGAAAAAATTATCGGAAATCTCACGAACCAGTACGAGGACAGGAACAGCCGTTTCGACTACTTTACCTATCGGGGTAAACGTCTTTCATGTTATACCAATCCTGAATGGATAGACTGGGTGGCAGAGGTTGTCGAGAACGAGATATATGCCCATACGGTGAACGATGACAGGGCTAAAACCAATGTATTTTCTGTCTATGACCGTATCAAGCTCGATTTTTATCACCGATTAAATAACGAATAATATGAAGAAAATTTTGGAAAGAATCAAAGGGTTGTTATTGTCTATTCCCCACGACAAGCTGCTGCATTTTATCGCAGGAGGTGTCATCGCCTCTTTCTTCGCCACCGTGATAGGTGCGACGGCGGAATATTGTGTGCTGTTCTCTGCCATAGCGGGCTGTATCAAGGAGGCTGTCGACGAGTGGAGGAAGCCGGGGGCTTGGTCGTATGCCGACTTGCTGGCGACCATACTGGGCGGGCTGGTGATTCAAATCGAGGTTTGGATTGCCTGACGAAAAAAAATGAATTTTTATAACCCAGCGACGGGAAAGCGTTCTTTGACTTCTTGGAATCACCGTTTTAATGTTAAATTAGTTGGTAGTTTTATTCAAAACCGTTTTCTTTGTATCAAAAGGAATTAATAATGGGTGAATCTAAGGGATATATTCAAATTCATATATCAGGAAAAGAAGGGATTCATGAACTTACCCCTGCAAATTACGATATAAGACAGCTAAGAGAAATGCTTGAAAATGTCGAGGATTTGTTGTCTCTTGATGGAAAAAATAAGCAGCGCCCTATTGTTTCCTATGAAATTCTTGAAGGTTCGGTTATTCATCGTTTCGTCACGACACTACAAATGGTAGCTCAATTCGGAGCTGTCTTATCTTTGGTTTCTCAGACGAATACTTTGGACGGACTGGATTTACCGACTGCGACAGCTTTTGAAAATATTCAAAAGATCGCAAAAGCAAGAAACTATTCATTTGAGTTTTCTACTTCTTTAAATCCTTCCGAAACTGAACCTCCTTTGACGATTTCTTCTTATACGAACTTTAAGAGAAGGGAGAAACTTTGGGCAGACGGAGAATTCTATTTTTACGGTTCGGTAATCAATGCCGGCGGTAAAAAGGATGCAAATATACATTTGGACGTTAAAGGTATAGGCTTACTCACGATTGCGTCTCCTCGCGAGTATTTGAAGAATCAGGAAAAAAACCTTTTATACCATGAATGCGGAGTAAGAGTACGAGGCAGGCAAAATATAGAAACAGGAGAAATAGACTTCAAAAGTTTGGTTTTGCTGGAATTGATCGATTACTCCCCGAAATTCGATGAGAATTATTTAAATTCTTTAATTGACAATGCCTATCCACGGTTAAAGGATATTGACCCTGTACAGTGGATAAATGAAGTACGAAGGGGTGGTTGATTATGCCTAAACAAGTTCTATTAGATACCAGTTTTTTGATTCGTCTCTTAAAAAAAGATGACGACCTCCATGAAAATGCAGTTGACTATTTTCGTTATTTCTTGGAAAACGATTATATCCTGAAAATTTCTACTATCGCCATAGCGGAGTATTGTGTCAAGGGAGAATTCATGGATTTACCATTTCGTAATATGCAAATACTTCCTTTCAACTACGACCATGCCATACAATCAGGGAAATTGTGCGAAATTGCATACCGCAAAAAGAAGGAAAGAGGCGCGATCATCTATCCACGTGCGATTGTTCCAAATGATGTAAAAATGTTTGCACAAGCAGACACGGAAGACGAAATTGTTTTTTTTGTATCGGCTGATACGGAGGCGTATAAAATATTTTCCTTAATTCAGGAAGAACGAAAGCTCCGTTTTAATTATATCGATATAAGAATCAGTTATCAGAATTTATTCGGTATTTTGTTGTTGTAATTATTAGCAAACAACATACATTCGTTACAAGCGGTGATTCTAAAAAAGTCACCGCTTTTTTTGTCGCCAAAATGAAGAAAGACATGAATAAGAATGTACAGGATTTTGTCATCGAGACGATTCAATCGATTGACTCGAAAATACCGGGAATAAGGATCAGGTATGCCTACGACATACAGACCAACTTCCATATCGTGGAGGTCTCTCCTGAAAGCATAAGAAGAGGCAGTGAAGAATACATGGAAATGGAGTATAATTTATGTAATGAATTTCAAGAAAAATTTCCGGAAGAGGATTTGCTCGTATCTGAGCCGGACAGAATTAACAACATGGAAAACTTAATCTTCGAGATATGAAATACTTCACGATGAAAGAACTCACAAAGAGTTCAACGGCCGATAAACTGGGTATAGACAATACCCCGACGACCGAAGTGTCGGTTGCGCTGTCGAACCTTGTCACCCATGTTTTAGATCCCTTGCGGGAGATGTACGGGAAGCCGATAACCGTCAATTCGGGCTATCGTTGTCCCAAACTCAATGCCGCTGTGGGTGGTGCGAAAAGCAGCCAGCACATGAGGGGCGAGGCGGCGGATATAACGGCAGGGAACAAGGAGGAGAACAAGAAGCTGTTCGAGTTGATTCGGGATAACCTTCCCTTCGACCAGTTGATTGAATATAATTATAAATGGATTCATGTAAGCTATTCATCAATGCATGATAATAGAAGTGAAATTCTACATTTAAATCACTGATTATTAGCATATAAAATAAATTATTTGTATATTTATAGTATAATAATTATGTGAGTATGAGAAAGGAAGACACCAAAATTTTCAGGATTGGAGAAACATCAATCAATTGTCAAGGGATAAAAATGGAAATTATTGCATATCGAAAATGTAATGATATTGATATATTGTTTCTTAATGGGAGTGGTGAGGTAAGAAAAACTAAATATTGTCATTTCTTATCGGGACAAGTCAGATGCAACTCTGTACTAATTAAAACAAAGAAAGCAAAGGAAAAGGAGAAAAGAAAACAAGTTATGCTTAATAATGGGGCAATACCTATACCTTTTAATAAAAAGTATTATGTGGATAGATATGGGAATGTATATAATTCTAATTATAAAAAAATTAAACCTATAAAAATTGGAGGGTATTTGCATTATGATATCCCCAAAGCAGGAGAACAGCATGGAAGGTGTTTAGCCCATAGAATTGTTGCGTTATCATTTATCCCTAATCCGTATAATAAGCCACAAGTTAACCATATCGACGGTAATAAATACAATAATATAGTCGACAACTTGGAATGGGTTACCCCATCAGAAAATCAAAAGCACAGATTCGATGTGCTACACGATTCCCATTTTGGAGAAAAGAATACGCAATCTAAACTCACAGAAAAATGCGTGAGGGAAATTATAAAATTAAGCCAGTCGGGGTTATCTTATAAAGAAATATCGAAACGCTTTGATGTTTCTCCTTCTACTATCTACGATATTATTTCCGGGTATTCATGGGCACATATTACCGGTATATCTCCAAGAAGGAACAAGGAAAGAATGATTCAATTGGGATATTATGACAAATACTGAGCCTATGAGACATATCGTATTCCTATTGTTGTTTTTGGCTGTCTTGGCTGCGACGAGTTGTACCAGACATGTGTATGTTCCTGTGGAGACGACAAAGAGCGACACGGTGTATCTGAATCGGGTGCAGCTCGATTCCATATACATGCGGGACAGTGTTTTCATCGAGAAATCGGGAGACACGATACGGGAGTTCCAATACAAGTACATATACAGGTTCAAGGACAGAACCGATACGCTGTATATATCCCGGACGGACAGCATACAAGTACCCTACCCCGTCGAGGTAGTCAAATACAAGACTCCTCAATGGTGCTGGTGGGCACTCGGTGGCATTGTCTTGCTGCTTGTCCCTTACATCGTGAAATGGGCAACAAAATTGAAAGGACTGGGTTTCTTGATATAATTTGATTTACGACTCTTTCGGGGCTTCGGAGTATAAAGAGGAAAGCCTCAATCTCTTGCTGCTCTTCCAAAACTAACAAGAGACAACATCACTGGGAATGTTACGAGGCTTTCACAGCCTTTAAACAGGAACGTGATGTTTTTTATTGTGTCAACAATCTATAATTTAACAAATATTTAAAAAGGCAAGAGATATGAAAACCAATGAAATCTTTGAACACGTCTTGCAAATCGTTTGTGTGTTACGGCGAATTGATTAACGGTGCGAACAAAAATGCGGTCGACGCACGTTGCCTGCTCATCTGTGCGTTGGTATCGCTAGGCTTCTCCGAGGAGAATACCGCCGCTTATCTTTCCATGACCCGACAGGGAGTGAACAAATTGAAAAACAGCCTGAAACAACGGTGTTCGGGAAGTTTTATCCTGGCAACGACAAATCAACGGGTCAGCAACAGAATAGCCACCGAAATACGAGGATAGCAACGGCAATAGCCATACGTTTGTATGCGGCCGATATTGGCCGTAACCATCAATTATATCTATATGGAAAGAACGTATGTTTTCAATCAAGAGCCCAATGGTGGCGGAAGCAAGTTCGACATCATGGCTTTATTGCCCAACCTGATGGGCGGTAAAGGGGTCGATCCCGGACTCTTAGCCCTTCTCAATCAGGGAAGGAACAATCAGGACGCTTGGGGCGGAGGCATGTGGTGGATTTGGATTATCCTGCTGTGGTTCTGCTGGGGCGGTAACGGATTCGGAGGTTTTGGCAACCGGGGCGGCCTTCCTGCCGAGTTGAACGGCGATGTCGGACGTGAATACCTGATGTCGGCCATTCAAGGGAACGGTAATGCCATCAACCAACTCGCTTCGTCCTTGAACTGCTCTACCCAACAGTTACAATCTGCCTTGTGCAACATTCAAGGCTTGATTCAAGGTGTCGGCAACCAAGTGGGCATGTCCGCACAACAGATCATCAACAGCATTCAATCGAGTAATTGTACGCTGGCGACTCAAATCGCAGATTGCTGCTGCAAGACGCAAAACGCAATCGAGAGACAGGGATATGAAACCCGTATCGCCACCTCGGAACAAACCCACTCCCTCGTGGACAGCGGCAATGAGAACACTCGTGCCATTTTGGCGAAGCTAGATTCTATCCAAACTCAGGCTTTACAGGACAAGATCACCGCTTTGACGGCAGAGAAGGCTACTTTGGCGGCTGAAATCTCCCAACGTAACCAGAATGCGACCATTCTCAATGCGGTAGGGCAACAGATTGCTCCCCTAGCTGCCGGTTTGCAGGCTCTCCAAAGCGATGTGGACGGCATCAAGTGTAAATTGCCAAATACCGTTCCCGTGGTATATCCGAACATTCAGGCTGTAAACACGGACTTGTACCGGGCTGCCGCTTATGGAGCTTATGCGGGCGATGTCGCATACGGGCGTAGCGGTTACGGATGCGGTTGCAACAACTACTGGGGTTAATTCCAGTAAGAAAGGAGGTATATATGTGGCCTAACTTTTTTACAGGGTTTCCCTTTCCGTTCCCGACGCTAGGCAGGGCGAATTTCAACACGCTGCCCACGGTGGCGGTGACGGTCGGCACGGAGAACGTGACTTTGGAACTTCCAAACCATGCGTTCCGTAACAGGGACTATGTGGGAGGATTCTATATCAATCTCCGTCAGGCGATACCCGCCGGAACGACTGCAACGCTTCCCATTCTCATCGGGACGAATGGGGACACGAGACCTCTGCTGGCTTACAACAACGAGCCGGTGACGGTAGAGAATATCGCCGGTACGGGTATCTATGAAATCCATTACAACAAGTACACCAACGAAGTGTACCTTGTCAACGGTGGGTACAGACCTACTACGGCGACGGCGGCAACCAACGTCGCTGCCAAAAGCAAATAATTAACACGGGGCTGCCTTTTATCGGGCAGTCCCATTAAATCAAAAAAACTATGTTTCAGAATCTTCGAGCAAACAACCAGTTATTTATCCTTCATAAGGACGAAAATCCCTTAGTGGATATAGGCTCCGTCGTCAGCGTTTCGGCTGCGAAGCCCAAGTACCCCATGCCGACACCTATCGGGCAGATACCACAGATGGAAATGGTGGTGGACGTGGTGGTCTGCGTGAACGGGCAGAACACGACGTTCCAGAACTTGCCGGCAGGTGCGGACATCGCTGACTTCGGGCAAAACGGCAACATCGTCATATCTTGTTCCAGAGAGGCCATGAACTCGGAAGTGTCGGCTATCCGGCAAAAGAGCTTGGACGAACTGAACCGGCGTAATTACCACGAGAACGTGATTGCCGGGTGCGACAAGATATTGACAGTTTTGAATCCCGAATTTGCGGAGAAGCAAAGGCAGGAGCAGGAGATTGCCACCCTCAAAGGGCAGATGTCCGAAATGAGCAGAAGCATGGCCGACCTAATGGCCATGAACAAAAAACTGATGGAACAGCTCGGTGTTGCTGAAACTAAAAACAAAAAGTAATATGGGAATGTGGTCAATATTAGAAGAAGGCCGTGGATATGAAGGATTCAATGAACGCGGCGGTAGAGAGCTCGAAATGGCCTACAAGGAAGGTTGCGAGCACGGCTACAAGAAAGGCTATGAAGCTGCCATGCGGGAAATGCAGGGCGGCGATATGGGCTTCCGTGGCAATAATGGCGGCAGTTACGGCGGCGGGAATTATGGCGGAGGTTCTTCCAGTGGAATGAACAACCGTTATGCTCCCGGTTATCCTCCTTCGTACTATGACGAAATGGGGGAACGCAGACGCAGACGTGCCAACGGCGAGTTCTATTAATCGGGAGGGGAGAAATCCCCTCTCTTTTCAAAAACATAAAAAAGCAGTGTTATGAACCAACGATTAGACATTTATGATATTTTCCCCTCCGGCATGACGGAGTACCTTTCCCGATACGGCTGGCACTTCTCCAAGAACATGTGCGAGTGGGCGGTTTCCAGAATGAAGGCCGAAAACAAGGCCACCGGAAAGAAGGAGGAGATAAAAGCCCTTTCGAAAGAAGACGTGGAGGTCATCTTGACACAGGCGGGCGTTAAGTTGGAAAAGGCCAAAGGGTACGACCATGTATTTGTCGCCAATATGGGTAAGGCCGACTATTTGAAATCATCGATTCCCGACGATACCCATTTGGCTCTGTTTGTAAAGGACTATATCGACGACCCTGACGGTTACGACGGATTGCCCTTTACACGTTTCTATGCCGACTGTATAGGTTCGGGTACTCCGATCATGTGGGAAAATATGTTATAAAACATGATTGTTCAGGATTTCTACATAGCGAAATACGACTGGCACGTAAGGGTTTTTTACGCCGTTACCACCTACTGGACAAACACCATACTCCGGGAGCTGGAAAGGATCGGTTGTACGGGGAATAATCTGGAAAATGCTTTCAGAAGTTTGTCGTCCGGTAACTTGAATACAGGACTTACCTATTCCAATTTCGAGCATCGACGGACGGTGATGGTAATTGCCATGACGACGAGCCCCGAACAGTTCCAAAACTCTTGGGACCATGAAAAGGGGCATTTGTGCAGGCATATATCCCAGACGTTCGGCATTGACCCTTACGGGGAGGAAGAACAGTACCTTCGGGGATATATCGGGCAGAATATGTTCCCCGTGGCGAAGAAGTTCCTATGTGAGTGTTGCAGAAAGAAATTAATTCGGGAAGTACATGGAGATAGCTAAAATCATACAAGCCATCTGTTCCGGCAAGTCGAGGAAGGAGGTTTATAACCTGCTTTCGCCGGAAGAGAAGGATACCTTGAATCGGTTTGCCGATAACGGTCTCTTGAACAGGAGAATGAGGCGAAAATTTCAAAGGAATATTCGGAAATGCAAATGATGAACAGGGAAATGCCGGGGTAAGAAGCTCCGGCATTCGTGTTTTGTTAAATATTGATAAATCATGAACATTTATACTATAATATTTTGTATATACAATAAAATGTAGTATCTTTACCATGTAATCAAAAACAAACAGTAACCAATTAAAAAAAACGATATGAAAACTCAAATTAAGGACTTAATCAGTGGTCGTAAAGATGTGATAATCGACGAAACGAATGCCAAGTATGACAATGCCAATAAATCTACCTCTCATAACGGGTTTGCAGGAACAAACAAAGAAGAACGCACAGAAATAGCACGGCGTGTGATAGAAGAAAATCCTGACGGGCTGAATATTGAGATTAAAGGTGTTTTATTGTCGTTAAATCGTATATCTTCTGAATCTGGCAAAACAGTCTGGTTTGAAAACGAAATTACGGAGGACGAATACAAGCGAATATTGGGTTACGATTATCCGTCTACCCAATCACAATGGTCGGCAACATTTCTAATAAACAACGATATGACGGTTGAAATTCAATTAGCAAAAAGGAAAAACGACAATAGCACATGGAAGTATAACCGTAATTTCAATATCGGAGAAGAATTTGTAACCATTCTATAAAATTATGAAGAGAGAATTTCCACTATTCATTGTAGATCATAACCGGGCGCACAAGTTCGGAGAAGTCGACTTCATATACTGCTCGGACATAGACAATGGATTCATCGCCAAAGTCGAGTATATAGACGGTATTGTCGAGGAAGTCGGAGAGGATTACCGTATAGAGCCCGGATTGTCAGGGTCTAATATCTCCGCAAAGATCAGCATTAAGCGTATTACAGGTAAAAATCCTGATAAGACTAAAATACGGGGGCTTTTAAAACAGGCTATGAAGTATTATACATCGCTATCGACATTCTCGGCAGACATCGGCAATATTACGGTTCGGCAAATGGTGTTGTTCATTGATACGCTGATTTTAGACGGTCGTAAGAATGCGATTGCAGCCGGTAGTGATTACAATTATAGGAATACGGTATTAACATCTATCGCATTTTTAGAGGCAATAAAGAAGGAATTAATAGGAGTATGACAATAGAAGAATTATCGAAACAAGTGCGTAAGATTCGCGAAGAAAAGGGATTGACCCAATATAATATCTGGAAACAGGGTATGAACTTTGGAACTGTCAATGCCATTGAAAGTGGGAAGAATGTCAACTTGAAAAACTTCCTTAAATACTGTGAGATTGTAGGAATTGATGTAACTTTGGAAGAGAAAAAACAAACAGATAATACATTCAACAAATATAAAAACAAGCGTAATATGAATAATTCAAATCAACAAATTTGCATTGGAAAAACGACCGATAGTTTCGAAGTGCTAAAAAAGTTATGCGAAGAAAAGGCTAAATCTTTATTGTTAACAATGGATTTTTCTTCTGAACCGACAAAATCTGTATCTTTTTGGACTTCAGATTTTCCTGAACTTATTTGTATTGGTAATTTTTTTAAAGAAAAAGAAGGTAACATACATTATGATTTAGATTTCTCACAAAGCACATTATAGCATTTGTAAGCTGATTGTATATAATAGGCTGTCCCAGATTCTATTTTGAGGCAGCCTATATTTTATTCTCCTTTAATTAACTTGATGTATTGTAAATTAGAGATGTCATATTTGTCTGGATTGTTTACATAATCAATAACAAGATTTATCACACATGAAGCTTGCTGTTTTCTTACTTTTGTATAATATCGTATTACACCTCTTGATGTATCAGAATGTCCCAAACAATAATCGATAATAGAATCTGGAACGCCTAATTCAGATGCCATTTGAGCAAATGTTTTCCTCGCTGAATAATAAACAACCTTTTCCTTTATCCCCAACTCCTCGCACATTTTTTGTATGCACTTTGACAAATAGCTCCTAAAATTATTATATGACAGTTTGTATCCGAAATCTAATTTCCCGGTTTTATTATTTATCCATCTTTTTATGATTGGTTTTGCGCATTCTGGAATATCAAAACTAGTAACAACTTGTTCATCTGTCATATTCTTTGCTTTTTGTCTTATATATGAAATTATATTCATATTTCGGAAATCTATATCTAATAAGTCTATAAGGTTTATCCCGCCCAAATAGAATGATAGGCAAAATAAATCACGAGCCATAACTAATTTTTTACTTGTTGGGTTCGATAATCTAATCATATTTATAGTTTCGACACTAACACATATATCTCTTACCCTTGATGCCGATATTTTAATAGAATTAAATGGATGCTCTTGTATTATAACATTATGCTCTTTAATAGCACGATTGATTATTGTTTTTATATTTCTTAATTCTATAGAAATCGAAGCTTTCGACAATGATTTTTTTCTCAAAAACTTATCATAATTACTGATAATATCCTTATTTATATCTGTGATAAGAAGATCTCCATTTGTAAATTCTGTAAATTTACGTAAACTCCTATCCATGATACCAGCATATCCTTTTTGGTTATTTTCTAACAAAGTTTTAATATACAGTTTACATATTTCAGCAAAAGTAGGAATCTCATCACTGGACGAATTTTCTAACATATTCTTCAGTTGAGCACTTGTATATAGACCTATGTTTCTTATATTATCTAGTTTTTCCTGATATAAATTAAGAAGATTTCTCAGCTTTGTATTAATGATAGCCGCATCATTTCGTTTAACAACTTGACCATTTTTAAATTGAGATTCAGAATCTATTACGAAACGGGTAACAATGTAGCTTGTCACTTGCTTATGACATATTGCGATTCTAATTTTATGAGAACCGTTTTTTAACTTCTTTGCAGGAATAATTGTTAATTTGATAGTAGCCATAATAGATTAATTAAAAGGACTCGTTTTCGACAAGTGATTTCGTCCACCACTGGACAGAAATACCTTTTTTTTAATCTTTTAATGGTACGGTGGATTTTATAATAGAGAGCCTAACTATCAGAATATTAAGCTCTCTATTCATCGAGCGGCAAACGAGACTCGAACTCGCGACCCTCAGCTTGGGAAGCTGATGCTCTACCAACTGAGCTACTACCGCAGTTTTTCATTTCTTATTACGGGGACAAATGTAGAAGTTTTTTTTCTACTTTACAAATTATTGCCGTATTTTTACCACATAGAAAAATCATAAAAACGATATGGTAAAAATTGGTTTGTTGTCCGATACCCATGCTTGGTGGGACGACCGTTACGAAAAATATTTTGCCGAATGTGACGAAATCTGGCATGCCGGAGATATAGGCTCAGTCCAAGTCGCCGACCGGTTCGAAGCCTTGAAACCATTTCGGGCGGTATACGGGAACATCGACGGTCAAGAGTTACGGATTCGCTATCCTCAGCACCAACGTTTCAGCATCGAAAATACCGATATATGGATAACACACATAGGGGGCTATCCGGGCCGATATGCACGCGAAGTGACCCCGGAAATATACATACACCCTCCCCAATTATTCATATCGGGTCACTCGCATATCTTGAAAGTTCTTTATGACAAAACCCTACACTGTCTGCACATCAATCCGGGAGCCGCAGGAATGTACGGATTCCACAAAAAACGTACATTGGTACGCTTCGCCATCGATAAGGGAGAATTTAAGGATTTGGAAGTTATCGAACTAGCTGATAATCGATAAGTACAAAAATCAAATATTCAACTCCTGACGAACGGTTTCGATAAATTCCCAAAATACCGAAGCGAAAGGTTCGATAATAGAGCGTTTCGGTTCACCCGATGGAATGAGCGCATGCAATCCACCCTTGAAACAACGCACATCTATGCGGGTTCCCATCTCTATGGGCTCTCCGTCGAGGTGTATCGCACCGGGCTTTTCCCTCTTAATCGTGAGCGATTCGGTCGTGAAGCTCTTGATATTGGAATCTTGATCGATATGTTTGGTAAATAGCAAAAGAGCCAATGCTGCCGTATCGAACGGGGTAAAGGGCATAAGCACCGTGACATCGATTTTCCCGTCCTGCATGCTGGCATGAGGGGCTATATAAGCATTATTACCATATTGCGAGGCATTGCCGCAGGCAATCAAGAAAGCCTTTTCGGTCACCGTTCCGTCAGGCATTTCGATTTGATAAGTTTCCGATTTATATTTGAGATACTCCGTAAGAGCCTTAGCCACATACGACAATTTTCCTCGGCGTTTTCCTTGTGCGAATTTCAAGCTCACCAATGCATCGAAGCCGACCCCGCAAGTGCAGAAAAAAGGGCGATCGTTTGCCGTACAATAATCCAAATCCACGATCTGCCCGTCGTTGATAATTTCGAGAGCTTTTCGCACGTCCATCGATATACCCAAATGGCGGGCAAGCCCATTGCCCGAACCTACCGGAACAATAGCCAATGCCGTGGAAGTATCGATAAGCTCCCGGGCTATTTCGTTGCAAGTTCCGTCTCCGCCTACGGACAGCACGATGTCCACACTTTCGTCCACGGCCCGGCGAGTCAATTCGGCTCCATGCCCCGCATACTGTGTAAAAACACATTCCACCCGATATTTCGAAGGGTCTATTACCTCCCTTATCAGAGCAGGGATTTCTTCCTTATCTTTTGTTCCCGATATAGGATTTATAATAGCTAAGAGTCTTTTCGGTGCAGACATAGAATTTTCTGTTTTCGAAAAAGCATAGGCAAAACCCGTGAATGGACTGAATACAAGACATTCGAACAATCCCGATTCATCGAAACTTAACGGCCCGATTGCCATAGCGGGTGACAAAGGTACGAATTTTTCCCAAACTTTTACAAACCTATAACACGCTTCCGACTTTACGTTATAAACTAAATGATAAAATGGACAACAAAATACTCGTATTTCTCAAACAACTTAGTACCTTTGTAGAAGATAGGAGTCTTTTGGTAGAACCAAATCGGAAATATGATTTCCGTTTGTCTCCGAACCCACCTTTCACTATATTTGTAGAATATAGGCTGCGGTTCGGCAGAGTCAAGTCGGAAATAAAATTTCCTATTGACTTTGCACTAACCTTTCACTATATTTGTTGTTTATAATATAAAGCGAACATTAACTAAAAAAGATATATTCCATGAATGCTTTTCAAAACCCATTAATACGTATTATAGCCTCTATCGCCGTAGGCTTGTTACTCATTTTATATCCGAATGCCGCTCTGCCTACGATTCTTTTAATCATCGGTATTCTCATCGGATTACCCAGTCTATACACTCTCCTCATTTATCTATTGAGCGAGGATAGAAATAAGTTACCCTTCCCCGTTTTATCCTTAGTGATGTTGCTGTTCGGTTGTACGCTTATGCTGTTTCCCAGCTGGTATATAGGCATTACGGTATATGTTTTGGGTGGAGCGCTGGTATTGATAGGAGTTTATCAAATACTCTATCTGCTGACACTTAAAAAGAATCTGAGGAGCAAAGCAGGTTGGCTCTCCTATCTGTTACCGGCTATCGTTCTGCTCATCGGCATAGAAATTTTGGTCAATCCGTTCTCGGCGACCGAGAGGGTTATGGTGATTACTTTCGGAGTGGCAACACTTCTTTACGGTATCACTGACCTGATTTACTATATCCGGTTAAAATAAATTCCGTAAAAATTATTTCTCAAAAATCTATGGAAAGCCTCAGATTTATCTGACGGCGAGTAAGGTAATTGGGCACAGCATATTGCGCATTGGTAATATCCGTCACCCAATAGTACGAATTCACATTACTTATATCGAACAGGTTAAAGACATCTATTCCTATCCACACGCTTTTCAAATGACGTAAAACGCCTTTCTGCAAAAGTTTATCTTCGCCTCCGACCAAAATACGGGAAGCTCCTATATCGACACGCTTATATGCCGGAGCACGGAAATAACCTGCCTGTCGGCCTTTCCGAGGCGAACCCACCGGCAAACCGTCGGCAAAAATAGCCCGTAGACTGAATTTATACTTCGGGAACCGAGGTACATAATCTTGAAAATAAAGCCCCACACTATATCGTTGGTCGGTAGGTCGAGGTAATTTCACGCCATTGATTTCCTCCTGTGTCTTCATCAGAGAGAACGTAAGCCACGAGTCGACGCCGGGCACGAACTGCCCGAAGAGTTTCATATCCAATCCGGCGGCATACCCTTTCGCCTCGTTCTGCCCGCTGTACCACACCCGCAGATTATCCACTTCATAGGGAATAAGATGGTCGAGTTTCTTATAATACAACTCTGCCGTAAATTTGAAAGGTCTGTCCAATGCCCGGAACGAATAATCTCCACCCAGCACCACATGGATAGAACGTTGAGACTTGATATTCCGATTGAGCTGCACGACATAATTGTTAGCGGCATCACAAACCGTGTCGCGCAACTCCTTATAAAAAGGAGCTTGATAATAAAGCCCGCCGGCAAGACGAGTCGTTATCTGTTCGTTGGCAGCCGGAATAAAAGAAATCGACGCACGAGGACTGATAAGGGTCTCCTTGTTGAATCCCCAATAAGAAGCCCTCAATCCGCCGGTAAAGATAAAGCGCCCCCACAAAGTACGTAACCGGTAGGTATCTTGCAAATAGGCCGACAAACGATGGCTCTCCATATCTTGTCGAGAAAACAAGTTATAAATCATCTCGACCGATTGCCCCGTATGCGGCAAAGAATAGCCCGCCGAATCTCGCATCTCCCATTCCCTCACTCGGTCGTGTATCTTTTCGTATTGGTGAGTCAATCCCCACTTCAACTCGTTCTGTCCCAATTTTGTAGCACCTTTCAATGAAGTAGCCACCACCGATGCTCTCAACCGGTTACGAGCATGCTCGTGATAAGTCCCCACTCCGAGAGCTCCCTTATTCTCGGTCGACTCGCCGTCCTCGCCATTAGCCAAATCGTCCAACCAATACTGCCCGGCAATATCGTAGGTCACCAGCTCGTTCGTGACGAAAGCCGAGGTCATCAAAGCCCATTGAGTATATTTATCGGGGAAAAAATTCAACGAAAAAGCACCGAAATAAGTCTCGAACTTATCTTTTTCGTAGCCGTCGAAATAGACTTTAAACTGTTTGGCATCGGTCGCCGTACCGAATGACGTATTCCGCTCGTGGGGAGTAAATTTATAATTGTTAATGGAAATATTGCCCAGCAAAGAAGCCTCCCACTTCGGTGCGAATTTATAAGTAAGATAAGTTTGATAATCGAAAAAAGAAGGCTCGTATTCTCCTTTGGTATCGAGAGAACTCAACAAAGTAGAATTGGTTTTATAACGCACGCCGTGTAGTTGCGAGAATTTCTTGGTACTCTGTCCTACCGAAGCGGTAGCCCCTAAAAAACTGGCGGACACCGATCCTTCGAACGCTTCGGGATGCTTGTAAATAATATCGAGCACCGACGACATCTTGTCGCCATATTCGGCCGAAAATCCGCCCGACGAAAACCCTACGGCCCCTACCATATCGGGGTTGATGATACTCAACCCCTCCTGTTGCCCCGAACGGACAGTCAATGGCCGATAGACCTCTATACCGTTGATATACACGATATTTTCATCGAAATTACCCCCTCGCACGGAATATTGCGAACTCAGCTCGTTACTCGAATTGACACCGGCAAAAGTCGTCAACATAGCCTCGATACTGCCTCCCGTCGCATCGGGCATCAATTTCAAATCCTTCGTGTCGATCGTCTGCAACGTACTCGTCTGCCGGCGATGAGTCGCCACGACAACCTCGTTCAACATCTTGGCGTTCTTGTTCAGACGCACCGACAAGGAAACATCTTTCGTGAGATTGAGCAACTGGCGGCGCTCCTCCCGATACCCCAAACAAGAATAAATCACCACGATGGAATCTCCCGCCGGAATGGAAAGCTGATACTCCCCTTTCAAATCGGTCATCGTCCCCATCGTCGTTCCTGCCACACGCACCGTAGCCAACTCTATGGGCTGATTGTCACTGTCATACACGCGTCCTGTCAGCTTCACACGCCCCTGTGCTGCCAACTGAAAAACCGCGCCTATCGTGATAAAAAGGAATAATATCTTGTATCTCATCGGGATTCTATACACACTGTGCCTCTTTCGTCGAAGGCACATTTATTAAACGGGAAAAAACTCCGTTCAGTATACGGCCGGACGAAAAGTATCAAAAAAAGTTTCTACCATTAACCGTAGAACAACAAGGTTATTGTATCTTTGCTATGTAAAGATGATTTGTATGGTGACAAAAAGGGTCTTTACTCTTTCAGACAAATCAAAATGGATAAATTTCATAACAAACTTAGAACCTCTATCCTTATGAAAAGCCTGCACGACTTGTTGATTCATCGGCGGAGTATCCGCAAATACACCCAAGAGGCGCTATCGCCCGAAGCCGTAAAAACCATTCTCGAAGCGGGATTGCTCGCTCCTTCGTCCAAACGCTGCACTCCGTGGGAGTTCATTGCGGTGGAAGACAAAGAAACGCTCGCCCGTTTGTCCGAATGCAAGACTTCGGGAGCCAAACCCATTGCCGGAGCTGCGCTCGCTATCGTCGTCACCGCCGACATGACCCTTACCGATACGTGGATCGAGGATGCTTCTATCGCTGCCATTCTCATGCAGTTGCAAGCCGCCGACCTCGGTTTGGGAAGCTGCTGGATACAGGTGCGGGGACGATTCGGAGCTATGGACGAACCTGCCGAAGATTTTGTGCGGGAGACATTGGGAATCCCCGAAGAGATGGGAGTGCTCTGCATTCTCTCCATTGGACATAAAGACGAAGAGCGCAAGCCTTTCGACGAAGAAAAAATGATGTGGGAAAAAGTTCACATCGGCAAATGGTAATCCCCTGCATCGACATGAAGATTATTCTCATCGGAGCCGGCAATTTAGCCACGCAATTAGCGGTCGCTTTACAAAAAAAGGGAATGACTCCGGCTTATATATACAGTCGTACCCGAGAATCGGCCGAACAGCTGAGCGAACGATTGCGCGATGTGCCCCATTCCACCGACATCAGCCAAGTCCCCACCGACGGAGATCTCTATATCTTCGCCGTGAAAGACTCCGCTCTGCTCGATTTGGTTTCCCGCATGCCCTCCAATCGAGGCCTTTGGGTACACACGGCGGGAAGCATGGACATGGAAGTATTCGCCCCGTATACCGCGCGCTACGGTGTATTCTACCCCATGCAGACATTCAGCAAAGAACGGGTAACCGACTTCGACGATATTCCTATTTTTGTCGAAGCGAACCATACGGACGATACCGAACGTTTGCAAGAATTGGCAGGTCGGTTGTCTACAAAGGTTTACGAAGCGACCTCCGAACAGCGCAAGTACCTGCATTTGGCTGCCGTGTTCGCCTGCAACTTCACCAATCACCTCTACGCCTTGTGCGACCGCATTCTGTCGGAACACGGGCTGCCGTTCGAGACCATGCTGCCGCTCATACGGGAGACTGCCGCGAAAGTCGCCGACATGCCGCCGGCACAAGCTCAGACCGGACCGGCAATCCGATACGACAAAAACGTCATAGACAAGCAAATGGCTCTGCTTTCAGACCCGACCATGCGGCAGATTTACGACCTGATGAGCCGGAGCATTCACGAAACCAATAAACATTAAAAACAACGACTATGAGCCGAACCGATTTCGACCTCTCACGAATAAAGGCTTTCGCCTTCGATGTGGACGGTGTCCTTTCTCCCGACACGATACCCCTGCATCCATCGGGCGAACCCATGCGAATCGTCAACATCAAAGACGGGTACGCCTTGCAGTTCGCCGCCAAAATGGGCTACCCCATCGCCATTATTACCGGCGGACGCACCGAGGCTGTCCGCAAACGTTTCGAAGGATTAGGATTAAACCATGTCTATATGGGAGCCGCCGTAAAAATCGAAATTTTCAAAAAATGGCTGGACGAGTGCGGGCTGCGCCCCGACGAAGTCATGTATATGGGCGATGACATTCCCGACTACGAGGTCATGCAGATAGCCGGTCTGCCGGCTTTTCCTGCGGCATCCGGCGATTCGCATGCAGCGCGCCGCCCCGCCGGCCCCCCCCGCCGATGCCGCCCCCGAAATTAAACAGATAGCCCGCTACATTTCGCCTTTCGGCGGCGGACAAGGTTGTGGGCGGGACATCATCGAGCAAATCCTGAGAGCACAAGGCAAATGGATGTCCGATAAAACAGCCTTCGGCTGGTAACTACACAAAACAACGAAACACCATGTTATCGCATCTCAAAAAATACGAAATTCTGTTGGCGAGCAATTCACCCCGTCGCCGGGAACTTCTCGCCGGATTAGACATCGACTATCGGGTAACAGCCCTTCCCGAAGTGGACGAATCCTACCCCGACACCCTTTCGGGCGAAGAGATTCCCCTCTACATCTCGCAAGAAAAAGCAGCCGCCTATCGCCGCTTCATGAAAGATAATACGCTCCTTATTACTGCCGACACCATCGTCTGGCTCGATGGGAAAGTATACGGCAAGCCTCGCGATATAGCCGATGCCAAAGCCATGTTGCAAGCCCTGTCGGGAAAAACCCACACCGTCATCACCGGTGTCACGCTCACCTCTCTGCAAAAACAGATCTCCTTCGCCGTCTCCACCGAAGTCACTTTCACCGCCCTCGATGACGATGAAATCGATTACTACGTGGAGACGTACCGCCCCCTCGACAAAGCCGGAGCATACGGCGTACAGGAATGGATAGGCTACATCGGCGTGACCGGACTCAAAGGCAGCTATTACAACGTGATGGGATTGCCTATACAACGACTGTACACCGAATTAAAAAAATTTTAGAAGCTGTTTTAAATTTATTCCGAGACAGGGGTTCAATAGGGCCGGAACATACCTGCTTGCAATGATAATATTATTTCTCTATAAATTTAAAACAGCATCCAATATCTCCCGTCGATATCATTTATATGGAGAAGCCCAAAACCACGACTCATTCGAAGTACTCCACCGTTTATCGTAAGGTTCGCCCGTCGGAGACAGCGTGATGTACACAGGACGCCGTTTCCCCTCGACATAGGTTTCATTGTTAAAGCCACTGCAATCGGAACATTGCAGATAATAAAGGTTTTTGCTCATGTAATAATCTAAATAATAATCGTTGGTACACGGAGTTTTATGATTCCAGTTAGCGTCCTCATTAACCGTCACGAACTCCCCTTTTTTCAATCGGTCTCTGACCTCCGATATACTCAACAAATTACCTTTATCGTCCATGACATAGGCATTCCATGTGGGGTCTACCCACAACCACTTGTCGAGAGTGTTGGAATAAACGACGTTGATCACATGGCAATCGTTTATATAGCTTTTCGGAAGACAAGTCACGTAGCGGGACTTGAATCCCATAGCCAGATAACACTCGTTCAACATCTGTGCCATCATACGGCAATTAACGCCCCTATCCTCCTTCTTGCAAATTTCATATAGAGCTATCGCATTTTTCTCTTCGGGATTATAGGACGAACCGTCATGACGAATCGTATTGTGTACCCACGCCAACAGATTTTTTATCTTGGATATTTCGTCACCGGCTCCCGCAATACTGTCCAAGTTGAAATATCGGCGCACCCGTACCAAATCGCGGTCGTTGGGGTCCATATATGTGAATGCAGGCAAAGAGTCGATAGATGCAGCATCGTCATACCCCGGTGATTTTCGGAGTATATATCCGAAGTCGCCTACCTCACGCAGACGCTCCATCGCCTTCTGAAAACGTTTATCGTCTCTCACGTTATCCAAATCGGTATCTTTTTGGGCATGGGCATAATCGTAATAACCGTATTGAATAGCTTTCTCAAAGGCATCGACCGCCGCTTTTTTTCGTTTCATCAAGGATTCGCAGCAAGCCACATTGTAATATGTGTCGATAAAACACCACGAACACTGTTTCAAGACAGAATCTGGCACAGATTCACAAGTTTTGAGGAACTGTCGATATGTTTTCAATATCAACTTATGGTCCTTCCAATTTTTCTGAATGACAGGAGTCACACTCCGGCTAAAATAGACTTGCACACTATCGGCATTCCAATCAGATTCCGCAGCCACACCGCTGAAACAGAAGGACAAAAACGCTATCCACAAAAACTTTTTCATAAACATTAATTTTTAAGTATATTAAAGAGACGGAAAAGTACTAAAAACATAACACAGACTCTTAATAAATTAAGAAAGGATAACATTATAATAATATTATAAAAATATCGAAAGAAGGTATGCCAAAACTCAATTTTACCAAAGATTTTTAAATTGGAATTTGAGCCTCCCAAAAAGAAGAAGCCGTATCAAACTCTGTTTCGAGTAATGATACGGCTCTTTCAGATTCTGTAATTACAATCCGCAACTTTCCACCCTCCCCTTAGGAACCACCGTCAAACCTCCTCAACCTGTATTCTGAAAAATAAAAAAGTCAACCATTAGGCCACCAAGAGATTTATGTTCCGTTATCAGGTGTAGCTTTTTCACCCTCCTCCCCTGCCGTGTCCCGTAGCATTGCGGGGTGTTTTGTATGCAAAATATAGGGGAGGTGGCACGTAGTGACAGAGGGGTTAAACCATACAATGTTACCCAACTATCTCTTCACACCCTTAACGACTGTGATTTCATGTTTCCCGACGACCCGAATAAAATACGTTCCCGGAACCCACGCCGAAGCAGCTACGGTCACAAGACGAGCTTGCGAATCGACATGCTGTCGATACACCTCCCGACCTCCTTCGTCCAACACGGAAATACTTCGGGTATTCTCAGGAACACGTACAATAAATTCAGAGTTGAAAACAGACGGATAAATAGAAGCCTTCTCTTCCGTAACTTTCTCTATTGAACTAACTCCGTTCACATTCTGAGTGACTTTGATGTCATAAGTCGAAATACTATCCGAGACCGTGAGCGTAGCGACACGTTCCTCAATACCGTCCGGCAAACGGTCATAGGAAATTTGCAAGGTGTCCAATGTCAAGCCATTCGGCTTACCCACGACCCGACACCACTCGGCATCACTCCGAATAGGAGTTTCATAACCGTATATCGAATAGAACGGATATTTAACCGTACCGGCTGCCTTACCCACCACCAGCGGTTCACGGTCTACCGGCATAGGCGACATAACCGAATGAACGATCGAAGGCATAATCATATAAGAAGTATGATTCGCTCCTGCGGGGAAATAAGTGCTCACATCTCGCCACTCTCCATCTTTCAACATATAAGCCGTGTTGCCGTGATCCCGAAAATCGGCCATAGCGAACGACACATCTACACTGTCGTTCTTCTCGGGAATACCGTCCACTACAATGAAAAACTCGTCGTCGATCACCGTCGGGTCAAATTCAAATTCCGTAGCGGTCAATGAACTGCCCGAAGGGGTTTCCAATTCGAATACCCTCCACCACATCGAGTCGAGTTTCTTGCCTGGCAATCCGTTCTCGCTGGTATACAGATGCACGCCCACATCGGCAATCTGGTCGGTTATACTCGCAGCCGAAGCACTCACAAAATAAACATAAGCTCCGAATACCAATATCGGACGGGACGGTTTGGAAAACTTCTCAGCATAAGCAGTAATATTCAATTTATTCGTCCCGGGGAAAGTTCCTCTATCTTCCAAATCGAACGTCGCAGCCCTATCTCCCGGCTCTAAATTCGTAATTAACCCACTGTACTCGACCGACACCTCTACGGTATCGTTCGATTCGCCATGTCCGTTCTCCACACGCAGACTCACCCCTTGTTTATGCATATAGCTATACCCTACGATAGGGTTTTCTTCGTGCGATGTCACCCGGGCATACGGTTCGGGATCTACACCGTCGAATGTCCACTCCCACGAAGTAGGATAATTGGTCGAATTGTCCCGATACTGCACCCCCACCAGCGGAGCTACCATCGGCAAACGCGTTTCGCTGAACCGGAATGTAGCCGGTGGTAATATCTGCGCAAGCGGTGCAGATCCGGTAACCTTCACGAATCCCGTGCGGGTCTTCGTATCGCTCCCATCGGCATTACTTACCGTCAACGTCACATCGTAAACGCCGTCTCGTGTATAGAATACCCGGGGATTCTGGTCGGTCGATGTCGACGGCGTTCCTCCTGGGAACGACCATTGCCATGCCGTAGGTGAACCCGAGGACATATCGGCGAAAGCAATCACCTCGCCCGTGGCTACCTCGACTTGTTCCACGGTCGACACTCCGGTAATTTTCAAACCGTCGATAGCGAAATCGCCCATATAACCACCGGTTCCGAACGAATCGTCTTTTCCGGGACCATACGTAAAACGAATCTGAATCTTCTGACCGGAATATTTCTCCAAAGAAACCGAAAACTCATGCCAACGCCACGGCTTCTCCCCGTCCTCATCGGCGCTATTCCAAAGAATTTCCGAAGTCCCAAAAGCATCTGCCGAAACAGAGATCTGCAAGCGACAGTAATCGTCCATATTTTGGGTAAACCCTATATAACCTTTCAACATAGCATTTGCAGGAACATCGATCTGCCCACTCGTCGCCATAGCGATTCCTCGTTTGAAAGACTGATAAGGACCCTCTATATACAACGATTGAACATCGTCTGGATCATAAGTAGAAAAATCTCTACTGGGGTCAGTCGTACTCGTGATTTTTTTCACAGTCCACGAAAAATCCTCGGCATTGGTAAATGTCCAGCCATCTGTTCCGTCGTCAAAATCCTCTTCCCATACAGTTACAGCGCTGCCGGCACTCTGACAACTAAAATCGGCAGTCACACTCGCCGCAGCCGATTGAAACAAATTCGGTCCCTGTTTTTTCCCCACGAATTGAATACGGGGAGCTTCTTTCGTAGCGACCTTATCGTGAACTCTCTCATTCATCGGCCGCTGAGCGCTCATCGGTATACTCACCCAAAGAGCACCTGTTAAGATTAGGCTTGAAATAAAACTTTTCATACACTTCCTATTTATTATTTGATAAATTTTATCTGTATCGTTTTCCCTTCTTCGGTCACGACATGAGCGATATAAAGTCCGGCCGGAAGTTGGGACAGATCCATTCGTCCGCTTTCCGATTCACAAGACACTACCGTTACCCCTGCCGCATTGATAATTTGAATATCGCCACCCTTGTCAAAAACTAACGAATGGTTACTACGATCGAAATAAACTTCATTCATACACTCCAAACCATCGATACCGGAAATGACATTACTGATAATCGAACATGAACTTATATACAATCCCCACGGATCCCGGGTAGTAGCATGTAAACCGATATACCAGATCCCGTCTGACGGAACACTGAAATCTACTGTATAAAGTTCCGACAAAGTCGAATTGATTTCCGGGTACGAAGCGATCACCGTTTGGCTTTCACCGGGTAGAACATCACTGCCCAATGTCACTTCAATGGACTCAGGATAACGATATTTCTCTGCCCGGGCCCTAAATTCAAGCGTATGCGAACCCTTCTTAGCTTCGAACGGCGGCGTAAACAACCAGTCGTCGGCAGCCGAATAGGCCGTATATTTCATCTCCTTCTCAGTAGCATCATATACCCAACTTTTCGTATCGTTATTGGCATCGACGATAGTCCATAAAGCCATCTCATCGGCGCTATCCATACTCGTCTCGTACGGAAGTCCCAATGCACTGCCGAATACCAACGCATTCGAGGTTACCGACTCGCTTTCCATATCGCCCGACAGCGTCGTTACCGTATAGCGATACAAAGCCAAAGAAAGGTCATCGCTATCGACATAAACCGTATCGGTCAAACTTTCCGTCAACATCTCGCTCCCGGGATCACGGACGATTCTGTATCTCAAATTCTCCACATCGATATATCCGCCATTCACACCCTCTGCGGGAGCTCTAAAAGTAACTTGCGGTTTACCTTCCACATCGGTCAATTCCACATCAGTTACCGATTTCGGAGTATCTGCACCTATCCAAGCCGATTCCACCACGGCGGCCTCACCGGCATTCTCCTCGACATAACCGATGACTCTATATTCATATTTGCCCGGAGCAGGCACATCTTCATCGATCACCTGTTCCGAACCTCCTTTTATCGGATCTTCTTGTGTATAAATAAGAGTTTCGCCCCGATACAACTCCATTTTCGTCAACATCGGCAGTTGCGTACCGGCAGCCGAAAGAGAAGGATTGGTCCATGCAACCGTGGCAGACATAGCGCCCTGTTCACCGGGAGCAACGGTCAAATCGGAAACGACGGCCGGGACAACCACTGTTTCGTCCACCGACAGGTCATCGATGAATATAGCATACCAATTGGTCTGTCCGTAACAATGGAAACCTATATGGTATCCACCCGACTCGGAAACAGAAAAGACAACCTCTTTCTCTTCCATCAAAGCAGACTGAATTGTATCCCGGAACAATCGGGTAGATTGAGCTTCCGCCGTGGCGGCCCGACCAATCGTCACGCTCAAATCCTTATAACTTTCCTCAGAAGCCGCATTTTCAAGCCCAGTTTTGAAAAGTAGTTTATAATTCTTCCCGGCCACCAAATTCAATTTAGGCGTAATAAGCCACTCATCGGCATCACTACCGCCCCAATACTGAACCATTTTTTTCGAGCTATCATATTTCCAAGTCGAATTATCCCCGTTGGCACTCAGTATAGTAAACAAATCGAGCGATGATTCGGTATCGAAACTCTCGCTATACGGTAATTCTTTCGCTCCTCCGGCAACAACCTTATTGGAAGCGACCGATACGCTCGCTTTACCATCGAACATTGCGACGACCGTATAAACATAACTGCCCAATTCCAGGACTTCATCGATATAAGGGAATGGTCCCGAAAAACTTTCGGACAAGACACCACCCGGGGTACGGCCGATTTCATACGTAAGCGCCTCGGTATCGATATATCCACCGTTCTTTCCGACTGTCGGTGGCGTAAACGAAAGGCTCACAGTCGCATCTTCTGCCGAAGCCACCAAATCGGTAACTGCCGCAGGAGTATCATTCCCTATCCACGGGGAAGTAACGGTCGTTGCTGAGCCCTGAGAATCCCCGAACGTATTATATGCGACCACTTTATATGTATAATTTCCGGCTGTCTCGATAGAAGAATCTATCCAACCAGCTTTTCCTCCCACAGTAGCCGTATCGAGAGTAGCGACCAAATCTGTCCCCCGATATATTTTAGCGCCCAAGAGGTTCGAAAGCGCACCGCCCAAATGGTCGGACGAAGGCCATGTCCATGAAAGAGTCGCCGACATCGCTCCCCTCTCCCCCGCAACGATGGAAAGGTCTGTAATTTGTGCCGGATAAACGGGAGCCTCTTCGATAACGATCTTCTGGAAATAGAGATCGCCATTATACGATTCGCTGTAACAATGCAATCCCACATAAAAAACACCGCTCTCCGCCGGTGAAAACGTCCCCGATTTTTCCACGAACAATCTACTTTGAAAAGATTCGTCATAAACCAACCGGGTCGTCAGCCCTTCTACCGTAGGCGCCGTCCCTATTTTCAATTCTATTTTTTGTTTATCCGAACCAAATGTAGAAGAATGCTTCACATAAGCCGACACCTTATAGGCTTTCCCGGCTTCGAGGGTCACCGCCGGAGCGATTAGCCAATCATCGGCGGCATTACTCTTATCTTGCGCATACATCGCATTGCCATCGTTATAGGCCCACGTATTGGCACTTACGTTGCTATTGACATCGATCACTGTCCAATCACGAGCAAAAGTCTCGGCATCGGTTATTTCCAACGTACAAGGAGGAACAGTCTGAGCCCACCCTACCGAAAAACAATAGAAAAGAAAAAGAACAGAAGTAATTTTTTTCATAGCTATTCTATTTTAATTAATATGAAGAAAAAGCATCTTTTATTCAAAAACTATCGAAATGCCATCTCGAATGCAAAGTCTCTCTATTCTCCCACTCCTAAAAACAGGCAACCGAAAACAACGAAAATTGAGTTTTACATAGTCGAATTTAATCTTATCTATATGCAAATATAATATTATTATTTTACAATCTGCAATCATTCTTTGATTATTTTTTTTAAAAAATATAACAATCATCTCCTTTTAAAAAAAATATGACAACATTCATCGGCATTTTGCGACAAATGGGAAAAGCCCGATATTCGTATAAATCGAGGGCGTAAGCAATCCGACAGGGAAAACAAATACATTTGTTCGATAAAGTCTCTTCCCTTTTTCCGTATCTTTGCATTTCAAAAAAACGGCACATCATGAACCTCTATCTGTTCAATCCCGAAAATGACTTGGCCATAGCCTTCGGTGGAGAAAATTACACCCCTCCACCGGCAGCGCAACTCATCGGGAAAGAACTCTCCACCCTTCCCCTTTGGTATGCCGACGACGACACCACGATATACATACCCGATAAATTACCGTCCGATTTTCTTCACACATTAGCCCCGCTCAATTTAAAGATTTCTACGGTAACACCCGACCGGCTCGATGGAGCACAAGTAAAACAGATACATGTTTGGGGGTGGAACCGCGATTTGATAAAACGTTTGAGATTAGCGGGAATCGATAAAACCCTATTACCGTCCGCACGACAATGCGATACCATTCGGGAACTATCCCACCGAAAATTTTCCGCCGAAATCGGGAAATACCTTCGCAACCGCATCGATTACCCTTTTCCCGAACTTCCGGTAGAACTACACACGGCCGACGAGATTCGATCCTTCACAGAACAATCCGATCGTAAAATCCTGAAAGCCCCGTGGTCGGGTAGCGGGCGCGGACTCTATTGGAATCTTTACGGATATGACACGGCATTGGCTCAATGGAGCAACGGAGTATTGCAGAAACAAGGTATGCTTATGGGCGAACCGGTCTATGACAAAATCAGCGACTGGGCTATGGAGTTTCACAGCGACGGATCCGAAGTAAAATTCGCCGGATATTCCTCGTTCCTCACCGACCGTCACGGAGCATATAAAGAAAACCGATTGGCAAGCGATGCCGTTTTAGAACTCGAACTGACCCATGCCGTCGGCCTCGAAATCATCACTGCCGTCAAAGAATCGCTTATCGACTTTTTCACCGAACGCATAGCCCCGTACTACACCGGATATTTCGGGGTAGACATGATGGCCTATCGCGACAAACGAGGAAACACACTCTTGCACCCGTTCGTCGAACTCAATCTACGCATGAATATGGGTATGGTCGCACGCAAACTCGCCGATCGCTTTTTGCCTCCGGAGACGGAAGGGCGATACCGTGTAGACTATTATCCCAAACCGGGAGAACTCCACAACGACCACGTCGCCCGACTAAAAACAAATCCACCCCGCATAACCGACGGGAAGCTCCTGCACGGATACCTCGCACTCACTCCGGTCTCCCCTCACAGCCGATACAGGGCAAGTATAGAAATCTAAATCCCCATATGTCCCTTTGCGTCAAAATGCACTACTGTAATTAAAATAAGAGAAGGGAAACACACACTTTAAATAAAACACCGGTTGAATATACTGCCCACATAAGCCATCTAAAAAAATAAACGAGCTGCAAATTCAAAAACATATACGATTGAAATATAATATTTTCCAATCCCTCCGGCTTTCGGACACCTCCCCTATGTTTTGCAATGCAAAACATAGGGGAGGTGTGCACAATGTATCCTTATACCGAAACTGAAACGCCACTTCCAATCCTCTCCCCCTGTGTTTCCGTTAGGGAATATAGGGGGAGTGCCCGCAGGGCGAGGGGATTGAAACGACGAAGAGGTTAAAAAAAAGCAACAGCAACAATCGGGTTTCATACTCTCCCCCTGCCGTGTCCCGTAGCCTTACGGGGTGTCGCGAGCAGTATAGGGGAGACACCGAAGAAACAATAGTTTCTGAGGAGAGGGGTTAGAAAATAGTTAGGAGTATTTATTACCGTTGTAAAATAAAGGGGCTATCAAACAATATGAAATAATGAATAGGCAAAAAAAAAAATTGATTGTCTCACGACAACCAATCTTTGTTAACCTTAATCTTAATCTAATACTATGAAAAACACATTGCAAATGTATGAATTTTCTGTTATACAACATAATTTTCAAACACAATTCTAGCACATTTAACATTATTTCAAATATAAATATACTTGTACTTTATTGGATCGTCATTTTTTTCAAATTATTTTTCAATCCGATTCTCCATTGTAAAAGCAAATCGATGCGCTTTATTTTTCTCGTTCTTTGTACAACACCAAAAGTCAGAATTCCGACATAAACAAATAAATTTGCTTCGACCCTCGGCTTACATTATCTTTGCAGACATGAAAGAAACATCGGCTCTTATCGACAAAGCGTGTCGCAACTTGAATATCGACTCACTGAACGGCATGCAGAAACAAATGCTCGAAACGGCTACACGGCCAAACGACATTATACTGCTCTCACCCACAGGCTCGGGAAAAACATTAGCATTCCTTCTGCCTGTACTGTCTCGAATCTCCCCCAAAATTGCCGGAGTGCAAGCGCTCGTCATCGTTCCCTCCCGCGAGCTCGCTTTACAAATCGACAACGTATTGCGTAAAATCGCCGCAGGTATAAAAATAGTTTGCTGTTACGGCGGCCACTCCGTACGGGAAGAAAGTAAATCGCTCGCCGTAGCTCCCGCTCTTATCGTGGGAACTCCCGGAAGAATCGCCGACCATATACGCCGGGGACGAATCGTACTCGAAACGCTCGATACCCTCGTCCTCGATGAATTCGACAAATGCCTCGCCTTAGGCTTTCAGGACGAAATGCAAGAAATCATCGCTCCCTTGAAAAACGTAAAGAAAAAGATTCTCACCTCGGCAACCGACAGTGAATCTCTACCGGCCTTCACTGATTTGAAAAAACCGGTAAAGCTCAATTTCCTCGGTTCACGGAAAGACAACGAGACTACGCCGACCGACAGACTATCGCTCTACCGAATCGACTCGCCGATAAAAGACAAATTGGAAACGCTGCTTGCCCTATTACACAACCTCAAACCGGGACTCACCCTCATCTTTTGCAACCAACGTGAAAGCGTAGACCGTGTACGGCAGTTCCTCACCGACCGGGGCATTATCGCCGAAGCCTTCCACGGCGGCATGGAACAAGCCGACCGAGAGAGGGCGCTTTGCAAATTCCGCAACCACAGCAGCTACATCTGCATCTCTACCGATCTGGCCGCACGGGGACTCGACATTCCCGAAGTCAAATACATCGTACATTACCACCTGCCCGTCGACTTCGAAAGTTTCACGCACCGCAACGGACGCACCGCCCGCATGCATGCCGAAGGAGAAGCATTTATCATTCTCGGCCCCACAGAACAAATGCCCGAATACGCAACCGAGGCGACCGACTTCCGAATCGACCCGAAAGCCGACTTCCTGCAAACTCCGCCAATGGCCACATTCCATTTCGCAGCCGGGAAAAAAGAAAAAATAAGCAAAGGAGACATCGTGGGATTCCTCACTCAGAAAGGAAAGCTCGCAGCCGACGAGATAGGGCTCATCGAGATTAAAGACCATTACAGCTATGTCGCTGTAACTCGCGACAAAGCGCACGAAACGCTCACCCGCCTCAAAAACGAAAAGATAAAAGGGAAAAAAGTAAAGATTTCTTTCGGGTACTGAAAAGCACGTTCTATTTTCCTTCCACCATCTTTTCGAACGCCTGCCACAAATTATCGGACGGGACAGGAGCCGTCACGCTCACAAGCTCCTTCGAAACCGGGTGGACAAACTCGATATGACGGGCATGTAACGAAATCCCCCCATCGGGATTGGAACGCTCCGCTCCGTATTTCAAATCCCCCTTGATAGGCGAGCCTATCTTGGCAAGCTGACAACGGATCTGATGATGCCGGCCTGTTTTCAAATCCACTTCCAACAAGGTATAACGATCGCCCCGAGCCAAAATTTTATAATCCAATACAGCACGTTTCGCACCCGGTTTCTCCCGGTCGTACGCTACCGACTTGTTACTCTTCTCGTTTCTGACCAAATAATGTACGAGTTCGTCGCTCTCCTTTTCAGGAGCTCGTTTCACGATAGCCCAATAACTTTTCTTTACCTCGCCGTTACGAAACATATCGTTCAATCTCGCCAGTGCCTTGCTCGTCTTGGCAAACACTACCAACCCGCTCACCGGACGGTCGAGCCGATGAGTTACTCCCACAAAGACATTACCCGGCTTATTATATTTCTCTTTCAACCACGCCTTCAACATCTCGCTCAACGGAGTATCTCCCGTCTTATCGCCTTGCACGATCTCAGAGCAATTCTTATTGACAATAATCAGATGATTGTCTTCGTAAAGGACTTCCATAATTTACACAAATTTCAATTTTGTGCAAAAATAGTACAAACCGAGCGCAGAAACAAATGTGCTTGGATATATCAAGACTCCGCCTATTTTTTCGCAAGCCTTGCAAAATAGCGCAAGCCCAAAAAAAGACAAAACGAACTTTTCGTTTTTCCTATCGAATCGTAACTTACCTTACCTTCACTTCTCTTGCCCCGACCGAGCCCCCTATTAAAATATATAGAAAAACTTATAACCAAAGACAGGACGATAAAAAAAATTTATTTTTGCACAGTTTTTTTGCAACCGAATGTAGAGAAATTACGTCTCTATTAGAAAACGACACATACAATGATAAAAAAAGTACTCCTCCTTGCAGGTATATTAGCGGTCTTTTCCACGACAAAAGCGCATCCCGCAACCGACAACGATACGATAGAAGTAGTTTATGCCGACACAACGGGAATCGACATCGACTCCATAGAAGCCTCGATAGATCACATAGAACTCGACGAAGTAACCATAGAAGCCTCCGCTTGGGTACGTAAAGCCGATCGCAATCTGCTTTTCCCCAATGCCCAACAGATAAAACAATCGAAAAACGGATTGCAATTACTGCAAAAACTGCAAATACCGGGCATCGTCATCAACCCCACCGACAATAGTATATCGTTGACTGATAAAAGCGAATTAAGTCTCCGTATCAACGGACGTCCGGTCACGGAAAAAGAAATACAAGGTATTTCTCCCGAGCAAATCATACGGGTAGAATACATCGATAATCCGGGAATACGTTATGGCGAGGCAGGAGCCGTACTCGACTTCATCATTAAAACACCCACTTCGGGTGGTAGTTTCATGGGGAATTTTACACCTTCGCTAAACCGAGGGTGGGGACAATATTGGACTTCGATCAAAGTCAACACCGGCAAATCAGAATTCTCCTATTCCGGTTGGTTCGCTCCACGCTGGAATCTGGAAATGGGTCGTAGCAATACAGAAAGATACGAACTTGCCGATGGTTCCCGGTATGTCCGCACCGAGCAAAGCCAAAAAGGAAGCGGGTTCGAGGCTTGGCACAACGGACACACATTGAACTACAACTTCCTCGACCCTCAAAAACAAATGTTCAATGCCTCGCTCAATCTCAATAATAACAATTATAAAAACAAATACAAAGGCATTTTGACCGACGAGCGTCTCGGAGGAATCGAAAACAACATGTACGACCGCACGGAATACATATCTTTACATCCTTCGCTCAACCTCTACTACCAAAATAATTTGAAAAAAGACCAACTCATCATGGCAAATCTCGTGACCAGCTATGAAACATCGCACAGTCACAGACTTTACAATGAAAACGATTTAGCCACGGATGCCCCTATGGTAAACATCGATAACCTCATCAAAGGGAAAACATTCTCGGTACTCGGCGAAGTCGATTACGAGAAAACTTGGAAAAACAGCCGGTTTACCGCCGGAATACGGCACACGCAGTCATGGATACAAAACAAGTATGTCGAACAAAATACCATCGATCGCATGAATCAAGGCAACAGCTATATTTTCGGCGAATACTGGTTACGCCTCGGGAACCATTTCGATGGGTCGGTCGGACTCGGATACAGCCTCTATCACTATGCGCCACAAAACAGGCAGTCCCACACCTACTCCATTTGGCGTCCCCGGTTCACGGCCCGATATACCATCGACGACTATTCCTCCCTACGATTCAACTTTGTCCGCATGGGCAGCGTAATCACCCTCGACATGCTCAGCCCGGTCGTTCAAGACATAGACGGGATTCAACAATCGACCGGCAACCCCGATGTAAAACCCTATGCCACCTACAAATACGAACTGCAATACCAATACAACCGAGGAATATTTTACGGAAAACTCGGCGCATTCTATACCCATGCTCCCGGTGCGATCATGCCCGAAAAATACTGGGTCGGGGACAAAATACTCAGCCGGGTAGACAATCAAAAGAATGCCGAAGAATTACGATTCTACCTCAACACACGCATCAATGTCATTCCCGGCTGGCTCACCCTCAGTGCTGCCCCGGGTTGGCATAGATACTGGATGCGAGGAAATACCTACACACATACCTACAACAATTTTTTCATCGATGCCAGTATCGATATTTCCCATTGGGGATTTACGCTCAACGGCATACTCCAAACCAATTTCAATCGATTTTGGGGAGAAACCCTCACAGGAGGTGAAAATGTACACGGAATTAAACTATCCTATGCCTACAAAGACTGGAACTTCGGGATCATGGTTCTCGATCCCTTCATCAACAATTACAAAGTAAAATCCGAAAACTGGAACCGCTATGCGGGATATTACAGAGAAACGACAACCAATATGATTAAACAACTCCTAACTCTCGACATAAGTTGGAATATCAATTGGGGACGGAAACACGAAGCCGGACAACAACGAATCAACAACTCGATCAACAGCGGCTCGGTAAACGCCGCCGGGAAATAAATATAGGAACAATACAGGGGCTATATCTGAATGATATAGCCCCTGTACTATATATATCTTGTCGTGCAGACCCGATTACATATTCATACCGCCGCAGCAGTGGATAACCTGTCCCGTTACATACGACGACAAATCCGAGGCAAGGAAAGTAGCTACATTAGCCACATCTTCGGGCGTACCGCCTCGACGCAAAGGAATTTGTTTAGCCCATTCGGCTTTCACTTCGTCCGAAAGAGCCGCCGTCATATCGGTAATGATAAAACCCGGAGCGATAGCATTGGCACGCACGCCGCGAGAACCCAGCTCTTTGGCGATGGACTTCGCCAAACCTATCATACCGGCTTTCGAAGCCGAGTAATTACACTGTCCGGCATTACCCGATACACCGACGACCGAAGCCATATTTATAATACTCCCGCATTTTTGTTTCATCATAATAGGAGTTACGGCATGGATAAAATTAAATGCCGATTTCAAGTTCACAGTAAGAACCATATCCCATTGCTGCTCCGTCATGCGCATCATCAAACCGTCACGAGTGATACCTGCGTTATTCACCAAAACATCGATACGGCCGAAATCCTTTACAATTTCTTCCACCACCTTGTGAGCCTCTTCGAAATTAGCTGCGTTCGAAGCATACCCTTTGGCTCTCACGCCAAAAGCGGCAATCTCTTTTTCGGTAGCTTTACCGTTCTCGTCGATAACAAGATCCGTAAATGCGATATCAGCTCCTTCCGAAGCGAATTTCAGGGCGATAGCCTTTCCTATGCCCCGTGCTGCGCCGGTAATCACAGCGACTTTTCCTTCAAGTAATTTCATAACTCTTTTTTCATAATACAGGGACAAGACATGCGCCTCGTCCCTTTGGTTCATATTTCTATCGTTTTATTCCGTATAAAATAAAATCCAATATATAATCCTTCAATCTCGATCGGTCTATTCCCGATTCCGAAAAATTATTGCGGATATAAGGGACGTCCAGCCCCCGAAGCGCATAATGAAGCACCGAAGCGGTAGCCGTCACATTAGGAATATGAAATACACCTTGCTCCACGCCCTCGCTCAATATGCTCCGCAACAAGGCCACTTCTCGCAAGTCTATACTCCTCCGGGCCTTCTCCACTTTCCAAATATCCCTGAAAAACTCCGCTCGCAATGTCCCGTTACGCACGACAGCTTCTTTCACAGCCTCCAAACGGATATTGATATAGTTGAGCAACTTCTCTTCGGGAGGCAAATCCCGGTTTGTAAGCCCCTCCAATCGAGCGTATAAATGCTTCGATTCGGCTTCCACGACGGCCCAATAAATCTCATTCTTATTCTTGAAATAGGTATAAATCGTACGGCGACCCTTTCCCGACGCCTCGGCTATATCGTTCATCGTCGTAGCGGCCACACCCTGACGGGCAAACAACTGACGGGCAACATCGATAAGCAATTCTCGTGTACGAACCATAATCCTAATTCATCTATCTGCACATCTGTACAAAACTTGTGCGAAATTACACATTTTTATCATGAAATACCAAAGTATGCACCCCGTTTTTCCTTCATACCACGGTATTTACATTTTTAACAATAAAATAATCTTCTATCATTCAACAACTTAAATAAAATCCAAAAACAAACTATATATATTTCTCTTCAAAATATTTGCTATTTAAAAAATTATCCATACCTTTGCACTCACAAACATCGCGGGGTGGAGCAGTGGTAGCTCGTTGGGCTCATAACCCAAAGGTCGTCGGTTCGAGTCCGGCTCCCGCAACTACACAAGGACTGTAAATTACAGTCCTTTTTTATTTTCCCCACTTTCAAATCTAACACCTCGTCGAGTTCAAAAATAAGAATATTATACCCCACACTTGCTTAAACTGCAAAAGAACTGCTTTAACCTCTCCCCTGCCCCGTAGCACTACGGGGTACTACAAAACGGCAAAGAAAAAAGACCTATACCCGACTTCATTTCTGAAGCTGGTATTACCCTCCTCCCCTGCGTTTTGTAACGCAAAATATAGGGGAGAGCTGAGGAGCGTAGCGACGAGGAGTGGGGTTAAAAATACCTGCAATGGAAGTAATAGAGTTAACCCTCCTCTCCCCCTGTGTTTCCGTAAGGGAATATAGGGGGAGTGCCCGCAGGGCGAGGGGGTTGAATTAGAAAAATATAGCCCACTCCTTCTATTCATCGCAAATGAATAGAGAGCTACTTCTAAACTCCTTCCTTGCCATGCCCCGTAACATTGCGGGGTGTGGCTCATAAAATCGGAGCAAGGGCGAAAGCGGAATACATCTCAACCTCTCCCCCTGTGTTTCCGTAAGGGAATATAGGGGGAGTGTCCAAAGGGCGAGGGGGTTGAAATAGAAAAAATATAGCCCACTCCCCCTACTCATCGCAAATGAATAGAGGGCCACTTCTAAACTCCTCCCTGCCGTGCCCCGTATGCGGGGTATCGCACTGCAATGAGCGGAGGGTTACTCTCACCCTCCTCCTCTGTGTTTTGCAACGCAAAATATAGGGGAGGTGTCCGAAGGACGGAGGGGTTAGAAATACCCTCAGTAAAAGTAATAGAGGAGGGTTAGAGTACAAGCAAGCCTCCGATAACTGCGGCAGCCCTTCTGGGTTCGTTCTTCTCGCTGTTGAGAAAAATAAACGAATAGAAAGTATAATCATGCCATAATTCCACTATCCCCCTATCCTACCTTCGCAAAAAAATCAAACGAGCGATGATAGATACAAGATTCGAAACAACCATAGACCTGAGAGGTGAAATCGAGAACTACCGACAAGTGGCGCTCATCAAATACTACAAGATTCTCCTCGAACTCGACCCCCGTCGGGACAGGCTGACCATGCTCGCCGTCATTCATTGTATCGACAAGCTCGAAAGACATTCCCAAGAACGAAAACGGCCACGAAACGACAAGAAGAAAATGCTGGCCGAAGGAACTCTCGCTTGGCACTACCAGAAACGCAACCAACTCTTCCGAAAAGCCGGACTCTACGACATCGAGTCCACCCAGTTCCTCGTCGACCACGAAGAAATCTTCGACACACACGAGGAACGGGAAGAGCGCGAACGATTCGAAGCCTGCCGTCGGGAAGCTCTCAGAAGGAAAACCGAAACGCACGAGGCCGAAGAAAAAGAATCCGTGCAACCGGCCTCCGCTCACGAAGCCGATAAGGACCTGCAAGAAGACTACACGACAGCCGGATCCGAAATCCCGGCACACACCCCGCAGCCCTTATCGCCCCTATCCGGGAGCATCTGGTGCGGCGCTCCCGCCGGTAATCCCATTGGCGAACCTGCCCCCGGATTCCATCGATCCTCTTTCGATTGCAACAGAAGAGAATAAATCCGACAGGTGGAGGGTGAACCCACACAATCCGTTCCGATGAGTAAAACAATGGGAACTACCTTTCGCCACCGATCCGATGTAAATAGGAGAGAAAAGTTTTATAAACCCCTTCAATAAAATCCGATCGGCTCTCTCACCAGCCTAATAAGTTAAAAAAATAAAACATACTTTCAAATATTCGACACACTCTATTTCAAATCTACGAAATTTTCGTAGATTTGCGAAACAATCGTAATAATAACACATGGAAAAACTGACACATCAAGAAGAAGAAATAATGCTCGTCATCTGGAAAAAGAAAAGAGGCATTATCAAAGATTTCCTAGAACAGCTGCCCGAACCGCAACCGCCCTACACGACAGTCGCTTCGATTGTCAAAAATTTGGAGAAAAAAGGATTTCTGTCGAGCGAGAAAATAGGCAATACCTATTTATATATTCCACGAATAACCCAAACCGAATATAAGAAAAAATTCTTATCGGGAATCGTAAAAAGCTATTTTTCAAATTCCTATAAAGAGATGGTCACATTCTTCGCCCACGAACAAAAACTCTCGGAAGAAGATTTGCGGCAAATCATCGAAATGATTGAACGAGGTAAAAGCTAACCCATAAAAACTGAAAATATGGCTTTCTTACTATATCTACTACAAATAAACATAGCACTAAGTCTATTATATTTATGCTATAAAGTTCTATTCTCGCAAAATACATTTTTCGGGTTAAGAAGGCTCATACTCATCAGTATCGTGTTATTCTCCACGACCTACCCGTGGTACGACATTCCCGACATCGACCCTATTATTCCGGCCCATCTGCAAATTACACTTCCCGAAGTACTTTACAGCATGGAAGAAACAGTCCCCCAGAAAGCCTTTGACATATACCCGTTGATAGCTTATCTATACGGAGGAATATGCTCGCTATTCTTGTTACGCATGTTTTTGAGAATAGCTTCGATAATAAAACTGCGGGCAAATGGAAAGCTCCGTATCATCGGGGAGAGCCATATAATCGTCTGCAACGAAAACATACAACCCTGTTCCTTCTTCCGATGGATATTTCTTCCTCATTCCATTTTGCAAAATAAAAACACGCTCACAAGAATACTCCGACACGAAAATACACACATACGACAATTACATACCATAGATGTCCTATTAGGCGAAAGTATGGCAGCATTATGTTGGATAAATCCGTTAAGCTGGTTATTGCTGAAAGAAATCAGACTGAATCTCGAATATATGGCCGACGAGGCTGCGATTCCCGACGAACAAGAAAAAAAGACATACCAATACCTGTTACTCGACATTTCACAATCGAATAACGAACTCCCTTCCGCAATACCGTTCAATTACTCTTTTTTGAAAACCCGCATTCGCATGATTAACCGGAAGCGATCACAAACGACATCTGTATTCAAATATCTGCTGATACTACCCCTTTTCTTGGCTATCGTAACTGCCAACCAATGCTGTACAGACCAACAACCGCTTCAATCCGAAATTGAAAAAGTATTCCCCAAACCCTCGGAAGTTCAAACGAAAGATAGCTCGACAACCGCTTCCGAAACATCGGAAACTCCCCTCGAAGTCGCCGAAATCATGCCCGAATTTCCCGGCGGAACCGAAGCGTTGCTCTCTTTTATCAAAGACAACCTCGAATACCCGCAAAAAGCTATCGACGAACAAACCGAAGGACGGGTAATCATACGATTTGTCATAAACAGCAATGGAGAAATATCCGAGCCCACAATTCTCAAAGGCATAAACAAAAATCTCGACCAAGCCGCCATAGATGTTATTAACAAACTACCCCGTTGGAAACCGGGACAGCAAGACGGACAACCCGTAAGCGTACGGTTCACCCTTCCCATCGTTTTCAAATTAACCTGATATATTCACTTAAAAAATTTAGACACATGAAAAAGACATTATTATCCTCGATGATTATCATCTTAATGGGTTTGCTCGGAGCTTGTAGCTCCAATACCTCGGACAAAGCGAGTCTGCCGGAACAATCTGCATCGGAAAACGAAACGGCAACCCCGGTCGCAATCGAAGTCCCCGACACGCTTGGTAAAACATACGATGCCGTAGAAGTCATGCCCGAATTTCCCGGCGGAACCGAAGCATTGCTCTCTTTCATCAAAGACAACCTCAAATATCCGCAAAAAGCTATCGACGAACAAACCGAAGGGCGGGTAATCGTACAATTCGTTATCGATAAAAACGGGAAAGTATCGAGCCCCGAAGTCATTAGAGGTGTAACCTCGGAACTTGACCAAGCTGCGTTGGACATCGTCTCGGCACTCCCCGACTGGAAACCGGGCGAACAAGACGGACAAAAAGTAAATGTGAAATATACACTGCCCGTAGTCTTTAAGTTGAAATAACGGGAATGCCGAGCCAATAGATTTATCTCTGAAAATACGATACGGTTCAAGGGGAAAACTCCGTTCGTTCGAGTTTTCCCCTCGAACTATACATAACTTTTGCACAATATACCCCCTTTCCGCTTATGAAAAAATTACTTTGCTTTATCGGTCTTTTTCCGGCTCTATTCGCCTTGAAAAGTCATGCCAGTATTCCCGGCGGAACTATACCATTTATCTTTGACAGTCATTTATATCTTCAAGTAAGGCTGAACGACACCATTCCCGTCACTGTTATCTACGATACGGGCGCCGACTTTCTATACCTCGATGAAGATTATTTGAAACTGAATAATCTGCAAAATGCTTTCGGGAAAAAAGGAATAGCAAGAATGGGAGGTGCAGGTAACAACGAGCCCCAGTCCGTCGACATCTTCATCGAACCTATTAAAATCCACTGTGGAGAATTAAATTATCAAAACAAGATAACACCAGTCATTAAATTACGTGATATTCTTGGAAAGCACACCGATGGCTTGCTGGGCAATACCCACCTGTTAAATACGCCTTTGGAGATTAATTTCAGTGAAAGCTACATCAAGCAATTAAAAGAACCGCTTTCAGCCGACTCGCTTGACCGTTACCACAAACTCGAAGCTCGATTCAAAGACAACCGCATCGATGTGAAAGCCAATCTGCAAATCGATTCCGCAAATACGGTGGAAGGCTGGTTTAGAATGGATTTAGGCAGTGGCTCCACGATCACTCTTTCAAATGAAACGACATCTGCGTTAAACCTTGCCGGCGTACGCAAAGCCTACTTCGAGACACAGGCCGGGGGAATAGGAGGAAGTTCCGAGGAATTTGAATTAAGAGCCGAAAAATTCTGTATGGTCAATACGCTCGAAAATCTTGTGATAGACTGCTCCCTCAATAAGAAAGGAGCATTATCATCGGGCAGGCCCTATGTGGGCATGATCGGCAATGAAATTTGGTCGCTCTACGACATTATCTTAGATCCCGTTCATTCCTCCGTATGGGTAAAACGAAACGATAATGAAGGCTCCTATTCCCGATCTTCCGTCACGCATATGGCCGTTATCGACCGTACGGACATTTGCGAAGGTTGGATTATCAACGGACTTTATAAAGGTGGAATTGCGGAACAGGCCGGCATTGAAATCGGAGACATAATTATAGCTATAAACGACCGACCCGTTAAAGAAATAACTTGGGAAGAACAGCGAAAAGGGTTAGGTCTCAACGGCAAGACAGAATACACGATAAAGAAAAGAAACGGTGAAATAGTCACTTACGTTCTATACATTCGTAATCAAATCATCTGACCTGTAAGGTTGCGGAAAACAGCCTATTTTTTCATTCGATATAGAAATTCAAACGCACGGCACAAGAACAAAACGAGGAACTGTAGAACAAAATTATTAAATCTGCAATGAACGGAGGGTTACTCTTAAACTCCTCCTCTGTGTTTTGTACTGCAAAATATAGGGGAGGTGTCCGAAGGACGGAGGGGTTAGAAAAATATCGACAGTGGCAGTAACAAAATCAAGTATCACCCTCTCCCCTTACCTGTCCCGTAGCATGGCGGGGTATCACACTGCGATATAGAGGGAGCAGGTTTAATGCCTTTCGGCTCGCGAAGCATCTATCCGCAACAAAACGAACAACAAAATGGTAAATCCCCACAGCGACGACCCCCCATAACTGAAAAAAGGCAAAGGTATACCGATAACAGGGCACAATCCTATGACCATACCGATATTCACCGCCAAATGAAAAAACAATATCGAGACCACACAATAAGCATATACCCTTCCAAAAGCAGAATGCTGCCGTTCTCCGATAGCTATAAGTCTGAATATAAGCGTGACAAAAAGAACAATCACACCCACGGCTCCCCAAAAGCCCTCCTCCTCTCCAATGGTACAAAAGATAAAGTCGGTATCTTGCTCCGGCACATATTTCAATTTCGTTTGAGTCCCATTCAAAAAACCTTTTCCCCAAAAGCCCCCCGAACCGATGGCGATTTTCGACTGGTTCACATTATATCCTGCACCGCGCAAGTCCTCCTCCATGCCCAGTGTCACTTTAATCCGTTTCTGCTGATGAGACTCCAACACTTCATTAAAGGCATAATCCACAGAAAACAGGAAAACGACCGATACGACGGCCGTTGCCAATATAGTAAGAATCCTCAACGAACGAGTCGAGAAGTAAAGAAGCACCAGATAAACGACGACGGCGGCCGTAGTCCCCATACAAACATACAAGAGATTAACCGGTACATCGAAATACATCAAAATGCCACATACCGCTCCTACCGCCAAATAACCAAGCATCAAATAACGAGCCGCACGACTGTTTCTCTGATAGAATAACAACATTCCGACCACCACCAAAAGAATAAGTACGAAAACCAATACTTCTCCGGCAGGAATCTCCCCCCATAATACACTCGAATATTTGACGGCAACCACAAAATAGACCACGGCGCAAAGGCCATAGAAAAGGAACAATCCCGATAATCCTTCCCGATACAGAACAAATATCAACGATGCGAAAACCAACGCCGAACCGGTCTCCTTTTGAGCGATAATCAAAACAATAGGCAACAATATGATAAAAACCGCACGGAATAAATCCTGTCTGTTTTTCAAAGAAAACCCATACGTCCCGAAAGACCGGGCCAAAGCAAGAGCCGTGGCAAACTTAGCGAACTCGGCCGGTTGTAAACTGACAGGCCCCAACACCAACCACGAACGGGACCCTTTTATATCGGGGGCTAAAAATATGGTGGTGATAAGCAAAAGTATGATAATCCCGTAGAATAGATAAGCATAAGTTTCATAAACCCGGAAATCCACCATTAAAATCATAAAAGCCAATACGAGCGACAAACCTATCCACATCAACTGTTTTCCCGAACGCTCGGCAAAGTCGAATATACTGGCATTATCGAAATCGTAGCTGGCGGCATAAATGCTTATCCAACCGCAAAGAACGAGAATCAGATAAAGGATTACTGTCATCCAGTCGATAGACCGCCATATATTAATGCTTTTTGACCCCACTGTATATGATTGTGTTAGATTGCAACATACGTTCTTCCAAGTATTTCCGCTCCGGTGCAATCTTCCGGTTCAGATACATCTCCATCATCAGACTTCCGATAGGTACACCATACGTAGCTCCGAATCCGGCATTCTCCACATAAACGGCAATAGCTATTTTGGGGTTGTCCATCGGAGCGAATCCCATAAAAGCCGAGTGGTCTTTTCCATGAGGATTCTGTGCCGTTCCCGTCTTTCCGCACACCTCTATACCTGGTATAGCACCTATACGGCAAGTTCCGCCGGTTACAGCCATGCGCATACCCTTTACGACATAATCGTAATAGTGAGAATCGACCATAGTATGTTTAGGAACGGTAAACTCCGGGGAGATAACCGTATCTTGTATCTCCCGAACCAAATGCGGAGTGTAAAAATACCCCCTATTGGCAATCGTTGCCGACAAATTGGCTATCTGCAACGGGGTCGCCAAGACCTCTCCTTGTCCAATCGCGACAGATATAATCGTCAATGCGCTCCATCGATTTTCGCCATATACCTTGTTGTAATAATTACTGTTGGGAATAAAGCCTCGACTCTCACCCGGTAAATCCACCCCTAAACGATATCCATACCCCATCGATACCAAATAATCTTTCCAAACATTGAACGCCTTCGCCGGCGATTGATATTTTTTCCGATTATCGACCATCGAACGCAATCCGTAACAGAAAAACGCATTACACGAAGTTTGCAAAGCCGGAAGTAACGATAAAGGTGATGCATGCCCATGACAGCCGACTTTCAACCGTCCCGACACAAACCCATGATAACAGGGATAAAGAGTATGCTCGGTGATGATCCCTTCGTTCAGGAAAATAAGTCCCTGTGTAGGCTTAAATGTCGATCCCGGTGGGTATGCGGCCATCAAAGCTCTATCGAACAAAGGTTTATACCGGTCTCTATTCAGTTTCAAATAATTTCTACCTCTCTCCCTGCCAACCAGCATGGAGGGATCGTAAGTGGGACTCGAAACCATCGCCAATATCTCTCCCGTAGACGGCTCGATAGCAACGATAGCCCCAATCTTGTTCTGCATTAATTTCTCACCATAGGCCTGCAACTCGATATCCAACGACAAATTCAGATTTTTCCCCGAAACAGGTGCTACATCATAACGCCCGTCTTCATATCTTCCTTTAACACGGCCATGGGCATCGCGCAGTAAAATCTCCACCCCCTTTTCTCCACGTAAAATATTTTCGTAAGAGCGCTCTATCCCCAAATCTCCGGTGTAATCTCCCCGAGTATAATAACTGTCTTTCTCTATATCTCCGGGAGACACTTCCCGAATATTCCCCAATACATTCGCAGCCACAGGGTAAGCATACTCCCTGAGCATACGGTTTTGAATGAAAAAACCGGGGAAACGATATAGTTTTTCTTGTAACCGTCCATAATCTTGCGCAGACAACTGAGTCATAAAAGTCTGAGGTGTGTATGACGAATAACCGGGATTCAACCTCCGATTTTTCATATCCGCCATGCGCTTATCAAATTGTTCCTTCGTAATCCCCACAGTCCGGCAAAAATCAAGTGTATCGAAAGGGCGAACCTCTCGTACAATCATCATTACATCGTATGCCGGTTGATTAAAAACCAATAACTTTCCATTGCGGTCATAAATAAGGCCACGAGAAGGATATTGTGTTTTTTTCAAGAAAGCGTTTCCATCGGCGTGTTGCTTATAGTCGTCGTTCAACACTTGTAAAGAAAACAACCGCACGACATATATGCAAGCAATCACCAACACGATGCCGCCTATCACATATTTACGCCTCTCTAATTTATAGTCTTTTCTCACGTCCCGATTTCGTTAAACTGTCCATTCCCAATATCACAAGAAATGTCAATATAGTACTGGCTAAAACACGAACAATTAATCTTCCTATATCGAAAAAGCTAAAAGACTCTATTACGAAAAGGAGGGTACAGAAACAAAGTGAAAATGTAAGCACGTAGCGCACAAACAAAGACATTCCGAAATTGCGTATAGAGGGCTCCGATTCGCTATAATCCTCACCCCTCGGCGTATAAAGATCCAATATCGGTTTTCTCAAAAAGGCAACGACGGTACAAGCCAAAGCATTCATACCCGGCGTATTGCTGAATATGTCGATTACCAACCCAAGAATAAAAGCAAGCGTTAAAGTCCAATTAACCGAGAGCGATAGAGGTAACCTGATTATAAAATAAATATAAAGAAAAGGAATGGCAACTCCCAATAAATGTATACTATTCCCTATCGTAACCTGCAAGAATACGACTACAATAAACAAGAAAAAATACCGTAACCAACTATTCATATCGAGCCTCCTTTTCAAGTTTATCCTGTTCTTCCTTTTGTCGGTTCGATATAATGCGCACATACCCTAAGCCACTAAAATCGGAACTTAGCTCCACACGCAATGTATAGAAATTATCGTCACGCTGCTTTTTATAATCGCTGATTATACCCACCATAATTCCTTCTGGAAACACAGACGAATAGCCGCTCGTGACAATCGTATCTCCCGGAGCGAACTCCACATGCCGAGGCATCTCCTCTAATACGGCGTAACGAGGACTCACCGCATCCCAAACCAAAGACCCGAAATAGTCGCTGCCTTTTACCTTGCAACTGAGACGCAACTTAGGGTTAAGAACCGATATGGCCACGGAATGATGTTCGCCCACAACATTGATAATACCCACGACACCGTTCTGATCGACCACTCCCATCTCCGGCTCTATGCCTTCGGCTCGCCCCTTGTCAATCGTTATATAATTGTTTATTTGCGCTACACTGTTATTCACAACACGAGCCACTGCAAAATCATAATCATGAAGTACGGAATCGAAAGGAATCGTATCTTTTCCCACAGAAGACCTATAACGATTCAACTGTTCTTTCAGATTTATTACCTCCATCTCCAACTCTCCGTTTCGTAATTGCAAATCCCTGTTTACTTCTCTCAATCCAAAATATGAAGTTACTTCCGATTGCAAATCATAAACGGCCGCTGCCACTTGATTGGCCGACGAGAGATAAATACTGCGCTGGTAAGGGTTTCGTCCAAACAACAACACGCAACTTATCGCTACATAAATAGCAAGAACTATCCATGAGCTATGCCTCAATAAAAAATTGATTAAGTTGCGCATTTTCTTATTAATTCTACCACAACGAGTTACAAAAGTTTTTTTTTCACTTTTGTAACTCGTCTATTCTAAAAAACGACAAAGCCTGTCGATGTATCTTTTCTGTTACCGAATGAGGAAGGAGAACTGGTCGATATTTTTCAATGCGACGCCTGTACCTTTCGCAACGGCATGTAACGGATCTTCGGCGATGTGGAACGGTATTCCTATCTTATCGGTCAACCGTTTATCCAATCCTCTCAATAAAGCGCCTCCACCGGCCAACCAAATACCGTTACGCACAATATCGGCATACAATTCAGGCGGTGTATGTTCCAATGCATTCAACACGGCAGCCTCGATTTTCGAGATAGACTTCTCGATACAATGAGCTATCTCTTGGTAAGAAATGGGGACTTCCATAGGCAACGCCGTCATACGATTCGGACCATGTACGACATAATCTTCGGGAGGATTATCCAATTCGGTCAAAGCCGAACCCACATTGATTTTGATCAATTCGGCCGTACGTTCTCCCACTTTCACATTATGCTGACGCCCCATATACTCTTGTATGTCGTTCGTCAAATCGTCACCGGCTACCCGTATCGAATTGTTCGACACGATACCACCCAACGAAATAACGGCAATTTCGGTCGTACCACCACCGATATCTACAATCATATTTCCCTCGGGAGCCTGAACGTCAAGTCCTATACCTATCGCGGCAGCCATAGGCTCATAAATCATATATACATCTCGTCCTCCGGCATGCTCCGAAGAGTCGCGCACCGCACGAATTTCAACCTCGGTACTTCCCGACGGAATACCTATTACCATACGCAAAGAAGGCGAGAACCAATGACTTTTGGAGCTAACCATCTTTACCATACCTCTAATCATCTGCTCGGCAGCATAGAAGTCGGCTATCACACCGTCTCTCAAAGGTCTGATCGTGCGTATATTTTCATGGGTTTTACCATGCATCAAACGAGCTTTTTCACCGACCGCCAGCAACTTGTCCGTACGTTTATCCAGCGCAACCACCGAAGGTTCGTCCACCACGATTTTATCGTTGTGGATAATCACCGTATTGGCTGTGCCCAAGTCTATGGCAATCTCTTGTGTGAAAGAAAATAATCCCATATCGGTTATTGATTAAATAATTTATATTAGTGCTTAAAATGCCGTATACCGGTCATTACCATAGCCATGCCGTTTTTATCGCAATATTCTACCGAATCGTTGTCACGAACCGATCCACCCGGTTGAATTACAGCAGTCACCCCGGCCTCATGAGCTATTTCCACGCAATCGGCAAAGGGGAAAAATGCATCCGAAGCCATTACAGCCCCTTGTAAATCGAAATCGAACGAACGAGCTTTCTCTATGGCTTGACGCAAAGCATCTACCCGCGAAGTCTGACCGATACCGCTCGCACAAAGCTGACGGTTTTTAGCCAGCACGATTGCATTCGATTTACTGTGTTTTACAATTTTATTGGCAAACAACAAATCTTCCACCTCAGCCGGAGTAACAGCTTTCTCGGTAACCTGCTTCAACTCTTCGGGCTTTTCTCGATACAAATCGCGATCTTGTACCAACACCCCGTTCAGCAACGAACGGAATTGGCGATTCGACGCTTTGAACGGTTTCTGCACGAGAATGATACGATTCTTTTTCTGTTCAAGAACTTCGAGCGCATCAGCCGTATAGCCCGGTGCGATACAAACTTCGAAAAAGATTTTATGCATCTCTTCGGCAGTTTCTTTATCGATCGGGTGGTTCGTTATCAATACCCCTCCGAATGCCGAAACCGGATCTCCTGCCAAAGCAGCTTTCCAGGCTTCCACCAAAGTTTCCCGAGATGCCAAACCGCAGGCATTATTATGTTTCAATATAGCGAATGTCGTATCGTCGAACTCCGAAATCAACGATACCGCCGCATCTATGTCCAATAAATTGTTATAGGAAATTTCCTTTCCATGAAGTTGATCGAACATTTCCTCGAAATTACCGTAGAAGACTCCTTTCTGATGAGGATTTTCACCATATCGAAGAGTCTTGGCATGATTTCCCGCATAGCGGAATGCCGAAGCCTCGTCTCCGTCGAAATAGTTAAATATCGCACTGTCATATCCCGAAGATACGGCAAAAGCCTCTTTGGCGAACCAACGACGATCTTCCAACGAAGAGCTGGCTCCCTTCTCCTTTAACATAGCCAACAACGGAGCATACTGAGCTTTCGATGCGACGATAACGACATCTTTATAATTTTTAGCAGCCGCTCTTATCAAAGAGATACCGCCTATATCTATCTTCTCGATAATAGCACTCTCATCTGCACCCGAAGCCACGGTTTCCTCGAACGGATATAAATCCACGATAACCAAATCGATAGAAGGGATTTCATATTGAGTGATTTGTTGCTGATCGACTTCATTTTCCCGACGGTTCAATATACCACCGAACACTTTGGGGTGAAGAGTCTTAACCCGTCCTCCCAAAATAGACGGATAACCGGTCAGATTCTCCACTGAACCACAAGGGATCCCCAACGATTCAATAAAAGATTGCGTACCACCGGTCGAGATAAAATTAACTCCTTCGGCATGTAAAAGTTTCAAAATTTCGTCTAAACCATCTTTATGAAAAACGGAGACAAGAGCTGTTTTAATTTTCTTATTTTCAAGCATAAAGCATCGCACTATATAATTCGGTTACAAAAATACAAAAATATATAGGTTTAGCCTTGTATAATTCATGAAAGTTTTCATGGAAAAATAAATCTTTTCTATTCGGCTCTTTCTAACGGTGTTATCCTTCCTTTTATGAACAAAACAGTGTTCTTATTCGTTTCGTTTTCCTACACCGCATAGGTCTAAAAAAATGATGTCTTAACTATTCTGCCTATATACGACGAATCAAAAACATAAACTCAAATATAAATTATTCAAAATGCTTATGGAAAAAATAGGAATATTTTATGGCTCAACTACCGGAATTACAGAAAGTGTAGCCTACCGATTAGCCGAACTAATGCATGTAAAAAAAGAAGACATACACGATGTCGCACGAAGCAAACCTTCGGAAATAGGACAATACGAGCTATTATTATTGGGTTCTTCGACATGGGGAAGCGGAGACCTTCAAGACGACTGGTATGACTTCCTCGACGGAATCGAAACCCTCGATCTCAAAGATAAAACCATTGCTTTATTCGGTTGCGGAGACCAATCTATGAGCGACACCTTCTGCAATGCCATCGGCACAATTTACCATCGACTACAAAAAACAGGAGCAACATTTTACGGTGCTTTCGAAGCAGGAGACTATACATTCGACAAATCGACGGCCTTTATCAACGGCAAATTCATAGGATTACTTATCGACGATGTAAACGAACCCGAAAAAACAGAAAACAGGCTCAATCATTGGGTAGAGCTTCTACAATCGGAATATATTGTAACACAGTAATCACCCTCTTATCTCAATAATTGTGATATAAATAGTTGCCTGCCCATAAAATTAATTATACATTTGCTCCAAATATTACGACTTTTAAAAAGTAGGGCATAACATGCAATTATATTCGGAAAAACGCTCGATTATGAACAAACTGATTGGATTACTTACCTGCTTATGTTTCTCCACAAACTTGGCGGTAGCTCAAAATAAAGATACATCATCAATCATTAAATTCGGATTATTCGCCGACACCCAGTATGCTGATTGTCCGTCCCAAAATACCCGTTATTATCGGGAAGCTCTACAAAAATTAGATACATGCATCGAGTATTTCAACCGACAAGAAGTTCAATTCACTATTAATTTAGGTGATATTACCGACAGGAAGAACTCCGATTTAGAAGTAATAAAGCAGCATCTGTCCCAACTTAATCATAAAATTTATCACCTCACAGGAAATCACGACTACAAAGACATTACAAACAACTCTGTCCTTTACAAGCAGCTGGATATGCCATCTGAATATTATTCGTTCAAAAAAGGGGACTGGGTATTTATCATGTTAAATACCAACGAAATCGCTTCATACGCCAATATAGCGGGAACACCCAAAGAGAATGAATGGAACAGGATGCAAGAACAGATAAAACAAATCAAAGGCAAATATGCTTATGAATGGAACGGAGGAATAAGCGAAAAGCAAATGAAATGGCTCGATCGACTATTAAAGAAATGTGAGAAAAAGGGTCTTTCTGTCTTAATTTTTTCTCATCACCCGCTATATCCACAAAGCGATTTTTCGGCATTAAACGGCAATGAAATAGTCGACACCCTATCCAAGTATTCTTGTGTAAAGGCAGCTTTCTCGGGCCATCACCACGCCGGGGCATTCGGATATTACAAAAATATCCCTTTGATTACACTGGAAGGAATGGTTGAAACAGAAAACCAAAATGCCTATGCTATCGTCGAAATTTCCCAAGATCACCTACTTGTAAAAGGGCAAGGGAGAGCATCTTCATACTCGTTCAAATTATCCCGACAATAGGATACCTACTTAACGATTCTTTCGCATGGTATAACGGCTGATTCCCAAACTTTCATAGCTTTTACGTAGCTCCTCATCGTTATCTGAAATCACCAGAAGACGGTCTCCACTCTGTAAATGAGTATGTCCTTTGGGAACAAAATATTGTTCTCCGCGCTTGACCATAACGACCAACGTATTATCCGGCAATGAAAGATTCATTAGTTTATTACCTCCCGATAAAGCCTCGTCCGTCAACTCTATCTCGCTCATCGCCGATTTTATTTCATCGGGTAAAGCGACATTAAAGATTTCTTTTTCCTCGCTCTTCCCCACCAATCCCAGCCATCTGGCCATCGCACTTACCGTAGTTCCTTGTACCAACAAAGAGACAATGGTCACGAAAAACACGATATTGAAAATCATACGAGCATTAGGAATTTCTGCCGACATAAGCGGATAGGTCGCAAAAATAATAGGAACAGCACCCCTCAACCCTACCCATGAAATATAAACACGAGCCCGAGTCGTAAACCTACGGAAAGGCAATAAACATGCAAATACAGATATCGGACGCGAGACAACAATCATGAATATGGCAACCAACAATCCCACTCCGGCAACAGCAGGCAACTCCGAAGGATTCACCAACAATCCGAGTGTTAAAAACATGACTATCTGGAAAAGCCAAGTAAAACCATCGAAAAATGTAGTCAAACTACGCTTGTGCACCAACTTCCGATTTCCAACGACTAACCCTGCTATATAGACAGCCAAATATCCGTTCCCTTGCAAAAGATTGGTAAAAGCGAATACGAAAAAAACACAAGAGAACAACAATACCGGATAAAGCGATTCATTAGGGACATTGATACGATTTATAATCCAAACAATAGCATACCCCAACGCAAATCCAGCAGCCGCACCTATCGACAGTTGCATAAAAAGCAAAACGATGGAATGAGGCCAATCGATAACTCCAATCTCAATAACCTGAATCAAAAGTATCGTAAGCATATAGGCCATAGGATCGTTACTACCGCTCTCCAATTCGAGAGTCGGCCGCAAACGCTCTTTCAAAGAAATCCCCTTCGAACGCAAAATAGAAAAAACGGATGCCGAATCTGTCGATGACATAACAGCAGCCAACAGCATGGATTCTAACAATCCTAACTGAAAATTACCCGGCAAAAGATCGGACAACGAATAAATGAATAATCCTGTTATAATCGTTGTCATTAAAACTCCCAACGTAGCCAAAGTCACACCCGGAGCTAAAATTGGTTTTATTTCCCGATAATGCGTATCCATTCCACCCGAAAACAAAATGATACAAAGTGCAACCGTACCTATAAACTGGGCTATTTGCGGACTATCGAAATAAATACCGAAACCATCTGAACCGGCAAGCATTCCAACACCGAGGAACAATAGTAACGCCGGTACACCAAATTTCGCTCCTGTTTTTCCGACAAGGACACTCAGGAACAATAAAATGGCTCCTACCAACAATATATTTTCAGGACTGATAACCATAGAGTTTATTTACTAATATTTCAAAAACGAGGTAAATATACATAAAAAATGTGATTTTACCAATTCTTCACAATTCGGCAAGTAAACAGAAACCATCATTTTTCATGAACAAAAAAAGGAGAAAAGTGTTTAATCAATAATAGCTTTAATAAACAAAATCTTCCTAAACATGATAAAATCGGACATAGGCCTCGTAGGACTGGCTGTTATGGGTGAAAATTTAGCCCTCAACCTCGAACAAAAAGGTTATCGGGTATCATTATATAATCGATTGCGGGAAAACAGTCCGCAAGCGGTAGATTCATTTCTCGCCAATAAAGGGAAAAACAAACATTTCATCGGTACACACTCGCCCAAAGAATTTATCGAATCATTGAAATCCCCTCGAAAAATTTTACTTATGATACGAGCCGGACACCCCGTAGACGAAATGATTACAACATTACTTCCCTTTCTCAAAAAAGGCGATACAATCATAGACGGCGGAAATTCGGATTATCGAGATACTCAACGTCGTGAAAACGAATTGCGGGAAAAAGGAATATTTTTTGTAGGCTGCGGTATTTCGGGCGGAGAAGAAGGAGCTCTCCACGGACCATCGATTATGCCGGGAGGATCAGACGAAATCAAAAAAGAAATATTACCCGTTTTACAAAACATAGCTGCGCATCTCGACGACGGGACTCCCTGCTGCTCATGGATCGGGCCCGACGGTTCGGGACACTTCGTAAAAACAGTTCACAACGGTATAGAATACGGAGATATGCAACTGATAGCCGAGGCATATTCTCTATTGAATGTTTTGCAAAAAGGAGACCATGAAGCCACTGCCCAAACTTTCGAATCATGGAACAAAGGTGTTCTGGACAGTTATTTGATAGGAATAACAGCACCCATATTACGATATAAAGATACCGACGGTAAATCCCTAATCGACAAAATAGCAGACCGTGCGGGACAAAAAGGAACAGGAAAATGGAGCATAGAGGCTGCCATCGACAGCGGAACCACGCTATCTGTTACTGCCGAGTCTGTTTTTGCCCGACTCTTATCGAATCGCACAACAGAGCGAAACAAAGCACATCGTTTATACCCCGAAACTAATCCGGCTCCGATATTCGAGCTTAGCGTAGACGACATACATCATGCTCTTTACGCCTCCAAAATCATCGCATACACACAAGGGCTCGATTTATTGCGCAACATGTCCGAAAAACATAACTGGCAGCTCAACCTCGCCGATATAGCGACTATATGGAGAAAGGGTTGCATCATACAATCTCGATTTCTCTACGAAATAGCTCAGGCTTACAAACTGACGAACGAATACGAAAACTTACTATTCACACCTTATTTCAGGGAAAAAATAATTTTATGTCTCCCGTCTTGGCGGAAAGTAGTTCAAACGGCCATAGCAGCAGGGATAGCCATACCCGGGACAGCCTCGGCATTAGCATGGTTCGACGGTTTTAGATGTAAAAAATCATCGGCCAACCTGATACAAGCGCAACGAGACTATTTCGGCGCTCATTTGTATGAAAGAATCGATGCCCCGGCAGGTACGTTTTTTCACACCGACTGGAACCGACACGGAGACGGAACGACCTCCGGCAACTATTCTCTATAAAAACAAACAAAAAATTTCGATATGAATAAAATACCCGAAAGCCAAATTCTGATTATCTTCGGAGCATCAGGTGATTTAACCCATCGGAAACTCATACCCTCGTTATTCGAACTATTCGAAAGGAAACTTCTTCCCGACAAATTTTTAATCGTAGGTGTTTCCCGGACAAAACAAAGTACAGAAGAATTCCGACAATCCTTGCATTCATCTATCATTGGTAACGGAAAGACCTATGCCACGGATAATCCTTATCTAAAAAACTTTCTTAGAGAAATATACTATATCTCTTGCGATACTACCGACTGCAATGCATACGTCGCTTTATTCAGAGAAATAGAACAATTGCGCAATGCCGCCGGCATAGAAGATAACATGTTGTTTTATCTTGCTACGCCGCCTCAGATGTATGCAACTATCCCCATCTGCATACAAGCCCAACAACAAAACATCTCTAAAAACGGTTGGCGGAGAATCATTATAGAAAAGCCGTATGGAAGCAACGAAGATGAAGCGAAACAACTTGACAAATTATTATGCGGAATATTCCCCGAACGAGAAATCTACCGTATAGATCATTTTTTGGGAAAAGAAACTGTTCAAAATATTTTAGTTCTGCGCTTCGCCAACAGCATTTGGGAACCTCTTTGGAATCGGAATTACATAGACCATATAGAAATAACGGCCACCGAAACCTTAGGAGTGGAACAACGAGGTAATTACTACGATTCGGCCGGTGCTCTGCGAGACATGGTACAAAGTCATCTCATGCAAATCATGGCATTTATAGCTATGGAACCACCCTCCTCTTTCGAAACCGAAGCAATTCGCAATGAAATCAGTAAAGTATTCCGGTCATTACGTCCACTCTCTCCCGACGATATAGCGCATAACATACTGCGTGCACAATACTCCGAAGGGAAATTAAACGGGACAAAACTTCCCGGATACCGAGAAGAACCGAACGTAAATAAGCAATCGACGACAGAAACCTTTGTCGCCCTAAAATTATACATAGATAATTGGCGGTGGGCTCATGTCCCATTTTATATTTATACGGGGAAACGATTATCCGAAAAGAGGTCTGAAATCATCATACATTTCCGTTCCACGCCACAGGCATTATTTCCGGGACAATGTTGCGGAGACTCTTGCAATCAACTCATCATTACTCTACAACCCGACGAAAGCATTCGGTTACGTTTCGGTTTAAAACAGCCCGGAACCAACTTCGAGGTACAGCAAGTGAGCATGGATTTTTTCTACAACTCACTTATCCCGAATAAATTACCGGATGCTTATGAACGGCTTCTTCTCGATGCCATGCGAGGCGACGCTCTACTATATTCGCGAAGCGATGCTCTGGAACTGAGCTGGCACTATCTGGCCCCTCTCATCGACCACTGGGAAAAAGAAAAAGAAGAGAATCTCGTATTTTATCCGGCCGGTAGCCCGATACCTCGCGAGATTACCCATATATATTCTCACCCGTATGTGCTCGAAGCACCTGTTTGCACCCCCAACCCATAACATAATAAACAACATCATGAATCAAACCATCGTACAATTCTATCCAGACGCAACTAAATCGCTGATAGCCCTCACCAACGCCTTACTCATATCGGCTGCCGCACGTACAAAGAAACCTTTTTACTTGGCCCTATCGGGAGGAGAGACAGCTCGCTCACTTTTCGAAATATGGAAAAATCAATATAATGATCCCAAACGGTGGAAAAACGTACATTTCTTTTGGGTAGATGAACGATGCGTATCGTCTGAAAACGAAGAAAGCAATTATCATTGGGCTGAAAAACTGTTTTTCAAACCCGTAGGTATAAATCCGAACCACATTTACAGAATACAAGGAGAAGATATTCCCTACCGAGAAGCCGAAAGATACTCCCGATTGGTCGCAGAAATGCTGCCCGACAGTAACGGAGTACCACAATTCGACTGTACCCTGCTCGGCATCGGCGAAGACGAGCACATCGCATCCATATTCAATAACGATACCGATTTATTAAAATCGGACGACCTTTACGCCGTGTCACGACACCCGGCAACCGGACAAAGACGAATTACTCAAACCGGAGAAGTCATTTTAGCATCCCGTGAAATCCTTATCGCTCTGGTGGGAGAACGAAAAAAAGAACTGCTCCATCGGTTAGTAGCCAGAAAAGATCAAACGATTACCCCTGCTACATACATACTTTCACACACTTCACGAGCAACTATATTCACCGAGATAGAACTCAATAGCAAAGAGTTGTCATTCCAATAAATCCGGGCGTAAGCGTCGGGTACGTTCGAGTGACTGCTCGTGTTTCCATTCGTCGATTTTACGTTGATGTCCCGAAAGCAACACATCGGGAACTCTCCAACCTTTATATTCCGCCGGGCGCGTATAAACGGGCGGAGCCAATAAATTGTCCTGAAAGGAATCGGATAAAGCCGACTGCTCGTCACCGATAGCTCCCGGTATAAGACGCACGATAGCATCGCACATGATCGCAGCGGCCAGCTCTCCCCCGGTGAGGACATAATCTCCTATCGTCACCTCCTTCGTCACGAAATGTTCCCGTATGCGGTAATCGATACCTTTATAATGACCGCACAGAATAATGAGATTACCCGCCATCGACAAACGGTTAGCCATAGGCTGGTCGAATCGCTCTCCGTCGGGAGTTGTAAAAATCACCTCATCGTAATTCCGCTCGCTTTTCAATTGAGTGATAGCCCGATCCACAGGCTCTATCTGCATGACCATACCGGCCTCTCCCCCGAATGGATAGTCGTCGACTCGCCGATGTTTATCCAACGAGTAATCCCTCAGATTGTGAACCACGATCTCGACCAACTTTTTATCTTGGGCTCTTTTCAGAATAGAATAATTCAGCGGGCTTTGCAATAACTCTGGCAATACGGTAATAATATCAATGCGCATCATAGCTCTCAATTTGCCGACAAAAGTAGCCTTTTCTAACGGGTTTCACAAATAGAGAAAATTTTTATCCCAGAAGTTAAGTGCTGCTCGAATTTGTTTTGTAATTTTGCCATACGTTGTCAAACGCAGATAACATGCATACCATAGGTAAAATATTGAAAACTATACGGGAAGAACGTGGGTTACAACTTCGACAGGTCGCTATCGAATCGAATATCGATTTGACTCTGTTGAGCCGTGTCGAAAATGGGAAACGAATGCCTTCCGAGAGCTTACTCATCAAATTAGCGGAAACTTACGGGCTCGACAGTAACCTGCTAGTCCTGCAATTAGTAAGCGATAAAATTTTAGAAATAAGCGAGCAGTATCCCGACCATACCATCGAAGCCCTGAAAGTCGCTCAGGAAAAAGCCCGACTCGGAGAGCGATACATCTCGTTCTTCATGAACTCGTTCATATCTCGCCCCATCGGGCTGGAAAGCCGCCGTTACATTGGAAACAAAACCAAACTGACCGATTGGATCATGGAAACTATTCGGCGGGAATGCCCCGATGCGCATTCGTTCTGCGATATTTTTGCCGGGACCGGCGCTGTGGCCGGGAAAGCAATACCCTATTACGACCAAGTGATATTCAACGATTTGCTTTGTGCCAACCGAGTCATCTATCAAGGTTTCTTCGAAAAAGGAGAATGGAACAGGGATAAATTATGTACAATCCTCGACGAGTATAATCACACCGATTGCAACTCTTTGGAGGACAATTATTTTTCAATAAACTTCGGCGGTAAATATTTCGATTATGGAGTTTCGAAACTCATAGGATATGTTCGCCAGAACATAGAAGACCGTCGAGGAGAACTCACAGACAAAGAATATAACATTCTACTCTCCACCCTCATTTACAATATGGATCGGATAGCCAACACCGTAGGACATTTCGATGCCTACATACAAGGAAAGGAGATAGAAAAAAAATCCCTCACCCTCCGGTTAATAGACGCTCGAAGCTATGACAATGTAGCAATTTACCAAGAAAACAGCAACACGCTGGCTCGAACACTGCATGCCGACATCGTCTACATGGATCCGCCCTATAATTCCCGCCAGTATTGCGATGCCTACCATCTCTATGAAAATCTGGTCCGTTGGGAAAAACCGGAGGTAAAAGGAGTAGCCGGAAAATTCAACCAAAAAGACAAGAAAAGCGACTTTTGTACCATGAAGGCGGTCGATGCTTTCGCCGACCTCGTCGACAATCTACACACGAGATACATTGTACTGTCATACAACAACATGGCAAAAAAAGGGAATGGGCGATCCAATGCAAAAATGGACGATACCGACATCATGCGTATACTCGAAGCCAAAGGCCGAGTACAAGTTTTTTCCCATGACCACAGACCATTTACCACGGGAAAGTCGAATATTAAAAACCATCAAGAACGCCTATTTATATGTGTATGCGACAATCACTAGACTTTCCGAACCGGATACAATCACCTCTCAATTATACAGGTGGAAAATTCAGGCTATTACCGCAAATCCTGCCCTTGTTTCCCGCAAACATCGATGTGTTGGTAGACCTGTTCTGCGGTGGCGGTAACGTAGGAATCAACACATCGGCAGAGAGAATCGTCTTGAATGATTCGGACAAGAACGTCATACGCATTTTCAGATTATTCCGGCAATACCCCACCGAACAGATTTTAGAGATAATCGACGGCATCATTGACCGGTACGGCCTGTCGGACAGTCGCACGAACGGATATGCGTTTTACCAATGCGAAAGCGCGAGAGGTTTGGGTACATATAACAAGGAAGGATATAACCGGCTGCGTAGCGAGCTGAATAATATGAAAAGGAGGAACGACCGTTATTTCTTCATGCTGTTCACCCTCATCGTGTTTGCCTTCAACAATCAAATACGGTTCAACGAAAAAAGAGAATTCAATCTTCCAGTGGGGAAACGCGACTTCAATAACAACATGAGGAACAAAGTGAGGCATTTTGCCGAAGCCATCAAAAATCCCCATATCGAACTGTCGTCCAACGATTTTCGGAGAATTCCATTCGATGGGCTGTCCGAACACAGTCTCATTTATGCTGATCCCCCTTATTTGATAACCTGCGCCACCTACAACGAAAATAACGGCTGGAACGCCCGGCTCGAAAAACAACTGCTCACTTACCTCGACCGGGCGAACGACAGAGGAATAAAATTCGCCTTGTCGAACGTTCTGAAAAACGGAGACAAAGAAAACACGATATTGACCGAATGGTTAGAACGGAATCCCATGTATATCCGTCACGATTTGAATTACAATTACAGCAATTCGAGTTATCACAAAAAAGACAGGAGCAAACATTCCACAGAAGTACTAATCACTAATTTCGAATGAAGTATGTGTACATATAAAAGCTATTGTTGGTCGATGGGAACCACGAGTTTTAGGACTGCCGATTTCAATCAAAAAATCGAAAGACAATTGACTCTTCTTTCCAAGTTTTGGGAGGTTCATACCGATGTCGTTTGGTCGGGGAACGACGAGATACAATCTTTGTACTACGACTTCATGAAAGACAACGATTTTCTTACCGGCGATGCACCCAACAAACCCAAAGATGCCCGGGAAAAAACATCGGGGTTGATTGATTTGGGATTGATCGATAACGAACGAAGACCGACTGCCGCCGGAGAATCATTACGACAAATCACCTCCAACGGAGATTTCCGACCGAATAATCTGCTGCAAATTCCGGCCGATAGCTACATTTATTTCAAACAGATGCTCAAAACGAGCAACGACGTAGACGGTGAAATCGTACGACCGTTCGTCGTACTGGTTCTCGCTTTGAAACAGCTGGAATATCTCACACAAGAAGAGTTCACCTACCTGCTGCCACTCATTACCACTTCCCGAAAATTCAGAACAATCGTCGATTGCATAAAACGATTGCGAAAAGGAGATATCACAATCGACGAAATCATCGTCGATACACTCTTGACGATGGAGAATTACCGGGAAGCGAGGCTATATCTTTTGGAGAGACCGGTATCCGAACATGTGATTTGCCAAGCGGGAATCAACCGCAAAAGTCGTCAATACGACAGCACATACTACCCGCTCTACCGCGCTATCGAGTCATTGGATAGAAACAACGCTCAATCCATTCTCGATTTGTTACAAGCCTGCCGAACCATTCGCATCGGCTCGTTGTGGTGCAACCACCTTTTCAAAACGACGAACAGGGGAAAAATAAAGAAATTACTATCCGCCTCGCTCAACGATGTTCCCATCTTGAATTGCCGAAACGAATCTGAATTGAAAGACAGATTCTTCCGATTGATGCATCTCTTCAAGGTAAAAGCCAATTTGTCTGATTATTTCGATCTGAACCGCCGATATTTCGGGACGACCGATACCGTTCTTTTCAAAGACAACAGGGTAGAACTCTCCCCCGTACCGAAATGTTTTTTCGACCTTTGCGCCGAAAATCTCGAAGAAATCGCTTTCACGACCTCACCGCTCCTGCCCCTCGATTGCGACCTCGAAAAAATCATACCTCGCTATGATATCGAAGAATCCGACCTGCATCGTAAACTGGCAGACAAGTATGGCCTTGCCCCGCAATCGCTCAGCGACATTCGCGCCTTTCTCGACGACGAGCGCCACGAGCGTTTCAACCGGCTCATCGATGCCCGTTTCCCCGACCACGTCCTGTTGGAACTGTTGTCTGACTTCGAAACCCGCAACGACATCAATATCCGCAGGCTCGTCACCGACAACGCCGATGTGCCCACCATTTTCGAATACATCGTCGGTATCGTCTGGTACAAGGTAAGCAATCGCAAAGGACGCATTCTGGATTACTTCAACCTGTCGTTAGATGCCGATTTGCTTCCGAAAACACACGCCGCCGGTGGTATGGAAGACATTACCTATCGATACAATGCCACTCCCGGTTACCCGGAGCACACACTGCTTATCGAAGCGACCCTTGCCGAGGCCGGCACACAACGCCGCATGGAGATGGAACCGGTCTCCCGGCATTTGGGAGACTTTCTCTTACGCGACAATCGGCAGGAAGCCTACGCCTTGTTTGTCACCCCTTTCCTCCATCTAAACGTTATTTCGGATTTCCGGGGGCGAAAACAAATGCTCTACTATTCAAGCGATGGAGAGCAGTGCATTAACGGAATGAAAATCATTCCTTTGAATACCGCCGAATTAAAAAACATCATCGCAAATTCGATGACTTACGACCAATTATACCCGATATTCGAGTGCGCTCACCAAAACAACGAGCCTCCCAAAACATGGTATGAAAACAACATTATGCACTCTCTACAACCGAAGAAAACCTCCACAGGGATATTAGGTACACTTTTTTGAAACACTCTTTATGAACAAAGGGACTCATATTATGCATTTCACAGTATAAAATTTGTATCTATTAAATCTAATTTTTATATTTGAAAACTCACAAATATACAGAAAGGCGAGCGCAAAGGCAAACCGAAATCTCATTTCCGATTTAACTATGCCGAGCCGCATCCTATATTCTACAAATATATAGAAACCATGAAAGTAAAGGCATTTATATTCGTCGTTTTGATTCTACTCGGAGGGAAGATTTCCACCGTCGACGCAACCGAAAAACATACCATAGATGTTGTTGGTATAGAACTCATCTCACCTTACCGCTGTAATCTCACCATCGGGTTTAAGTCATGGGGAGATCCGTTCTATTCTTTGGATATAAGGTCCCCCGATTTGCCCTACATTACCGACGAAAATATCAACCCGAAAGACTACGAAGATAAAAGCTACATAACATATACCATAACTTCGCTATTCACCGACACTGACTATGAGTTTGTAATAACAAGTTACGGAGAATTTGCAGCAAAGTCGGAAATATTGACTTTCAACTCCCACGATTTTTTAAGTAAAATCCAAGTTAACAACAACGAGATTCCCCGATCGGGCATCGTCTATTACGAACCCAATCGTAAATACCAGTTTGAATGCATCACCGATTTCCCGGCGGAAAATTTCCAATGGAGCTTCGAAATCGCCCAAAAAGAGGGAGGTCCAAAAATCATCGCGACCGGCGAAAGTCCCCAATTCCCAATCGAAATACCCACTGTGGAATATATGGACAAACGGAACGATGACGGTGATGTCATTTGCAATATTTACTGCAAAACCCAATATGGAGGAATAACCTATGAAATCAACTACCCTTTCTTTATCCGCACATACCCCGACCAGCCGAAGATCGATATTCTCGATGTAAAGGTACAGGATGCACAATCTTGCACACTGACTGTGGGATTTCATGCTTGGGATGCAGAAACCTATACGATAAAAATCATCGACACAAACAGAGACAACACTTGGGAAGACAACCTCGAAGACAACATCAACAATAGTTATACCACGTACACCTTCGACAAAATATATATCGATACCAACTACGAAATAACGGTATGGGGATTTAACGGTTCCAAAATTTTAATGACCCAAACTCTATATTTCCGTATGAACGACCACATGGGTATCGAGAAAATCGAACAGGACGAATTTATCGAATCGGGAACTATCTTTAACCTGCAAGGACAAATCATCGGCCGATTTACCGAAAACCATCGGGACATATTCACCGAACTGCAACCCGGTATCTACATCATAAACGGATTGACCTCTACCGGGGAAAAAGTCAATCGTAAAATTATCGTCAAAAGCCCTTCCTCCCCAATATGATATAGAAAAACTATCCTGTCCCGGAATAAACCTCATAAAAAACAGGACTTTTCATATCTCGAAAAAAAGAGCTACCTTTGCCAATCGAAAAAATAAGAACCGGGCCTCGGCACTATCGAGCGATATTCGTCTCTCTCTCCGTTCCACCCGGTAAACACGAAAAGGTAAAAGATGATAACGGTTAACAATTTAGGTATTCAATTTGGTAAAAGAGTTCTTTTTCAAGAGGTTAATTTAAAGTTTACTCCGGGAAATTGCTATGGCATTATCGGAGCTAACGGAGCCGGCAAATCGACCCTCATGCGTATTTTGAGCAATCAACTCGAACCCTCTCACGGTACTGTGACTCTGGGGCCGGGTGAACGCCTCTCTGTATTGAGTCAGGATCACTTTGCGTTCGATGAATTTACCGTCATCAATACCGTGCTGATGGGGCATACCGTTCTATGGGACATTATGCAGGAAAAAGATGCCTTGTACGCCAAACCCGATTTCAGCGATGCGGACGGTATCCGCGCAGCCGAACTCGAAGAGAAGTTCGCCGAGCTCGAAGGTTGGAATGCCGAAAGCGATGCAGCTTCCCTGCTCAGCGGACTGGGTATCAAGGAAAACAAACACTACATGCTCATGAAAGATTTGAGCGGTAAGGAAAAAGTACGGGTATTGTTGGCAAAAGCATTGTTCGGTCACCCGGACAACTTGCTGCTCGACGAGCCCACCAATGACCTCGACCTCGAAACGGTGATGTGGCTCGAAAACTACCTCGCCAACTTCGAAAATACCGTATTGGTCGTTTCGCACGACCGGCACTTCCTCGATTCGGTATGTACGCACACCGTAGATATCGACTTCGGCAAAGTACAACTTTTCGCCGGGAATTACAGTTTCTGGTACGAATCCAGCCAGTTGGCTCTGCGTCAACAACAGCAACAAAACAAGAAAGCCGAAGAAAAGCGAAAAGAATTGCTCGAATTTATCCAGAGGTTCAGTGCCAATGTCGCCAAATCGAAACAAACGACCAGCCGTAAAAAGATGCTCGAAAAGCTCAATATCGAAGAGATACAACCTTCTTCCCGCCGATACCCGGGTATCATTTTCACTCCGTCACGGGAGCCGGGTAACAAAATTCTCGAAGTCAAAGGACTCGCAAAATCGATCGAAGGGACTCTGCTTTTCAAAGACGTGAACTTCTCCATCGAAAAAGACGACAAAGTGGCTTTCATCTCTCACGATCCTCGTGCTATGACAGCTCTTTTCGAAATCATCAACGGCGAAGCGAAAGCCGACGCGGGAACCTACGAATGGGGACAAACCATCACCACGGCCTATCTGCCGCTCGATAACAGTTCGTTTTTCAATACGGACATGAATCTGATCGATTGGTTGGCACAATTCTCAGAGGACACCAGCGAGCTGTATCTCAAAGGCTTTCTCGGTCGTATGCTCTTCTCGGGAGAAGAGTTGCTCAAACAGGCATCCGTATTGTCCGGAGGCGAGAAAATGCGTTGTATGATCGCCCGTATGATGTTGAAAAATGCCAACACCATGATACTCGATTCCCCCACCAACCACCTCGACCTCGAATCGATACAGGCTTTCAACAATACGCTGCAAGGATTCAAGGGTAATGTGCTACTTTCCTCGCACGACCACGAATTTATACAGACCGTCTGCAATCGTATCATTGAACTGACTCCCGGCGGTATCATCGACAAAATGATGGACTACGACGATTACATCACCGATGAAAAGGTGCAAGCGGCCCGCGAACGACTCTACAATTTATAAAAACATATTTTCGGTATGATAAAACATATTGTAACTTTCAAACTGACCGGCACTCCGGCAGAACGCAAAGAGATAGCGAATAAATTCAAAGATGCTTTGATGGCTCTGCCCCTAACTATCGACGTGCTTAAAAGTATAGAAGTGGGCATCAATGAAAACCCGTCCGAAAGTTGGGATATCGTACTTACTGCAGTCGTAGAAAAAATGGAAGATGTAGAAACCTACGCAAAACACCCGGCACATGTAGCCGCTGCCGCACTCCTCGCCGGGCATAAAGCCGACAGGGCATGCGTGGATTACACATACTGATAAATTTCTAAGCTATTCTTCTTAACTCCTCTCCTAAGAAACCACTGTTTCTTAGGTGTTTTCCCTATATCGTTAACGCGACTCCCCGTAAGGCTACGGGACACGGCAAGGGAGAAGGAGAGTACTATAAAAAACAAGAGCGAAGACCGTTTAAGATTTTCGCTCTTGATGTATTTTACCAAACCGTCTTCATTTATCACGGCTTGTACTTTCTTCTAAAATCAGGCAACCGCAGCTGCCAATTTTTTTTGTAATAAGGCTGTTAACTCTTGGCACATGGCGCCATTTCCCATTACTCGATACTTCGCTATCTGATACCGAAGCATCTCTACTGTCATTTGTTCTTTCATCATAATTCAGCTTTTTTTGTTTTCCACCCTTTGTGAAAAACGGATTCTTTTTACTCTTTTTACGCTACAAATATAATAACAAATTCGCAATAAATATGTTTTATAACATAAAAAATATATTGCTTTTTTATGAATTATATATTTCCATTCGCTTATTTCAACATTAAAACCAAACCATAAATATCTAACTATCAAAAATTTATCACTATTTCAAGAAAGATTTTCCGAACCGTTCATTTTTTTATAATTTTGTTCGATTAAAATAATAACAAAATATGCCCGTAAAAATACCTTCGTCATTACCGGCAGTCGAAATATTAAAGGCCGAAAATATATTTGTCATGGACGATTTGCGTGCTTCGACACAAGACATTCGTCCATTGAAGTTGCTCATATTGAACCTCATGCCTTTAAAAATAGTTACCGAAACCGACCTATTACGCCTCATCTCCAACACGCCTTTACAAATCGAACTCGATTTCATGAGCGTTTCGGGACACATCTCCCGGAATACTCCGCTCGAACATATCGATACATTTTATAAAGACTTCGACGAAATACGCAGTCAAAACTACGACGGCATGATTATCACAGGCGCTCCCGTCGAAAAATTACAATTCGAGGAGGTCGATTACTGGAACGAGTTAGTCGAGATTTTCGACTGGGCGCACAAACACGTTACCTCGACTCTCTATATTTGTTGGGCTGCTTTGGCCGGGCTGTACCATTTTTACGGAATCCCCAAACACCCGTTGGATAAAAAACTTTTCGGAGTATTCGCCCATCATAAATACGACGAGCGAAATCCTATTTTCAGAGGATTCGACGATCTGTTTTACGTTCCTCACAGCCGATATTCCGAGGTACGCCGAGCCGATATCGAAAAGGATAAATCCCTGACAATCCTTTCCGAGTCGGAGGATGCGGGTGTTTATATGGTCATGGCTCGTTGCGGCAGAGAGTTTTTTATCACGGGGCACTCCGAATATTCGGCTCTCACGCTCGACATCGAGTATCGCCGTGATCTGGCGAAAGGCCTCGACATTGCCCTTCCCCGAAATTACTATCCCGACAACAATCCCGATAACAATCCGATCGTCAACTGGCGGGGACATGCCAACCTGCTTTTCACGAATTGGCTGAACTATTTCGTATATCAACAAACGCCCTATAACCTGAACGATATACAATGAAAACCGTACGTCGCATAGAACTATTAGCCCCGGCGAAAAACATCGAAATCGGGCAGCAAGCGATTCTCCACGGCGCCGATGCCGTGTATATCGGCGCGCCTCGCTTCGGGGCACGCTCCACCGCAGGTAACAGCATCGCCGATTTAACCCGACTCATCGACTTCGCCCATCGATTCGATGCCCGGGTGTACATCACATTGAATACCATTTTACGGGACGACGAACTGCGCGACGCCGAACGACTCATTCACGAATTATACAAAATAGAGTCCGATGCACTCATTGTCCAAGACATGGGTATCACCCGGCTCGACATTCCCCCCATAGCTCTGCATGCCAGCACACAAGCCGACAATCGCACACCCGAGAAAGTAAAATTCCTCGAACAATGCGGATTTTCACAAGTCGTACTGGCCCGCGAACTTTCACTGGGACAAATCAACGAGATAGCCCGATCGGTACAAGTCCCGCTCGAAGTTTTCGTGCATGGAGCCTTGTGCGTCAGTTACAGCGGACAATGCTATCTTAGCGAAGCGATGTGCGGACGCAGTGCCAACCGGGGCGAATGCGCCCAATACTGCCGGCTCCCCTATACCCTCATAGACGGGAAAGGCAATGTCATCGCCAAAGACAAGCACCTGCTCTCTCTTCGGGACCTCAATCAAAGCGACAAATTGGAGGAGCTTCTCGATGCGGGTGTATCGTCTTTCAAGATAGAGGGACGACTCAAAGACATGGCCTACGTAAAAAACTGTACGGCCTATTACAGGCAGGAACTCGACAAGATTTTCAAACGCCGCCCCGAATACCGTACAGCCTCGACCGGACACTCTTCGATAGAATTTACACCCCGGCTCGAAAAAAGTTTCAACCGAGGATTCACCCACTATTTTTTGGACGGAAGAACACCCGAACCTATTGCCTCGCCCGACACCCCGAAATCTTTGGGTGAATACGTAGGAAAAGTCAAACAATCCGATAAAAACACATTTACGATCGCCGGACTCACTCCCATACACAACGGAGACGGGCTATGCTTCGCCAATAACAAAGGGGAATTCGAGGGTGTACGGGTAAATCGGGTGGAAGGGAACCGAATCTTCCCGGCCTCCCGAATCGAGATAACCCCTCACACGGTTCTGTATCGGAACTTCGATTTCGAGTTTGACAAACGACTCTCCCGCCCTTCCGCCGACAGAAGAATCGATGTAGAGATAACCCTCTATACCGTTCCCGGAGGATATGCCCTTTACATGAAAGACGAATGCGGCAATCACACGACCATACGGGAAGACGCACCCCACGAAACCGCCCGAACCCCTCAGCAAGAAACTCAAAAGAAACAGCTCGGCAAATTGGGAACGACCGCCTACTCGGCCCTGAAAATAGACATCGACCTGCCCGACAATTTCTTCATACCGGCCTCCGTACTTTCAAAACTCAGGCAAAAAGCGGTCGAATCCCTCGACCGTATCAGACGTATTGCCTACCGAACCGAAAAGCGACAAGAGGAAGACAAAACCGTATGTTATCCCCAGACAGAGCTATCTTACCTCGGCAACGTATCTAACCGACTTGCCGAACAATTCTATCGCGAACACGGGGTCACCCGCATAGACCCTGCCTTCGAAATAAAACCTTCGAAGGGAGTTCCCCTCATGTTCACCCGTCACTGTATCCGTCATATGCTGGGAATATGCAAAAAGACCCCCGCCGGCAGCAAATTTCCCGCCCCCCTCACCCTATTGTATAAAGGACAAAAGCTTCAACTGCATTTCGACTGTACGGCATGTGAAATGACCTTGTACAAAAAAGACATTTTATAGCTCAGTCCTATACATCGTTCAAAAAAGTGGCTATATTTGCAAAACCTTATCATTTCGATACATGACAAAATTCAACACCTATCTCGAAAGTAATGATTTCGACCGATTAAAGCGATTCTTCGAAGAACACGGGGAGCTACAACATTATCGAAAAGGTAATTTTTTTGCAAGACAAGGAGAGTATTCGTCCCAAGCCGCTCTAATCAAAGATGGCACATTCGCCTATACTCACATCGACAATGAAGGAAAGGAACATTACGTGGGGTTTGTCTTCCCCGACGAATTCGTGGCCGATTATACCTCTTTCATGCGACACTCGGCTTCACAGGTGAACATCATCGCATTGAAACCCTCGACGATATTTTCTGTAAACCGACAAGCATTGCACGATTTCTACAACACCGATATGGAAACCCTACGCTATAACTGCCTCATGGCTGAAAACCTTTACGAAATGGTTTATTCCCGCCTATTGGAAAGTTACTGCAAAACTCCCGAAGAGCGATATCGGAGACTGACAACCCGTTATCCCAAAATAGAACAAGAAATACCGCTGTGTAAAATAGCCTCTTTCTTAAACGTCACCCCCGAAACCATCAGCCATATCCGAAATAAAATAGTTAAAAATAGTTAATTAAAAAAGGGGGGGTAATTCTTGAATTCATTCAAGAATTTTCTTCTAAATACGTTCTTTTTTTGCAGAATATTTAATACTGCAAAACATGAAAAAGAGAACTTTGCTATTCCTATCGATTCTTGCGACAATCTCCTTTACTTCGACAGCAGAGAACCTACGCGAATCCATAGCGATCGTTCGACCCAATTTCAGTGAAAGTACCCAAACATTCCTTACCGATTTCAGCAAATCGTTACGTAAAGACGGATTCTATGCGGCAGCCGACATTTTGCAAAATTACGGGAAAGGGTCGTTCGGGACCGGATTTGCCTACCGGGATAAACGAGACGGTCGGTTATACATCATCACCAACCGTCATGTGGTAGAACAAGCCGAAACCGTCGATGTCGAATTTTCCTTACCGGGCAACAGTTCCAAAACATTCGCGACATGCCCCGTAGTGGGTGTGCACGATGACTTCGATGTCGCTTTCATCGCTCTGCCGGAAGAGGTCAATATTCCCACGCTCGATATAACAGACAAGAGCATAACCGACGGCACACCCGTATTCAGCGCCGGATTCCCCGCATTGGGAGACAAACCCTCTTGGCAGCTGGGGCAAGGAATCGTATCGAATGCCAGTGCCCAAATCAAATCTCTGACCAACGGAAAAGAACTGCCTTTGGTGCAACACACGGCACAAGTCGATGCCGGCAGTTCCGGCGGGCCCTTACTTATAAGAGATGAAAATGCAGCCGCAGGATTTGCCGTGGTAGGAATCAATACGTGGAAAGCATCCGACCGGGAAAATACCAATTTTGCTATTCCGGTACACGCCATCGACGATTTCCTGAAAAATTATTCCACCGATCCGCAATCCCTGCTTACCCGAACAGAAGTCACGAATAGAGCATCGGCCATGCTCAAAGCAGCCCAATCGTCCTATCAGGCAGTCATGCCATTCGTTTCATATCGGTATGTATCGAACATCTCGGCCAACACGTTTTACGATTTGGTCAATGCAGCCTCCGATGCTGCCACAGATGCCATGAAATCGTGCTTCGAGCAAGGGCAACCGTTGGAGGGTATCCGTATAGGATTGTCCGATATTATCTGTCGCCAGTTCTCCGGGAGAAACTATACTTTTTCGACCGTGGCCGCTCTCGATTCCATCGGCAGGACCGCCGAGGCTATATATACCACAGGCAACAAAAACATCTCCACCCGATGGATCATGGAGCAAGGACGCTGGCGGTTGAGCGCTGCGGAAAATATCAAAGCCAGTCGAATCGAGCCCAACGGTATCTCAAAAAGTTACGGATTCGGCACATCGATCTATATAGGGCTCGTTTATCCTTTCAATAATGATGCGTTCGACATGTCGTACAACATAGCGTTCAAACGCACCATACTCACATTCATGACCTACGAAGTCACCGCCTCTCTTCTAAAAGTCAAAACCGAAAAGACAGAATGGGAAGGAGCTAATGAAATCGTAAAGCCCCATTCGCACAATGTCTTCGACCTCGACCTTAATATCGGCGGACAATTACCCGTCAAATGCGGCCCTATCTATCTCGTCCCGTATGCCAAAATTTTGGGCGGGCTTTACTTCGGATCCGATTTAACCGGTATCGATTACGGATTCGGAACCGGTGTGGAAATAGCCTACAAGTTCGGTTATCAAAATTATGTATTCGCCAACATAGGTTATATAGGCAAACGCATGAAGCCCTTCGACGACGAGGAATTTCGCCTCAAATCGAAAACTCTTTCAGGACTGGCGTTCTCGATAGGAGTAAGTTTTTAACGAATCACTTTATCTAAAACACATACAATATGAAAAAGATTTTATGGCTATGTCCGCTAATGTTGCTGATGATGGCATTCATCGGCTGCGATGACAAAGAAAAAGACGATGACGAAAGTCTGGGTGGTCAATTATCAGAAACCACATGGGCAGCAGAAGTAAAAAAGTATCCGTTCCTCACCAATTTCCCGGAGTACGACGGTGAATTGGAAAACCACCGCTACGACGATACCTATGGAATATTACAATATATCATAATGGATTACAAATGTGAAGAATCGCTTAAAACCAAATATTGCGCCAAACTGACAGCTGCCGGATTCGTGGACGAAGACGGTTATGGGATTTATAAAAAGACAACCACAGAATACAAATTAGCAGCTATTATCTCGTACGGAGGAGGCACGTTGGCTCTTAGTTTAAGTGCAGAACCTATCCAATAGAGAAAGAGAAACGCACTCGATCGCTCTCGAAGCATGCGATAAAAAGTCCGATTGAGGTATTTTCAATCGGACTTTTGCTATTTCTATTCCATGAACGAACGACCATCACGAAAAGGTCACCCCATCGCCCCGCTATTTCTCTCCCAAAACACACCGTCCCGGTAGCCCTGAATCGTCTTGTTCCCATCGGCAAGAAGCAGACGCTTCGCCGCCCATAGGCAATACTCTTCGTTAAGCTCTATGCCGCAAAAGTTCCGGTTCAACTTTTTCGCTACGACGGCTGCCGTCCCGCTCCCCATAAAAGGGTCGAAAACAACATCGCCCACCTCCGACGAAGCCAAAATTAATTTGGCATACAACTTCTCCGGCTTTTGTGTAGGATGGTCGGTATTCTCGGGCATAGACCAAAAAGGTATGCTTATATCGTCCCAAAAGTTCGAAGGATAAGTAGAACGAAAATTCCCCTGTTCCGTACACTCCCAGTCTTTCGGTTGTCCGTTCTCCCGATAAGGAGCGATTACCCGGCGTCTCATTTTCACAGCCTCGACATCGAAATAATAATTCTTACGATCCTTCACGGCAAACCAAATATCCTCCATTCCGTTCTTCCAATTATTCCTTGCTCCCCGACCTTTCTCTCTTTGCCAAGTTATTCGGTTAAGGATAGAGAGACCGGCTCTTTCAAGCACAGTTTGCAAAGCCGATGTGGATTTCCAATCGCCACAAAGATAGAGAGAACCGTCCGGCTTCAACTTTTCGCAAACTTTATAAAACCAAGTTTCGAGATAACCGATATAAGCCCCGTTATCCATAGCCTCGAACTTCATGCCATGGAAATCTTTCGTCAGATTATACGGTGGATCGATAATCGCCAAGTCGGCGAAACCGTTCGGGATTCGATCGATAATCGCCAACAAATCGGCATGTATTATTTTATTGAGTACATTTTCTCCCCGCTCGATATCCGATAAAGTCGAGACCAGATTCCTCAACTGTTCCACCTCCTCGCCCGTAACAGACAATGTTCTGTTTCTACCGGCACGTTTCCGTTCTTCCCCTCTCATACTATTCACTCGATATATTTTCCAAATGCGTTATCAAAATCCGGTAAATCGGATTCCGAGACAACAGTCGCGAATTTCCCAAAACGAAAAGCTGACGCCGAGCACGAGTCAACGCAACGTTTAATTTCCGGTCTATCAGTTGTCCCGACTCTTCCGTATAACTCGGCAACCACTCCAATTGCGACTCGTCGTTCACACAGAACGAGTAGATGATGCAATCGTTTTGAGAACCTTGAAACCGCTCCACCGTATCGACACGAATAGTATCGAATGCAGAAATACCGAATTTATCGAGTTCTTGGCGGATTCGAGCTATTTGATGTCTGTATGGAGCAATGATTCCCACCGACCGTTCGTCGAACTCCAACCCGTTACGTTCGTACAATCTATACAAAGCATTTACAATGGCAGCGGTTTTGCAAGCCTCCTCATTATTATATTTTTTCCCGGCACAAAGAGTCTTCGTCGGGAAAAAAGCCGTCCTCTTCGTCGCGATTACTCTTTCCCACTTATCATCGCCCATATTCGTAAAAGGCAGTAAAGATATTTGATGGGGGGCATTTCCATCGCGCAACGCCCCTTTATAAAAATAAGTATTGGCAAACGATGCAATATCGGGATGCATTCGCCATTGGCAATCGAGCATATCGGCAAAAGGAGAACCTTCGGGCAATCGCCGGTACAGCCGCTCGAATAAAGAAATACGACAATCGACAAACCCGGCCGAACGCAACCGTTCATCGGTGATAACAGACTCTTCCGCAGACTGCACGACAACGGCGGGCAACTGTTTATGGTCTCCTATCAAAATAAATTTACCTATGGCATCCCGTCCCGTAGGGGTCTTGGCAGATAACAGCCCTACGAGTTGAGGTTCCAATATCTGTGAAGCCTCATCGACAATAGCCACATCGAATCGTTTCAGATTAAAAAGCTCCATCTTCCCCGACAAAGAAGACAAGGTAGCCACAAACACGCGGCAAGAGTGTATCGAACGGCTCGCCTCCTCCCGATTCCGGCATTGCTTCATGCGCTCGGACAACAAGTGAGAACGGTATGTGACATCACATGAAAGAGTCTGTCCTACCCGAATATAATCATCGACCTCACCTATCGTTTCCAACTTATCGCAGATTTCATCTACCGCACGGTTGGTAAAAGCCACCAATAAAATCTGGTAATCCGGAATAGCCAAAAACTCCCTCACCATATTCCGCAACGCCACCGAAGTTTTTCCTGTTCCCGGAGGCCCGACCAACAGAAAATAATCCTCGGCTTGCAGAGCTTTTAATAAAATACGGGATAAATCGGGACTGTCATATTCATAGGACAATCGACGAGACATATTTCGGACTGGCGACTCTCCCGCCTCGCCGACCAACAAACCACTGCGATGCGGAGAGGCATCCAACATCGCATACAAACCTTTGTACTGTAACAAAAACGAAGAATCTACATAGTCGTGTTCTACCGCATAACAAGAAGCTATCGGCAATGCCTCGGCATACGATTGGTTATCCCGTAATCTCAACACGACACGGTCGGCCGTCATAGAAGCGATCGTCGCCTTGAAAACTTGTCGGGTAGATACTCTATCGGCATCGGTATCGCACACATAGAACAAAACAATATCACCCAGTCTGAAATCGGGAGACGGCGTATTTCCCGGCAAAATAAATTCGACTTCGGGAATATCTTCCGCCGCACAATTTCGAACCAACCGCAGTCCTGAAAACATATAGCCTTCCCTCTCTTTTTCGTCCCGAGTCATTCGCCACAAAGAAGCAACGCCGGATATTCCGCTACCCGAAGGATAGCCGATTTTCGACAAATAATGTTCTCGCGAAACAAACGCATAAAACCGATAGAAATATCGCAGAGCCAAATCGTTATCGTCTCGTCGCTCCAATCTCCTGCGGCCACAGTCTATCTCGGGACGAATATACCGCTCGGTAAACAGACTGGGTCGGGGAATGAGGTTATCGGCGGTCAGCCGACTTACCAACCATTCAGCCTGTACATATCCATATCGAGATATATCCCGTTCGACAGACACAATTTTATTCCTCAAATTCAAAAGTTTCTGCAATTCCCTCGTCGATGTTTTCACCGGACGCAAGCAACCTTCCGGGTTCAAATTTCGAGAATATAACAAATAGAAATGCTGGTTTTCCAATTTTACACTAAGTACACTTTGTATCATCGACTGATACAAAGCACACTGAGCCCGATGTGGGAACGACACTTTCGACAAATCGTTTTCGGGATAAGGCGGGCGGCCGGCTTTCAACTCAATACCACAGAGGCCGTTTTCCACTTGTAAAAAATCGAGACGGCCCTGCAATCCCAAAGCCTCACAGATAAAAGAAGGTTCGACCATCGCTTTTCGGCGGTCTATTCCCAAAGCAGAAAAATCCGTACTCAGAATACGTTTCAATGTCTCGAATTGACTATGGAGATTCTGAAAAAATCTTCTATCTACCGACTTTGCCGAGACAAATTCTATCGGGTAACGAGCAAAAATTTTCGGCATTAAGGAATCGAAAGTTACACTCCGAAAATCTTTCGCCGTTATCAATTCATCAAAAATCAAATTAACGGCATTACCCAACAAAATAGAATCCGTTATCGTCTTGGGACGTATACGATTCCAAAAATAACGTTGCCAACACGTTCCATATTCCTGCACACACTCGGCTAACGCACTGGCATCAACCAAATAATCGGGTTCCAATATAAGAAAACGAGGGAGCAATCCGCCATCGACTATAATAACGTCTACCAAATTCAATTTAGAACCGGGTTCCAACAAGCACAAGGTTTCGTCGAATTCACTATTCACCCTGTCCCGATGAATCCACACCGGCATTTCCCCGAGTAAAGAGGGAGCCGCAACACGAACCCGCAATTCATTTTCTCCCGCACAGATTACCTCTGCGGTAATACGACGAAACGAATCGTGTGTATCCTCCTTTACTTCCGAGCTGTGCATCTCCTTCTTTATTCTTCTATATAATATTACCGATTTTTATTTCAGTACAAAAATACCCATTCGACCCCACCAGCCCAAATAAATACGATCTATTTTATCGTGAATTCTTTTGCGAAAAAATAGGCTTAGTCGATAATTAGCGGGGATTGTCCTTGTATATTCCATCGCTATGCGACACAGAGGGAAGGAATAAATTCTGATTTTACAAAAAAAGCGCAATCTTTTCAGATTGCGCTCCAAAGAATCTATTGTAAATCTAAATACAAAGAGTCTTGTGAAATTTAAGCTCTCGGACGAGCTTCTTTAATGACCAATGCACGACCGGCAAATTCTTTACCAGACAATTCTTCGATCGCCCGTTTGGCAGCTTCGTCATCAGACATCTCGGCAAAGCCGAAACCTTTTGAGCGACCAGATTCACGATCCACGATAATTTTTACCGAATCGATTGCACCAAAACCTTCCAATAAGGTTTGAAGGTCTTGTTCTTTAACCCCATAATTGAGGTTTCCAAGATAAATGTTCATAAGAAAAAAATAAATGAATAAAATTAAAACTTCCGCATCGGATACTCTTATGAACTTAAAAATAAATAATCTCCCGTTTTTTCACAGAAGAGAATCTCTGTGTAAGCACATATAGCTTCGATACGGGAGCAAATTAAAGTATAATTTTCGGATATATCATCTATTTCCCCAATTATTTTTACAGAAATCTCATTTCTTGGGAAAATATATCAATCTTTCACTTATTACCGAACAAGGCTTGCATTCTGTTTCTTATAAAAATTTTACGGAATATAGTGTAGACTTTGCAAGACAGCCCTGATCTTCTCATAAGTCGTAATACGGGTAGGGACAAGTGGCAATCGTAATTTATTCTCGATATATCCCATAGCATTCAACAAGCATTTAACTCCGGCCGGATTTCCATCGACAAACAATAGGCTGAACAATTCTGTGAAGCGATGATGAATAGACAAAGCATTGTGAAAATCTCCGTTCAACGCTAATCTCACCATCTTGCTGAACTCTTTCGGGAAAGCATTCCCGATAACAGAAATCACTCCTACGGCTCCCAAAGTCAACAACGGGAAAGTAATACCATCGTCTCCCGAAATGACCATAAAATCGGCAGGCTTATTTTTAATAATATCGTCCATCTGAGTAATATTTCCAGACGCTTCCTTGATGGCGACTATATTAGGATATTCTTTGGCAAGGCGCAATGTCGTTTCGGCATTCATGTTCACGCCGGTACGCCCCGGAACATTATATAAAATAACCGGCAATTTAGACGCCTGAGCGATTGCACTATAATGCTGATATATTCCCTCTTGGGAGGGCTTATTATAATAAGGAACCACCGATAAAATGGCATCATAACCCGAAAAATCGTCTTTTTTCAAATGGTCTATAATACCTCTCGTATTATTTCCACCTAACCCGAGGACGAGAGGAATACGGCCCTTCGTACGTTCTACTACAAATCTTTTTATCTCCGTTTTTTCTTCTTCGGTCAATGTAGGAGTTTCGGCAGTAGTTCCCAACACGACAAGATAATCGGTTCCATTTTGTATCAAATATTCAATAAGTCGCGAAAGGGCTTCGAAGTCGATACTTTCGTCTTCTTTGAAAGGCGTGATAAGTGCCACTCCCATTCCGCTTAAATTGATTCTCGCCATAGTTTTATATCCTCTTAAATATCGATTCCAAAATTACAGATTATTCTCTTTTACACCAATTTTCTTCCAATAAAAAAGAGCACTCTGTAACAATTCGCCGGCATTCGGTTTCGACCTACCTACTTCGGTATCACCATCTTCGGCTACTCCTCCCCGGGGAGACGACTCCGGCAAAAGAATTTGCAAATTGAACGGATTGCTTTCTCCTTTGGGTACTCCTATTTTAAAAATAGACCGGGAACGTACGGCCAAATATAATAAAGGTAAGGATTTAGAAATCGACACATCGATCAACACATCTCCATCGTTATCGTCAAAATTTCTCAGGAAAGCCCGAGTCGGTCTTTTTAACAACCAACAAGTCTGCAAAACAAGTATCGGACTGCATCCGGGAACCTCTACCGATACCTTGTCTTTGCGATGTGTATCTATAACCAACGTGACATCAATACCCGCCCGAACCATCTCCTGAATACCGGGAAGAAGAGATTGAACATCTTTGCCCTGAGCCATCAATACCAAACGCTTAGCCCCTCCGAAAGGGCAAAACCCATCGCTCTGTCTTCCTTTTAGCTGACGCTTGATCGCCCATTTAGTAATAAACGAAAATAACATGAATTATCTATTTATTGAATCATCTCCAAAAACTCTTCTTCGGATAAAATCCGAACTCCTAATTTTCTCGCCTTTTCAAGTTTAGCCGGGCCCATATTCTCGCCTGCCAGAATATATGTCGTTTTACCCGATACGGAACCCGTATTCATACCTCCGTGCTGTTCGATAAGAACTTTATATTCATCACGGGAATGATGGGTAAACGTGCCACTGATAACGATTGTCGCACCGGATAACTTGTCGGTTCTCTCCGAAAGTCGCTCTTCGGTAATTTGCATCTGCACTCCATATTGCCTCAACCGTTCTACGAAACGGAGATTATCCTCATCAGAGAAATAAGCTACGACACTTTGAGCGATACGCACCCCTATGTCTCCTATCCGAATCAAGTCCTCGGTAGTCGCCTCGATAATACGGTCTATCGAATGAAGTGCCAACGCCAACTTCTTGGCGACCGTTTCGCCCACGTAACGAATGCCCAATGCGAATAATACCCTCTCGAACGGAACGGAACAAGACTGTTTCACCGCATCGACGATATTTTGTGCCGATCGCTCTCCCATACGTTCCAAACCGGCTATCACATCGGGTTGTAAAGTATACAAGTCCGAAGCATCTCTCACCAAGCCCAAACTATAAAACTGACCTATCGTTTCACTTCCGAGACCTTCGATATTCATTGCCTTGCGACTGATAAAGTGCTCTATCCGCCCTTTAATCTGCGGAGGGCAACCTTTTTCGTTCGGGCAAAACCATGCAGCCTCTCCCTCGATACGTTTCAGCGGAGTTCCACATTCGGGACATGTACGAATGAAACGTACTTTTTCTCCTATCAGTAAACGAGCGGAGGTATCTACCGCTGTAATTTTAGGAATAATTTCGCCTCCTTTCTCCACAAAAACCATATCTCCGATGTGCAAATCGAGAGTATTTATAATATCTTCATTGTGCAAAGTCGCCCTCTTGACAATAGTGCCCGACAACAATACCGGATCGAGATTGGCGACAGGAGTGACGGTTCCAGTACGTCCCACTTGGTAAGATACAGAATCCAATCGCGTAAGGGCTTTTTCCGCTTGGAACTTATAGGCTATCGCCCAACGCGGAGATTTTGCCGTATATCCCAAATTCTTCTGTTGCCGCAATGAATTTACTTTAAATACCATTCCATCGGTAGCGACGGGAAGATTCTTCCGCTCCATGTCCCAATAATTGATATACTCTTTCACCTCTTCTACGGAGTGAAGTTTGCGAACGGCATCCGAAACTTTAAATCCCCACGACCGAGCATATTGTAAATTTTCATAATGCGTATCGGCCGGTAAATTTTCGCCCAACAGATAATACAGATAAGCATCGAGTCCCCGCGCCGCTACCACAGCCGAGTTTTGTGATTTCAACGTTCCCGCCGCCGCATTGCGAGGATTGGCAAACAAAGGCTCCTCCTGTTCCTCTCGCTCTTTGTTCAAAGCATCGAAAACAGCCCAAGGCATCAATATCTCACCCCTTATCTCGAACGAATCGGGATAGTCGTTGCCTCGCAACTGCAAAGGGATACTGCGGATTGTTTTCACATTCTCGGTAACGTCATCGCCTCGCGTACCGTCTCCACGAGTAACCGCCCGCACCAATCTACCTCCTTCATAAATCAACGATATGGAAGTTCCGTCATATTTCAGTTCACCCACCAATTCAAAATCCTCTCCCATCAATCCCGAACGAACCCGTTCGTAAAATGCCGATACTTCTTCTATCGAATAGGTATTGCTCAACGACAACATCGGGTAACGATGTTCCACTTGGGAAAAAGATCGATTTATATCGTTCCCGACACGCTGCGTCGGTGAATTGGGATCGAAATACTGTGGAAAAGTCTCTTCCAACCCTTGCAATTCATGCATCATTTCATCGAATGTACGATCATCGATCGTGGGAGCGTTCAACACATAATAATTATAATTATGCTCATCGAGTTCCCGACGTAAACGCTCTATCTTTTCTTGGGGAGATTCCATAGGGACATTAGGTTTTGTTTTTGGGCAAATATAGTGAAAGTTGAGTGCAGAGACAAGAGGAAATCATATTTCCAACTTGGCTATGCCGAAACGAATCCTACTACAAATATAGTGAAAGGCAAGCGCAGAGGCAAGTATTCGAAAATACTTCCGCTCGGTAAGACGAAATTAAAACAATCTTTATTTTGCTCGGCTCTCGCTTATTTGTATCTTTGCATTAGAATGCAAAAGAGGGAAAATGTTACAGTCGAAATCATTGTGTGGAGTTACTTTACAGTATAACATCGAAGGAGACGGTTATCCGGTTATCCTCATGCACGGCTGGGGGTGCAACCACACGACCGTGCAGTCGATAGAACGACTGCTATCACCTCATTTCAAGGTATACAATCTCGACTTTCCCGGATTCGGCGGAAGTAGCACTCCGCCCTCGATATGGGGCGTGGAAGAATATACGCAAATGCTCGAAGCGTTCATAAAAGACGAAAATATAGAAGCCCCAATTCTTATCGGGCACTCTTTCGGGGGACGGGTATCTATCTTATACGCCTCACGAAACAAAACCCATAAAGTTATTTTGGTTGATGCTGCCGGGATTAAACCCAAACGCCCATTAAAATACTACCTGAAAGTCTACTCGTTCAAACTGTGGAAAAAAGTCTTACCACTTGTAATCGGGAAAAAACAAGCCGAAAAAACAATCGAGAATTATCGCCGCAAATCGGGTTCGGCAGACTATAACGCGTTGACAGGTATCATGCGTAATATAATAGTAAAAGTTGTCAACGAAGACCTTAAAGCGGTTTTGCCGAAAATCCAGTGTCCCGTTCTTCTTCTATGGGGAAAAAACGACACCGCCACCCCATTGCGAGATGCCCGCATCATGGAGAAACTGATTCCCGATGCCGGGCTGGTAGCATTCGACGATGCCGGGCATTACAGCTTCCTCGACAAGCCTTACGAATTTAACACCGTCTTACAAAACTTTTTACAAGACGACATAAAAAGAAAATCATGAACGAAATACTCACTCTCGTAACATTCCTTGCACTGCTCTTTTATACAGGAATAGAGATGAAATTCCAGTTGCAAATGTTGCAACAAAATTCCTACCGAAACGACCGATACAACCGTTGGTTAAAAGGAGAGTCTTTCGCCACCATATCCCGTTTGACCGATTTGTTTCTATTGCTACTGTTGTCAACCAACTTCCTGCCGACATTCGTACAAATCGTCACGATTACAGCGGTCTTGGCAAAAAGCGTAAAAGGGTTACAAACCAAATATAAAAAACCTTTGGTTTTCACCAAACGAGCTACCCGCTTATACATCGCCGCATTGTCGCTCTCGCTTCTTGTCGCAGGTCTCGCAGCCGGCTTAACGACTCTTTCCAACGGTAGCAGAGCCTTATTGGCGATAGCTATCTTAGCCCCCTATTTCATGATGGCTGCCAACATCATCATGCAACCTGTCGAGAAGCGAATCAACCGAAAATATTACGACGAAGCGAAACAAATTCTCTCCCAAATGCAAGACTTAACTGTCATAGGCATTACCGGGAGCTATGGAAAAACCAGTACCAAGCACTACCTTTACCGCATACTTTGCGAGCGATACAACGTGTTAATGACTCCCGGCAGTTTTAATACGCCTATGGGGGTAATCCGCACCATACGGGAACAAATGAAGCCCTACCACAACATTTTCATCTGTGAAATGGGGGCTAAACAGATCGGTGATATCAAAGAAATATGCGATCTCGTCGCACCTCAAATAGGCATTATCACCGCCGTGGGTGAACAGCATCTCGAATCGTTCAAAACGATCGGGAATGTACAACGTACCAAATTCGAGCTGGTCGACGCTTTGCCCAGTTCGGGATTGGCCGTTATCAACAACGACTTCCCCTATATAGCCAATCGGCCGGTCGAAAACGTCCCCGTGAAACGCTATACGATAGCCGATACCGGTGCAGACTACCATATCGAGGATATTCGCTACGATACAGATGCCACCCGCTTTACTGTGGTAGGCGGTGGAGAACGCATAGAACTGAGCACGAAACTCATCGGCGAGTGCAACCTCTCCAACCTCATGGCGGCAGTTATCACGGCTCGCCATCTGCAAGTGCCTGTTCCCTCGATACAATATGGAGTGAGCCGAATCGAACAGGTGGAACATCGCTTGAACATGAAGCGGACACCGGGCGGAATCTCCATTATCGACGATGCCTTCAACTCCAATCCCGATGGCGCTCGCATGGCTCTCGACGTACTCCGGCGCATGACACAGGGGAAACGCATCATCATCACACCGGGTATGATCGAGTTGGGTGAAAAACAAGTTGAGTATAACTACCTTTTGGGCAAGCAGATAGCCGAAGTATGCGATTACGTCATGGTAGTGGGCAGATACAATCGAGAGGCTATTCTGAAAGGATTGCAAGAAAAGAATTATCCGGAAGACAAAGTTTTCGTTGCCGACACTTTTGCCGACGCACAAGCCCGGCTCGCACAAATCGCACAACCGGGCGACACCGTCCTTTATGAAAACGACCTGCCCGATACGTTCAAATAAATTTCGATTATTATCACAAACCAGATATACAGTTTATCACAAAAAATTATGAAAACTACCGTAGGTGTTTTTTTCGGAGGTCGCTCCACCGAGCACGAAATCTCCGTTATCTCGGCTCTCCAAGCCATCAATGCTTTTAATAAAGAGAAATACGAAATCATACCCATATACATCACTAAACAAGGACGTTGGTTCAGCGGCGATGCCCTGCTCGAAGTAAAAAACTATCGCGACATGGCTGCCCTGCAAAACATGTGCGCCGAGGTTTACATGATTCCCGAATACGGCGACTACAACCTCTACCGCAAGAAAAGAGCCCTTTTCGGGAATAATATATGGGCAAAACTCGACGTAGTCATTCCCGTACTACACGGCAGTAACGGCGAAGACGGTATATTCGAGGGCATACTCGAATCCATAGGCATACCCTATGCCGGTTGCAACACACTCTCCTCGGCCAACGGCATGGACAAGATAACCATGAAGATGATTATGGAAAAGAGCGGGATCCCCATCGTCGATTACGTATGGTTCACCGACAAACAATGGTTCGCCCAACGCGATAAGCTCATCGAGGAAATCGAGACCCGATTGGGATATCCCGTCATCGTGAAACCGGCCAATTTAGGATCGAGCGTAGGTATATCGCATGCCGATAATCGTGAAGAACTCATCGCCAAAGTAGATGTCGCCGAAAAATACTCTACCCGTATCGTTATCGAAGATATGGTCGAAGAACTGAAAGAAATCAACTGCTCGGTATTGGGCGACTGCGACGACTATCGTACCTCGGTTTGCGAGGAGCCTATCAAAAGCGGCGACATTCTCACTTACGAAGACAAATATATGGGTGGAGGCAAATCCAACAAAGGCATGCAAGCCACACAAAAACGTATTCCCGCCGACCTCTCTCCCAAAGATACCGCACGGGTACAATTCCTTGCCGGCGAAACGTTTCGGGTACTGTCTTGCCACGGGGTCGCCCGTGTCGATTTTATGATCGACGGTAAAAGCGGCGACATCTACGTCAACGAAATCAACACCATTCCCGGTTCCCTCTCGTTCTACCTGTGGGAAGCCTCCGGCATACGCTTCGACCAGCTTATGGACAAATTGGTAGACCTCGCCTTGAAACGCAAACGCGAGTCTTCCATGAAGACCGTTAGCTACGACCAAAACATTTTCAACCTCGGCAAAGGGCTGAAAGGTGGGAAAATGGGCGCAAAACAACCATAAAGAGACAGCCACAAAGCTAACTGATACACAAGTAATTGATTATTCTCTCTTGCCACGTCCCGTAGTATTACGAGGTTCTGTGTAAGCGGTATAGAGAAAAACAGCAAAGAAATAGAAAAGCTGAAAAAGATAATATGTTTACTTGAAGAGTTTACCTCCTCGCCCTATGGGCCCCCTATATTTGTTTGGAAACACCCCGTAAGGCTACGGGACACGGCAGGGGAAATGGGCTAAATACGCTTCGAACATTTTTTAACTCCTCCCCTGTGTGGCAGTAGCTATATAGGGGAGGTGGCACGAAGTGACGGAGGGGTTGAAAACGACATCTCACCTACCTGTTTATATCGGACATATCCCTGCTTTCCTGCCGTGCCCCGTAGCATTGCGGGGAGCTGTGTTTGCGATATATAGAGAGGGGAGGGAAATAATCCATTTACAACCTCGAAAAGAGACAAAAGCCACTACCCCCATAAAACAAAAGCGGCGAACCTCCCGACCCGCCGCTTCTTCTATAAAAAACAAATTGATCATTCCATGAGTTTGCGGTAGCGCACCCGGTGGGGCTCCACATCGCCCAAGCGTTTCTTCTTGTTCTCCTCGTACTCGGAGTAGGAGCCCTCGAAATAGAATACTTTCGAATCGCCTTCGAAAGCAAGTATATGGGTACAGATACGATCGAGAAACCAGCGGTCGTGCGAGATGACTACGGCACAACCGGCAAAATTTTCAAGACCTTCTTCCAATGCCCGCAAAGTGTTTACATCGATGTCGTTGGTAGGTTCGTCGAGCAAGAGTACATTACCCTCCTCTTTCAAAGCCATAGCCAAATGCAGACGATTACGTTCTCCGCCGGAAAGCACCCCGATGAGTTTCTCCTGATCGGCTCCCGTAAAATTGAAGCGGGAGAGGTAGGCACGAGCGTTCATATCCCGACCACCCATGCGGAACGTTTCGAGTCCGCCCGAAACGACCTGATAGACCGTCTTGGCAGGGTCTATATCTTTGTGGGTCTGGTCCACATAAGCGATCTTCACGGTCTCGCCCACTTCGAAAGTTCCTTTGTCGCAAGCCTCCTGTCCCATAATCAGTTTGAACAGCGTGGTTTTTCCGGCTCCATTCGGTCCTATCACGCCCACGATACCATTGGGAGGCAATACGAAATCGAGATTATCGAAAAGCAATTTGTCACCGAAAGCCTTAGCGACTCCGTGAGCCTCGATAACCTTGTTACCTAGACGAGGCCCGTTGGGAATAAAGATTTCGAGTTTTTCCTCTCGTTCCTTTTGGTCTTCATTCAATAGCTTATCGTACGAGTTCAAGCGAGCTTTACCTTTCGACTGTCGGGCTTTGGGAGCCATACGAACCCATTCCAACTCCCGTTCGAGAGTCTTACGCCGCTTGCTCGCCTGTTTCTCCTCCATCTCCATACGTTTGGTCTTCTGTTCCAGCCACGAGGTATAATTTCCCTGCCAGGGAATACCTTCGCCCCGATCGAGTTCGAGAATCCACCCGGCCACGTGGTCGAGGAAATAACGGTCGTGGGTAATGGCAATAACCGTACCGGGATATTGCTGCAAATGCTGTTCCAACCAATCGATCGACTCGGCATCGAGGTGGTTGGTAGGTTCGTCGAGTAACAAAATATCAGGCTGTTGCAACAGCAGACGGCACAATGCCACCCGACGACGCTCTCCTCCCGAAAGGAATTTTACGAGTTGATCCTCAGGCGGACAGCGAAGCGCATCCATCGCCCGTTCCAATTTGTTGTCTATGTTCCACGCATCGGAGGCATCGATGTGGTCTTGCAATTCGGCTTGACGAGCGATCAAAGCCTCCATCTTGTCCGGGTCTTCGAGTACGTCGGGATCACCGAACGACTCGTTTACCTTTTCATATTCTGCCAGTAAGTCGAGAATAGGTTGCACCCCTTCTTGTACGACCTCTTTTACTGTTTTTTCAGGGTCGAGTTTGGGCTCCTGTTCGAGATACCCCACCGAATACCCCGGCGAGAATACCACTTCGCCCTGATACGATTTCTCCACTCCGGCAATAATCTTCAACAACGTAGACTTACCCGAACCGTTAAGACCGATAATACCAATTTTCGCCCCGTAAAAAAACGAGAGATAAATATCTTTGAGCACTTGTTTATGCGGAGGAAACATCTTGCTCACCCCCACCATCGAGAATATGATTTTTTTATCGTCTGCCATATAAAAAAGATAGAATTAAAGAGTAAAACTTATTTTTTCAAGGGAGTCGCTTTCACGCGATAGTCGCAGCGTACCTTCCCTTTAATGATATTGGTCAACTTCGATTTTATCAATTGCTTGCGAATGGGAGAAATTCGATCGATAAAGACCTTCCCTTCCAAATGGTCGTATTCGTGTTGAACCACTCGTGCAAGATACCCCTCGATAACCTCGTCGTGAGGTTGAAAATTCTCATCGAGCCACTTCAACCGGATTTTCTCAATACGGGGAACCGGTTCGTGAATACCGGGCAGACTGAGACAGCCCTCCTCTCGGGTCTCCTTCGACCCGTCCTCCAATACTTCGAGAACCGGATTTATCAAGGTCAGCTTCACATCGGCGCATTCGGGAAAATACTCGGCCATAGGATTTACGTCGATAACGATCAACCGGATAGAAAGCCCTATCTGCGGAGCTGCCAACCCGATACCTTCGGTAGCATACATCGTCTCATACATATTTTCAATCAGCTCTTTCAGCTGAGGGTAAGAAGCATCGATCTCTTCGGTCTCCTTACGAATTACGGGATGCCCGTAAAGATAAACAGGTAGTACCATATCTTATTGTTTTTTACTTTCCAAATAATCCCTCAGAATTATCGTCGCGCTTATCTCATCGACCAGCTCCTTATTTCGCCGAGCCATTTTGGACAAGCCACCGTCGATCATCGCCCGATGAGCTAAAACCGAAGTGAACCGCTCGTCAAAAAACTCTATCGGCACATTGGGAAAAAGTTTTCTGAACCGATTAACAAAAGGGGTTATATAGCGCATACTCTCGGACGGCTGGTTATTCATCTGCCGTGGCAGCCCCACGACGACCCGTTCGACCGACTCTCGCTGCATATACTGCGTGAGAAAATCGATCAACTGCGACGATGCCACGGTTGTCAACCCGTTTGCTATAATTTGCAACGGATCAGTCACCGCTATGCCCGTACGCTTTCTTCCGTAATCTATTGAAAGAATCCTTGCCATATTAGAGTACAAAGATACGTATAAGCGAGAGTAGAGCAAAACAAAGCTCGCTTTAATTTTATGCTGCCGAGAGCGGAAGTATCTTCGAGTTTCAACTCAAAGATAGTGAAAGGTAAGTGCAAAGGCAAGCGGAAATCTCGCTTCCGATTTGGCTATACACTCACTTATGCGTATATTTGAACCATATTTTATTCCACACCACCAATAACAAAAAAAATAAGGATTCGTTACGATTCCTTACGAATGAATGTGCGTCGAACCGATCATATTAACATAACACCTGATAAGATGAACAAATTTTCTGTCATTTTCAAATTATCCTTCATCAACACTATCTTTTTTTATCTACCCGTTCTCGCAAACAATTCTCCCGTAGATTACGTAAACACTCTCATAGGGACCCAATCGAAATTCGAACTATCCACCGGAAATACCTATCCAGCTATTGCAATGCCGTGGGGTATGAACTTCTGGACTCCGCAAACCGGAGATATGGGCGACGGTTGGACATATACATACAATGCCGACAAAATAAAAGGGTTCAAACAGACCCACCAACCCAGTCCCTGGATGAACGATTACGGGCAATTCGCCCTTATGCCGGTAACCGGAGGAGTCGTGTTCGAACAGAACCAACGAGCCAGTTGGTTCTCCCATAAAGCCGAGATAGCTAAACCTTACTATTATAAAGTATATTTGGCCGACCATGATGTCACCACAGAAATGACGGTAACGGAACGAGCCTCTTTATTCCGTTTCACATTTCCCGAGGAGCAAAATTCGTATGTTATCGTCGACGCTTTCGACAAGGGCTCTTATATAAAAATCATACCCGAAGAGAATAAAATCATCGGATATTCCACCCGGAATTCGGGGGGTGTTCCCGAAAATTTCAAGAACTATTTTATCATTGTTTTCGACAAACCGTTTCAATTCACTGCCGTGGCCCTCGATAATGCCATCAAGACCAATCAAACCGAAATCGAAGGGAACCATGCAGGCGGTATTATCGGTTTCTCCACACACAAAGGAGAACAAATACACGCACGAGTAGCCTCGTCTTTCATCAGTTTCGAGCAGGCGGAATTGAATTTGCAGGAACTCGGCGATGGAGATTTCGACCGTTTAACAGAAGAAGGAAAGAACCGTTGGAACGAAATATTATCCAAAATTGAAATTGAAGACAACGACATCGACAATTTGCGTACGTTTTATTCCTGTTTATACCGGTCGGTTCTTTTCCCACGGGCATTTTACGAAATAAATGCCGAGGGTGAAACCATTCATTACAGCCCTTACAATGGACAAGTATTACCCGGTTACCTATTTACCGACACCGGATTCTGGGATACCTTCCGCTCTCTATTCCCGCTGTTAAATCTAATATATCCCTCGATGAACGAAAAAATGCAAGAGGGATTAGTCAACGCTTACAAAGAAAGTGGATTTTTACCCGAATGGGCCAGCCCGGGACATCGGGATTGTATGGTTGGAAACAACTCGACCTCGGTTGTCGCCGATGCCTATATCAAAGGCTTGCAAGGCTATGACATAGAACTGTTATGGGAGGCTTTGAAACACGGAGCGAACAACCACCTGAAAGGCACGGCATCGGGAAGAGTCGCTTTCGAAGCGTACAACCGGTTGGGATATGTACCCAACAATATCGGTGTGGGGCAAAACGTCGCTCGCACATTGGAATATGCCTATAACGACTGGTGCATTTATACCCTCGGTAAGAAATTGGGAAAACCCGATAGCGAAATAGAGATTTATAAACAGCGAAGCCTAAACTATAAAAATGTGTACAACCCGTCGGAAAAACTCATGGTCGGGAAAGACGATCGGGGAAAATTCAATCCTCGTTTCAGTGCCACGGATTGGAGCGGCGATTTTTGCGAAGGGAACAGTTGGCATTGGAGTTTCTGCGTGTTCCACGACCCGCAAGGACTCATAGACTTGATGGGGGGTAACGAAGCATTCAACCACATGATGGACTCGGTTTTCGTCATACCCAGCTACTTAGGAATCAAAAGCCGGGGAGTCATACATGAAATGAGGGAAATGCAAGTGATGAACATGGGACAATATGCCCACGGCAATCAGCCCATACAACACATGGTATATCTGTATAACTACTCGGGAGAACCGTGGAAAGCGCAATATCGAGTGAGGGATATCATGGAAAAACTCTATTCTGCCACTCCCGACGGATATTGTGGTGACGAAGACAACGGACAAACCTCGGCTTGGTACATATTCTCGGCTCTCGGATTCTATCCTGTCTGTCCCGGAACAGACCAATATATTATCGGGACTCCGTTATTCAAGGAAGCGAAGCTACATCTGGAAAACGGGAAGTGCCTGACCATCGAAGCCAAAAACAATAGCGCAACAAACAAATATATTCGTTCGATAAAACTCAACGGAAAGAACCACACACTCAATTATTTCAAGCACAACGTCTTGGTAGAAGGCGGGAAAATACAATTCCTCATGGACAACGAACCCAATTTGAAACGAGGCTCAACCAAAGAAGCTGCGCCTTATTCTTTCTCTTTGGCAAATGAATAAAATGTAGTACTTTTGGAAATACAAATCAATATCATATATGAACTGTAAGAATAGCATAGGTATCCTATCCGTAATAATCATACTGTTATGTGGTTGTCAACCCGATAAAAAAACTACATTTACCGCAGCCTCCTATAACCTGAGGAACGCAAACAGCGCCGATTCGTTGCAAGGAGACGGTTGGGGAAATAGATGCCCTATCATAGCCAGGCTAGTACAGTTTCATGAATTCGATATTTTTGGGACACAAGAAGGGCTCAGACATCAATTAGACTCTTTGAAAACGAGCCTCCCGAAATATGATTACATAGGCGTGGGGCGTAATGATGGAAAAAAGGAAGGCGAACATGCAGCCATTTTTTACCGAATCGATAAATTCGAATTGTTGGAACACGGAGACTTTTGGCTATCGGAGACTCCCGAAAAACCGAGCGTCGGCTGGGATGCGGTTTTACCAAGAATCTGCACTTGGGGACATTTCAAATACAAAGATACCGGATTTGAATTTCTCTTTTTCAATCTCCACATGGACCATATAGGGAAACAAGCCCGGGTAGAAAGCGCTTTGCTCGTACAACAAAAAATGAGAGAAATAGGCGAAAATCTACCGGCTATACTCACCGGAGATTTCAATGTAGACCAGACTCATCGCTCCTACCTCGCTTTAACAGAAAGTGGAATACTCTGCGACGCATTCGAAGTAGCCGACTTGCGTTATGCGACCAATGGCACATTCAACGGTTTCGACTCTGACAACTACACCGAAAGCCGAATCGACCATGTGTTCGTAACGCCTACATTCCATATTCTGAAATACGGCGTTCTCACCGACAGCTATCGTCGTATGAAAAAAGACGATCAAAAAGCCTCGGTAAAAGATTGTCCCGAAGAAATCTCAATCAGAAGTTACGAATCTCGCATACCGTCCGACCATTTCCCTGTAATGGTCAAGTTGGAAGTATGCGATAAAAACTAAAACGATATACGTCGATTTCCCAATTATAACTGATACACATTTTTATTTATTAACCATACATACAGTATATTTTTTATGAAATCTATTGCAAAAGTAAGTTGCTTATGTCTGGCTCTCGGATATGGATTCTCTTATACCCATGCAGCCACAGCTCGTGTAGCGACAGCACAGCAAGACAACACCCGGGTACAATACACAAGCAACCGTCCGCAAGAACGCTTGTTCGTATCCAACGCCGTAGAAGAACAAATCAAACGAGTAAAATCTTTATTGACAAATGCTCGGCTGGCTTGGATGTTTGAGAACTGTTTCCCGAACACACTCGATACGACCGTACATTTCGATGGGGACGACGATACGTTCGTATATACCGGTGATATACACGCCATGTGGTTGCGCGACTCAGGAGCTCAAGTATGGCCCTACGTGCAATTGGCTAACCAAGACCCTCGATTAAAGAAAATGTTGGCAGGGGTCATCAACCGCCAATTCAAATGTATCAATATCGATCCATACGCAAACGCATTTAACATGGGTCCTACCGGAGGGGAATGGATGTCCGACATGACAGATATGAAACCCGAACTGCACGAGCGCAAATGGGAAATAGACTCGCTGTGTTATCCCATTAGGTTAGCCTATCAATATTGGAAAGTTACCGGTGATACCAGTGTATTTGGTGAAGAATGGATACAAGCCATTACGAATGTACTGCGAACTTTCAAAGAACAGCAACGGAAAGAAGGCAATGGCCCCTACAAATTCCAACGTAAAACAGAGAGAGCTCTTGATACAATGACCAACAACGGATTAGGAAATCCGGTAAAACCCGTCGGACTGATAATCTCTGCGTTCCGTCCCTCCGACGATGCCACGACATTCCAATTTCTCGTTCCTTCAAATTTCTTTGCCGTAACTTCATTGAGAAAATCTGCTGAAATCCTGCGGAAGGTAAATCACAACGAGAAACTAGCGAAAGAATGTTCCGATCTGGCCCAAGAGGTAGAAACCGCCCTGCAAAAGTATGCGGTTTATAATCACCCGAAATACGGTAAAATATATGCCTTCGAAGTCGATGGATTCGGGAACCAACTGCTGATGGACGATGCCAATGTTCCCAGCCTGCTGGCAATGCCCTATTTGGGAGATGTGGACATAAACGATCCTATTTATCAAAACACCCGCAAATTCGTATGGAGCGAAGACAACCCCTATTTCTTCAAAGGTAGCGCCGGCGAAGGCATAGGAGGCCCCCACATCGGTTATGATATGGTATGGCCTATGAGTATTATGATGAAGGCATTTACCAGTCAAAACGATCAAGAAATAAAAGAGTGCATAGAAATGTTGATGAAAACGGATGCCGGAACAGGATTTATGCACGAATCGTTCCATAAAAACGATCCTAAAAATTTCACTCGGGCTTGGTTCGCTTGGCAAAACACACTTTTCGGTGAATTAATTCTGAAACTGGTAAATGAAGGGAAAGTAGACTTATTGAATAGCATCGACATTCAATAAAAATAAAACGAAAAAGAAATAAAAATGCCCCTGTAATACAGGGGCATTTTTATTTCTTTTCTTTAAAACAGCAGCTCAAATATTAAAATAGCATAAAACAAGAATGATTTTTTCAGAAAACATGTTGTAAAACATATAAAAGCAGTATATTTGCACTGTGTTTTTCATGGTATTAGATTTAAGGTTAAGAAGATTGGTTGTCGGGAGACAATCAATTTTTTTATTTTTACTCTCATAGTAAAATCATCGATATAATCAAGATGCCCCGACGACCGTAACAAGAAATCATTTCCATCTTATTTATCGAAGAGTAATATATACCGGAGCCCCTGTCAGGCACGGCTCTATAACTCCATTCGACACCTCTACAATATCGGTCCGACCATATAAATCGGTTGTGACCAATCGGGGAGAAACATCTCCCACCGCTATCTTTATTGAATGAGGCACTATCTTATCAGGACTTTCCATTACTCCCGGAGCCGTCCAAGCGACCAACTTTTCATTGCCGCTCTTGTCGATAAAACGGAGTACGAAATCCCTCTTGTTCTCTGTCTTCATTCGGCAATCCAACTTGTATCCGCTTAACTCTTTCACAAAGGTTTTACAAGCATTATAGGCGGGAGTCATATTTCCTGCACGGTATAAAGCAAATCCCTCTTTTCCACCCCATTCATACCAAATGGTTACAGGCAACCCCTCTAATAAATCAACAAGGTATTGCCGAATCACGTGCCACGCTTGATATTCATACGCAAGAGAAGGATCGCCCCCTGCATATCCCTCGGCCTTTCCCAAAGGGAAACCCCGCTCCGAATTTATCCAAAGACGTCCGGTATCTCCACCGGCTTTCTTCATTAAATTGCGAGTATGAGAATATGCCTCCATGTAATCCTCCGGAGCTTTCACGCCATAAGGATGCACCGACCATATATCCCAATGGATATCCAACATACCATCTGCAAAACAATAGGACATCCATTTATAAGACTCAGACCACATGTTCGAAACCGAACCCGCCAAAATCACACAATCGGGATTGGCCTTTTTCATGGCCGGCACGGCAGCCCGTACCAAATCTGTATATTCCCGGGCATACTGAGGGGAGTTGCCGACTTTCCCATGACGTCCCCAAAATGTCATCGTATTCGGTTCGTTCCATATCTCCCATATAATATTTCGCCCTTTATAGTGTTTTACCAACTCAGCTGCAAAATCGGCATAAGCCGAACGAGCCGGTTCGTCTTTCACATGCCCGTACAGTTTATTACTAAAAGCCATACAGCCAATAATTTTCAAACCTCTCTTCTCACAATCGTTTACAAAACGATCATACTGACTAAAATCATAAACACCTTTTTCTCGTTCGATAGATTCCCAAATAAACCCTCGTCTTACCCACTTCATACCTAATTCCTGTACACGATCTAAATCTTCCGGGCCATCGGTATCGCCTTTTAACTGAACTCCCATATTATAAGGAATTGTTCCATCGGGAATAATCTTCGACAAAGCAAAAGAAGGGAAAACCGAAAACGATAACAAGCCTAAAAAAGCTAAATTCTTCAAGAGTTTCACATTCATAACTAAACCAATTTTCATGATATTACTATATACATAAAGACGATAAAAGAAAAAATCTTTACCCACCTCAAACCAAAATATTTAGAGACGGTCTCTATTTTTTATTCATAGATAGCCTACCGCCATCATACCGGGAAAGATACAGAGTTTTTAAATTTATCCCCGACAAAACAAAAAAGCCTGTAAGAATTCTTACAGGCTTTGTGCGGACGACGGGACTCGAACCCACACGTCGCAAGACACTAGATCCTAAGTCTAGCGCGGCTACCAATTACGCCACGTCCGCAAACGACGGTGCAAATATACGAGAAGTTTACAAACTATACAATTATTAAGACACAAAGTTTATCGGGTGAAAAACAAATCTTTCATCAAGAGCCTGTTATGTAAGAGATTGCCCGATCGAGTATGGTATCGTGACCTTTCGATGCCTGTTCGGAATCCATATCCATCTTAAAACCCTCGGTCGGCTCAACACCGAACTCTGTATGTTGCCGTTCTATATCATATATCGGGGAAGCCGAAAACCGAATGCTCCAACCGTTAGGAAGTTCCGACGAAAAAGGCAATCCACTACCGCCCCCCGTACAATCGCCTATGACAATAACATTTGGCAGAGCTTTCATCACCGATACAAAATTATTCCCCGCACTAAATGTACCTCGATTGGCCAATACAACGACCGGCTTTTGATAACGAATCCGGCTCGACGGAGAATATTCTATTGGATAAAGCTCAGAGAAGTCCTGATGCCCGAATCCCGTTTTATGGGAAATATAACCGACGACCGTCTTTCGGTTAATAAACCGAGACACCAAAGTCTCGACATTCGACAAAGACCCGCCGCCATTGCTGCGCACATCGATAATCAATCCCGTAGAAGTCGATAAATAGGCCAATATCTGGTCGAGGTTACCATCGCCTATGGTACTAGAAAAACTGCCGTAGTACATATATCCTACATTTTGAGGCAATATCTTATATTTTATACCACTGGTATACCGATAGTCGAAATTAAGATAATACTCATCTATAATACGTTCATCGTAATTCGTGGGAGAACCATACAACCAATCCCAATACCGCGAGGTATCATGTGCGGCGATAAGATTCACATGGCCGTCTTTCAACTCCATGAGCATATCGTTACAGACACTGAACAACTCCTCCGATGTCATTCTCGATGTCAGCTTCTTCCGATATTTGGTTCGTATTTGCGTCCAATCTATATTCTTATACTCAAAAAAACAGTATCGTTCATCGAGAATAGTCCACAAAGCATCGAAATTACCATAAGGATCATCTTCGAACACTTCCACTTTATGGCAAGACGGAAACATGAAAACCGATAAAATCGAAACCAACAGTCCTATTTTTGAAAACCTATGCATCATATCCTATCTCCCATTAATAATAAACCGAAACTATCCGACGATCCGAAGGAGCCGCACGAAATATCTCACCGGAAATTCCCAACACAAATGTATGAGTCAATACTTGTGTATCTATACTATTGATATGCGTCGTACGCATTACTTGACGATACCCCAGACGTAATGCCCGCTTTCCCACATGAAGATCGACCGAAATATAATTCCGCACATCGACCCGGTTATGCCATGCTCCGAAATGGACGATCCCGCTACAATTCCCTATACCGAACATCTCATAATAGGACTGTCCGAATTCAGGAGAGAAAAAAGTACCGATTACCGGTAATGAAACCTGATAGCGAAGAGTTACCGGCAATCGTGATATATAAAAATGATATGAGGCCATAGCGGTAGCACCCAAGTCGATAGCAGCTTTCGCCGTTGCCGGATTATTGGAATTACGCAAATTATACAATCCCCCCAACGTAAGTGAGGCCTCTCCACCCCCAGACACATACAGTCTATCGAGCAACTGCCATCTCCTTAACATCGCAAACGAATAGTCCAAATAAAACGATAACATAGAGCCGCTCCCCGATTGATTAGTCATCGAGGCGAATGAACCGGAAACATTGTGGCGGGTAAACCACTTTTCCGGGGCAAAACTAACCGCCCGAAGACGTTCGTACCCCAAAACCACATCTAATCCCCAATAACGGATAGGTGTCAAATAGGTATCCAAAGCACTTTGCCTTCCGAGTTCGACCGTAAATACAGACGTGACCGGGCGTAACGGCTTCTCCGATTCTTTTTCCTGTGCCGATACGCATAAAGGAGAAAATATCGAAAAAGTAATACCCATTAAAATGGCACGTAAAATCGCCTTACATTTCGTCATAATTAAAACAAAGTCATTTGTCCCGAAGCACTATCTTCCGGTTTATCGACATTACTATCCATAAGAGTATCCGTTTCGACACTACTGTCATCTTCAACGACAGAATCGTCTTCTTGCCTCAACGGTTCCAATTCGTTAATGGTCGCGACAGAATAAGTCGTAAGCCGTTTCCCCTTCGCTTTAAAACCTTTCACTGCGATAAATTCGGCTGCATCCACAACCATAGGTTCCCGGAAAGAGTCCCCCTCTCCGAATGCGACTTCAATACGGGGATAAGCCGTATCGGTAATCAACAACAAACGGGAATCTGGATTATCTCCCAAGAAACTTTGTTTACGGCTACCCGCTTCAAAAACAAATCGTTTCAAATAGGGATAACCTTGCGCCGCATCATACAAAGCTACTGTCCAAACTTTATCGGGATCAAATTTCTCTATCCGTAAAATATTGGGGTCATAATGATTCGTGGCATCCGATGTCGTCGTGCAAAACTCGCCATTCTCCAAAACGACAAGCACTTGATCGTCTCCATGAAATTCGCCCAAATATTCTCCTCGTCCGTCATAATTCAAACGGAGAACATCTCGATCGAACCAGACCTTGCGTCCGCCCAATGTAGATCCGCCCCGTTCCTTCAAAGAAATACGATGAATCTCATTTTTAGTAAGAATATTTCCCATAGATTGACGGCCCTTAATGGCTATTTCACTGAAATCGCGGTCGACAAACAGAGTTTTCATGCGAGGCTTCGGGACAAAAGTCACCCGCAAAACCTCTGCTTCTCCATTGGGATTCGCTGTAAACCAAACGACCCTCGACCCCGGTTTACCCTGTGTAAGATCATATTCCTTATCCCGAGTCACACCGGTCACAGCAAAACGTTTCATATAATGCAATCCTGCCTTTCCGTCCCGATAAACCGCATTGTATATCGTACGTTTATCATTCTTCTTAAATACGGCAATATGTAAAAGATTTTTCCCTACGAACATTTTCTCACTCACCTTCACTACCTTATATTTTCCATCTCGGTAGAAAAGAATAATGTCGTCTATATCGGAGCAGTTACAAACGAACTCGTCTTTCTTCAACGATGTACCGATGAACCCCTCTTCTTTATTGATATAGAGTCTTTCATTCGCCTCGACCACTTTGGTAGCCTCGATGGTATCGAAACTACGAACTTCTGTCAATCGGGGATAACGACTGCCGTATTTTTCTTTCAAAGAGTCGTACCACTTGATTGTATAATCGACCAAATGGTCTATATCATAATCGATTTGAGCGATTTGCTCTTTTTTAGCAGCGATCAACTCATCGGCCTTCTCTGAATTAAATTTAAGGATACGAGCCATCTTTATTTCCATCAACTTCAATATATCGTCGGAAGTCACCTCCCGGATAAAAGAAGGCTTGAACGGTTCCAAACGCTTGTCTACATGCGCGATAGCCTCGTCCATAGAACGGCTTTCCTCAAATTCCTTATCCTTATAAATGCGTTTCTCTATAAATATTTTTTCTAATGATGCAAAATGCAAAATCTCTTGCGCTTCACCCTTCTGTATAAGTAGTTCCTTATGCAGCAATTCTTTCGTGTTTTCGACACTGATACGCAACAAATCGCTCACAGTCATGAAGTGAGGTTTGTCCTCATTGATGACACAACAGTTGGGTGAAATGCTCACTTCACAATCGGTAAAGGCATACAAAGCATCAATAGCCTTATCGGAAGAAGTGCCCGGTATGAGATGAACCAATATCTCGGCATGCTGGGCTGTATTATCATCGACCTTTCGTATTTTTATCTTTCCCTTGTCCTGGGCTTTAAGAATAGATTCTATCAGTGTCGATGTTGTCTTGCCATAAGGAATTTCTACGATAGAAAGCGTACGATTATCGATCTTCTCGATTTTAGCACGTACTTTCACGCTGCCGCCTCGTTCCCCATCGTTATATTTAGAAACATCTATAAATCCACCTGTCTGAAAATCGGGGTACAAATGAAACTCCTCGCCCCGCAGATAAGCCACAGCCGCTTGTAATATCTCATTAAAATTATGAGGTAATATCTTCGAAGCCAACCCCACAGCGATACCCTCGACGCCCTGTGCCAACAACAAAGGGAATTTGACAGGAAGAGTCACCGGCTCTTTCTTACGACCGTCATAAGACAACTTCCATTCGGTAGTCTTCGGATTAAATACGACATCTAAGGCAAACTTGGATAAGCGAGCTTCTATATAACGAGGAGCAGCGGCAGAATCGCCCGTAAGTATATTTCCCCAATTTCCCTGACACTCTATCAACAAATCCTTTTGGCCTAACTGCACCAATGCATCACCTATGGAAGCATCGCCATGAGGGTGGAACTGCATAGTATGTCCCACGACATTGGCGACCTTGTTGAAACGCCCGTCATCGAGCAATTTCATCGCATGAAGAATACGCCTTTGTACCGGTTTCAGACCATCGGCCAAATGAGGAACCGCCCGTTCAAGTATCACATAAGAAGCATAATCGAGAAACCAGTTCTGAAACATTCCCGAAAGTTGGAATTTAATATCCGGCTTATCCGATACGGGTACTTTGTAAGCCGAATGAGACTCCGCTGAAACTCCGGATTCAGCGGAACGATCTTGGGGCATATCTTCTTGCGGTGTCGTTATTTCGTCGCTCATAGAGTGTATTTGGATTTATAAACGGGAAAAGCACACACAAAAGTGTGACTCTTTTTAATTTTTAAATACTCGTGTAACTACATTCCCCTGCAAAAATACAAATTTAATCGAAAAAAATCATTTACTTTGTGCTCTAAAATCGTCTGATTTAAGAAAGTAATCGGCTCGAAAATAATAAAGGTAAAAACAAGATAGCAACATAACATACAAAAGAAATGGCACAGGAAGACGTTTTTAAGAAATTGGTATCCCATTGCAAAGAATATGGATTTGTATTCCCTTCAAGTGAAATATACGATGGATTGGCTGCCGTATATGACTATGGACAAATGGGTGTCGAATTGAAAAACAACATAAAAAAATATTGGTGGGACAGTATGGTCCTACTGCACGAAAACATCGTGGGTATCGACTCCGCCATCTTTATGCATCCGACTATTTGGAAAGCATCCGGGCACGTAGATGCATTCAACGATCCGTTAATCGACAACAAAGATTCTAAAAAACGTTACCGAGCAGACGTGCTTATCGAAGATTGTATCGCCAAAATGGACGAAAAAATCGAGAAGGAGGTCGAGAAAGCCGCAAAACGATTCGGAGATTCTTTCGATGAAAAACTTTTCAGAGAGACCAATCCAAGAGTTTTGGAACACAAAGCCAAACGAGATGAGCTGCACGCTCGTTATGCCCAAGCAATGAACGATGTAGATTTGAACGAATTGCGTCAAATCATACTCGATTACGAAATAGTTTGCCCCATTAGCGGGACCAAAAACTGGACCGATGTACGTCAATTCAATCTGATGTTCTCGACCGAAATGGGCTCTACCGCAGATGGTTCGATGAAAGTCTATTTACGTCCCGAAACAGCACAAGGAATCTTCGTGAACTTCCTGAATGTTCAAAAGACCGGTCGCATGCGTATTCCGTTCGGAATCGCCCAAATCGGGAAAGCGTTCCGTAACGAAATCGTAGCTCGTCAGTTTATTTTCCGCATGCGGGAATTCGAACAAATGGAAATGCAATTTTTCGTACGTCCGGGAGAGGAATTAAAATGGTTCGCCAAATGGAAAGAAACCCGTCTGAAATGGCATAAGGCTTTGGGATTGGGAGACCAAAAATACAGATTCCACGATCATGAAAAATTAGCGCACTATGCCAATGCCGCTACCGATATAGAATTTGAAATGCCTTTCGGGTTCAAGGAAGTGGAAGGTATCCATTCAAGAACAAATTTCGACTTAGGCAATCACGAAAAATTCTCCGGAAAAAAAATACAATACTTCGATCCGGAGTTAGGAGAATCCTATACACCGTACGTTATAGAAACCTCTATCGGTGTAGATCGCATGTTCCTGAGTATTATGGCTGCCGCTTATTGTGAAGAGACACTGGAAGGAGGAGATAGTCGCGTAGTGTTGCGATTACCGGCAGCGCTCGCCCCTGTAAAAGTTGCAGTAATGCCTTTGGTTCGCAAAGACGGCCTACCCGAAAAGGCACGTGAAATTATCGACAATTTGCGTTTCGATTTCAAATGTCAATACGACGAAAAGGATTCTATCGGGAAACGTTATCGCCGTCAAGATGCCATCGGCACACCGTTCTGTGTAACGGTAGACCATCAGACTCTCGAAGACAATACGGTCACCATACGTTTCCGAGACTCGATGGAACAGCAACGGGTGGCCATAGACCAGCTCCAAAATATAATTGGAGAACAGGTTAGCCTGAAAACATTATTAAAGAAAATTGTAGAATAAATTATTCCTATCCAAATATGAAATACTTCGTTCGAGCCATTTTAGCAACGATCATAGCGGCACTACTTTCTTCATGCAGTTACAACAGCATGGTCGAAGCCGATGAGAACATAAACGCCCAATGGGCAAAAGTAGAGAATCAATATCAACGTCGCGCCGATTTGGTTCCCAATTTGGTCAATACGGTTAAAGGATATGCAGCGCACGAAAGCGAAACGCTCGAAGCTGTAATCGCAGCCCGATCGAAAGCGACCCAAATTACCGTAGATCCGGCGAACTTGACAGAAGAGAATTTACAAAAATACCAAGAAGCACAGGGAGAATTGTCGAGTGCTTTGGGAAAATTGTTGGCAATCACCGAGAACTATCCCGATTTGAAGGCCAACCAAAATTTCTTGGAATTACAAGCTCAGCTCGAAGGAACTGAAAACCGCATTGCGACAGAACGCTCTCGCTACACGGACGCAGTGAATGCCTATAACAAAAAAATCCGTAAATTCCCTGCTTTGATTACGGCAAAGATTTTCGGATTCGACGCAAAACCTCAATTCAAAGCCGAAGCGAGTGCTGCGCAAGCTCCCACCGTGGAATTTTAATGAATAGCAATATACAATGAAAAAGTTACCTATTTTTTTACTTATCTGCCTTTTGATAGGCATTGTCGCCTGCAAGGAGACAGAAGACTATTGGACGCAGTACGAGCAATGGCGAGAGACCAACGAATCATGGTTCATCGAACAACTTGGAGCCAAAGATGAAAAAGGAAATCCCATTTACACCAAAGTAGTCCCAAGCTGGGACCACAGTATTTATGTATTGATGAAATACTACAACGATACGAGCCTCAACCGAGATGCCCAATCGCCTTACCAAACCAGTACGGTAGATGTGATATACAAGGGTATGTTGTATGACGGAACTCCTTTCGATTCTTCTTATCTGAGAACCGACAGTATTTATCGTACACAGGTAAAACAAAACATCAAAGGTTGGATCATAGCTCTCGAACAAATGAAGGTGGGAGACAGTTGCCGTGTGATTATTCCTCAAACATTAGGATACGGAGCTCAATATATGTCGTCTCTGATCCTTCCCTACACGACTTTGGTATTCGACATGAAATTAGTCGATATTCCCGGGTTAGATAAACCGGTGACCGAATAAAAGCATTCTCTTTCCTATTATTATAAATGAGACGGCTGTTAAAAAAACAGCCGTCTCATTTTACAATATGGTTCAAGATAAAAAATCGAGGCCACTTTTCCTCTGCTCTCTTTTCACTATCTTTGTAGAATATAGGATACGGTTCGGCAGAGTCAAGTCGGAAATGTAAATTCCGCTTGCCATTGCACTCACCTTTCACTATATTTGAGTTGAAGCTCGAAGATACTTTCGCTCGGCTGAATAAAATTAAAGCGAGCTTTGTTTTGCTCCGCTCTCGCTTATTCGTATATTTGTAGAACATAGGAGCAGTTCGGTAGAGCCAAGCCGGAAATGTAAATTTCGCTTGCCTTTGCACTCACCTTTCGCTATATTTGTATGTAAATATGAAAATAAGCTGCACATCGCCAGAATTTCTTTTCTCGAATTGCACTATTTTTGTAAAGCAAATGTAACACAAAGGAAACATGAATGACGTTTCTTTGTTTCAATAAATAGGAATCTTCATACTTTTAAAAATCTACGAAAATGATATATATCGAAAAAGAACTCGACGATCTGAAAAAAGAAGTCCTCGAAATGTGGGACTTGGTTAATTCTCAGCTGAACCGTGCAGGAGAAGCCCTTTTGTCTATGGACAAAGAGCTGGCGCACGAGGTAACCTACCGGGAAAAAAGAGTGAACGCATTCGAGCTGAAAATAGACAGCGATTGCGAAGACATCATCGGATTATACAACCCCGTAGCTTTGGATTTGCGCTTTACATTGGCCATGATGAAGACAAGCAATAACCTCGAACGCATAGCAGACTTTTGCGATGGAATAGCCCGATTCGTTATCGACTATCCCGAAGTAAACATTGAATCGGAACTATTCGAAAAAACGGGTATTAAAGAAATGCTCGACATTGTCAAAGCCATGATGTTGCAAGCCGAAAATGCTCTTATCGAAGAAAAATCGTCCGAAGCGATAGCCGTCTTCAACAAAGACAACCGGGTGGACGAACTGAATCACGCCGCAGTCCCCATCATCGCCGAATATTTACAACAGTTCCCCGAAAGAGCCATAGAGTGCCTTAATCTCATCAGCATTATCCGACGACTCGAACGCATTGGCGACCACTGCAACAATATAGCCGAAGAAATCGTATTTTACTTGGACGCAAAAATATTGAAGCACGCCGGAAAACGTTCTTAATCACATTACGGGAAGGAGAAAGGTCTGACAAAATAAAATGTTTTTATCATCTTTTACAGTAAAAAAGCGGGTTACTGTCAGAAGAAAATAATATCTTTGTTTAGGTAAAAACAGAGACGTAATTTTTTTGTTAGCCGACAAGGTAATGACAGCCGTTTCTTTTACCAGAAGCCACAAGAAACTTCGAGAACATAATTAAAAAGATGAAACATTTTATCATAGCTATCATACTTTTCTTCGGTATCTCCTCCATGCATATCTATTCTGCTGAGACAGCCACAGTAGAAATTCCCGATATGGAGAAAATAGAAAATGCCGTCCGAGATAGCCGCTCGCCCTATTATTATCCCGACCTAATGAAAAAATACCTCGGCAACGACACGACAATGACGTTGCAGGATTTCAGACATTTATACTTGGGATATGCCAGCCAAGAAGATTACAATCCCTATCGCACAGTCGAGATTCCCGAAAGGATAGAAAAACTTTATGCTCAGACCGTTCATACCGAATCGGAATGTGATTCGCTTATCCAATACGCGCGAATCGCCTTATCCGATATACCTTTCGATTTACGACAAATAAATTTCTTGATCTACGGGCTTCGACAAAAAGGAGAGACAGAAGAAGCCAACCTATGGGAATACCGGCTGAAAGGTATCATACAAGCCATACTTTCGACCGGCGACGGAAAAGCGCCCGAAACAGCTTGGTTTGTCATTTATCCTGCCGACGAATATAATATCGTAAATCGACAAGGATTTACCGCTACGGAATTTACATTCGTCGAGCCTTATTTCGATTACATATCGATAGAGAAGAACCCTCTTAAAATCGAAGGGTTCTATTTCAATGTAAAAAAACTGCTCAAAGAATACAACCGTAAATTCTACGAGCGTTAATCTAACCCTATTCGAATTATACTAATCATTTAATCATATAAAACCATTATGGAAATAAAACCCGGTAAATTTGTAGTTCTGACCTACGACCTGTACGCAGGCGCAGGCGAACCGGAAGAAACATTAATGATGCGCGCTACCGACGAAATGCCCGACCAATTCGTGTTCGGAGTGGACCAAAATATTCTTCCTTCCATGTTAAAACGGCTCGAAGGATTAAAACAAGGCGACAAATTCGATTTTGTACTTTCTTGTGAAGAGGCCTTCGGAGAACGCAACGAAGAACACGTCATGGAGTTAGACAAGGAGATTTTCATGGTAGACGGAAAATTTGACGACCAAACCGTATTCGAAGGAAATACCGTGCCGATGATGACATCGGAGGGCTACCGTATAAACGGCTCCGTACTAAAAGTTACAGACGACAAAGTTTTGATGGATTTCAATCACCCGTTAGCCGGTGAAAATCTGCATTACGTAGGTACGGTCAAGCTCGTACGCGATGCCACGGAAGAGGAACTTCACCCCCGCCATAGTTGTGGTTGTGGTTGCGGTCACGATCATGGCAGTTGCGGTGACAGCTGTGGAGATTGCTGCGACGGTTGTCATTAAATAAAAACAAACAGACACATAAGAGCGAGGGCGGGTGCATGGCTGCGACCCGCCCTCATCGTTTCCTACTAATAAGCTAATATCCGATTATCAACATAACCCCGACAGCGATTATCACAGAAAACAGGAGATAAAGGACCGAAGCCCACAGTGTGCGCCCCAACGTTTTCCAAAACTTATCGGGGAAAAACGAATACGCCGCCCAATAAGTGGGGAGCAAGCAAAGAACCATCGAAGTCCACCCATACACCGTATAATACGAGGCGTCCAACACCCACCCGATAGGCATTAACACCAACGAAAGCAAAATATACAACACCGACAGGTAACAACAACCCAGCAGATACTCTACCCAATTGTACCGCGCAGCACCGGCCTTGCGGAAGGCAATCTTGACAGCCAACACCATGAACGGAACCGTGACGATAGTGAGTAAAGTATAGTGCTCGACAATCCAATTGTGAGTAGCCGATCCCTCGATAGTCGAAATAGTCCCGGCCCCACCCTCGATATGTCCGAAGAAAAGAAGGATTACACACCATACCGCCAGTAACGGGATAGGAGCCATATAACCTTTGCGACGTCCGGCGAAGTAATCACTTATTAGCCGGTCGGGGTGGACGACCAACGTACGCGTTGTCTTAACAAAGGTATTGTCGACATGAAAAATACCATGCAGAATATTGTCCCACACACTCTTCCAAGTCAATCGCTCCACCGTGGATTTTTGACCGCAATGGTTACAAAAGTTACCTTCAAATTCGGTTCCGCAATTTTTGCAAATCATCTCCTTCTCGTCATTAAAAATCGGGAGACAAAGATACATCGTCACACACTTCTCGCCAACAAACAACAGCCCGAATTTTCAAAAATAGTTCGTCGGGCGGTGTGGCCGGCGGTTACAGGCCAACCGGATATCGCTCTTCACGGCCGACATCGCCCCCTTGTATTGCAACTGACGGCGAACGCTCTCCTCGGGTTGTTTCGTAGCGAACCATTGATTCAAAACATGATGTACTATCGCCCGTTCAAGCTGATGACAAATTGATTCATCGAGCGCCAACGGGCGTTGCCGAGACAAAAAAACGGCAAAAACAAGTGCTGTTTCGGAGGAAACAGACTCATCGGATAAATAGGCAGACAAAGCCCGCATCATTTCGTCCCGGGCATCGGCAAGCCAACGGGAAAGAAATGGTTTATCGTCTTCGGAAAAAATTATAGAACGGCTCCACCCCAACTTCAAATCAGACTGTCCCACTAAACTTTTTGCCACATAGGAACTTTCGGCAATCAACTCACGCAATATCTGTTCTTCTGAGAATGAAAATACGACTGTCTCAAACTCAAACGGATTTTCTACATTTCTTATCTTTTTCATTTCCTTCTTATGATATAAAAAAACAATATGACAATAAAAATCATTAGGACACACCCCGACACTCTATGAGTGTCCATTTCCTTTGAACTACGATGGTTTTGTTCCTTCTCCGAACAAGATTGTAAGGCAGCTGTCTCGTTTAACGAATCAGAAACGGCAGTCTCGTTCCGAGCGACAACTTTTTTCGATTGTTTCAAACGAGTAATCGAAATGGAAGGATTGACAGTTTCGTCCCGTACGGAATCGAACACATCGACATGTGTCCATTCCCATTCGGTAAGCCCCGACCATTCATTCCGACACAGCGAATCAATGACGACATGTAAATCGCGATCAATAGAATGCACACGATTTTCCCGAGCCTCACCGACTGTCTGCCGAGACGTATGACATGCCCAAACAAAAACTGGAAAAACAATACACAAAATATAAGGAAACCTTTTCACGATACACCTCCTTTTTGCATACGATAAATTGTCAACAGAGCCGACCGCTCGGACAAATAAAAACGAGGAGCTCGTTTTTCTGCCAATATCGTACAAAGCGCATCGTTAAACGGGACTTGGGGACGTCGCCTCAAATAGCTCGCCAACATATTGGCCAAATCGTTGTACATCTCTGTTCTTGTCGACGACACACATCGAGGTGAATAGCCTTTAAAAATTCGTTTCACATTCCGCCTCGCTTCCTCATAACTGATATAGAAACGAGGAGCTATGGAATAAACCACATGCCTGACAATCTGCTCCCGGGGAACATTCACGGCCATTTTTCCCAATGATTTGAGGGCTTCGTTGTATGCCCTAAACAAATCTCGGTCTCTTTCTTCCTTGTAATATAGTTCCATATAATTCTTATTACAAGAAGAGATACAAAAACATAGCTTTCTCAAAAGCCTTTACGAAACGGGTAACACAAATATATATCCAAATTGGTATAAATACAAATATTTATGGTTATTTTACCACAATATTATATTTTTTTATTTTTTCAGATGTTAATTTAGAGACGAGATGGAGTAGAAAATATGTATTTTTGAGGTGATAAACCAAATAATAAAATGAATTTCAGAACGGCCATAAATTTTCCCGGTAATCCCGGATATATCGACCATCGGCAACAAATTTTGTTGCTGGGGTCGTGCTTTGCCGAAAACATAGGCTTATGGCTGCAACAGCGTAAATTCAATGTCGATATAAATCCATTCGGCACATTATACAATCCCCTTTCCATTGCCCAAAGCTGGGAACGAATCGTCGAGGGAAAAGCGATTATTGAAAACGAACTTTTCGCTTTCAATAATCTATGGCACAGTTACGATCACCATTCCCGATTCTCGGGGTGCGACAAGAAGGCCACGTTATCGCTCATGAACCGCCGAATCGAAAAAAGCCACCGCCAAGTACCGAATATCGACCGAATAATCATCACATGGGGAACCGCTTATGTATTCCGATTAAAAGAGACGGGTAAAGTTGTCGCCAACTGCCACAAACAACCGGCCTCGATATTCGACCGAATGCTGTTATCGGTCGATGAAATAGTTTCCCGATGGAGAGACATCATAAAATATATCGAAGACAATCTACCTCAATGTCGTATATTGTTCACCGTGAGCCCCATACGTCACCTTAGCGACGGAGCACACGGCAACCAAATAAGCAAATCGACGCTGCTACTGGCGATAAACCGATTACAACAAGAGTTCGGGATTTGCGATTACTTTCCTTCTTATGAAATCATGATGGACGATCTGAGGGATTATCGTTTCTACGATACCGACATGACGCACCCCTCGAAATCGGCGATCGCTTATATAACCGAAATATTGGAGGAAGCATACCTTTCTCCCGAAAGCAAAGAAATAGCCTCTCAATGGTACAAGATACAAAGAGCTTTGGAGCATCGCCCCCTGATGCCCGATAAAGACGAGTACACTATTTTTTTACAACATACGCTCGACAAGGTCATGAGATTTCAACAAATGTATCCTTACATAAATGTATCGAACGAAATTACAGAATTAAACACAAGAATCAGTCAAATATGAATTACACGATTACCGAAATAGCAACTATCGTCAAGGCACAGAAAAGAGCCTACAAAGACTATACTATCACGGCTCTATTAACCGACAGCCGTTCTCTCACGTTTCCCGAGGAGACTTTGTTTTTCGCCTTGGTTACCGAACGAAACGACGGTCACCGTTACATCAAAGATCTCTACCGAAAAGGAGTACGAAACTTCGTGGTAGAACATCGGATAGCCGATGAAGAGCTTATGCCCGAAGCAAATTTCATCATCGTAAAAAACACATTAGATGCCTTGCAACAATTAGCTGCGACACATCGAAAAAAATTCGATATACCGGTAATCGGTGTTACGGGAAGCAACGGAAAGACCACAGTCAAAGAGTGGCTTTATCAACTTCTCCAACCAGACTACAATACGGTGCGCTCTCCCCGCAGTTACAACTCTCAAATAGGAGTCCCGTTATCGGTATGGCAAATAGGGTCGAAAACCGAGATGGCTATTTTTGAAGCCGGAATTTCTCAACCCGATGAAATGATTCATTTGGAAGAAATCATCAAACCGACGCTCGGTTTGATAACCAATATCGGAGAAGCCCACCAAGAGGGATTCCAAACCATACAGCAGAAATGCATCGAAAAACTCACTTTATTGAAAGCCTGTGATTGCATTATTTACGATGGAGACAACGAACTTATCTGCGAATGCGTGGAGAAACTCTGCTTCGGGTGTCGAGAGATTGCTTGGTCCAGAAAAGACCGGGACAAACCGCTGTACATCTCCAAAATAATCAAAGGTAACGATTCTACAAAAATAGAATATACTTACTTACAATACCACAGTTATATTACTATCCCATTCGTAGAAGATGCTTCCATCGAAAATGCGATTCACTGTCTGGCAGTCATGCTTTACTACAACCGACCGCCCGAAACGATAACCGACCGCATGAAGCGTTTGACTCCGGTAGCCATGCGTATGGAAGTCAAAGAAGGGATAAACAACTGCCTAATTATAAACGACAGCTATAACTCAGATATCAATTCACTCACCATAGCCCTCGACTTTCAAAATCGAAGGGCGGCAGCCAAAGGTATGCGCCGCACGCTTATACTGTCGGACATTTACCAGACGGGACTACCCCCGGCCAGCCTATACCGGAAAGTCGCCGATATCATATTGCACAAAGGAATAGAACGACTCATCGGGATAGGCCCGGTAATCTCGGATAACGCTTACCTTTTCAATCTCGAAAAAGAATTTTATCCGACGACCGAAAGTTTCCTTGCACAACTTGACCTAGCCGACTTTCATAATGAACTGATTCTAATCAAAGGTGCGCGAGAATTCCATTTCGAGCTCATCTCCGAGACCTTAGAACTGAAACAGCATGAAACCATACTGGAAATAAATCTCGACGCCATCGTCCACAATTACAACCTATTCAAATCGAAATTACGTCCCGAAACAAAAATCATCTGTATGGTAAAGGCTTTCGGCTACGGAGCCGGTTCTTATGAATTGGCAAAGACCTTACAGGACAGAGGAGCCGATTTCCTTGCAGTAGCCGTTGCCGACGAAGGAGCCGAATTGCGGAAAGCGGGAATAACCATGCCCATCTTGGTGATGAATCCCGAAATGAGCAGTTTCAGAACACTGTTCAGCTATTATCTCGAACCCGAAATATATAGTTTCGAACTGCTGAAAGCGATTATCGCAGAAGGGGAAAAATTAGGTTTAGCGGGCTATCCTGTGCACATAAAAATAGATTCAGGCATGCATCGGCTCGGATTCGAAGAAAAGGATATGGAACAAGTCGTGGAAATTCTCAACGACCAAACCGTCGTCATCGCCCGTTCGGTCTTTTCTCATTTCGCGGGAAGCGACGAAAAAAGATTCGACGATTATTCTCATCGTCAAATCGAAACATTCTCTCGTTGTGCCGACTACCTACAACAACACTCCAAGCATAAAATACTGCGACACATACTAAATACGGCGGGAATATTACGCTTCCCCGAATACCAAATGGATATGGTAAGGCTGGGTATAGGATTATACGGAGTCTCCCCTATCGACACACCTTGCGGGCTGGAAACAGTCAGCACATTGAAAACAACTATCCTTCAAATCAAAACACTGTCTGCCGGAGAAACCATAGGGTACGGAAGAAAAGGTGTATTATCTCGTGATTCCCGCATAGCAGCGATTCCCATAGGATATGCCGACGGACTCGACCGCCATCTGGGAAATGGAAAAGGGTGTGTCGTTGTAAACGGAAAACGAGCTGCCATCGTAGGTAATATTTGTATGGACGTATGCATGATCGATGTAACCGATATAGATTGTAAACCGGGTGACCGAGTTGAAATATTCGGAGAACAACTGCCCGTCACCGAAATCGCAGAAAAACTCGATACAATCCCTTATGAAATTCTCACTTCGGTTTCTACCCGGGTGAAGCGAATCTATTACAGAGAATAAATACAGGCGTTTTAAGGAATTATTATACATTCCTTTTTTACAAAATTCCAATCGTTCAAAAAAACAATTTTTCTTTTACCGATTCAAAAAAAATAGAGGCCCTTCGGGGCCTCTATAAACTGAGATAATACTCTCTCATTTTTTAATTTCAATTTCTTCTTTCAGGTCAATTTCATTTCTCTCGGCATCATAAAATTTATATTCGAGATAAGCGAGAGACTGATTAGGAATTACTTTCAGCTGAAAAGTGTATTTACAACGCCACTTCATCTTCAAAGAAAATACACCTTGATTGACATATGCAGCTACAAAAGGATGTACGTGTAATGTGAATTTCTTTATTTTCAACTTATACACCAGATAATGAATCTTCGACTCCAACAGATCGGTAAAAAGTAAGGAAGGAGGAATAGTACCTTTACCATGACAAGTCGGGCAATCTTCACTGGTAATAATATCGAGTGCCGGCCGCACCCGCTGGCGGGTAATCTGCATCAATCCGAATTTACTCAACGGCAAAATATTGTGCCTTGCCCTATCATTAGCCATCAGCTCACGCATGCGGTCATATAGTTTCTGACGGTTCTCGGCTTCGTCCATATCGATGAAATCGATCACGATAATACCGCCCATATCGCGCAACCTCAGTTGCCGTGCTATTTCTTCGGCGGCATTCATATTTACATCAAGGGCATTGCTCTCCTGATCGGAAGAAGCCTTCGAACGATTTCCGCTATTTACATCGATAACATGCAGAGCCTCTGTATGTTCGATAATGACATACGCTCCACTTTTAAAAGAAACGGTTTTTCCTAATGAAGATTTTATTTGCTTGGTAATAGCGAAATTATCAAAAATAGGCAACTCCCCATCGTAAAGTTTAACTATATCTTTTCGATCGGGAGAAATAAGACTCACATAGTTGTATATTTGGTTATATGTCTCCTTATCGTTTACATAAATATTTTCGAAAGAAGGGCTAAATATATCACGCAGTATCCCTACGGTTCTACCCGTTTCCTCATAAACGAGCGACGGAAGCTGAGCCTTTTGCAACTTCACTAACATATCTTCCCAACACCTTACCAACGTTTTAAGTTCGTTATTCAACTCTGCGACCCGTTTCCCTTCGGCAACAGTTCTGACAATCACACCGAAATTGCGGGGTTTAATACTTTGTATGAGCTGCCTAAGGCGCAATTTTTCCTCGTTCGATTTAATCTTTTGCGATACAGATACTTTATCTGAAAAAGGGATTAACACTAAAAAACGACCGGCAAAAGAAATCTCTGCCGTAAGGCGAGGTCCCTTAGACGAAATAGGTTCCTTAGCAATTTGAACCAACACTTCTTGACCCACCTTCAAAGCATCGTTAATCGTACCGTCTTTTTCAATATCGGGCAATAAATCAAATTTAGAAAGAGACAACACTCGTTTGCGATCGGCAAGCGACTGTTTAAGAAACTTTGCACTCGAATTATATTGTGTACCTAAATCGAGATAGTGCAAGAAAGCATCCTTTTCGTAACCTACATCAACAAATGCAGCATTAAGTCCCGGCATCAGCTTTTTGACCCGTCCCAAATAGATATCGCCCACAGAAAACGATATATTCCGAGCCTCTTTCTGAAGCTCCACCAATCGATTATTCTCGAGCAATGCAATAGAAATCTCTTTGGGTTGTACGTCTACTACAAGTTCGCTGGACATAAATTGTTATTTAGATTACTGATATTCACGCAGCATGTCGGCCTTCTTAAAAAGAACAGGCATCCTGCCAAAAGAGTTTTTAATACTAACCATTTGTTATACAAAATGGTTTCGATAAAGCAGAAAGAACAAATCTAATGACTAAATCGCATTAAATTTGTTCTTCGTGTTCTGTCATTCATTGAGCCGACAGACATTATTTCTTCTTATGTCTGTTTTTTCTCAATCTTTTTTTGCGTTTGTGAGTAGCCATCTTATGGCCTTTTCTTTTTTTTCCACTCGGCATAACGGTATGCTTTTAAAGATTAATACTTATATTTATTGATTTTCTTATTTTACTTCACCCATAAAAGTTTTTGCAGGCTTAAATGCCGGAATGTTGTGGGCCGGAATTATTATCGTAGTATTTTTGGAAATATTGCGAGCCGTTTTCTGTGCTCTTTTCTTTACGATGAAACTACCAAAACCTCTCAGGTACACATTTTCACCTTTTGCCAAAGAGCCCTTTACACTCTCCATAAATTTTTCAACGGTTTCAAGAACAACAGCTTTTTCTATTCCTGTGTTTTTAGAAATTTCGTTTACAATGTCAGCCTTAGTCATTTTGCTATAAATTATAATATTTATGAATAATATTGTTTTTAATTTTTTGGACTGCAAATATATAGCTTTTTACCCATCTAAAAAAGCAAAAACACTTTTTTTTCTCAAATTAAAAGCCTCAATCCATACTGTTTTGCGAGTGCAAATATCGTACTTATTTTTTACTTTTCAGCAACTTATATTATTTTATTCTTATAGGAATGTTCCACTCACCGGTTTAAGACAGCAAGTAAAACCATTTACTCGATCGTCACATCTTAACGAATCTGAAAATAAACCACCTAAATAAAATTTAAAAAAGACTCTTATATAAACAAATTTGTAACATTCCGATTTATTTTCGTATATTCGCCCTTGTAAATCTCTATTCTCACATGGAAATTATAATTATAGTACTTCTTATTTTATGTAACGGAGTACTTTCTATGTCTGAAATTGCACTGGTTTCAGCACGAAAAGTCAAATTAGAAAATAGTGCGAAAAAAGGTAGCAAAGCGGCATTATCAGCCTTAAAACTATCACAAGACCCCGACCGATTTCTTTCAACCGTACAGATAGGTATTACCCTCATCGGAATTTTAACGGGTCTTTACTCTGGCGAAGCCTTAGCCCAAAGCCTTGCAAAACTATTAGCTAAAAGTTCTTTATTAGCTCCTTATGCAGTAGGTTTGGCACAAGCCATCATTGTTATTATAGTTACATATTTAACCCTTATTATCGGCGAATTGGTTCCCAAACGTATCGGTATGATAGCCTCGGAACGGGTAGCAAAGATCGTATCGAGACCTATGTCGTGGTTATCGTATATCGCATCGCCTTTCGTGTGGATACTCACCAAAAGTACAGCCGGGGTATGCCGTTTCTTAGGGCTTTCATCTCAAAAAGAAGGAATCACCGAAGACGAAATAAAAGCTATCGTTCGAGAAGGTACAGAGGGAGGGTGTGTACAAGAGGTGGAACAAGACATTGTAGAACGAGTTTTTAACTTGGGAGATCGCAATATATCCTCTATCATGACCCACCGGAGCGATTTAATTTGTCTCGATGTACAAGATGACAACACCACCCTGAAATCAAAAATTACCAGTGATCTTCATGCCGTATATCCGCTATGCGAAGACAGCCTCGATAACATTATCGGAATAGTTTCTTTAAAAGATTTATTCGGAAAGATCGATGATAAAAATTTCGATATCAGAGCCGTCGCCTCAACTCCCTATTTCCTGCCGGAAAATATGAGTGTATATACTGCGATGGAAAGGCTCCGCAATGAAAATCAACGCTATGGATTAGTAACCGACGAATTTGGGAGTATTGAAGGAATTGTGACGATAAGCGATATTTTGGGAGCTTTGGTCGGTTCTGTATCATCGGGGCCTTCGGCAGATATTATTATCCGGGAAGATGGCTCTTGTCTCATCGACGGACAATGCTCTTTCTATGATTTTCTGGACCACTACGACATGACGGATCGTTATCAAGAATACAATTACAATACTCTGAGCGGGCTTATCCTCGAATTATTACAGCACATTCCGACCGAAGGAGAAAAGATAGAATGGCTATGCTTCACTTTCGAAATCGTCGACATGGACGGAGCCCGCATCGATAAAGTTCTGGTTCAAAAAAATGAAACGGATAACATAACCTTGTAACATCGATCTCAATGACAAAGACCAAACTAAATATCGAATCTTGGAACCGGAAGGAACACTTCCGGTTCTTTTCTGCTTTTGACGATCCCTTTTTCGGAATAACTACAAACGTAGATTTTACTACTATATATCTCGAAGCCAAACATAATTCTCAATCTTTTTTCCTTTACTCGCTCCATCATATATTGACAAAAGCCAATGAAACAGACGAATTCAAATTAAGAATCGAGGAAGGGAATTCTGTCGTTAAATACGATACCATACACGTATCTCCGACAATAGGAAGAGAAGACGGAACATTCGGTTTTGCTTTTTTCGAATATATCCCCGATCGCAACGAATTCATTCAACAAGCAATTCAAGAGATAACAAGAGTAAAAAACAGTACAGGGTTATCCTTTTCGAAAAATACAGGAAGAGAAGACGTTATCAGATACTCTTCTATTCCGTGGTTCTCCTTCTCCGAAATGAAACACGCTGTTTCTTTCAAGAACGGAGATTCGGTCCCTCGCATATCGACAGGAAAACTCATCGACACAAATGGGAAAATGCTTCTTCCCATATCGATCTGTGCCCATCACGGACTCATGGACGGGAAACATGTAGCCCAATTCTTAAATAAATTATCCGAACCATAAAAAGTTTCTGCTCCCCATAAGTCTTCCAATCCTGTCTTGTTATGACATAGATATACTATTTGTACCAATGGTAGAGACAAACGAAACGAGGTATATCCCCGATGAATTTGTTTTTACCCTCGTTTGTATTATCTTTGCACCCCTAAAAGATTTAGTATAAAACAGGAGAGGATAAATATCCTCCGTGTGCTTGAACACCACGTAAAAAACAAGAATTATGAATCGTTCTTTTTCCCTGCCCTTTTTAATCATGGGCGTTGTCTTTTGTGTCTGCCTCATCTGCTCGAATTTACTCGAAGTAAAGATGATTTCGTTAGGAGGCATTACTGCGACCGCAGGTCTCATCGTTTTCCCCATCTCTTACATTATCAACGATTGTATCGCAGAGGTTTGGGGGTATCGAAAAGCCCGACTCATTATTTGGCTCGGATTCCTGATGAACTTAATGGCCGTCATCTTTATACAGATAGCGATTATATTACCATCGGCTCCATTTTGGGACGGACAGAAATCGTTCGAAACCGTATTTTCATCAACTCCCCGCATCTTATTAGCAAGTTTCATAGCTTTCCTTGTAGGCTCCTTTTTGAACGCCTATGTCATGAGCAAGATGAAAATATCGAGCAAGGGCAAACACTTTTCATTACGAGCCATTACATCGACCGTAGTGGGCGAAAGTGCCGATTCGCTCTTGTTTTTTCCTATCGCATTCGGTGGAGTAGTTCCTGTAAACGAACTATTGATTCTCATTGTAACACAAGCCTGCCTTAAAACGGCCTATGAAATCGTCATATTGCCGGTAACGATAAAAGTCGTACGATTCGTGAAAAAGATAGACGGCAGCGATGTCTACGACCAGAAAGTTTCATACAACATATTCAAAATAAAAGAACTACAATAATCAATACGACTTATTATGAAATCAGATACATCACAACTGACCCTGCTGGGACATAAGACAGTATATAAACAGGATTATGCACCCGAGGTCTTGGAAACATTTATAAACAAACACCCGGAAAACGATTACTGGGTACGATTCAACTGCCCGGAGTTTACCAGTCTGTGCCCGATTACCGGACAACCCGATTTCGCTACCATACAAATCGACTACATTCCCGGAGAACACATGGTAGAAAGCAAGAGTCTGAAACTTTATTTATTCAGTTTCCGTAACCACGGCGCTTTTCATGAAGATTGCGTGAACATCATCATGAAAGACCTCGTTAAGCTCATGAATCCCAAATACATCGAAGTAACAGGCTTCTTCACGCCCCGCGGCGGTATCAGCATATATCCGTATTGTAATTACGGACAACCGGGTACAGAATACGAGCAAATGGCGAAACAGAGATTACAAAACCACCGTTAAACCAGCTCAGACGTCGGTGAACAATTTTCCTTGCCAAGTATCGCGTTCTTTCATTCGCTTCAACAGACGAGCCGTAAACTCATAGTTCTTTATCCCCCAATTCGGAGCGATAAGCAGTTCGGCCGGGGACTGAGAGACAAAACGTTCGATAGCGATGTGCGGAGACAATCGCTCGGCAAAATCGATTGCCAGATCGATATACTCATCGACATCGTACAAATGAAAATCATTCGGATTGCTTTTATATTCGGCAGCCATACGGGTATGGAGAATAAGCTGTAACTGATGCAACTTAATCGTGTCGAGCGGCAACCGGGACATCTTATCGGCATGAGATAAAATCATCTCCCGATTCTCTCCCGGCAATCCCAATATCATGTGAGCCCCCACTGCAATACCCATTTCAGCCGTACGACAAATAGCATCGACCGAAGCGGCAAAATCATGTCCCCGGTTAACCCTACGCAAAGTTTCGTCGCAAGTACTCTCCACGCCATACTCCACCAATACGAATGTATGTCGGGACAAATCCGCAAAATACTCCAACAGTCCGTCGAGCATACAATCGGGGCGAGTACCGACAATAATCCCCACGACACCGGGGTGAGACAACGCCTCCTCATACTTCTGCTTCAAAACAGCAAGCTCTCCATACGTGTTCGTATAAGCCTGAAAATAGGCCAAATAGTGCATCTCAGGATATTTACGGGCAAAAAAAGCTATCCCCTCTTCCAACTGGGAAGTGATACTCTTCCCCGTATGGCAATAATCAGGACTGAACGTCTGATTGTTGCAATAAGTACAACCACCGACCCCAATACTCCCGTCCCGATTAGGGCAAGTAAACCCTGCATGTAACGATATTTTTTGGACTTTGCAATCGAAATGGAGATTCAAAAAATCGGAAAAATCCCGATACCGTTTTTCTCCCGTCACCATCAATGCCCAAATTGATTATAAAATTCGACTACTGCAATAATTCCTTTTTCATACATTTCGATCAGGAAATTTTCATTCGGCGAATGCGTGGCATCCGATTCTAATCCGAATCCCATTAAGACCGATTTCACACCCAAAACTTTTTCAAAAGTTGCTATAATAGGGATACTTCCTCCACGACGTACTGCCAATGGACGTTTTCCGAACGCCAGCTCATACCCCTTTTCCGCAGCCCGATAAGCCGGCAAATCGATAGGACATACATAGCTTTCACCCCCATGCATCGGGCTCACTTTCACCTTTACGCTACGAGGAGCGACAGAGTATATGTAATCGATAAACATCTTGGATATCTCCTCATGATTCTGATGGGGAACCAACCGGCAAGAAACTTTGGCATAGGCTTTTGACGGCAATACAGTTTTTGCACCTTCGCCCGTGTACCCGCCCCAAATACCGCAAATATCGAACGTAGGACGAATGGCGGTACGCTCCAAAGGTGAATAACCAACCTCTCCCGAAAGAGCTTCCACATCGATCGCCGCTTTATATTTTTCTTCATCATAAGGCACGGCTCCCAACATGGCTCGTTCTTGCGCCGAAACAGTTTCTACTTTGTCGTAAAAATGCGGTAAGGTTATATGACCATTTTCATCTACGACACCGGCCAGCATTTTGCAAAGTTCGTTAATGGGATTAGCTACCGTTCCCCCGAAAATTCCCGAATGCAAATCCCGATTAGGACCCGTGACCACTATCTCCCAATAGGCCAATCCTCGCAATCCAGTCGTGATAGACGGAGTATCCAAACCGACCATACTCGTGTCTGAGACCAGTATCACATCGCATTTCAACAAATCGAGGTGTTCCTTACAAAAAGCCTCTACTCCGGGGGAACCGATTTCCTCGCCACCCTCTATCAAAAATTTCACATTACAGCGTAACAAACCCTCTTTGACCGCAATTTCAAAGGCTTTCAACTGGATAAACCCTTGCCCTTTGTCATCGTCGGCCCCCCGAGCCCACAGTTTCCCGTCTTTTACTACCGGCTCGAAAGGCTCGGTATGCCACAGTTCAAGCGGTTCGACAGGCATCACATCATAATGAGCATATACCAGTACCGTAGGGAAACTCCTATCAACTATCTTTTCGGCGAAAACCACAGGCGAGGCCGAGGTAGGCATCACTTCGGCTCTATCGGCTCCGGCTTCCAAAAGCAAATCCCTCCATCGTTCGGCACAAAGCTGCATATCCTTTCTATGTTCAGGCAACGCACTGATAGAAGGAATACGAAGCAACGAAAATAACTCGTTGAAAAAACGCTCTCTATGACTGTCTATATACTTTTTTGTATCCATATTTTTTAATTTATAATTTATGACTTTGTGCCAACAAATAATAATCGAGAATAACCATTGCTGCCATAGCTTCCACCACAGGTACGGCACGGGGCAATACGCAAGGGTCATGACGTCCTTTTGCCCTCAACACGGTCGGGTTTCCTTGCGAATCGACTGTCTCTATATCTTTCAATAAAGTAGCGACCGGCTTGAACGCGACTCTGAAATAAATATCTTCTCCATTGGAAATTCCACCTTGAATCCCACCCGAATGATTGGTTCTCGCTACGATTTTGCCCTGTTGAGTTTCGAATACATCATTCATTTGAGAACCTCTGTATCTCACCCCTCTAAAACCCATACCATATTCAAAGCCTTTTACAGCGTTTATGCTCAACATCGCACTACCCAATGCGGCATGCAGCTTGTCGAACACAGGCTCGCCCAACCCTGCCGGGACATGACGAACGACACAGGTAACAACACCTCCCACTGTATCGCCTTCTGACTTTACTTTTCCGATATATTCCTCCATTCGTTTTGCCATATCCGCATCGGGACAACGTACCGGATTTTTCTCTATCTCGTCGAAGTCATATCGATTATAATCGCCGGACAAAGACAATTCCCCCACCTGCGAAGTATACGCCCAGACTTCTATGCCCAGCCGAGTTAAAACAAGTTTTGCAAGAGCTCCGGCGACACAGCGAGCTATCGTCTCGCGAGCCGAAGAACGACCACCTCCCCGATGATCCCGTACCCCGTATTTCTGGGTGTATGTATAATCGGCATGCGAAGGGCGGAACACCTCCCGCAAATTATCATAATCCGATGAGTGTTGATTCTCATTATACACAAGAAAACCGATAGGCGTACCGGTTGTCTTCCCTTCGAAAATCCCGGAGAGGAATTCTACCCGATCGTTTTCTTTACGAGAGGTGACAATCGACGATTGCCCGGGACGACGCCTGTTTAACTCTCGCTGTATATACTCCATATCCACAGGAATACCGGCAGGCATACCGTCTACCACCCCACCGATCGCCCTACCATGAGACTCTCCGAATGAAGTAAGCGTAAAGAGATTTCCGAACGTGTTCATCTCGATTATTGTATTAGTTAATTAAACAAAGATAGTACAAACTAAAAGCAAAAACAATACTCGCATGAATTATACCGGTCATTCTATAACTTATAATACAAATATTTATCTTCCATATAGAACCTTAATCCTATTGTTACAAATATAGATAAGAGAACTAAAAAGCGAACGGCTCCATTTTTGACGATAGTACATTTTCCATAACATCGAACATAATAATCTCAAATACTGTTATTTATTTTCAAAGGAGCCATATACTCCTTTCCTCAAAAAAAATAATATAAACAAATATCATATCGATTTTTTCTTTATTTTTGTAAATCAATTTCTAAAACTAAAAAAATGAAGAGCATTAAAATTATGTCTTGTATATTGGCTGCCGGCATGCTATTTACAAGCTGTAACATGTCAAATACCGGAAAAGGAGCCCTTATCGGGGGAGGTAGCGGGGCCGCTGTCGGCGCCGGATTAGGTGCGATTTTCGGAAAAGGCAAAGGAGCTGCTATCGGTGCTGCCGTGGGTGCTGCCGTAGGAACAACAGCAGGAGCCCTTATCGGAAAGAAAATGGACAAAGCGGCCGAACAAGCCAAACAGGTAGAAGGTGCACAAGTCGAGCAAGTTACCGACAACAATGGATTACAAGCTGTAAAAGTGACATTCGACTCGGGAATCCTTTTCTCGACAAGCAGTTCAAACCTCAGTTCATCGGCTAAATCGTCTTTAAGTAAATTCGCTAACGACGTACTGAACCAAAATCGTGATATGGACGTCACTATCTACGGATATACAGATAATCAGGGCTGGAAAAACTCGACAGCAGAACAAAGTTACCAGAAAAATCTGAACTTATCTCAGGAGCGAGCTCAAAGTGTAGCAAGCTATCTGCTGGCATGCGGGGTTTCCACGAACCAGATCAAATCTGTGCAAGGTATGGGCGAAGCCAATCCCATAGCAGACAACTCCACGGCAGCAGGCCGACAAGAAAATCGTCGTGTAGAAATCTATTTGTATGCAAGCCAACAAATGATTCAACAAGCCGAAGCCGGAACCCTTTAAGGAATAACACCATCATAAATCCACTGACAGGTATATTCTGTCAGTGGATTTATAAAATATGAGTCCAACAACTATTTATGTCATTCGATTGTATATACGATATAAAATCAGAATGAGTTTCTCCAAACATTAATTTGACACTAAAAAAGATCCGAATAATGAAAACCGTTTATTTATTTCTTGCAACAGGATTTGAAGAAATAGAAGCTCTCACGATCGTAGATATGTTACGCCGAGCCGAAATCGATATTACAACCGTTTCCATATCGCGAAATCTTCAAGTTGAAGGAGCTCATGGAATAACTGTTACAGCCGATTGTACATGGGTGGAACTATCGACCGAAGATGCAGACTGGTTAATTTTACCCGGAGGAATGCCGGGAACAAAACACTTGGGAGAATGCAAACCATTGGTTTCTTTATTGCAACGCCAAGCCGCTGCCAACAAGAACATCGCTGCCATTTGTGCCGCTCCGTCGGTTCTGGGCCAGGCAGGATTGCTTAACGGATATAAAGCTACCTGTTATCCCGGATTTGAGCAATTCCTCACTGGCGCAACTGTAACAGGCGACAACGTGACTGTCGACCGAAACATTACCACAGGAAAAGGTCCGGGAGCTGCCATATCGTTCGCCACAGCCATCATCACCCAAATTGCCGGGGAAGAAAAAGCCCGTGAGGTCACGAGCGGCATGTTATTGTAAATCTTCAAAACCATACAGATAAAAAATAGCCCCGGCATTGCCGGGGCTATTTTTGTCATATTACAAATTCAACTATCGAATTATCCCACAATAGACGAAACCATCTTATCCAACGCTTCGGTCAATTTGTCGGCATTCTTTCCGCCGGCTTGTGCGAAATAGGGTTGCCCGCCTCCGCCACCTTGTATCAACTTAGCAGCATCCCGAACAATCGCAGAAGCATTCTTCCCATCGGCAACCAAGTCATCGCTCAGCATAACCGTCAATAGAGGTTTATCTTTATCCCGGGTCGCAGCAACAAAAGCCAATCCTTTGGAGACTTCACCCCGAAGTAAAAAGGCGATTCCCTTAACCATATCGGACGGCATCGGACCGATGAAACGGATAAGTTTCACGCCATCTATACTCTCGGCCGATTTAACCATACGATCTTTCAAGACAATCATTTTCTCCTTAACATATTCCTCGGCCTGTTTCCTCAATTCGGCATTTTCATCAATGGCTTTATGAATCGCTTGTAACAAATTGGGAGCATTATTAAACAAGATTCCTATCTCTTTCAACGAATCTTGCAAGGCGTTCATCGTTTCCTCCACCCGAGCTCCTGTTATAGCCTCGATACGACGGATTCCCGCAGCAATCGAACTCTCGGTTATAATTTTTATCATACCGATATTTCCGGTATTGGATGCATGAGTACCACCGCACAACTCGACAGAGGATCCAAAACGAATCACCCGGACTTCTTCTCCATACTTTTCACCAAATAGAGCCATCGCTCCCATAGCCTTAGCCTCGGCGATAGGAACATTACGATGTTCATCTAACGGGATAGCTTCACGCACTTTTCGATTGGCTATCATCTCGACTTTTCTCAACTCTTCGTCTGTGACTTTTTGAAAATGAGAAAAATCAAAGCGCAACGATTGCGGAGAGACATAAGAACCTTTTTGTTCTACATGAGTTCCTAAAACTTCACGCAGAGCTTCGTGCAAAAGATGAGTCGCCGTGTGATTACATGCAGTCGCCCGACGTGCCTCTTTATCGATAACGGCATGGAATGTAGCGGTCACATCTTCGGGTAATCGCTCGGCTATATGAATACTCAAATTATTTTCCCGCTTGGTCTGTAATATCTCCACGATATCATTTCCAGAAATCAACTTTCCTGTATCGCCTACCTGACCACCCATTTCGGCATAGAAAGGGGTTCTGTCCAAAACAATCTGATAAAACTCGCGAGCTTTTTGTTTTACCTTACGATAGCGTAATATCTCGGCGTCGCACTCGGTCATATCGTATCCCACGAATTCGGGCTCACCCTCTTTCAATACAACCCAGTCGCCCGTTTCTACGGCAGCCGCATTACGAGCCCGTTCCTTTTGTTGTTGCATTTGGGCGTTGAACTCGTCGATATCCACTCCTAACCCTTTTTCTTTCAATATCAACTCGGTCAAATCAAGAGGGAAACCATAAGTGTCGTACAACACGAAAGCATCCCGCCCGCTAATCTCGCTCTTACCAGCAGCCTTTGTATCGGCAGTTACTTTATCGAGCAACTTAATACCGGTTTCGAGAGTACGCAAGAAAGCATCTTCCTCCTCTTTAATTACTTTTCCGATAAGGACCTTTTGAGCCTTCAATTCAGGATAGGCATCTCCCATCGTTTCAATAAGAATGTCCAATAATTTATAAAGGAAAGCCTGCTTCTGACCCAAGAATGTATACCCGTAACGTACAGCCCGACGTAAAATACGACGAATTACATAACCGGCTTTCGCATTCGATGGCAACTGCCCGTCGGTAATAGAAAATGCAATCGTACGTATGTGGTCTGCAATGACACGCATAGCAATATCGACCTTAGGATCGTCGCCATATTTCTTACCGCAAAGACGCCCGATTTCCCCGATAATCGGTTGGAATACATCGGTGTCATAATTAGACGTCTTTCCTTGCAACGCCATACAAAGCCGTTCGAATCCCATACCGGTATCGATTACCCGAGCAGGAAGAGGTTTGAGCGAACCATCGGCTTTACGGTTATATTGCATAAACACAAGGTTCCATATCTCTATCACTTGCGGGTGACTCTGGTTAACCAATTTCAATCCATCGACTTCGGCTCTCTCGGCATCACTCCGCAAATCGATGTGAATCTCAGAACAGGGTCCACAAGGTCCCGTATCTCCCATTTCCCAAAAATTATCATGTCGATTTCCGTTAATTATATGATCTTTGGGCAAATGCGCTTCCCAATACGAGGCAGCCTCGTTATCTCTCTCCAAACCTTCGGACGCATATCCTTCGAATACGGTAGCGTATAATCGGGCCGGATCTATTTTCAATACGTCGACCAAATATTCCCAAGACCAATCGATCGCTTCTTTCTTAAAATAGTCCCCGAACGACCAGTTACCAAGCATCTCGAACATGGTGTGATGATAGGTATCCAGTCCCACCTCTTCCAAATCGTTGTGCTTACCGCTCACTCTCAAACATTTTTGTGAATCCGCGACCCGCTTATATTTTGCCGGAACATTTCCCAAGATAATATCTTTAAACTGGTTCATTCCCGCATTGGTAAACATCAACGTAGGGTCATCTTTAATCACCATCGGAGCCGAAGGCACGATCTGATGGCCTCGTTCTCTGAAAAAATCCTTAAAAGATTCACGAATCTCTTTTGCTGTCAGCATAACAATTTAATTATATTAAGTTCCACGGCTTTCTTTTTCGTTATCGAAATAGAAATCGCCAATACGGTATATTAATATTACCAAAAACAATTTGCAAAAATAGCCCAAATTATTATTTTTGTACCCATGTGCAGATAAAAAAATGCTTAGAAACATATTTTTTTACGGTCTATAAAAGCTTTTGCCAATAAGAATGAGCCGACAAATAATCAATGAGTAAAAAAATATTCTACATATACAATCCTAAAACACTGACATACGAACGGGTATATCCTTCACTTCGCCAGCGCATCATCGTTGTTTTACGCCATTTGTTCGTCGGTAGCATACTAAGTATAGGGGTCATCGTCGCATTTTATTTTTGGTTCGGTTCGCCCAAAGAAGAGCTTCTGAAAATGGAAAACGAGCAAATGCAGACACAATATAAAGTGCTTTCCAAACGAGTCGATGCAGCGCTGGAAGTTCTGAATGATTTACAACAACGAGACGACAACATGTATCGGGTCATTCTGCAAGCCGAGCCTGTAAACGATGAAATCAGGAATAACGGAATATACAATCCCAGCCGGTACGAGAATCTGTTGCAAATGAGCGATGCAGAGCTGGTTGTTTCCACCAGTCAAAAAGTAGACAACCTTGCGAGGCAAGTATATGTACAATGCAATTCCATGAACGAACTCGTCAAACTGGCACAAGGCCAAGAGGAGCGCATAAAACACATTCCGGCCATACAACCCGTTTCTAACAAAGATTTGAAACGAACAGCATCGGGGTATGGTTATCGAATAGATCCGATCTACAAGACCACAAAATTCCATCAGGGAATGGACTTTTCTGCCAATGTGGGAACCCCTGTTTACGTAACCGGGAACGGCCGTGTCGTTGAAACCGGCTGGCAACAAGGATTTGGGAACACGGTAGTCATCGATCACGGATATGATTATAAAACCCGATATGCTCACCTCAGTAAAATATTAGTCCGTAAAGGACAAGAAGTCATACGAGGAGAAGAAATAGCCGAAGTAGGCAATACGGGGAAATCCACAGGGCCGCATTTACATTACGAAGTTCTATACAAAGGGAAAGCACAGAATCCTATCAATTACTATTTCTTCGACCTTTCACCCGAAGATTACGACCGCATGACTCAACTTGCCGAAAATCAAGGGCGTGTAATGGATTAAAAACAAATCGTATGAAAGAACCTGTAACAAATAAACAAAAACTATATTACACGATCGGTGAGGTATCGGACATGTTCAATGTAAACCAATCCTTACTCCGATATTGGGAAACAGAGTTTAAAACAATCAATCCTAAACGATCCCCCAAAGGGACTCGTTATTATTCCCAAAAAGATATCGAAGAAATAAAGCTCATTCACTATTTGCTGAAAGAAAGAAAGTTGAAAATAGAAGGAGCGAAACAAGTGTTGAAACACAAAAGAGAAAGTACCGTTCGGTCCCAACAAGTAGTGGAACGACTGAAATCACTGCGTTCCGAACTAATTGCCATTATGGAAGAACTGGAATAGCTTGGCTGTTAAGAAGGAAGATATTGACAATTTCAAGAAAGTTTCTTACACTTCCTAAACAAATAAGGTACACTATTCACACCGAGAATAAGCCCCAGAATCGCCCCGCAACTATTGGCGAGAAAATCATACCAGTCCGCACTTCGACCCATAGACATAGCACCCTGCAACAACTCCATCAAGCCACCCCACACAATAGCCCCGCACACGAGCAAAATTAACTTGGGAGCGGTAAACTTCGATACCCGATATATATCGAAACAACCTATCCAAACAAGCCCCAAATACATACAACCGTGCACCAGCTTATCGGCTCCTTCGAATAAATAAAACTCCTGACTATGTACCGGATTCTTAGCCAGAGACAAATATGTAATTACAACCAATACTATAATCGTAGGGACAAACGCCAAAAATCTAAAAGGCCTCATATCTATTCACGTAATCTTTACAACAAACAAAAAGGTACAATTATCTCCTTTTTACAGAAATACTTGCTTTTGCAATCCTTTGACAAAGATAAAGTAAGCTAAGAATAAAAACAAATCACCCGATTTCTGCCAAGAATCAATCTACCTATACCTCCTGTCACAAAGGCCGCATTTTCATTTACGACAAAACCAAATCCATTTGTATTTGGTTATATAATCTATCATTCATTTTTTACAAAAAGGATTACACTTTTATAGAAAAAGGGCTCTATTCCCTTTTTATTAAGCTATTATATAAACAAATAAATTAAAATTTTATACTTTTGTAATTATATCTTGAACTAAAAATGGGAGAACGGGCAAAATTCGCGACCAAGTTAGGAGTAATAGCCACCACGGTAGGATCAGCGGTAGGATTAGGAAATATTTGGAGATTCCCTTATGAAGCCGGAATGAACGGAGGGGGAGCATTCTTAATGATTTACATTCTATGTGTTCTTATATTAGGTGTGCCGGTTATGTGTGCCGAATTCATTATTGGAAGAAAATCCAAATCCGACACGGTAGACGCATTCAAAAAATTAATCCCCGGCAGTCGATGGTACTACATCGGATATATCGGAATATTGGCCTCGATTCTTATTTTAGGATATTATATGGTCATATCGGGTTGGACGCTCGAATATCTTTTTCAAGCAGCCTGTAACAATCTGACCGGAAAAACGGCAGCAGAATTCAAAGCTGAACAAAACGCATTTATCCAGAACGATTTTCGGCCGTTACTATGGATATACATTTTTCTCTTTATCAACTATATCATCATATCTAAGGGTGTACAGAAAGGAATCGAAAAAATGTCCAACATATTGATGCCTATACTGTTCATTATTCTCATCGTTTTTTGTATACGGTCGTTAACACTACCCGAAGCCAACGAAGGACTGAAATTTTTCCTACACCCCGATTTTTCGAAAATCACACCCCAAGTCATCGTACGGGCAATGGGGCAAGCATTCTTCTCTTTAAGTTTAGGTATGGGTATCCTCATCACCTATTCCTCCTACTTCAATAATAAAACTCATCTGATAAAAACAGCCAGCACGGTAGCGATACTCGACACAACCGTTGCCATTCTGGCCGGAGTAATTATATTCCCGGCTGTTTTTTCTTATGGTGTGGATCCTGTCGCCGGTCCCGATCTTGTATTTGTCACCCTCCCCAATGTATTCAATCAAATGCCGGTATCTGCATTATGGTCTGCATTGTTTTTCTTACTCCTCACTGTGGCAGCTCTTACTTCCACCGTTTCTCTTTTCGAGGTAGCAGTTGCATTTTTTATCAACCACATGCATCTGTCAAGGAAAAAGGCAACCCGGACAATGATGATCATTGTTGCCATATTAAGCACTATCTGCTCTCTTTCTATCGGTTCATGGAGCCATATACGCATTTTTGGGAAAACCATATTCGATGCCTGCGATTACTTCTCAGCTATCATCTTGCTTCCAGTAGGCGGACTGTTGATAAGTATTTTCATCGGTTGGATACTGAAACGAAATATCTCCCGGGAAGAATTGACCAACCGAAATAAATTACACGAGCCACTATTCAACGCAATCTTTTTCTGTATCAAATATATAGCTCCAATCATCATCATTTTAATCTTTTTATCGGGATTTGGTATTATCTGATGGCACTTAAAAACGATTCCTTTTTCTCATTATCGAAAAGCGAACGCAGAGCGACTCTGTTATTGATTATCATTCTGTTAATCCTCACAGGAGCTCGCATTGCACAATACTACTATCATTCACGAGAAAAGGTTGAAGTTACAATGGAATACGAATCATTTCAATCCGAGCTGGAAGAATTCAATCGTTCTTTGAACCATCAAAACGAAAAAGCAAAAAATGCCGAACGGCAATCATCTAAAAGTTCCCGTCCTCCTAAAAGTTTAAAACCAGTTCCCCGGGAAGAATAGTGCCAAAGAAGTTTTTTTAAATCCATACCTTACTATTCAACAAAAAGAATTATCTTCGCTTAACATAACAGCAGGCCGGTATGCAATGCCTGTATCGGCAGGTCTTGTTATATGATTTCAAAACGTACAGCACTATGTTCCAGTGGATACAAAAAGAACCGTTGTCTTTGAATCTTGGTGGAGAATTGGTTTCCCTATCGAGACCATTAATCATGGGAATACTCAATATCACCCCCGACTCTTTTTACCCCGGAAGCCGTACTACGGAAGAAGAACAAATCGCTGAGCGACTGCATAAAATAGTGAATGAAGGCGCAGACATCATAGACATAGGAGCCTACTCCTCGCGACCTAATGCCGACGACATCTCACCCGACGAAGAGATGAAACGACTTTCGAAGGGACTCGACATTATCCGCAAACTATATCCCGATGCACGAGTTTCGGTCGATACATTTCGTGCCGATATAGCCGCTCGCTGTGTCCGGGAATACGGAGTACAGATGATCAACGACATATCGGGGGGAGAACTCGATTCTCAAATGTTCGAAACCATAGCCGAGTTGAAAGTCGCCTATATTTTGATGCACATGAAAGGGACGCCCCAAACCATGATGCAACAAATCCGATACGAGCATATCATTCCCGAAATGCTTTACTATTTCTCAGAACGTATCGCCCGACTCGAAAGCCTCGGTGTCAACGATATCATTATCGATCCGGGATTCGGATTCAGCAAATCGGTCGACGACAACTACTTGCTCATGAACCGACTCGACGAATTTACCCGTATAGGCTACCCCTTATTGGTGGGAATATCTCGTAAATCAATGATATATAAATACTTTGGATACACTCCCGAAGAAAGTCTAAACGGAACTATAATCTTAAACACGCTGGCTTTATTAGGAGGAGCCGACATTTTGAGAGTACATGACGTAAAAGAAGCTGTGGAAGCGGTAAAAATAGTTTCAAAAACCATACAATCCGTAAAATAAAATGTTCTCATTCGGCATAAAAGATATTATCGACATACTCATCGTAGCCCTGCTTCTGTACACTCTTTACAAAATGATGAAAGAGTCGGGAACAATAAGTATATTCACCGGTGTATTAGCATTCGTGGGAGTATGGATCGTTGTAACGCAAATTCTCGACATGCGTCTCATCGGGTCTATCATGGACAAATTTATGAGTGTAGGTCTCCTTATACTCGTTATTTTGTTTCAAGATGAAATCAAGCGCTTTCTCGTACAACTCGGGTCGCACAAACGATGGAGATTCTTTTTCAATTTCTTCCTTAAACACAAAGATACCGGAGAAAAGCCCTATATCATGCCCATCGTACATGCCTGTATGAATATGTCCAAGACAAAAACCGGAGCCCTGATAGTCATCGAGCAAGGAGTTTCACTCGATAATTACAAAAATACCGGCGACACGATCAACGCAAATGTAAATGCAAGGCTCATCGAGAATATATTTTTCAAAAATAGTCCTTTACACGACGGAGCCATGATTATCGCCGATGATCGAATAGCCTCGGCAGCTTGCATATTACCGGTCTCGCACAATACGAGAATACCCAAATCGATGGGGCTAAGACATCGGTCGGCATTAGGTATAACCGAAGTAACCGATGCCCTTGCCGTCGTCGTATCGGAAGAAACGGGAAATATCTCTTTGGCTCACAATGGAAAAATAACGACCAAAATCTCAGGCAAGGACCTCGAACGTATGCTGGCACAAGAATCTATTGATTGACTCAAAACATCTGAATCGAAACAAAATCGCTCCACGGAAATCGTTCAGCATAAATCACGCGAGAACAGCTCGGGACATGAAGAATCACTTCCGACAGAATGGACGGATTAAAACCATCGGCCACCGCAGGAGGTATCGGAGCCTCGATATAAATATCTTTCAACCGGAGACAGCCTGTAAAAAGATGATCGCCGATACACGTCACCTCCTTACCGAAAACCACAGTCATAAGAGTCTTGATTTTGCCGAAAGAAAAATTTTCAAATTTCAAATCCCTCCCCACATAAAGTTTTTCCAAAGGACAATTATAAAACAAATTATCTCCCACCTGCAAAGGTTTATTCCCATCGACAAATATCGCCTCTTTCAAAGAAATACAACTCCTGAATGCGTACACTCCTATCGTGTTCACATCACACCCTATCGACACCACCCCCAAAGACTCACATCTATAAAAAGCCAATTCACCTATATCCCGAACTTTATCCGGTATAACAACCGACGACAAATTATAGCAACACCCGAATGCTCCTTCTCCGATAGACAATAGATTATCGGGCATTATCACCCTTGTCAATCGAGCACATTTATAAAAAGTATAATCTCCTATCTTATTATCCGAGGCACTATAATTTCCATAATAGGTATTTCCCCCATTTACAATATTTACCCCCGACAAATCCAAAACGGACAAACAACCGCCTGTCTCCTTTCCGTTTGCATCACACCCGCTCATCTCGCGAATGTATCTTAGGTCCGTGCCATTTAATTCCCCTATCAGCGTAAGCTCTACGATTCTGTATTTCAAATGAGACGCTATCAACGACGGTAGTGTACCAGCTTCATTCACACAAATAACCATACTCTTGTTACCAGGCCTTAATCTTCCGGTCAACGCCTTTAACGACCACATAACACATTTCAAATTTTTCATAAATGCAATAAACTCTATAAAAGAACAATTCCCCCAACAATTAAAAATATAAGAAATCGTTTGTCCACCCAATAGAAATACAAACTCAGTATGACAACAACATTATACGCACCCCAAACGTAAATTCGACTCCGTCAAAAAAAACTTTATTCCCTCTTTATAAATAAAACTAAATGCTTCAACACAACACGACCGCTATACATCTAAGTAATTTTTGTATAGCGTCACAAATATTGGAAATGGTGAGTGCAGAGACAAACGAAAATCTTATCTCCAACTTGACTATGCCGAACCGTATCCTATATTCGTATCTGCAAATATAATAAAATCTGTTATAACAGATATGAATCCTATTTGTAATACACAATTTTATATATATTATATAGATTCACTCGATAATTGATGGGAATTGTCCTTGTAACTCCAACCCCTCTCCTCAGAAACGGGTGTTTCTCCGGTATCTTTCCTGTATCGCAACACAGGGAAGAAGAGTAAATACAATCCCATTTCATTCGCTAAATTAATATGGCAGAAAATAGCTGTCCCCACTTTTCTACTGCCCCATTATATATCGCATTTCTTGAACTCATTAAAACAGTTGAGGCGTAGAAAATATTCTACGCCTCAATACCCTATTATATTGTAACTATTTTATCGATTAGCCCGCTTACGCTCCGTCTCATCTAAGATAATTTTACGTAAACGCAAATGATGAGGAGTCACCTCCACATATTCGTCTTCTTTTATATATTCGAGAGCTTCTTCCAAACTGAATATAACCGGTGGAACGATACGAGCCTTATCGTCTGCACCAGAAGCTCGCATATTCGTCAGCTTCTTCGATTTGGTAACATTCACCACTATATCGTTATCCTTAGCATTTTCCCCAACAACCTGTCCGGCATAAACTTCTTCCTGAGGGAAAATAAAGAACCGACCTCTATCTTGCAACTTATCGATAGCATAGGCATAGGCCGTACCCGCTTCCATCGCAATTAACGAGCCGTTTGTACGGCGGTCTATATCGCCTTTCCAGGGCTGATATTCCAAAAAGCGGTGAGCCATAATAGCCTCTCCCGCCGAAGCGGTCAGCACGTTGGTTCGCAATCCGATAATACCACGCGAAGGAATATGGAACTCGATGTGTATGCGATCGTTCTGCGTAGTCATCGATACCATCTCTCCTTTCCGGCGTGTAACCATATCGATAATCTTGCTGGCATATTCCTCTGGAAGATTGATTGTCAACAACTCCACCGGCTCACATTTCTGCCCGTCAATTTCCTTAATAATTACCTGAGGCTGTCCTACTTGCAACTCATATCCTTCACGTCGCATAGTTTCTATCAAGACCGACAAATGTAACACTCCACGTCCATAAACAGTCCACGCATCATCGGTATCGCCCCGCTCCACACGTAAAGCCAGATTTTTATCCAACTCTCTTGTCAAACGATCGGCTATGTGCCTCGAAGTCACATACTTTCCATCTTTACCGAAAAAAGGAGAATCGTTAATTGTAAACAACATAGACATGGTAGGCTCATCGATAGCGATTCTCGGTAAAGCCTCCGGTTCGACGACATCGGCTATGGTATCGCCAATTTCGAAATTCTCGATACCGATGAGAGCACAAATATCCCCCGAACCTACCGACTGAACTTTGGCACGTCCCATACCCTCGAAAACATCGAGCTCTTTAATCCGCTGTTTAACAACCGAGCCGTCTTTCTTACACAAGGCCACGTCCATACCCTCTTTCAGCTCACCGCGATGAACACGGCCGACAGCAATACGTCCCACATAAGGAGAATAATCGAGCGAAGTAATCAACATCTGGGGTGTACCTTCGAGATACTGCGGTTCGGGTATATACTCGATAATCGCATCGAGCAAAGCGGTTATATTGTCGGTCGGTTTCCTCCAATCTGTCGAAAACCAACCCTGTTTGGCCGAACCGTATATTGTGGGGAAATCAAGTTGTTCTTCGGTTGCATCGAGACTAAACATAAGGTCGAGAACCATCTCTTGGACTTCGTCCGGGCGGCAATTAGGTTTATCCACTTTATTGATGACCACAACCGGTTTCAATCCCATTTCAATAGCCTTCTGCAAAACGAAACGAGTCTGAGGCATAGGGCCCTCGAAGGCATCGACTAACAGCAAACAGCCGTCGGCCATGTTGAGTACACGCTCTACCTCCCCACCGAAATCGGCGTGCCCCGGAGTATCGATAACATTGATCTTGTAATCCTTATAACGGATAGAAACATTCTTCGAAAGAATCGTAATTCCTCGCTCCCTTTCCAAATCGTTATTATCCAATATCAACTCCCCGGAATTCTGGTTCTCGCGAAAGAGATGCCCGGCCAATAACATTTTATCCACCAACGTAGTTTTACCGTGGTCGACGTGAGCGATAATCGCAATGTTTCTGATTTTTTGCATATAACCTATTTTAACCGCGCAAAGTTACTACATTTTTTTAAAATGGTATATCACTTTCCTTCATTTAGTACTTAGGAGACTTTGCGAGCGCACGGAACAAGCTATAACAACGATGACTTTCTATCTTTGATTTTTAAATAAACATATCTCAAACCCGGCAACAACGGCTTTACAATAGTACTCACCATAAAAAACAGCCGGGGATATCTCCCGATAAATGAAACCAACTTGTCTTTACAAGGTAACATCGGTTGATAAGTTACTAATAATTCTTTTCTATCTTTATATGACAAACGCCACCAATAACGAAGAATATTCATTTTATACATAAAAAAGTGATGTCTCATAATACAATTGGAAACATCTTTATCTTGTTCTTTATAAGCTATTTCCTTAATTCTATCACTTTGTTCGAAAAAGTTTACAATCTTATTCTTTTCACATCTAATTTTTGTTGTCTGAGAATCATACATAATATAATTATATACAACAATTGCAGCATATTGAATTCGATTCGCTATTCTTATACAATTAATAATATAGTCTGCATCTTCGAATCTAACATTTTCTCGAAATAATATGTTATTTTCTAACAAAAACAACCGACGATATGCACAAAGCCATGAGCTCCATGGAATTGAATTCCTTTTGATAAAATCGTGTCCCGACATTACATCTTGACTATCAAATTCCTCAATTATATTCTTTGTAGAACCATTACGTTCTACAAGGGCATAATCAAACTTCAAAATATCCAAATCTTTATTTTTTTCTATAACATTCCTAAGTAAAGGCAATGCGTTCGACTCAAAAGTATCATCTGCATCAATATACAAAATATAATCACCCTTAGCAACTTTTACACCTGTATTGCGAGCGCTTCCCTGTCGTCGATTTGTTTCATGATTAATCAATCGTATATTTTGATGAAATTTCCCATATTCCGAAATAACCTGTGCCGTATTATCTGTTGAACAGTCATTGACACAAATCACTTCAAAATCATCGTCCCCCAGTCCCTGCCGATAAATGCTGTCCAAACAATTTTTTATATACTGCTCCCCATTATAGACCGGAATAATAATAGAAAAAAACGCACCCATAACAAATTACTTTTAGTATGGGCAAAAAAACAAAACAGGATTAAATATTTTTAAAATAATGTATCGCTGCGATCGCTACGATTTTGTAGACTTTTTAGCTACACCTTTATCGAAAGACTGGGTATATTCCGTAAAAAAATCGTAACCTAAAATACAAGAGATACGATATAACATCGATGAATCGATACTCGATTTTTGAAAAATTTTATACACATTGGTTCTATCGCAATGTAAGGCGGTGGCAAACCAAGTAACTGTACGACCTTGTTCGCGCAACTTTTTTTCTATGAGAGAACCGATGTGTATCATCGTATCGACATCGTGCGACTCCCCTACACGAGCTAAACAAACACAAAAAAGGCGTGAGAATCACACTCCTGCCTATCTCGGTGTCAGGCTCTCGCATCGCCCTTCTATAGAGATAAGCAACGCTGAAAGCCCACGCCGATATGCATATACGGCATGCGATAAATCGGCACGCCCTACTATATAACATATCCCGTAGACGTTCGGTTGCCTTCATCTTTGTATAGAAGTTCAAATTTGCGAGATTCGACACTCCAAAGACAAACGCTTGTAAACGCCTTTCCTAATAAAAACTCCACCCCTCCATCTGGTTTGAAAACAAACAAGACCTATCCCGAAACCGGGGTATTCAGCGTGAAGTTTTGCAAATATACGAAATCGACCCGTTTTTTACAACTCATCAAATCTTCTTTTAAAAGAGATATTTTTTTGTAAACTCAAAAACAAATGCTTACCTTTGTGCGCTCAATAATTTATTAACAACAAAACTCAAAGAAATGTATTTAGATTCTGAGAAAAAGAAAGAGATCTTTGAGAAATACGGAAAGTCCAATACTGATACTGGCTCACCCGAAGCTCAGATTGCATTATTTTCCTACCGTATTGCTCATTTGACCGAACATTTGAAGTCAAATCATAAAGATCATAGCACTGAACGAGCTCTTAAAATGTTGGTTGGTAAACGTCGTCGTTTGCTCGACTACCTCATCAAAGTCGACATCAACCGCTACCGTGCCATCATTGCACAAAAAGAGTTGGGTATCAGAAAGTAATTTTTCGCTACACAGCAACAAAAAAGCGATTCGTATTTTCCGAATCGCTTTTTTGTTACCTCACATCGACGGTAAACCCTATTCGCAGCTCAGTCGATCATTTGTGGGAATATCGGCTCAATAGAAAATCAGAGGGGATTATCTTTTTATATCTCTAACTCCTCTCCTCAGAAACTACCGTTTCTTCGGTCTCTCTCCTATTGCTTACACAGCATCCCGTAAGACTACGGGAGACGGCAGGGGAGAAGAGTAAAATCTGTCCTCATGCAGAAATGAGAAACACCATTTTAATCCTCTCCCTCTGCTCATCGCAGATGAGATAGGGGGAGTGCCCGCAGGGCGAGGGGGTTAAATCTACAATCTCCCCACTATTTTTCGATAGTAGGATAAACCAAGTTCTTTTCCTCGATAACGTCGAGAACCTCGCGCAGATATTTGTCTGCCTCCCATCGAGCCATAGGCAGGTCGTGCAGCAGATAATTCCCGCAGTCGCGCGGAGCGGCTCCCGGCACTTCATCGTCGAAGTCGCGAATAAATCGGAATGTCTCCCGCATTAGTTCTACAATGTCTTTCGATTCGAGGTCACCCTGCATTAGGAAATAATTTCCTGTACAGCACCCCATCGGGCCCCAGAATACGATTTTGTCGCCCCATACCGGGTGGTTCCGCAAAAATGTGGCGGCTAAGTGTTCGATCGTGTGCAACGCACCGTAACCGATGGCCGGTTCCCGGTTGGGTTCTTTCATTCGAATATCGAAAGTCGTTACGACGTGGTCGCCCAAATAATCTTTACGGGAAACGTAAATGCCACGTAATAAATGGATATGGTCGATGGTAAAGCTCGGTATCTTTTTCATATCGATTGTTTTTTCGTTTTACAACACATTGATGAGTTGGGTTAAAATCTCGAAAGAACGATGAGGCGCATTTTCCCAGAAATTGTTATACTGGTCTATATGGCCGTCGACACCCGGTGTATCGCTGATGATACGGAAGCTCAGGAAAGGAACGTGACGTAAGTAACATACCTGTGCGATAGACCCCGATTCCATATCTACGGCCATGCCCTCGGGGAAAAGCTCTTTGATTTGCGAAAGTTCCGTCGGATCGGTAATAAAACGGTCGCCGCTGCAAACCAATCCCTTATAGAGAGACAAGTCGGTCGATACTCTCAAAGCCTTTTCCACCAATGCCGGGTCGCTGTGGAACCGGGCGGGAAGTCCGTCTATCTGCCCCCATGCACAGTCTTCTCCGCACCAAACGTCGTGGTAAACGATTTCGCTGCCCACCACTATATCCATGACATGCATCGATCGGTCTATACCTCCGGCGACACCGGTATTCAGTATGCAGTCGGGAGCATATCGGTCTATCAGTTCGTAAGTCCGTATGGCCGACGATACTTTCCCTATTCCGCTTTGTGTCAGAATCAGTTCATGTTTCCCATTCGTGCCGATAATGAACAGAGACGAATCGTGCTGCTCTTCCCGAGGATTTTCGAGTAAACAGCGAACGCATTCCAATTCGCTTTGCATGGCTACGATAATACCTATTTTCATATTCGTTTTTCTTAAATTAGGGAGTAGGAATAGGGCAAATCCGTTTCCTGCTTCAAAGGTAGGGCATATCTCATGTATGACAAAATTTGCAGGAAGAAATTTCGATAATGCGATAATCTTGTTTTTTCCGTATCTTTACCCGAAGAATAATCGCATGAAAAATTTTGTCGCCATAGATTTCGAAACCGCCAATTACGAGCCTACGAGTATTTGTTCCGTGGGGCTTGTGGTCGTGCGTGGCGGGGAAATAACGCAACGCATGCATCGGTTGGTTTGTCCCGAACCCGATTACTATATCCGCCGTTTTTCCGAACAAGTACACGGCATCTATCCGGCCGATACCTGCGGGGCTCCCACGTTCGACGCGGTATGGAGCGAGATCGTTCCGTGGGTCGAGGGGCTACCTTTCGTCGCCCATAACAAGGCTTTCGACGAACGGGTGCTTCGGGCTGCCTGTCGCATGTATGGCATTGATTATACCTACGGGACATTTCTCTGTACCCTCCGACAGGCGCGTCGGGTTATTCCCCGTACGTCCATTGCCAATTACCGGCTACCCACGGTTTGTGCCTATTTGGGTATTCCCTTCGACCGCCATCACTATGCACTTGCCGATGCCGAAGGCTGTGCGCGCATTGCCCTCCGTTTGTGGGGAGACGAAGAATAAGAAACGTTCGCTATGTCGTTTTTGATACGTTCGCTTATTTTTTTACCTATATATCTCCGAATGGTAAAAAATACTTTTCTTCTCTTTCTCGTATCTATGTAGCATTGCCGGATATTCATACACTTCTCTTAAAACAGAGATGGATCGGTGTGACACTATTGGAATGGTATTTTGAACCTCCTCCCTGCCGAGTCCCGTAGTATTACGGGGTGTCGCCCAGTAATAGGGGGAGAAGAACAAACACGATACACAGGAAAGTATTACCCTCCTCCTCTGTGTTTTGCATAGCAAAATATAGGGGAGGTGTCCTCTGGACGGAGGGGTTAAAAAATATCCTTAGCAGAGGAGGCATATCAAAACATCACACACTCTCTCCCTATGTTTCTGTAAAGGAATAGAAAGTACTCACAAAGCAAAAAGAAAGCACAAAAGGCCGATCGAAGTGTCGCTTTTAATCCTCTCCCCCTGCTCATCGTAGATGAGATAGGGGAGGTGTCCGCAGGACGGAGGGGTTAATCTTTACAGCCAAAAATTTTATGAAATCCTTTCAACCCCTCTCCTAAGAAACTACTGTATCTTCGGTGTCTCTCTTATATTTCTAATGCAACTCCCCGTAATACCACGGGACACGGCAGGGGAGAAGGTTAGAATGTTTTGTCTTGTTGTATAGAAAACTCGCCGGATTGTGACAAGCAACGCTTTTAATCCTCTCCCTCTGCTCATCGCAGATGAGATAGGGGGAGTGCCCGCAGGGCGAGGGGGTTAAATCTACAATCTCCCCACTATTTTTCGATAGTAGGATAAACCAAGTTCTTTTCCTCGATAACGTCGAGAACCTCGCGCAGATATTTGTCTGCCTCCCATCGAGCCATAGGCAGGTCGTGCAGCAGATAATTCCCGCAGTCGCGCGGAGCGGCTCCCGGCACTTCATCGTCGAAGTCGCGAATAAATCGGAATGTCTCCCGCATTAGTTCTACAATGTCTTTCGATTCGAGGTCACCCTGCATTAGGAAATAATTTCCTGTACAGCACCCCATCGGGCCCCAGAATACGATTTTGTCGCCCCATACCGGGTGGTTCCGCAAAAATGTGGCGGCTAAGTGTTCGATCGTGTGCAACGCACCGTAACCGATGGCCGGTTCCCGGTTGGGTTCTTTCATTCGAATATCGAAAGTCGTTACGACGTGGTCGCCCAAATAATCTTTACGGGAAACGTAAATGCCACGTAATAAATGGATATGGTCGATGGTAAAGCTCGGTATCTTTTTCATATCGATTGTTTTTTCGTTTTACAACACATTGATGAGTTGGGTTAAAATCTCGAAAGAACGATGAGGCGCATTTTCCCAGAAATTGTTATACTGGTCTATATGGCCGTCGACACCCGGTGTATCGCTGATGATACGGAAGCTCAGGAAAGGAACGTGACGTAAGTAACATACCTGTGCGATAGACCCCGATTCCATATCTACGGCCATGCCCTCGGGGAAAAGCTCTTTGATTTGCGAAAGTTCCGTCGGATCGGTAATAAAACGGTCGCCGCTGCAAACCAATCCCTTATAGAGAGACAAGTCGGTCGATACTCTCAAAGCCTTTTCCACCAATGCCGGGTCGCTGTGGAACCGGGCGGGAAGTCCGTCTATCTGCCCCCATGCACAGTCTTCTCCGCACCAAACGTCGTGGTAAACGATTTCGCTGCCCACCACTATATCCATGACATGCATCGATCGGTCTATACCTCCGGCGACACCGGTATTCAGTATGCAGTCGGGAGCATATCGGTCTATCAGTTCGTAAGTCCGTATGGCCGACGATACTTTCCCTATTCCGCTTTGTGTCAGAATCAGTTCATGTTTCCCATTCGTGCCGATAATGAACAGAGACGAATCGTGCTGCTCTTCCCGAGGATTTTCGAGTAAACAGCGAACGCATTCCAATTCGCTTTGCATGGCTACGATAATACCTATTTTCATATTCGTTTTTCTTAAATTAGGGAGTAGGAATAGGGCAAATCCGTTTCCTGCTTCAAAGGTAGGGCATATCTCATGTATGACAAAATTTGCAGGAAGAAATTTCGATAATGCGATAATCTTGTTTTTTCCGTATCTTTACCCGAAGAATAATCGCATGAAAAATTTTGTCGCCATAGATTTCGAAACCGCCAATTACGAGCCTACGAGTATTTGTTCCGTGGGGCTTGTGGTCGTGCGTGGCGGGGAAATAACGCAACGCATGCATCGGTTGGTTTGTCCCGAACCCGATTACTATATCCGCCGTTTTTCCGAACAAGTACACGGCATCTATCCGGCCGATACCTGCGGGGCTCCCACGTTCGACGCGGTATGGAGCGAGATCGTTCCGTGGGTCGAGGGGCTACCTTTCGTCGCCCATAACAAGGCTTTCGACGAACGGGTGCTTCGGGCTGCCTGTCGCATGTATGGCATTGATTATACCTACGGGACATTTCTCTGTACCCTCCGACAGGCGCGTCGGGTTATTCCCCGTACGTCCATTGCCAATTACCGGCTACCCACGGTTTGTGCCTATTTGGGTATTCCCTTCGACCGCCATCACTATGCACTTGCCGATGCCGAAGGCTGTGCGCGCATTGCCCTCCGTTTGTGGGGAGACGAAGAATAAGAAACGTTCGCTATGTCGTTTTTGATACGTTCGCTTATTTTTTTACCTATATATCTCCGAATGGTAAAAAATACTTTTCTTCTCTTTCTCGTATCTATGTAGCATTGCCGGATATTCATACACTTCTCTTAAAACAGAGATGGATCGGTGTGACACTATTGGAATGGTATTTTGAACCTCCTCCCTGCCGAGTCCCGTAGTATTACGGGGTGTCGCCCAGTAATAGGGGGAGAAGAACAAACACGATACACAGGAAAGTATTACCCTCCTCCTCTGTGTTTTGCATAGCAAAATATAGGGGAGGTGTCCTCTGGACGGAGGGGTTAAAAAATATCCTTAGCAGAGGAGGCATATCAAAACATCACACACTCTCTCCCTATGTTTCTGTAAAGGAATAGAAAGTACTCACAAAGCAAAAAGAAAGCACAGAAAGGCCATTCAAAGTGACATTTTAATACTCTCCCTCTGCTCATCGCAGATAAGATAGGGGGAGGTGCAGGACGAGGGGGTATGAAGCGAAGATAAAGACCTCTCTTTATTCTTAGTTTTTATAAGACAAAAAAGAATAAAATTTACAGTGATTTCTTATAGTGAGGGATTATTTATAAGAAGGCTGTTTGGCCGTTCTTTATAGCTGTGTTGAACGTCAATAATGGTATTTGTGTTTAACAGTGTGACTTCTATCATCGAAATATTTTCGATGGCCTCCTTTATCTTTACTATTATCCAATCGTTGGAGTTGTCATAAGGTAAATAGAACCATCTGGCTAATCCTATAAAACCAATCTGATATTGTCTATTTTCTTTATCATCTACAACTTGCGTTGGGATCCATTCCATAACGCTAAATTGAGGAAGTGATGCTCCCCTCTTGTCTATATAGAACCATTTATCACTTTCCCAATAATGATATTCTCCTTTTGAATTTGGTACTACTTTTTTTTCTCCTCTATTTGTAACCTTTGCACGTCCGTCTTTAAAAGGAAAACCAAAAGCAAATTGAGGTTTAATGATAATTGCACCCTTTTCATTTACATACCCTATACGCCCTTGCCTGTCTACAATGCGGCGCATTCCGTCTCGTAGATAGTCTTCACCGTTATCGATTTGATAGATTGTATAGCATCTATTTGGTATACATCCGACAAATAGCAATAAGGTAAAAAGCTCAATGTAATATTTCATATAAGATATACTCTATCGTTTTCTCTTAACTGTATTTGGCTATAAATATAATAAAAGTTTCATTCATAACTCTTTACGAATGAAACTTTTTTGTTGGACTGCAATGAGGCGCGGTATTTCTCACTTGATATTCTCTCTTTGTGCGATATGGGTAGTTGTATGTTCGGCTTTTTTATCCTACCGAACCGCTCGTGTGTGTTTTTTACTGAACTTTGTGAACTTTATTCGTCCCGAATGAGGTCAGTGAAATTCGATAGGGGAGATGTTATGCGGAGCCGGAATGGGTGGCCACTCAAAGTAACGTTTCAATCCTCTCCCCCTGCCGTGTCCCGTGGCATTACGGGGTGTTTCCGTAAGGGAATATAGGGGGAGTGCCCGTAGGGCGAGGGGTTAAATTCTACAATCAAAAATCTTATATGCTATCTTCCTCAACCCCTCTCCTCAGAAACTATTGTTTCTTCGGTCTCTCCCCTATATTCTGTGTTTTGCAGTGCAAAATATAGGGGAGGTGTCCTTTGGACGGAGGGGTTAAAAATATCCTTAGCAGAGGAACTCTCCACTAAGACAAAACGTAGAGTGTGATGTCACGTAGAGCTGGGTGAGTTGAATATCGATAACTTTCGGCGAGTTGTTATTTTACGAGCAGTACCTCTTTAATAGCCTTCTGTAAGGTGGCTTTATCCATGAATCCGGCGGCGATTTGCGGTTGATTCTTCATCGGACAAAATAGTAATGTAGGGATACTCTGTACACCGAAGGCGGCGGCAAGCTCAGGTTCTTTATCCACATCTATTTTATAGACATCGATTTTCCCGGCATATTCTCCGGCAATCTCCTCCAATATCGGAGCCAACTTTCGGCAAGGACCGCACCATGTAGCGTAAAAATCGATAATGCAAGGCTTCGAGCCCAAGTACTCCCACTTGTCGGGCGTTTTCTCATAGTTCGCCACTTTCGAGAGGAATTCCGCTTTGGTCAAGTGGCGGGGCTTGATTTTCTGTTCTTGCTTGTTTTTTCCTGCATGACTCTCGGTGGAGCTTTGGGCTTGGCACGAAAAGATGAACACCATGCAGGTGAAGGCTATTCCTATTACATGTTTTATTCTCATATCTTTATGGTTTTATAAATTGGAAATAAATGAAAATCGTGGCTGCATCATACTGACAAGAGAGCGAATATCGCCGATTCTTTTTTCCCTCTTGCCGCACCTTGCGGCACACAGGCTGTATACTTCATCATAGGAAAGGGCCGGCCTGTGGGCGAGGAAGCAGAAATAGATACGGTCTGTTCCACGATAGGCTACAAAGATACTCGCTTTACAGCATGAATCTGTTTCTCGGGGTGCTATTTTTCAGATTATTAGAGATTCTTATCATACAAAAATTCCGTGAAAGGCGGCATCCCTTCACGGAATCTTCGTATGGCAATCGAACGGTCTTACAGTAAAATGAACGCCAGAGGAATGAGTATGCCTGCGGCAAATTCTATACCGCCCCGTCCCCAGAAGCCTTTACGCCCTTTAAGCATGACAAGCCCCGTGAGGGTGATGACGATGAGCGACACGGCAAAAATGTCCGAGAAGATCGTCCAGTTCCGGTTCGGGTTGTAGTGCAATCGGTTGAGACTGCTCAATATAGGGCGTTTTTTCACCGATTCGTAATAAGCCTCCCCCGTCTCGGTGTTCACCGTCAGCGACGAGCCGCCTTTGATAAACACCTTCATGGTGTTCTCTTTCGGGAAATAATGTTGGGTATAGTTATTCCGCTCACCCAAGTCATCGAGCAAATCGAGCACGTACGCTTTGGAAAAGTCTGCTTTCGCTTTCGGAAAATTCCCTGCGATTCGGTATTCTTTCTGTGTGATACTGTAATCGGAGTTAAAGTCGCGTTTGTGGTTCAGCATGATGCCAGAGAAAGCATAAATGAGAATGACCCCTGCAAAAAAGAACGAAAGATCCCTATGCAGAATGTGACACCATTTTCTGAATTTCCCCGATATACGTTTTTCTTTCGACATGTTCGGTTTCTATGAGTTAATTTTTAATTTCGTAGCTGGTCGTATTGATGTGATACGACATCACGAAATAGTCTTTACCGGCTTCTTTGGCTTTGGCAAGGCGTTCGCGGAAGTTCTGTATGCGACCTTCGAATGTATTGATGTCGGCTTGTCCGGCAGCTTTCTTTTCACTTTCGCATCCGGCTTCTCCGTCACCGTGTTTCTCTCCGCTTTGATTTTTGTACTGTTCTTCCATTCTCTGTATGGTAGCTTCATTGATACGGTCTTCTTCGAGAGTTCCCGTCACCGATACGAGGCTGTTCACAACCTCAGCGGGGAAGCTGCCCAGTTCGCAAGCCTCTGCACGCAACATTTTGGTGTCGTCGGTTCCCATCATGAAGAGTTTCTTGCCGCCGTGTTTGCAGATATGGGTGCACACACCCTCTACGGTAACGGTTTTTCCTACGAGGCTGTCCCCTTCGGCTAAAATGTTGTCTACGCTCAGAGCCACTGTTGCGGCGCTTTCTTGATTCTGATTCTCCTTAGCTTTGTTGTTGCAGCTCACCATAGCAAGCAAGGCGACGGCTGCAAGGATAAAAATGGATTTTTTCATATTGTTGTAGTTTAAATGTTTGTAAATCTTTTCTTTATTTTTGTTATGACAAAGATAGCAAATATTTTATAAACGAATCGTCGGGTTATGTCCGTTTGCAAACCAGTAGCGGAATAAACAGATATATGCCCAATATCATGGTCGCTACGGTCGTTATGAATTTTTGACGGCGGCTACATGTGCTACCTTTACATGCTGTAAAATAAAGCAAAGCGGCCAAAACGAAGTTCAAAATCAGTACCCAGCACGATCCCATGCTCACACGCGGTTTTACCCATTGGTCGTCGTAAGATGTGAACGACAGTTCAAACGGGAAAATATATTTTGACCATTTGTCGAGAGCGGTCTCCGGGTAGTCATAGCGCAGGCTGTCGGCGAAAGCATAACTGTCAGCGTCGACGGCGTATGTGGTCACGCCTCTTTCGTCGCTTATTTTTAGGGTCCAGTAGAAGATATCGCCCATGATGGTCAGGGTGTTGGTCTTGGGGTCGTATTTGTCTATCGGCAATTTGTGCAACGTGTAATCCCGATTCAATACATATAGGTTGTTATCTTTGTCCGTTAACAATCCCAGTGTTTTGCGGTTGCTGAATTCGGTGATGGCTACATGCTCGATACCCAATTCGGGAGCCACACCCGTTTCACGCACGTAGGGCAGTCCTTTGGTTTGTTTCACATGGAATACTCGGTGGTTGTTGTCTACCATCAGATACCCCTCGTCATACTCTTTTCGGTTCGTCGGGTTTCCCGACAAGGTTCGCACGGGAAATTCAAACCCTTTTTGTTTCATGACTTTGTCGAATAAAGCCGATTTTTTTTCGTTGACCGTGTTGTCCCGCATATCGATGAAAGTGATACGATCGGTCGTGCGGAAAGCTTCGATGGGGTTTTCGAGGTCGATCCGGTCCGGCATCGATTCCATAATCATGTTCAATGCGGGCTTCGTCACATTCACGTCTCGGGCCGACTGCTTGAATGTGAAATTTCCGTGAGCGATGATTTTCGGGGTCACCTCTTTCCCGTTGATTGTGTCGGGCAGCCGGTCTTTCGAGAACAGCTGTCTGTAATAAAAGGTAGGCAATATGGAGTCGAATTGTGCTACCGTATACTCCGTTCCGTTCGCATCGTAGCGTTTTACCCCGTTATCCTTGCTCGATTGTATGTACGCGAACCGTTTGGTTACGCAACTGTACAACGTGAAAGGATCGTTTCCCGGTTTGGAGGCTGCGAATTGCAAAAGCCACGGCAATAACCACGACAATAGGACGACAGCCGTCAGGTAGAAAAATATTTTGCTGAATTTTTTCATTGTAGTATACCGTTTTTGAAATTAGTCTTGGCAACCTTCTTTGAATCGGACAACCGACCGGATAGAAAGCGATGCGCACAGAATGGTGAAAATAATAAGCGTCGGTAGAAACGAATTATAGGCTTCCGGTTTGTCGAGCAGGAAAAAGATTCGCACGATACCTGCGGCGATCAGCAGATTGACGATGCGCAGCTTCCACGTCGGTTCGAGGCATATCCACGCCGTCAGCAGGTAGGCGGTATAACCGCAGATATACCACGGAGCCGCTGTCAGCAATATGCGTGCGACCATTTCGCAGGCGATATGTTGTTGCAGGTAAATCCACAAGGAAGCGGCTTGTAACAGAAAGACGATGCTGATTTGCGCGACTCCCGCCAGCAACATCAATAGAATCATGCGTTGCTGGGGATAAGGAAGGTGTAAAGTCAGTTTCAGCCGTTTCTGCGTCATTTCGGGAATGAACTGCAACGAGGCGAACAGTGCGCCTATGATGAGCGGCAGGTATTGTAACAACTCGATAAACACGGTATCCCGGCTCAACAAAATGGCCCACAGGTGGTCGGCCCCCTTGAAAGTGATGACCCGGTTGATGCGCATCATGACGTATCCGGCGAAACAAAGCGATACCAGCAGGGTAATGAAAAACAGTCCCCGGGTTTTGATCCACTCTTTGAAAAATATAGCTTTATTCATAATTCCGATGATAAAAGGATTAGTATTTTCCGGTCAATCCGATGAAAACGTCTTCCAGATTCATTTTCTCGGATTTGAAATCGGTATAGGGTATCGATTGCTCTTGCAATATCTGTTTGATACGTTCTTCGTTTTCGAACGAGTAGGTCTCGGCAGAATCCCGTATGGCCGCCGTGCTGTATAACGACGGGGCGTGGGGGAGCTTGTCGGGCGACGATGTTTTGAAGGTATAGCGTGTGAAGGTGTCGAGCAATTCCTTTACAGGCTTCTGAATCAATATGCGGCCGTAATCCATGATGATACAGTCGTCGACCAGCCGTTCCATGTCCTGTATGATGTGCGAGGTAAGGAAGATGGTCTTTTCTTCGGCTTTGGCGTATTCGCGCAGATATTCTGTGAAGAGTCGGCGGTAGCCGGGGTCGAGTCCTATCGAGAAATCGTCGAGTACCAGCAAATCGGCGTTTTGGGCGAGAATGAGACCCAAAGCCACCTGCGATCTTTGTCCGCACGACATGCGGGAGATTTTTTGTTTCGGCGTGACTTTCAGTTTACGCATGAGTTCATAATAGGCCTCTTTGTTCCATTTCGGATAAAAAGCCGAGTAAAAACGCTCTATCTGTTCGATATTCATGAACGTGTATTGCACATGGTTCTCGATGAGCAGGGCGATACGCTCGCGGGTCACCGACTGCATTCGCTGTATGTCTTCGCCGAAGATACGGCATTCGCCCGAGCGGGGTTTCAAGTAACCCATTAAAATATTGATCGTGGTCGTTTTCCCTGTGCCGTTTTTCCCCAGCAACCCCAAAATCCTCCCTTTGGGGACTTCGAAGTTGAGGTCTTCGTATATTTTTCTCGACCCGTAGTAATGGGTGAGGTTCGAGCATTTGATAATTGTTTCCATATAAAAAGCTATATGTGTTTGTTCTTTTCGGTCAGAAATTAAATCCTATATTTACTCCGGCATAGTTGGCCGTGCCGTGCTTTTCGTAATGGCTCTGCTGCCAGTCGGCGGCGACCGATAAAGCCCAGCCCGAGAATATTCGGCTCCATTTCAATTCTATTCCGTAGTTTGTTCGTCGGGTCTTCAACAGGACGAAATTATGTTCCAGCATTTCACGCACGCAGTCTTTCTGTACGTTCGGTATGGACAATTCCCCGTTGCCGCCGGTTCGAATTCCTATGTTTCCCGATAAAGATAGTAGAGATTTTTCGAATATGCCGCTTGCATCTATTTTCAGTCCATATTCGCTGCTGTTGGTTTTTAGCTTATGCTCTTTCTCTTTTTGACGAATGTCGGTGTGAAACCACAGGTAATAGGGGCGAATGTATCCTTTGAAACTTTTTCCGGCCTCTATGCCGTACAGTAATTCACCTTGTATTTTCATTTGGTCGGAGGTGTACGGGGTCGTGCTGCCTATTTGATTGTAATTATTGCCGGCGGCGCTGCCGAAGGTGTTCTCTGTCCCTTTACGGTTATAGAGGGCTCCTTTTACCTGAATCCCGACTGTGTGCATGTCCTGCTTTGTAGAATATCCGGCGGTCATATCGAGCAGAGTGCGGTCGAGTACGGTTAAAGGCAGGTTGTTGTACCCGTCGAGATGTTGGGTCACGCTATATTTGCGATAGTTCGCTACGGCGTATATGCCTTCCCTTCCTTGTGCGGGAAGCAGTTGTATGCTGGCTCCGTAACCGTGGCCCTTGTAGTTCGTATCGGTGACGTCGCCTTTCCCGAATCGTACCGAGATCGTTCCCAGTCCGGTCATCGTATAGATATAGGCGCTACCCAGCGGGGCATAAAAGTCGAGCGTGTTGTCTTGGCTGTATATTTGTGCCATGACCGATATTCCCACGACATATTTACCCAATCGCACGGAACCTCCGCCGGCAAAATCGAGGTCCGAGACGATGTTCTTCGGACGAGGATCCCGGTTACGATATTCCAGTGCGGCACGGTAGCTCCCTTCGATACCCCATGTGAATTTTCCGGCTCGACCCGAATATCCTCCCGTGAAGGCATATTCTTGCAGGGAAAGGTCTCCCCCGATGGAATCGGCCATGACGTAAGGGTAGAGCAGTTCGAAGTCTGCTGTTTCGTTCCATACGACATCGGTTTCTTTTCCGGTTGTATAGCGGGCGTTACCCCACAGGCGGGTGCGATCGCTCAGCTTTATCCACGACGATACGTCGGCCGCTCCTTTCAGATAACCGTTGCCGGCTTGCAAGAGGGCAGCTTCGTCTTCTTTTCCGTAAACCCCGTTTAAGGAGATACGGGTCAGAGAAGTACAATGCTGGTAATATCGGGTGGCCGGGTTGGTATAAACCGTTTCTATCCATTTCGCAGGCAAGGCTTCATACTCGGCAATCGTGCGAAGCAAAGACAAAGAGTCTCTTTCCGCCCCCTGCAAAGCAGGGAGCAGAAAGAGTGCTATGGTTAGAAAAGAACAGAAACGTATTTTCATGACGACCGATGTCTGTTAAGATTATTTCTTCAACGATGGAGTCGTAAAGGTGAAATCGTTGGCCGAGTCGTCGGTATCTTGGTAAACCGTATAGCTGCCTGTGGAAGAAGCTACTTTGCGGATAAACGACCGTCCGAAACGGGTTTTGTCTGTCCCGGCGATTCCGGTAGTAGCATAACTGCGGTCGAGCACTGCGGGGGTAGCGATTCTTTCGAAGCCGGTATTTCCCAGATTGACGGCATCGAGAACCCATGCTACCGGTACGTCATAACCCTTTTTGGTCATCTCTTTACCGTTCGTGGCCGTATAATGATATTCTTTGTAATAGTTGGCGAGGAATTCGTCTTTCGACACTCCCATGCGGGCGATGGCGTAAGCGCGGTTCGCTTGGTTGTTAGGTATCCAGATGGTAGCCGAGTAGCTATACCATTTGTCGAGATTGGGAACCTCGGCTATATCCGGGTCCATGCCTTTTTCGGTTTCGTCATACCATTCGAAATCGGCGATCGACAAATCGATGGCATCGGCTTTGGTCTGTGTGAAATCGTAGCCTTGATCTGCGAGAACGAGTTGTTCGCCCGGAGCGAGAGGGTGTTCCGTACCGTTACCCGGAATGACATAGATGGCGGCTGCGGTAAACGTGGTCGTCATCGGTTGCGGGTTGTCGTTGTATTGGTATTTCTCAGTCGTCCCGAAAGTGCTTTCGAGCAAGGCCACTCCGTCGGCATAGACGGTTTCGCTGCTGTTGTTGTAGATGACGAAGTATTTGTCATAAAGGCTGTTCGTCCCTTTGTCATTGGCTGTGCCCGTTACATAAATCTCTTTGAGAATAAGGGAGTTGCTCGGGGTGTAAATCGATAGCTCCAAAGCGATCGAAGTCGATGGGGCAGAGATTTGCACGTTGTCTTTCGTGCTGCGTACATTGCAGAGGATTTCGCCCGAAGTGCTGGCTATGGCTCCTTCGACCGTGATGTTATAAAGTCCCGAAGAAAGTGTGATGACGGAACTTTGGGACAGGTCGAGTTCGTATTCTTTCCCACGGTTGAGGTCTGTGAAAGTAGCCTTGCCTTCGGCCCATGTGAACGAGGTGATCGTGTCCGACGGAGCCGTAAAGTTGAGGGTTACGTCGACGGGAACGGAAGTGTCTTCGTCTTCGTCGCAAGCGGTGAACGCCGTGATTACAGCGGCGAACAACAGGAATGAAAAAAATCTTTTCAGTTTCATAATGGTTTTATTGAATATTTATTGTATATTAAATTCGTTTGTAAATCTGTTCTCTTTTTAATACCTTGATTTTTAATTGGTTCTATAATCTGAAATTGATTTCCATGCCGAAGTAGGGATTGGAAGTCCGGCGGATTGTGTTCCCGAACAACGTGTAATCGGGGTGATAGCTTACCAACCGATTGACGTATAAGGCCAGTGCGATTTTATCCCGGCATATTTTCTTCGTGACCTTGATATTTATATTGGCATCGATGGGAATCGTACGTTTTTTGAAGTTGTTTTCATAGTGCGGTTCCACCAAGTGTTGCAATATCATGTCGTTCCGTTCGGCATCGGTGTAGGGAAGGAGTTCGCCCTCCATATTGACGTAGGCGATGGGAACCCCGCTTTCCCACATGCTTTGGCTCGATGTGAACCACATGCACTGAATAGATGTGGAGAATCCCAGTTTGAGCCGCGGTATATCGGTGTCGAAAGTAAAGTTGGTATTGAAACTTTCTCGAATATAACCGTCGTCCTCGTTGTAAAGGCCTATGTATCTGATTTGTCGACCGTCGATAACGACAGAGGGACGTTTGTACACCGGCTGGCTGTTGTTATAGGTCGTGCGGAACCACGCTCCGTTTACCGTCAGTCTCGTGCGGATTATCGGAAACCGTTTCGAGGAGTATTGAAATTCCACGCCTTCTTTCAAAATTCGGCTTCCGTTGGTGTGGACGCTTTGTACTTTCAGTATCGTGTCGGGGGTAAACGTCAGGTCGGCGAGGTCGGGCGGCCCTGTCATCGTCGATGGGTCCAGCCCCTCGGTACTGTATCGGTTATAAATATACCGGGTGTAGGATTTTCCCTGTCGGAATCCCGAAGTCATTTTTTCCCGGAAGTAGGTTACCGATAACCGGTGGTCGTCTATCGAAAAATCGGCGCGCACTTCCCATTTTATGTTTCGGGCGGCTTTCAGGTTGTAGTTGGTCAGGTCGTCGACAAATGTGCGGACGTTCATGCGGTTTACGGCCGGATTTTCGTTCGAAAAGAAATTGAGCTGTATAAGGTCGTAGTAAAAAAGGTCGGGATAAAGTTTCGAAATGTCGGGCATTTTGGTGTGCCAGCCTACTCCGCCCGATAGTTCTATGCTCAACGGCTTTCTCTCGCCGATACGCGGCAATGCCCATTTTGCGTTTACACGAGGGTCGAGATAGATTTTTCCATCGAGGACGTAACGGTTATCGAGATTTAACAGCGATGCGCTGCGTAGGCCGGCGGTAATGTCGATGCGGTGTTTTCCCAATCGCAACTTCGAGGCTTCCTCGATGAAAAAGGCGAGATTGTGCTCGGCCGGTATGTCGTTGAACGGTCGGGGACGGGTGGTAATATCGATGCTGATGGGACGCCTCATGTCGTAGAGTTGTCCTTCGCCGTAGTTTTTATTCATGCGCCAGTCTCCTCCGACCTTGATGATATTGAACCAGTTGCGGTAATTGTAGTTGAATGTGGCGATCGCTTTGACGAATGCGTTGAACGGGTTGCCGTTCACGTCGAGCGATGCGAGATAGGTCGAAGGCAGAATCTCGGCGTCGTGTACGCCCGGTTGCGTGGCCGTGGGCACGACCGACAATTTGCTGGGCACGACGGTTTTTTCTTGGTGGATATTGTCCCACGAACCGCTGGCTGATGCCGTCAAGGAAAGCGATCGGAAAAATCCCTTTTTGCGATTGTTGAGCGATAGAGTGCCGGCGAGGGAGAGGGCGTTGTTCGACGATTCGTAAGAGTCTATTGCCCCCGACGGAGTGAGGTCGGGATCGTTTTTGTCATTTTCGAAAGTCCCCCGGTAATTCAGATTGGAGTTGAAAGTCCATCGCCAATGATCGTTCGTCCATCGTTTTTCGGTCCGTATTGAGCCGGTCACCCGTTTGAAGTTTTCTCGGTTGTTGCGAGGGTCTATTTTCGAATCGAGGTAGTCGATACCCGTATTGAGCGTAAATTGTTTATCCGTCAGTTCTATCCCTTTCCCCACATAAAACAGTTGGCTTTGCATGTCGGCTTTGAAACGGGCTTCGAGATCGTTCCCTCCCTTTTTCCGTTCTATGTTGACCAGTCCGCTGGTGAGGTCGCCGTATTCTACCGAAGGGATTCCCCTCACGATTTCTACTTTGGCGATGTCGTCGGTGGAGATGGAACGCATGTCTATCCCTTTGCCGGTCGTATTACGTCCCGTTTCCCAACTGTTGGAGATATACTGCATATTGGCATCGTTGTTGAGGGGGACACCGTCGATAACGAACGAAGTCCCGAACGAGGTCACGTCGTAGTCGCTCGGCCCTGTCCCACCGGCTTCGCGTAGTTTTATCAGGTTGGCCGAGCCCATAGAGGGATCCTTCGAGACGTTTCCCGGCAACAGTTCTACCAAATCGGTAAAGCTCGACGGTTGCAGATGCTCCATCGCTTTTCGGTCGATACGCGATGCACTGGTTGCTCCTCGCGATTCGTAGGCTGTCACCACCACGTCTTGCATGGCGATATCGTTCGACAAGAGTAAGATCGTCAAGGTCGTATCTCTGCGGGCATGCAGGTCGATTGTCCGGGATTTGTAACCTAAGGAAGTGACAGTCAGCTCATAGTCTCCTTTCGGAATGGATAAGAAGGTGTGAGAACCTTTTTCGTCGGTGATACCTGAGAATTGCCGATTTTTACCCTTTTTCAATAAAAGAGTGGCATACTCTACGGCGTTACGATTGTGGGAATCACGTACGGTCAATTTCAGACTGATGCGCCCCTTCCGTAGAGGTTCTCCATGAGAACGATGCTGTCCCATGCCTTGAAAATTCAAGCCAAGTAGTAAGATAAATCCTATGAGCTTTATTCTCGTTTTCACCGAATGTATAAACCTGTCGAACGTCCTTTATTCTGTTTTCGAGGTGCAAAACTAATTATTTTAAATTGAATGATTGATATGATTTTAAACAAAAATAAAAAATATTTTATGTGACATGTGTTTTTATTGTTTCAAAAAGTTTTTGTTGTTTGTAATATTGTAGAAATATATTAGTTTGGAATGGAAATAAATAGTAAAATTTATTTATATCAATTCTAAATAATATCTATCTGCCAAATCAAAATTTTTCTATGGCTGTTTGGTAAAACTCGATAGAGGTAAACAAAATGTATGGTCTACCGTCTTTTGTACTGAGGGATATCCCACAGTATTGCAGAGTATGGCAAGTAGTGCCGTTTTCCCTAACCTTTGTAAAGGAAGATGCTTTCACCTCCTCCTCTGCTCGGCGATGAGCCGAGATAGGGGAGGTGGCACGAAGTGCCGGAGAGGTTAGAAAATACTGGCCGTGGAGGTGACAGATTCAGGTCTCCTCTCCCTCTGCTCATCGCAGATGAGATAGGGGGAGTGCCCGTAGGGCGAGGGGGGTAAATATCTGATATAAACGAATTGATGAGATGGTGTTTTTCAACCCTTCTATCACTACGTGCCACCTTCTCTACATGGCTAACGCAACACCCCGTAATGCTACGGTACACGGCGGGGAAGAAGGACAAACACGATATGTCGGAAAGTATTAACCTCCTCCTCTGTGTTTTGCTATGCAAAATATAGGGGAGGTGGCACGTAGTGACGGAGGGGTTTGTTGCGACAAGGGGCGTTTGGGTAACGGAAAACGTTTTTTATATAGACGACTCGTTAACGATCCTTTCGCTCCGATGACCTTTCGATGAAGCGGACGGTAGGTCCCGACTACATATATAGTTCCCGATACAACGGGTGATGAGTATGTCGTCGTGATGACCCTCCATAGCGCCGTAGCTGCCGTTGGGTTTGCGTTCATATACATCGTGTTCGTAGCAGGCTTGTGTGTCGTGTTCGATATAGCTTCCTTCCCGAAGGGCGTTCTTTTGGGCATCGATAACCAGTGCTTTGGTGGCTCGATTCATGTGGAATCCCCAACGGGAGGGTGGTTTCTGTCCTATGCTGTCGGGAGGGGACTGTCGGGCATACAGATTGTTGTAATATCGGGAGAGCGTGTCGAGGATATAGGCCGAGTGTTCGCTATCGTCGTGCTCGGTTTCGAACGTGTTGCTCTCGATCACCAGCAGAGCGTTCTGATAGTATGCGGCGATTTGAGCCGATTTCCATGCGAGCAAGTCGTGGTCTATGTGTCCCCGCCATTGCGCCACGACTTCGGCGGGGCCGCCATCGAGCATCCAATAACGGTCGAACACGGCTATGACCGAATAGTCCGAAGTGTCGGAGCGTCCGCCTATATCGACTACTGCCAGATAGCGGTCCCGCATTTCGCATTCTTTGGCGGGATATTCCCATATTTTCAGAGGCCCTTCTGGTTTAGCCTCCAATTCGATTTCTTGCAAGGACTGTTTCCCGGTGGGTTCTTTGCCGTGAATGTCGCCTTCGAACCGCGGCGGACAACAGCAGCGACGCAACTTTTCCACCAACGTGGGATCGAATACTCGTTCGCCCGAGTAGCAGAATGCCTCTATATCGTCGCTGGGATATTCGGCCATCATGTCGGCATGCCGGGCATACTCTTTCCGTTTCTGCCGATACCAAGCGATCGCTTCGAGCGTGGCTCCCCTGTGCCATAGCATGCGTTCGTAGTCGGTGAGGCTGCCGATGAACGAGTCGTAGTCGTCGATCGGCAGGGTGTACATCTCTATTTCGAACCACGGGACGAAAGCGAACTGTTTGTCGCTCTCTCCCCGTTTAGCTCGTTCGCACTCTTGGTGAAAATAAGACCCCGTCCCGTTCGCCGTGCTTTCCATAACCACCATCGAACAGGGTAGCAGCATGATCGACCCACATATCGAGCGCATTACCTGTTCGGGCGATTTCATGCGGCTGTTCCGCCAGAAAGCCACCTCCGAGAGGTGAGCCATCGCCGCGTCAATACCCCGCACCGATTCCTGACTCTCGGCCGAGCCTATGGTTACCCTGCACTCCCGCCCGGCGATGACCGATGTGTTCGCCATGCGCTCGAACGGTTTGAACTTCGGTTTCTCCCCGTCGAGCAGCCAGTCGGGATAGTTGGCGAGCAGTTTGCTGTACATGCCCTTGATGTTGGCGGCCGATTCTTTGAGATGGGCACAAATTACGCTGTTCCAGTTGCGGCAGTGCACCAGCTGAATCCATGCCATATAGATTTGTACGAGAGTGGAACCTCCCCATTGCCGGGCTTTGAGCAAGATGAGGCGAATGGGTTTTCCCGCCGTGCGCATATCTTCGAGCATTCCCAATATGCGCCGTTGCGGTCTGTTCAGACGGAATGGAATGTCTGCGGCTCCCAATTTATCTTTGATACGGACAAAGCTGAATGCCCAAAATTCGAAATCGTACCTAATGCGCACCCGTATCCACTCCCTCCATAGTTCTTCTGTGGCATCCCCGCCGTCGGCGAGTTGCGGGTTTCTTCCTGCTTCGTCGGTAGCGATTCTTTTGTCGTGACCGTATCGTTCGGCATACCCCGCCAGACTCCCGCATTCGACGAGTCTTTGCGCCATCATTTCGTTATCGAACAAAGCCTTCGGAATATATTGAACCGGTATGGGAGCATCGGGCAACCGCAATATTCGGCGGTCGCCTGTATCGCTACCCTCGCCCGTCTCGGGGTTATAATACCGTCGCAGGTATTCGTTTCTCTGTCGGTTCTCTTCGACCGTAATCTCTTCGTGATGAAATACAATCCCCATTTCTTCTGCAATTTTCTGCAAAAGAAATGCCGCTTCCACTCCGTTTTATGGCAAGGTGATACGAAACGATGTTTTGGAAGGTGATGGGCAGGAAAAAAGGAAAATATATTATCTTTGCAACTCATGGGAAGTTTACGGATAAAACATAGCGGACAAGTATTTACCCCCGATTATTTGGTCGCCGATATATTGGATTTTTGCGGTTATGTGGAATCTCCCCGCATATTGGGAAAGCACATCATCGACAACAGTTGTGGCGAGGGAGCATTTCTTTGCGAAATTGTCGGCCGTTATTGTCGGGCTTTTCGTGCAGGAAATGACGATATCGCTCTCCTTAAAGACGATTTACAGACATATATACATGGAATAGAAATCGATGCCGGGACTTATGAACGGTGCATAGAAAATTTGAATCTTGTTGCTTTGAAGTTCGGTGTAACCGATGTGGATTGGGATATTATCGAAGGTAATGCTTTGAAAATCAAAATTTATGATGGGACAATGGATTTCGTGGTGGGTAATCCCCCGTATGTGAGAGTTCATAATTTAGAAACCGATTATACAGATGTCAAACAGTTTACTTTTGCCAATGGGGGAATGACGGATTTGTTTCTGGTGTTTTTCGAATTAGGTCTTCGTATGTTGTCGGCAGGTGGACGATTGTGTTATATTACGCCGAGTTCGTGGCTGAATAGCTTGGCAGGTGAGAATATGCGTCGTGAAATTGTTTTGAGAAAGTATTTGACAGGAGTAGTGGATATGGGACATTTTCAACCCTTCAAGGCTACTACCTATACGTTGATTTCCCGGTTTGAAAAAGTCGAAGATAATGATCGGATAGATTATAATGTCTATGACGAACGGGTGGGTAAAATACGGCACATAGACACGCTGTCATACGACGAGATACAAATAAATCGCAAGTTTTATCTTTCTGGTAAGAAGGAGTTGGAACTGTTGAAGCGGATAAGGCTGTCTGCTTCGGATTCATATGTACGGGTGAAAAATGGATTCGCTACGTTATTCGACGATGTGTTTATCGGCGAATTGCCTTTTATGGAGTATACGATTCCGGTATTGAAGGCCTCGACAGGAAAATGGTCGAGGGCTTTTTTCCCTTATGATGAAAAAGGGTCTCCTCTCGCGTATGAACTTTTGTCGGAGAGCGAGAGTGTATGTCGATATTTAGAGGATCATGCGGAAAGACTTCTGAAAGGAAGAAAAAGAAGTGAGACGCCCGATTGGTTTTTGTATGGGCGTACACAGGCGTTGAAAGATGTTTGTATCTTGAAGTATGCTGTTAACACTTGTATCAAAGGAGTCGAGAGTATTAAATTGACGGAGGTTCCACCGGGGTGTGGTCTGTATAGCGGCTTGTATATATTGCCTGATAAAGGGGTTACATTCGATATGCTCGATCGGATCATTAGAAACGAGGAATTTGTTCGTTATGTCTCACTACTCAAAAATTATAAAAGCGGTGGATATTATACCTTCAATTCGAAAGACTTGGAACTATATATAAATTATAAGATACAATTGGAATATGGAAAGGGAAGAGATAACTTATCCACTGGGCAACTCGGACTTTTTGAGAGTGCTTACTAATTCGTTCAAAGAGTTTATCGAAAAGGGTACATCTCGGAGCACTGCAAAACTTAAACCGTTACACGGTGCGATAGCACGAGATTTGGCAGAAAAGTTAGGCAGGGATTATACCGTTTTTTCGCAGGGGTATGGAATTGGTAAAGAGACGAAGATAAGGGGACGTTATGTCAATAAGGCTGTGGATATTACAGTGAAGAAAGGGGAGCGTGCCGTAGCCGGTTTGGCGGTTAAATTCGTTATGCAGAATTACTCGCAAAACTCGAACAATTATTTTGAGAACATGTTGGGTGAAACTGCCAATATACGATGTGGGAATTGCCCGTATTTTCAAATATTCATCATACTTGATAAACTACCGTATTATCAACGATCCGGAGAATTGAGCCGGTGGGAGACTTTTACAGCTCATAATGCCGAAAAATATGTTACTCTTTCTCAAGATGATGCTAGTATTTATTTCCATACACCTAACAAAACTTTGATTTATGTCGTGCATATTCCTGATAACGACTCTTTGTCTACCAGCAGGGAGTATATGGATTATTATAGGAGGTTGAATCCTTCTTTATCATTAACAGAACATGACTATAATGATTTCGGGAATGGTGTGATATTTAACGATTACGAGCTTTTCATCGAAAAGGTGTATCACACGATAATGGCTTTGTGAGAATTTCTATTTAATCCACTTTCCCGTTTTATCGATACAGCCTTGTTTTCCATCGAGCCTCACTTTGGCAATCCCGTAGGAAAAACTTTCTGCGAAATTGAATTGCGCAGGGATTGCCTCTCTCCCGGTAGTATCGATATAACCCCACTTCCCGGTTCGATGTCGCACCACGGCAAGACCTTCCGAGAAATCCTCGGCATAGTTGTATTCAATCGGGATAACGGTTCTTCCGTTTACATCGATAAATCCGAAATTACCCCGGATATTCACCCGTGCCAAGCCGTCGGAGAATTTCCATGCTTGATCGTATTGGCAGGGGATAACGACTCGCCCCGAATGGTCGGCGAATCCGTATTTCCCTTCTTCGGTGACGATGGTCAGGTTGGGGTTTTCCGGCAGAGGGGCGCTCTCCTTATTCTCATGGGGCGGGGTGTTTCCCTTAGGAATCTCGATGTACGATTCTTGCCGGCCTATTTTCACTCTTGCCCTGCCGCATGAGAAACTTTCGGCGAAATCGTATATCGGCGGTATGACTTCTTTGCCTGTGGCATCGATGTATCCCCACTTCCCGTTTTGGAGTCTCACGGCGGCGAGACCTTCCGAAAAGTCCTCGGCATGGTTGTATGTGACAGGGGTGATCTCGTCCCCGCTCATGGAGATGAATCCGAATTTGCCCCGGATATTCACCCGGGCGATGTAATCGAATCCCACTTCCAAGAAGTCCCACACTTGGTCGTATTGGCAGGGAATAGCGATTTTCCCCGAATGGTCGGCAAATCCCCATTTCCCGTATTGGTTGACGGGGTGTAATCGACCGCCCAATGGGATATCGGATATGGGTATGCAGATAGGGATTCCTTCGTAGTTCGGCATCACGACATTCTCTTTTCTTGCAGCCATTTCTGCCTTGCGTTTCCGTTCTTGTTCGGCTTCTTCTTGTGCTCTCTTTTTGCGTTCCTCTTCTTCTTTTTCCCGGCGGATCGCTCTTTCTTCTTTTTCTTTCCGAGTTTGTTTCACCGGGAGCAGGGAGACGGTATAGAGTTCTTCAATATCTTTTTCGATGCGATAGGTGTCGATGGTGATTTTATCGGCTTCGTTTTCCAAGCTGACGAATTGCAATTGATAACTCCCGCCGCGTAATGGAATACGGGTAATTTTGTCGGGGTGTGCGGTTGCCCGTTCTTCACCGTCGATGAGTACCCGACAAGCGAGGTCGGTTCTTATTTTGAGGAGGGAGTCGTCGTTGCTGTTATCCCAGTCGTTTTTGTTTGTTGTTGTGTTAATGATCGGCTCGGATTCGAGAAACCGGAGCAGCTTGTGATAGAAAGCGTCGAAGTAATAACTGTCGTATTTGGGCCCGTTCTTTCGCTCCACAGCGGCAATGTCGTCCGGTAGATTGTCGGGAAAGTCTGTAAACCCATTTAGCATAATGGGTATTATGTTTTTCTTTTTTTCGAGGGCGTAAGCGAGCTCTATGCGCATCCAGTCTTTGTTACGGTCGGAGGCGGGGTCTATGCTGCGGTCAAATGCTCCGGCGTTGAGTATGAGTATAAAGTCGGTACACTGGTCGATGCGATGTAATAGCTGAATATCGAAATCTCCTGAACGCAGGGTGTCGATGTCGAAACTAACCCGATAGCCGTCTCGCACGAGTAGGTCGAAAAGGTGCTTGGCCGTTTCAAATCCACCCACTCTTCTGTAACTGAGAAATATGTCGTATGTGTTATTGTCGTTTTTCATCGCTGTTGTCGTTTTTCCCGTTTTTATTCAGTTCGGGATAACTAATGCGGGTGTGATAGATGGTTTTGAGTTTCTCGATAAAGGTAGCTTTGATCGTCTCCACATCGCGGAAGCTGAGGGGGGTATCGCGCAGGAGACCGTCGGCGACTTGCGAGTCGATGATGCGGTTGACGAGTTGCGAGATACTTTCGTTGGTGTATTCTTTGAGGCTTCTCGAAGCGGCTTCGACGGCATCGGCCATCATGAGTATTCCCGTTTCCTTCGTGAACGGGTTGGGACCGGGGTAGGTGAATTTCGATTCGTCTACGGGTTGGTCGGGGTATTTGTTACAGAAGGAGTTGTAAAAGAATTTTGCTTTCCCGTGTCCGTGGTGCGTGGAGATAAAGTCTTTGATCGCTTGGGGTAATCGTAGTTTGTCGGCCATTTTTAGTCCGTCGCTCACATGGGAGATGACGATTTGTGCGCTTTGTTCGAAGGAGAGCGGTGTGTGCGGATTGAATCCCGATTGATTCTCGGTGAAGAATGCCGGATTTTTGAGTTTCCCGATATCGTGATAAAGGGCTCCGGTACGAACCAATTGAGCCTTCGCTCCTATTTTATTGGCCGCCTCGGCCGCTAAGTTGGAGATTTGCAGGGAGTGTTGGAAGGTTCCGGGGCACTCTTCGGATAACTGTCTCAATATGGGATTGTTCACATCGGACAATTCGACCAGCGTGACTGTGGAGATGAACCCGAAGGCCTTTTCGAATATATAGATAAGGAGATAGGCGAACAGCAGAAATACACAATTGACTCCGAAATAGATGAACATATTGTAATTCAGTTTCGAGAGGTCGCCTTCGGAAAGGAGTGTATATCCCACGTAGGCAAAGCAGTAGGCGAGGAAGACGAGCAGGGCGCAGCGCATGAGCTGGGAGCGGCGAGAAAGGTCGCTGAGGCTGTCGATGGCGGTCATGCCTACGATAAGCTGCAAGAAGATGAATTCGAGTGCGAACGGCGCCGTAAAAGCACAGATAAGTACCGTAATGAGGTGTACATAGAGTGCGGTGCGCGAGTCGAAGAAGGTGACCACGATAATGGGAATAATGGCGAACGGAACCAAATATATGCCTTGTAACCGAAATTCAGAAAGGAAAAAAGCTATCAGGGAGATGCCCACGATGAGCATCATCATAAAGCCGAGGGTACGCATCTCGTTGAAAGTCTGCGGACGGAACAGTGCCAAGAACAGATAGAAAAAAGAAAAGAGACAGGTGAATACGATGATTTGTCCCAGTATGGTGTAACCACGGTGGTCATTGCCGACGCTTTTTTTCAAGGTGACGGTTTCGAGCGATTTGAGAATGCGATAGGTTTGCGGCGTGATGATTTCGCCCCGGTCGACAATACGTTCTCCGGCTTGAACAATACCGTCGGAGAGAGCGATTCGTTGTAACAGATTGTCTTTGAGCCGGTCGGTCGTAATACTGTCGAATGCGATGTTGGTATGTAGAAAATCGTTCAGGTTACAGGTTTGTAAGATGTGATGCGAGTAGGAGTCGGGGAATTTATTGAGCATGTTCTCGTAGGCTTCCCGTGCGGATTGCAGTTCGGATACCGGTATTTCGCGCGCGACATTGTTTTCGAGGATTCGTATTTCCTTGAATTTTCCGGATTGCAGTTGGGTGTATGCTTCGGAAGAGACGATTCCTTTCCGATAGGCTTCTCGCAGAGCTTGGACCAAGTTCTTGCGGAGAGTCGGCGGGATAGACATTTCCGTATAGTTGCTCAATGCTTTTTCGAAGTCGTCGACGGACTTTTTCTCTATCGATTCGTTGTGTGAGAAGACCGGTTGGAAGTCGAGCATGATGCTGTCGCGTTCTTGTTGAATGACGGCTTCGTCTTTATAAACGGGAAAGTCGAACGGAGCGGTGAGCAATCCGTACTTCCACGGTTTCCCTTCCTGAAAGGTGTAACGAAATTTTCCTTCTCTCGGGAAGAAATAGGTAACCAATGTCACTGCTGCCACGAAAAAGACAAATTGCAGGACACGTGTGCTGGACAGGAATTTTTGTATACGGTTTTTATCCATGATTCTACGGGTTATTCTTTACAGCGTGCGACCTTCTGTACGCCCTTTATTTTACGTAATTTATTACAAAGCGATTCTACGACGCGGGTGTCGTGCACCATGATGTCGACCGTCCCGGTGAATACGCCTTCGTTGGCTTTTATGGTGAGTCCTCTCATGTCGATAATCAATTCATTGGAAATCACCCGGGTGATTTCGTTGAGAATCCCTATCCGGTCGATACCTTGTATCTCTATCTTGGCGGGGAAAGAGAGCGATTCGCTGGCTTCCCATTGCGTGGATACCAACCGTGGGCCGAAGCTCGATTTCAGTCGCATGGCTACGGGACATTCCCTTTTGTGCACGACTACGGTCTCGTCGTCTTCCACATATCCCAAGACGTCGTCACCGGGTATCGGGCAACAGCAATCCGCTACTTTATAGTTTTTCACTCCGTTCTCGTCTCGCAGAATGTAGGTCTGTTTGCGGTCTATCGTAAGTTGCTGAGGAGTGACGGGTTTGGGCTGTTCGTTTTTCCCGTTGTTGCTGCCGAACGAAAGTTTCAGATACCGCATGAAGGGATTTTGACTTTTTCCCTTGATGATTTTTTTGATATTTTCGTTGGGGGTAATCTCGTCATTTCCTATTTTGTAGAACAGATCGTCCCGATGTCGTATGCCGAGGTTGCTTAATATTTTGGTTACTACATCGTTGTTGTATTCGATGTGACTGCTTTCGAAAAATTCTTTCAGTATTTTCTCTCCTTTCGCTATGATTTTTCGCCGGTCTTTCCGCAACGACGCCGTCAGTCTGCTTCGGGCTTTGGCCGTGGTGATGAAGTTGAGCCATTCCTCTTTGGGCGTTTGCGATTTGGAGGTGAGTATTTCCACTTGGTCGCCGCTATGCAGTTTTTGGTTCAGCGGTACTAGCCGGTGATTTACTTTGGCGGCGATACAATGGAAGCCGAGGTCGGAGTGCAGGGTGAAAGCCAAATCGAGCGCCGTGGCGTCTTTGGGCAATGTGATGAGCTCGCCTTTGGGCGTAAAGACAAATATCTCGGTACTGAACAGGTTGAGCTTTATCGTGTCGAGAAAATCGATGGCGTTGGGCTCGGGGTGTTCGAGAATGTCTTTGATGGTTTTCAGCCAGATGTCGAGTTCCGACTCTTCGTCGGAGTTTCCCACTTTGTATTTCCAATGGGCGGCGAATCCCCGTTCGGCGATCTCGTCCATTTTTTCGCTTCGTATTTGTACTTCTATCCAATTGCCGTCGGGACCCATGACCGTGAGATGCAGAGCTTTGTATCCATTGGCTTTGGGACGGCTCACCCAGTCGCGGGTGCGTTCGGGGTGCAGTTTGTAGATGTCGGTGATGACCGAGTAAATGGCCCAGCACTCTTTTTTCTCGTCGGCCTCGTTGGGGCATTTGAAAATGATACGCACCGCATAGAGGTCGTAGACTTCCTCGAAAGGTATGTGTTTCGACTCCATCTTGTTCCAAATGGAATAGATGGATTTTACCCGGGCTTTCATCTCGAATTCGAGCCCCATTTCTTTGAGCTTCGCGACAATCGGCTTGGAGAAGTTGTTGTAGATTTGCTGGCGCGATTCTTCGGTCTCGGCGATTTTCTGCTTGATTTGGTTGTAGGCTTCGGGGTGTTCGTATTTGAAGGCGAGGTCTTCCAACTCGGTCTTTATGGCGAACAATCCTAAACGGTGGGCCAACGGGGCATATATATAGAGCGTCTCGCCAGCGATTTTATATTGTTTGCTGGGGAGCATGGAACCGAGCGTGCGCATGTTGTGCAGACGGTCGGCCATTTTGATGAGGATTACCCGAATGTCTTCGGACATGGTGAGCAACAGCCGCCGAAAATTTTCGGCCTGAGCCGATGCTTGGTCGCCGAAAATACCGCCCGATATTTTGGTGAGCCCGTCGACGATGGATGCTATTTTTTTCCCGAAGTGGTTCTCGATGTCTTCGACGGTATATTCGGTGTCTTCCACTACGTCGTGCAACAGGGCGGCGCATATCGATGTAGAGCCCAAACCTATTTCATGACTGACGATACGGGCCACGGCGATGGGGTGCAGTATGTAGGGCTCGCCCGATCGTCGGCGTATACCCTTGTGGGCTTCTTTGGCAAATTTGAACGCACGTTCGATAATCTCGACTTTCTTCCGGTGGTTGGAGTTGAGGTATCCGTTGAGCAGTTCTTGAAATTTATCATCGATGAGTTGCTCTTCGTTGGTGTATTGTTGATCGGACGTTTCCATAGCTCGAAATCTAAGAAAAACAAAGATAAAACAAGTCGGGAGCAAATGCAAATTTTATTCGAGAATTGAGGCGAATTGCCGAATCGGTGCGACGAGCCTGTCGATTTTCTTTTCAGAAAAACATTCCAACTTTCTCCCCTCCCCCTGTTTTTTTTACCCCTCCGTCACTACGTGCCACCTCGTAATACCACGGGACACGGCAGGGGGTGGAGTTTTATATTTTTATTCTACTATTGTGTTTAACCCCCTCGTCCTGCGGACACTCCCCCTATATTCCCTAACGGAAACACCCCGTAATGCCACGGGACGCGGCAGGGGGAGAGGATTGAAAGTGGTGTTTCAGTTTTGGTATAAGGATAGATTTTATACTTCTCCCCTGTGTTTTGCAACGCAAAATATAGGGGAGAGACCGAAGAAACATTTGTTTCTGAGGAGAGGGGTTGAAAGATTGTTGTTCATTCTTCTCAGCAGCGAGAAGAACGAACCAAGAAGCGCTACCGCAGTTATCGGGCTTTTCGGCTCGTCGCCTCGGTCGTCGTCGGGGTCTGCGGAACTCGCTTCGCTCAAACAGTCCTCGCCCTTTTTCCTCCGTCTTCCTTGCGACTTTGCCGCCCAATAAAGGCGGAATTAACCGGTCCTTTTTCCGGTTTTATTCAACTTTCTTTTTTTAACCCCTCCGTCACTACGTGCCACCTCCCCTATTTGCCTGCGCCACACAGGGGAGGAGTGTGAGATTCAATATTTTTGTTCTACTATTGTGTTTAACCCCCTCGCCCTACGGGCACTCCCCCTATATCTCTACGTCACACCCCGCAATGCTACGGGGCACGGCAGGGGGAGAGAGGAGTTAGCTGCATAAAAATCACGTCTGAATTTCTACCAAGCCAAAATTTTTCTTGCTTTACAAGTTGCTCGACCCATCGGACCGGGTGAGGGTGTAGGTCGGTCTTTTCCCAATAAAACCGGGGCTGCTTGATTTTATTCCATCAAGCAGCCCCGTGTAGTGAAATTTTATGTTCCCCGTGATTAGATCGAGAGTTTTCTCAACGTGTTGAGTAATTCTCGGTCTATGGGTTTGTCGTTTTTGATAGCTTTATTGAAAGAAATATATTCTATTTCGTTGTTGCGGATACCGATCATGACATTGCGTTGATCTTCGAGCAGGGCATCGATGGCGGCCGAACCCATGCGGCTGGCCAGAATGCGGTCGTGAGCCGTGGGTGAACCTCCTCGTTGAATGTGTCCCAGAATAGTTACGCGGACATCGTATTGCGGGTACTCTTTCTGTACCCGTTCTGCCAAGTGCATGGCTCCACCGGTGATGGGGCTTTCGGCTACCAACACGATACTACTGTTTTTCGATTTGCGGAATCCGTTCTTGATGAGTTCTTCGAGTTGGTCCACTTCGGTCGAAATCTCCGGAATAATAGCTGCTTCGGCTCCCGTAGCGATGGCTCCGTTCAAAGCGAGGAATCCGGCATCGCGACCCATGACTTCGATAAAGAACAGTCTTTCGTGTGACGTTGCGGTATCGCGTATTTTATCGACGGCATCCATAATGGTGTTCAGCGCCGTATCGTATCCGATAGTGGTGTCGGTTCCATAGAGATCGTTGTCTATCGTTCCCGGCAATCCTACGATGGGATAGTTGTATTCGGTGGCGAAAATGCGCGCACCGGTCAATGTTCCGTCTCCTCCGATTACGACAAGGGCATCTATGCCTTCTTTGACGAGTGTGTCGTAAGCGACTTTTCGTCCTTCGGGCGTTTTGAATTCTTGACAGCGGGCTGTCTTCAATATCGTACCTCCCAACTGTATGATGTTACTTACGTTTTGCGTTTTGAAAGGGGTTATTTCTCCCGTAATCAAACCTTTATAACCTCGATAAATACCTTTTACCTCGAATCCGTTGTAGATGGCTGCACGAGTTACCGCGCGAATGGCCGCATTCATTCCGGGAGCATCGCCACCGGAAGTTAAAATACCTACACATTTAATTTGCGACATAACCTATATTGTTTAATTGGTAGCAAAGATAGTGAAAGGTGAATGTAGAAAAAAGAGCTTGCGCTAATTTTATGCCGCACCTCTTCCTATTTTTGCATTTTCGGCAAATATAGAAATTAAAAGTCAAATACCGGTACAGTAGAGATGACGATATTGTGAAGAAATGTTTTCGCAATACCGCCTCTTTTCTGTTTTTTTAGGGTCGAATGAACGATAATTTCTTGTCTTCTTCTGCAAATAGAATGGCCGTGTTTACCAGAGCCAGATGGGAATAGGCTTGGGGGAAATTCCCTAATTGTTCTTTGGTGTCGAAGTCCAAATCTTCGCTGAACAGACCCAAGTGATTGGAGCATTTCAGTATTTCGTCGAACAGACAGCGGGCCTCTTCTTTTTCTCCTATGACGAAAAGAGCCCTCACGAGCCAAAAGGTGCATATCGTGAATGCCGAGGAGGGCAGTCCGAAGTCGTCTTTGCTGTTGTACCGGTACATCAAGCCTTTGTGTAACAACGCTTTTTTTATGGCTTTCACTGTTTGGTGATAACGAATGTCGTTCGCTTCGATGAAGCCGTAGGGTTCCATGAGGAGCAGGGAGGAATCTAAGGCCGTGTTTTCGTAGGTCTGGGAAAAACTGTGGATTTTTTCTTTCCAGCCGTGAGTCATCACATCGGTTTTTATCTTGTCGGCTTCTTTCTGCCAGCGTTCGATATATTTGTATTTTTTTAGCATATTGGCGATTTTCGTTCCCCGATCCAAAGCGACCCAGCACATTACTTTCGAGGAGACGAAATGCTGACTTTCCCCTCTGATTTCCCAGATTCCTTTGTCCGGTTCTCTCCATTCCTCTTCGACTGTGGCGAGAATACTCTTCACCATTTCCCACATGTCTTCTATTTCGTCTAACGTCCCCGGCATGAGTCGATAGTATTGGTAGATCAAGTCCATGAGATAGCCGAACGAGTCGTTTTGCCTTTGGTGATAGGCATCGTTTCCTATTCTCACCGGTTTGGAGTTTTTATATCCGTCGAGGTGGTCCAGAATGATTTCTTTTAATTGCCTTTCTCCGCGAATGCCATACATGATTTGAAAAGACTCGTGCTTGGCGACGAAGGTGGATTGAATGAATTTCATAAATCTGCGAGCCGCTCCTGCATGCCCGATTTGGAAGAGGGTCTCGATGGACATGGATGCATCTCTCAACCAACAAAAACGATAGTCCCAGTTGCGGACGTCACCGACGGTTTCGGGCAGGCTCGTAGTGAGTGCCGCCAATACGGCTCCGTTGTAATAAGACATTAACTTCAATACTAACAGACTTCGTTCTATAACGTCGTTGTAGAGCGAGTATTTTTTAGTCCGGTTCGTCCAGTTGAGCCAATAGACCAGTGTGCGGCAATATTCGAGCTTTTCCCGTTCGATGTCTATCGGAATCACCTTTTCGTTGTATGACAGCAGGAAAAATTCATCTCGTTGGAGCGTGATTTCCTTTTTTTGTTCGATGTCTTGTAAAGACAGGGAAGAGTATAGGTATTGTCGGTCTTTGTTCTCGGACGAACAATAAGTTTCGATGTATTCGTCGGTAATGTTGTGTATGACTTTTCCCCGTGCATAATCGGGAGCCGGATTGTAATTTACTTTAAACCGGGGTGTCCCTTTTATCCAACGGATATAACGATATATTTCTGCGGGCAGATAGTGCTCTTTTTCATAGGAACGGTAGCACGGCATGAAGTCGAGCACGACAAATTCTCCTTCGTCGGAAGAGAAATGGGTGGATAGTATATTGGTATGAGGTACATAAGATTGCGAGATGTGATATTCGTTCGACACTTCGAATCCGAAACAACCGCCTTTGTCCCTATCGAGCAGTGCCGCGAAGATAGAGGGCGAATCGAAGTCGGGGAAACACAACCATTCGATATTCCCTTTTTCCGATATGAGCGCTGCCGTCCGGCAGTTTCCAATTACACCATAGTTGAGGTTATTCATCGGTTTTATTTTAAGTTTAATAGTTCTTTAAAGAAATGTAATGCGGAGTTCAATCCTTTTCGGACTTTATCGTTGGTCGATGACTCGCCCGAAATATTTACCAATGTTTGCAACAAGGGGAGGACTTGTTCCTGCGATGGCAAGTTGTATCTGGCGGTTTCGGAGACGTAACCCACTTTTATGGTTGCCGCATTTTTGGGCAGAGCCTTGAACATATCTTCGTCGGTGGTGTCGTCGCCGATAGCCAGAATGAAATCGTAATATTCTTTTTTGAGCTGGCGGGAAACTTCCGAGCCTTTGTTGTAATCGGGCGATTTTATTTCGATCACTTTGTCTCCCTGAATGATTTGCAATTTCTGTTGTATACAGATACAAACAAGTTCGTTGGCTAATTGTTGGGCTCGCAAAGTTCCCAGCCAAGCATCGCTTTCCCGATAGTGCCATGCGATGGCGGTTTCTTTGACTTCCAGACGCGAACGGGGTGTTTTCGCTACGAATAGTTTGAGGATAGATAACAAACCTGCGCTCCATACCGGTTTGTTGATGTTTTTGTGCCATAGCCCGTTTTCCCGATAGAATGCTCCATGCTCCGCAGCTATCGAGACCGGAAGGTTTCCCAGCCATTTTTCCAATGTGAAGTGATCGCGTCCGCTATTGATAACGATGTGGTTGTCGGAGTCTTCACAAAGTTTTTGTAGCGTTTCTATGAGTTCGGGCGTCGGCTCGGCATCTTCGGGGCGGGGTTTGAGAGCCGCCAATGTTCCGTCGTAGTCCAAAAGAATGAGCCGTTTTTTCGCTCTATTGTACTCTTGTTTGATAGTGCCTATCGCGTTTGCTGTAATCTGTTTTTTGCGGAAGGAGATGTTCTTGCGGCAAATATCGTTCCACTCGTCGGTAAAGTCGGCAGCCCATTTGTCGACGGTTTGGGTCGAGATGATTTTCTGCATGTTTTGCAGCCGTCGCAACTGTTCCTCTACGGGCATTTCCAATGCTTGACAAATTGCCCGTTCGATTTGTCCCGTGTCATTGGGATTGATTAACAGAGCGTCGGTCAATTCGACGGCTGCTCCTGCCATTTCGCTGAGAATCAATACACCGGGATTTTCGCTTTTGGCGGCTACATATTCTTTGGCTACCAAGTTCATTCCGTCCCGGAGGGGTGTCACAAGCGCTATGTCGGCCATGTGGTACATGGCTGTCAGTTCCTCGAAAGAAAATCCGTGATAGAAATAATATACCGGAGTCCAATCCATCGTAGAATACGCCCCGTTGATGGAGCCTATTTCTTCGTCTATTTTGGTCTTTAATTGGGCGTAACTGCCTACGTGGTCGCGCGAGGGGACTATGATCATAGCCAAAGCGACCTTGCCATGATATTCGGGGTGATGTTCGAGGAAGGCGGCGAAGCCTCGCAGCCTGTGCAGGATTCCTTTACTGTAATCGAGGCGGTCCACGGAGAGAATCAACTTGTGATCTCCGAACAGTTTTCTCGTGCGGTCGACCGCTTGACGGACTTCCGGTTGTGTAGAAGCATTGTGGTACAGGTCGTAATTAATCCCCATAGGAAGGGCATCTATTCGTACGACCCGATTGCCTAACTGTATTTCGTCCAATTTGAAATTCATGCGCAGCACGCGTTCTACCGCACTGATAAAGTGCCGCATGTAGTCGTGAGTGTGAAAAGCTATGAAATCGGCTCCTAACAGACCTTTGAGAATCTCGGCTCGTTCGGGCAATATGCGGAAGAGTTCATAGGACGGGAAAGGTATGTGATGAAAATAGCCTATGCACAAGTCGGGAACGGCTTCTCGAAGCATACCGGGCAATAACATCAGTTGATAATCCTGTACCCACACTTTATCTTCGGGGCCTATCAGCCGGCAGATGGTTTCACAGAATCGCTTGTTTACTTCTCGGTAGGCTTGCCAGAAAGTGTCCTTGTACAATGTATAGGCAAAGAAATAGTGGCACAGCGGCCAGATGGTACTGTTGCTGTAACCTTCGTAATAATTTTTTATCTGGGTGTCGGACAGGAATACGGGGTGAAAGTTTAGTTCTTCCAATTTTTCCCCGATCGCTTGTTTGTCGCTATCATTATCCACACAAATTCCCGGCCACCCGATCCAATGCTTTTCGTAAGCAGTTTGAAGAGAATCGAGCCCCGTTGCCAGCCCGCCTTCGCTTCGGGTGAATGAAAACGTTCCGTTTTTTTCGCTTACCTTGACCGGCAGTCTGTTTGATATGATGTAGAGTTTCATATCTCTTACACGACAAATGGCAGACCATTTTTGTGGGGATATGATTAAATTGTTGATTATTATGGCGATAGTCGGTTTTTTCGGAGCGCAAATGCCTTTCATTTTGATAAACTATTTACCAAAATGAAAGGCAGGGGTAGAATCTATTTTTGTATAAAGTATCGGAGTAAACTTATCCGGGCTGAGCCGGATTATGCTTGCTTTTGGGTATTCACAGAAATACGGTCGGTCATCGGGTGGCGGTAGAGCCGGTCGTTTCCAATAACCGGGTTATGTATTCTTGGACTTCGGTCATGAGCCAGCGGGGGGTGGAGGTAGCTCCGCAGATACCTATGCTCTCTTTTCCTTCGAGCCATGTGGGGTCTATTTCACTGATGTCGGAAACGAGTCGGGATTGGGGATTGACTTGCAGGCATTCTCCGAAAAGCACCCGTCCGTTGGAGCTCTTTTTCCCGCAAACGAACAGGATAAGGTCGTGTCGGCGGGCAAACTCCCTGATATTGGGAATGCGGTTGGCGACTTGCCGACAGATGGTGTCGAACGATTCGAATTGTCCGTCGGGTTTCAGCTGTTTTATCTCGTCGACGATGTGGCGGAAGCCTTCTACCGACTTGGTTGTCTGGGAATAGAGCAACAGTTTTTTGCGGAGGTCTATCTTGTCGAGGTCTTTGTCCCCCTCGATGACGACGGCTTTGCCGTGGGTCTGTCCCACCAGTCCGTTGACTTCGGCGTGTCCGGTTTTGCCGTAGATAACGATTTGCGCCTCTCCGGGAGGGTTGGAATCGTATGCGGTTTTGATTTTACGTTGCAGTTGCAACACGACGGGGCAGGTGGCATCGATGATTTCGATGTTGTTCTCGGCGGCGATTCGGTAGGTTTCGGGAGGTTCGCCGTGGGCTCGCAGCAATACTTTCACGTCGTGCAACTGTTTGAGTTGCCCGTGGTCTATGGTGATGAGCCCTTTGGCTTTGAGTCGTTCCACTTCGTTGCTGTTGTGTACGATGTCGCCGAGGCAGTAGAGCCGTCCGGTGCGGTCGAGTTCTTCTTCGGCTTTGCGGATAGCCGTGACTACACCGAAGCAGAAACCCGAATGTTCGTCTATTTCTATGCGTGCCATAACCTGTCTCCTTTCTACCTTTGCGGGTGATTATCGAAGTTTGTCGACGGTTTCTCTGTACCGGGTCATGAGCCATGCGTCCTGCTCGGCGATTGTCATGTGGGAATTGTCGAGCTCTATGGCATCTTCGGCTTTGCGCAAAGGGCTTTCTTTACGGGTCTGGTCGATGAGGTCGCGTTTGTTGATGTTGGCGACCACTTCGTCGAAATCGACATCGACACCTTTCGCCCTCAGTTCGTCGACACGTCGTTGTGCCCGAGTCTCCGCCGAGGCCGTGACGAATATTTTCAGTTCAGCATGGGGGAATACGGTCGTGCCTATATCGCGCCCGTCCATGACGATACCTTTCCGTTCGCCCATTTTTTGCTGTGCGGCAACCATAGCCGTGCGCACGAAAGGTATGGCACTAACGGGGCTTACCTTATCGGATACTCGCATGGAGCGAATTTCACGCTCTACGTCGATTCCGTTTAGAAATGTGTGTGTCATACCCGTTTCGGAATCGGGGCGGAAATCGATTTGAATGTCGTCCATGAGGGACCTCAGCGTATCGGTATCGACCGTGTCGCCGTCGATGAGACCGTGGTCGAGGCAGTAGAGGGTGACGGCGCGGTACATCGCGCCACTGTCGATATATATGTAGCCTATGTTCCGGGCAAGAGCTTTCGCCATCGTACTTTTCCCACACGAAGAGAAGCCGTCGACGGCGATGATTATCCGAGGTTCAGGTTTATTCATAAGCGTTTATTTTTTGAATTCGAAAAGATTGGTCGAGAGGTTGACCATGAGCGTGGTCGCTCCCGTGTGTTGTTGTGCGAGGGCGACACCTATGCCGAACATGCGGACTTTGATTCCACCGCCTATGCTGAATCCGGAGAGAAAGTTACGGTGAGCGGTGCGCATGTCGGTGCGGGTTTTGTAGTTGTACCCCACTCCGATGTAAATGCGGTCGGTGGGCAGGAACTCCACGCCGAAAATGAGGTGGCGGAAAAGGTTGTCCACGAATCCGCTTTTTTCGACGATTTCGTCGCCCCCGGTGTAAGAGCTGCTTTCGATGGCGTGATAGGGAAGTTTCCACCTTGTGAGGTTACGAGCGGTGACCGACACCCGTATGGGCGCATGTTCGAGGCTTTGCGTATAGCCTATCTGCAAATCGAACGGCATGCGTTCGAATGTGTCGTTGTAACGTTTGATTTGTCCACCCAGATTGCGTGCTACCAGCGAGAGCGAGAGGTCGTTGTCGGCGTTGTAATAGTTGAGGCCGAGATCGACGGCAAGCGCCCAAGAGGTGTATTGTTCGTAGGAGGAGTAGATGACTTTGGCATTGACTCCGCCCCGCAAGGTCGTGGTGATGTCGTGGGCGTAGATACCGTTGAAAACGATGTCTTTGGGTGAAAATTCACCGGTGATCACGCCGGTTTCGTCGGCACTTTTCATTTTGCCATACCCGTAGTATTGTATGCCGGCCGCCCATGCTCCCCGTTCTCCGGCCGCCTTTCCGAAAGTGGCTCCTGCCAGATTGATTCCCCCGACGTATTTCATGTAGTTCAGCCCGAGTTGCAAATCCGATTCGGGTCCCATCAGAGCCGGGTTTTGATTGACGAGGTTTATATCTTCGTCGATGACGGATATATTGGTTCCTCCCAACGTATAGGCGTGGGTAGAGGTGGGGATATTGAGAAAGTCGAACGAGCTTTTCCCCTCTTGTCCCCTCCCGGCGAAGCATGTAGTGACAGTCGCCAGAAGAACCGTTATATATCGAAACGTATGTGTCATAATTGTTTTCGGGTTTCAAAGATAGCCAAAATTCCCGGTCGGCAGAAGGTCGCGTGATTGAATTTTGCTTTCGGCAGAATGGTTCCCGATGATTTATTAACGGGAAAAAGGGCAATAAAGTATGTGGCGGAACGAGTTTGTATCGGAACTTTATTCGTATTATATTGTGAGTTATGTTTGCTCGGCTCGATGGAAATCGTTAATTTTGAACTCTGTTCTATGTAAAACATAAAAATTTTCAAGTAGTTTATGGAAAAACTGCAAAGATATTTCGATGCGATAGAAGCTGAACTTTCGAAGATAGAATATGCCGCCGAACCCGATGGATTGTATGCTCCCGTGCGTTATGAGTTGTCGTTGGGCGGTAAGCGCGTGAGGCCTTTGTTGACGCTGCTTGCCTGCGAGATGTTTGCGGGCGATTATCGTCGGGCATTGAATGCGGCGGTGGGGTTGGAAGTGTTTCACAACTTCACGCTGTTGCATGACGATGTGATGGACAAAGCCGACGTGCGCCGTGGTAAACCTACGGTGCATAAGGTGTGGGACGAGAATACGGCCATACTTTCGGGCGATGCCATGGAGATCATCGCTTTCCGTTATATCGCCCGCACGGAAGCTCCGCACACGGGGGCTGTCGTCGAGTTGTTCCTGAAAACGGCTCTTGAAATTTGCGAGGGTCAGCAATACGACATGGAATTCGAGCGTCGGGACGATGTGACCGAGGCGGAATATATCGAGATGATTCGCCTGAAAACAGCCGTGCTGTTGGGGGGGGCGTTGAAGATAGGGGCGATTATAGGCGGAGCGAGCGAGACGGATGCGGATTGTATCTACCGTTTCGGCGAGTCTTTGGGGCTGGCGTTCCAGTTGCAGGACGATTGGTTGGACGTGTATGGCGACCCTGCCCGTTTCGGGAAAAAGATAGGAGGCGATATTCTGAATAACAAGAAAACGTATATGCTCATCAATGCCCGGCAACGGGTCGAAGGGAAAGATGCCGAGGAGTTGTCCCGCTGGTTGAGCGCAGCCGAATACGATCCTTCCGAGAAGATAGCTGCTGTGACGGCGTTGTACGACCGAGTCGGTGCAGGCGATTTGTGTCTGCGGCAGGTCGACGAATACAGTCGTCGGGCGATAGAGGCTTTGCGGCAAATCGGAGTGGACGAAGCGGCAAAGCAGCCCTTATACGATTTGGCGAATTCATTGATAAAACGAGATCACTAAAATTTTTCAGAAACAATGCCTTACCGCCGGTTACCGAATACAGACAAAGCCCGCCTTGCCGCTCTCGAAAAAGCGGTGGCGATGGAGCACGAGTGCGATGTGGATAAGCAGGCGGCTTCGTATAAAACGCTGAACGAGGCCCGCGTTCTTTTGAGACGTTTCAAAAGTGCCGTCGGGCAGTTCCAGTATTGCTATACGGCTCAGGCCGAGGCCAACCGACAATATCAGTCGCATTTGAAGACGGCCCGGTTGTACATCTCGCATTTCATACAGGTGCTTAATTTGGCAGTGTTGCGTAACGAGGTGCGTAAGGAACACAAATTGTTTTACGGGCTCGACCCCGAAGATTTTGCCGTGCCCGAGCTGACCGGCGAGAAGCACATTCTCGTTTGGGGAGAACGTCTCATCGAGGGGGAACGCGAACGGGTGTCGCACGGAGGCGCACCTATTTATAACCCTACGATCGCGAAAGTGACCGTGCATTACGATATTTTCAAGGAAGCCTATCGGGAACAACAGAATTATAAACTGAATACGACTCGTTCCCAGTCGGGATTGGATGCCTTGCGCGAGGAGGCGGACCGGATTATCTTGGATTTGTGGAATCAGGTGGAAACGTATTACGCCGACCTCCCTGCCGAAATACGTTTGAACCGTTGCCGGGCTTACGGCGTAGTATATTATTACCGCAGTGGAGAAAAGCGACCCGAAGATGATTGATACTCACACGCATATTTATCTGGAAGAGTTTGACGAAGACCGCATCGAGGTGGTGCGCCGCGCCCGTGAAGCGGGAGTCGAACGAGTGATATTGCCCAATGTCGATTTCGACACGGTGCAAGCCATGCATGCCACGAACGATTTGTTTCCCGGTTATTGCCGTATGGCTATGGGGCTACACCCCACGTCGGTGGAGGACGATTATCGGGAGCGGCTTGGACAGGTGAGAGAGCTGCTTTTCTCCGGGGAGTATTGCGCCGTGGGCGAGATAGGGCTCGATTTGTATTGGGACAAGACCTATGCCGAGGAGCAGAAAGAGGCTTTTGTGATGCAAACGGGGTGGGCGGCAGAGTCGGGTTTGCCGGTGATTATTCATTGCCGGGAGGCATTCGACGAAATATCGGCTCTGTTGCAGTCGGGCAGAGTGCCGGCATTCCGAGGGGTATTCCACAGTTTCACGGGGTCGGCCGAACAGGTGCGTCTGCTGAGGGGAACCGGTGACTATTATTTCGGGATAAACGGCATCGTTACTTTCAAGAACGCTCATCTTGAAGATATGGTACGAGAAGTGGGCATCGGGCGTATATTGCTCGAAACCGATGCCCCGTATTTGGCTCCCGTGCCTTATCGAGGCAAACGGAACGAACCTTCGTATTTGCCTTATATGGCGAAGCGAATAGCCGAAATTCTGGATATTACGACTGCCGAGGTGGAGGAGGCTACCACGGCCAATGCTGTGCGATTGTTCGGAGAAGGGTGATTCCCGGATAATGGGAAGAGTCGGCTTTCGTGCTATGCATAGGGGGAATGTGTTTCATGGGGCTTTCCTCGAAAATAATTCCCGAATTTTGTTTGAAGAGGGTTAAAACAGTCGTTTGGAGCCGAGGCATGAAAAAAAAGCGTGAAATATTTGGGGAAATGTAAAAAAAAGCATAAATTTACGGAGAGACACAAAATCACGATACTATGAAAAGACCCCTCCGCTTTTCAATGAGTTTGTCTATACTCTTTTTGTCGCCCATGTCGGCGATAGTGTCGGTTGCCGTCGATATTCCTTTGAGTTTGTCGTCTGAAAAAAATTATATCGTGGAGGTCGTTCTTCCCGGCGGTAGTACGTCGGCGAATATAGAGGACGGCCGGATAACTGCCGAAGGGGCTTCGCAGGCGCTTGCGACCGTGGTCTATTATGACGGGCTGGGTCGTCCCGAACAGACTGCCCGAGTGGGTTTCACGGCAACGGGCGCCGACCTGCTGTCCACAGTCGGTTACGACGAGGCCGGGAGAGAATATCGTCAAGGGCTTCCCACACCCGTATCGGGGAACAACGGCTGTTATGTGAATCCTTCTACATACGGGCAGACGGCTCAAAGTTATTATGGAGACACATATCTCTATCGGGAGACTTTGTACGAAAACTCACCGTTGAGCCGGACAGTCGGTGTGAAAAATCCCGGAGCTGTTTGGAACGCTCACCCGAAGACTGCTGCATATCGGTGCAATACGGCAGGAGAGGTCGTTCTTTTCCGAATTTCGTCCGATGGGGTACAACGAGTGGGGCGGTATACCCCGGGTGCTCTTTATGTTACTCGCGAAACCGACGAGGACGGAATTTGGCAAGAGAGTTTCACCGATAAATCGGGTCGAGTGGTTATGACCCGTCAGGGAAACGGTTATGACACTTACTACATTTATGACGACCACGGCAGGCTGTGCTACGTACTGCCCCCGATGGCTGTGGACGGAATGTATAATACCGGCAATTATCCCGACAGCCACACTCTTTTGCAACAGTATGCCTATCTCTATAAATACGACGACCGGGGGAACTGCATAGGGAAGCGTTTGCCCGGTTGTAAATCGATACAGATGATTTACGATAGGGCTAATCGATTGGTCATGAGTCAGGACGGCAATCAACAGAGCGGAAGCCTCTGGACCATAACCAAATATGATGCCCTCTCCCGAGTGCTGTATACTTATGAGACGGATCCGTTGCAGAGTCCACCGGACTTGTATCGGTATTGCAGGGAAAGGAGGTTTGTCGAGGAACGTGCCGATAGTTATACTGCGTGGCCGGGTATGGGGTATTCGCTGCGGATATTGTCGCCTATTTCACAGGAAAAAGGGCGGTTACTCACGGTCAATTATTACGACGACTATTCTTTTTTGTACATCGAGGGGACGGCAGCCTCGCAGCTTGCCTATCGGAGTAAGGAGGGATATGGTGCGGCTTATTCCTCGGCCAAAGGTTTGCTGACCGGGACGCAGGTGTTCGACTTGACGGACAGGAGCAAATATGCGATTACCGTTTATTATTACGATGAATATGGCAATCCCGTGCAGACACGCACTCGGCATGTATCGGGCGATTATGAAATGACTTATGCTCAATGCGACCTTTCGGGAAATATTCTTGAATCATACACGGAACATTTGGATTCCCGGGGGCGTTTATCGGTATCGGAGTCCGTAGAAAATACTTATGACCGCTCGGGACGCCTCACCCGCACCGATTATGCGGTTAACGACTCTTTGTCTACCGATTGGAGATATGAATACGACGAGTTGGGACGGATATCCGGCAAAAGTATCGACGGAGGACTGACGCATGCTAAATATCGGTACAATTTGCAGGGTTGGATCACTCGGATAGAAGATGTCGATTTCGTGCAGAATTTGTATTACGAAAGCCTTATGGGAAACTATGGGAAAGTTCGTTACAACGGAAATATATCGGCGATGAATTGGACATATCGCACCGATACCGACACGATTGTGAACGGCTATCGCTTCACTTATGATGTCCACGACCGGCTGGCTTCGGCCTATTCGGTGACGGGCAGTGATTTTTCCAGCGGCCGCTATCATGTCGAGTATGAATATGACAAGCATGGTAATATGGTAAATTTGTATCGCAATGGGGGAAGGGGCGGAATGATAGACGAGATGAACTGGTCTTATGAAGGGAATAGGGTAGTAGAGATTACCGATATGATGGGAGAACAGGGGCGATACGACATGAAAGAATATCGGGATTATAACTATAATGGACTCGATTATTTTTACGACTCCAACGGCAACATGACGGCAGACCTCGACCGGGATATTGTCGCCATACGATACAATTTGCTGAACCAGCCCGACACCGTGCAGTTCCGCAACGGGTCGGCTATCGTGAATTATTACACCGCCGACGGCAAGAGAACCGGCAGTAAATACCTCACACCACAGACAACGGTCGTTATCCCCGCGGGTCAGACCTTCGGCAGTACATCGGGGACAGCGGCCATGAGCAGTCATGTTACGGCACGTCGGGGTTCTTTGGAATATGCGGGAGCCGATTTCGAGAGCGATACCCTGATACGAATTCATAACGGCGACGGCTATTTGGATTGTTCGGAACAAGATTTCCGGTACTTCGTGCGGGATTATCAAGGGAATATCCGCACCGTTTACGGCAGTGCGGTAGCAAAACTAACACCAGTGGAACCTCCTTTTTCCTTGACGAACCGGGGGGCGATAGGCGGAGATAAACCACCTATTCGCCCAACCCCCATAGAGCATACCGTCACCTACCAACGTATGCAATACTATCCTTTCGGTCTTCCTTATGAAGCCCATTACCAGCCCGAAGAACAGCCGTACAAATACGGAGGAAAGGAGTTTATAGAGCTGCACGGCTATGACAGTTACGACTTCGATGCTCGTATGTATTATCCGGCTCTCTGCCGATTTATGACGATGGATCCTCTCTGCGAGAAATATTACTCCATCTCGCCCTATGCCTATTGTAATAATAATCCGGTGAATTATGTAGACCCGGACGGGAGAGAAGTACAAGTAGCCAAAGAGTATCAAGAGCAATTTAGAAATGACTTGCAAAATGTTTTTGGCGATAGAATAAATATGCTTTCTTTCAACGATAATGGGACATTACAACTTGACGGGAAAACAAAAGATTTTACCAAAGAAATGACAAAAGACCAAAAGGAAGCCTTCAAAGGATTAAATAAAGCAATGAATGACAAACAAGTTACGTCTGTGGTTTATGCTGATAATTACAATATAACAGTTAACGGTGAAGTAAAATCTGTCGATATAGTGAAAGAATACGGAGGAGGTTTGTATTCCAAAACAGATAATTTGATTATCATTGCTCCAAGTGTGAGAAGTGTGGATGTTACGTTAGACCAAATTCAAATTACCGCAGATGGGTTAGGCTTTCCAAGCCAAAATGTCCAACAAAATACTACTTCTACGTTGTTTCACGAAATAGGAGAACGGAACACTACCAATATTAATTTTAGAGGAGTTGTCATTGATTTTGAAAACTATGTAAGGAGAACAATCGGACTTCCTGTTCGTCCATATGATTTAAATCATAGTAAGACAATAAAAACTAATTATACAAAATGAATATGAAAGTATATATTTATTTGATATTGATTTGTTTAAATGTTTTTTGTAGACTAAATGCTCAAACAAGAATTGCAGGAAATGAGCAATACAATTCCTACGAGCTATGTATTTATGTTGATAACTTGTCTCAAAAATCGATTCCTGATATTTTTGTTAGCACGTACTACGATAAACTTAAAACGTCAGATTTTAAAATTTCGCAAGTAATTGATTCCATTCACAAAAGAAGAGAAGTACATGTCCGTACTAAAAAGGCGAAAGACGGTTTTCTCTTTGTGAATAAATATATTATGGATCATGTTACAAATTTAAATTGTGAATTGGGCAAAATGAAAGTGTTATATATATATAATAATAAGGAAGTAAAAACAAAGGAAGATGTAATGAGTGTTCTCCGATTAAGAAAAAAAAGTATTCAGATTTCAGAGATTACACAAGATGAGCAATCGGGGCTAATCACCGTATATGTTATTGATCAATAACATATACGGTGATATCAGGATACTCAAAAACAATAAATAAACTCATTTTTTAATAATTTCCGAAATCTCGAACAAGAAAAGTTGAACAAAGGAATATAGACGGTATTCTTAAAGAGGCTATAAAAGCATACGATAAATGGATACAAAACCCTAAAAACAAAGGAAAGGAATTTAAATATGAAATCAACACAAACCTCCCCAAGAATTAGATTTTTTTAAAGTCATTTGTTCAAACTTTTTTTAATTGATTTGATCTTGTTTCTGTTATTCAGATACTATCAACCAATGTGTGAACCCTGTTTAGATAATATAGACTGTCCCCCTTGTTTATCAAAAGAACAGTATTTTATAATATATTTTGGAATAGCAATAAATACGATTTTCGCAATTTTCTGGTTATTCAAAAGAATAAAAAGAAAAACTATCGAATGAGAGTTTTTCTGTCGGCACAATCTTTCTATTGGTATTCTATTTTTATTGTTTTTTGTTTTACGAAAAGTGGTAAATCGCAAATATGAAATCGCATTATTGTTGTTAGTTCAGTTTTGTATTTCGGTATTATTGTCACTTATTATTGAAAGTTCAAACGATATGAATTCCACATTCGGACGATTGCCTTATTTTGTAATAAAGGACAACAACGGACGTTTTGGTAAATTTCGTTCATTTATGACCAATAAAACTATATCTATTGATTTAAATATGGGCATACAATATTAGAAAACTATCTGAACAGTAAAATTAGACACCCCTTACAATTAAAAAATCAGATGAAAACCAGTTTCAAAGCAAGAAGATGATTATAGGAAAAGAGAAATGTCGTGTTATTACAGGACTAAAAAGGAAAACTGCGAAAGCGAATAATAGAGGAACAAGGATCGATCACCGAGGGCGAAGCGTCTTTGCGGAAGCCTGATATTAAAGGATAACATGTAGAAGTGTATAATCACAATTTAGTATAATTGAATATGAAAAATATTAGGATTATAATTGTGCTAGTCGTATTCCCATTTTTTTGTATAATCGGCCAAAATCAACAAAGTTTGCCGGAGGATAGACCCATTATTCCTCCATCTCCGAGGGCTGCCGCATTTCATATTTATGGAGATTATCAGGTTAATTATAATACAGGAATTGCTGATATATCCATACCATTGTATACTGTAAAGATGGAGGGAATAGAGATGCCGATAACATTGCGATACCATCATGCAGGTGTGAAATTTTATGAAACTCAGTTGTCGAATGTCGCTACGGGGTGGATTATAGATGTGGGAGGATTGGTGTCACGAACAATTATGGGGAAACCAGACAAGCGGGTTCCTATGTTTAACGTAGATTCTTTGGAGGCGGGCTATCTTACAGAAACAGATGAAGAGGATTTCAAAATATTACAACGATTGGCTTGCGGGCAGTTGGTGAATACGGTACTTGACTCGGAATATGATATTTTTTCCTATCGGTTTAATGATAACGTCGGGAAATTTGTTGTGGGTAGATTTGACGAAGTAATTAAATTCCCGCATAATTCGTTAAAAATAGAACCCGAGTGGGCCGGTCATCTTATTCAAAAGATCGATATTTATGACGATAAAGGAGTTCAATATAGATTTGGTAAATCCTTAGACGGGCAATCGAAGGCTGTGGAATATACGGGTAGCAATTTCGAGTCGAGTTGGCTTTTGACCGGAATAAAGCCGAGCCACGGAAAAGATAGTATTGTTTTTAAATACAGAGATGCATCGCGAAATGGGAGTTTTACGTATAAAATTTGGGTTCCCAATCATTTTGTGGAAATAAAAGATGGTCGTCAGGGAGATGAGATTATAGAAGATGTGCAGGGAACGCATACTTATTTTGGAGATAGTTATACTGGGTCTAGTATAGAATGTTTGGTATATAACGGATATAGAGAGTTATTGTATAATATAAAAACAATATCGGAGATTATTTTTCCATTGGGGAAAATTGTATTTAATTCGATAGATGGGGGCGAGCGAGTTTCGAGTATAGATATTTTCGATAATAGAAACGAGTTATTAAGAAGTGTTCGTTTCAACACAACCGCTTTTGACGAATCGGGGCGGTGGAATGCATTAAATTCTGTTGAGTTTTTAGATTCTCGACGAGTGTGCGATTCTCGATATTTGTTTGAATATAATGATGTACGATTTCCCCAAGTGGAACATACCAATGCATTGGATTATTGGGGATATTATAATGGTTGTAACGACAATACGTCTTTGATTCCTAATTTTTATTTGACATTTAAACGGAACCAAGTAAAAAATGGAGCATGGGGTGTGTTGGAAAAAGGTCTGTTATATAATTATGCCATCGGGTCCTGCGATAGAACTCCTTCTGAATATTTTGCCCAAGCATATATTTTAGAAAAAATAATTTATCCTACCGGTGGTTTTTCGGAGTTTGAATATCAGTTGAATCGTTATGGGGAAGATAATAAACCGGGAGGAGGATTACGGATTCATCGAATTATCAACGATGATGGAAAAGGAAATAAAACTAGCAGAAGTTATGAATATTCTCCGGGTGTATTGGAATTGATGCCCGATAGTGCAGAAAATTATATTCATGAGGCAGACGGCATTCTTTTTCAAATGAGGACAGAAAATCAAGGGTTTATTCGCTATCACGAATTTTCATTTAGAAAGAGATTCTATTCATCTGATATGAACGGAGCTTTAACTTTGGGAACAGGAAACCAAATCAGATATCCCGAGGTTATAGAATATATCGGTACGAACGAACAAAATATCGGTAGGAGTGTATATCGATTTGAAGAACACCGAAACTTGTATACTAGGTCTCGGCCTAATAATGATTTGACTTTTCCCCGGTTGCATACATGGAGAAGATGGAAATCGGGGAATTTGATAGAGACGTTGGTTCAAAGACAGGACGAAATAGGAAATTGGGTGTCAGAAAGGATAATAAGAAATGAATATGAATTATTAAGTCGCATCAAATTGAGAAATTTAAGCGTAACAAAAACAACGTTTTATCCACCGTCTTTTGTCCGTATAGGTTCTTTAAGTACAACCGATTTAGACGATTTAATTCTGACTCCTGATTTATTCGAGCGTTTGGATCTTATTTATGGACGTTTTGAACATTCGAGGAGTTTTCCGTTTTTCCTTCAAGATCGATATTTGATAGATACCTCTACTCCCGTTTTATCGGAAACGATAGACTCGTTGTGGACAGATAACGGTAATTTTGTAAAGAATGAAAGTTATGCGTATGATTCTATTTATTTAAAGCCGATTAGTATTGTTCAAACGACCAGTGATGGTGAAATGTTGGAGATAAAGAATGAATATGTCTTTTCCGATGCTTATAAAAATGAAGACCCATATAAGGGAATGATAAAAAATAACATAGTCTCTCCTATCATAGAACGGCAGGAATACAAGAAAAAATTCGAGAATGTATTGTTGTCCACTCAAAAGTTAAGTTATAAGCAATTTTATCCGAAAGTGTTTAAACCGAGTGAGTTTATGATATCGTTTGAGAGCAATCCATTTTATTTGAAGTCGAAATACAGTAGATACGATTCTCATGGAAATCCATTGTGTATAACGAGCGATGATTTAACTACCATTTACTTGTGGGGATATAGTTATCAATACCCGGTGGCGGAAATCAAGAATGCCTCTTGGGAGCAAGTAGAGAGCATCATAGGGGATGCCGAGGCTTTCGCTGCGGCTGAAATTCCAGACGAAATGTTGCTGGCCCGATTGCGTACGGAACTGCCGTCGGCACAAGTAACCGTTTATATGTATGAGCCGCTGGTGGGAATTACCTCTTCGACCGATCCTCGGGGGCATACGACTTATTATGAGTATGATGATGCGGGGCGATTGGTGCGTGTGAAAGAGGGAGAGAAAACTACGACATTGTATAAGTACCATTATCGGAATGAATAGAACGATGAAACGGATAAAGAGAAATGTTATGAATATACGTGTTTTATTATTTACAGCTGGTATTGCAGGTGTACAAGTTTTGTCGGCAATAGAATTGACTGCCGACAGCAACCGGCTGGAAGTCGGAGAGGCATTCGTCAAGATGCTGGTCGAGTACCAAGAACCGGGCAGGGCCGGAACGAAATGCCGGTGGGACTTCCGAGGAATGCAAATCCTTTCGGAGGAACTTCCCGTGGAATATTTTATTCCGGACAGTTCCCATATGGATATTCTTTGTGGTCGCGAGGGGCGTAACCGTTATTATTACCGACAAGGAAGTGATAGCCTGTGGTGTGTGGGACATGAGAATGCGACTTTCTATATCGATTATGCTCGTCCCGAACTTTTGTTGCGTTATCCTTTCGCTTATGGCGATTCTCTGACGAGTCGTTTCGAAGGAGCAGGACGGTATGGTCAGCGTATTCCTCTTTTCGTCGGGGGAACGACGACTGTCACAGCCGATGCCGAAGGTGAATTGAGGTTACCGGGAGAGACTTTCGGAAACGCCCTGCGGGTACATACCGCCCGCCGATATGTGAGGATATGCAAAGACAGCTTGTCGGTGAGTGTGGATACGTATGCTTGGTTTGTGCCGCAGAATCGTTATCCGGTGTTCGAGAGCGAGACTTCCACGCTGCATGGTACACAGGTCGATACGATACTCTCGGCTGTATCGTTTTACTATCCACCCGATTATCTGAGTGGGGAGAGTGACCGTAGTGCCGACGATGAATCGATTGAGGAGGAGATCCTACCGATCGAGAATGTTTTTACCGAGGCGGAATATCTGCCCAATCCGGTGGAGAGTGACTTGACGATAAAATATAAACTTACTCGTTCGGCTTCGGTGTGGTTCACTTTGCACAGTAGTGCGGGAATTTGTCTGAGACGGACACCGAGTCGTGAAGAAGATGAGGGAGAGTATTCTGTGCTGGTTCCTATGTCGGGATTGATGCCGGGGGTGTACACATTGTATGTTCATGTGGACGATAGGGTACTTTCTGTAAATATTATCAAGGGGTAATTCGGGCGGCTGTCGTAAAAATGAGATACTATTTTTGTAAAAACTTTCGTCGAACCCGAAAAATGTATTATATTTGCCACCGTTTTTACGGGATCGACCCGAGGGAGTGATGCTCGAGTGGTTGAAGAGGCACGCCTGGAAAGCGTGTATACGTCAAAAGCGTATCGGGGGTTCGAATCCCCCTTACTCCGCTAAAAAGCCGTTGCAAGTTTTTTGCAGCGGCTTTTTTTGCAGGAGGAACGGAGGTTTATTACGGCGGTGTAAAATGAATCGGTCGATAATTAGTGGGGCTTCTTTTTTTATATATATACCCACTCCTCTCCTCGAAACTGCTGTTTCTTTGGTTTCTCCCCTATTGCTGACACAGCACCCCGTAATGCTACGGGACACGGCAGAGGAGGAGGGAAAATACTTTTAACGAATATCTTAACTCTTCAATATATATCTTTTGGGGCGGTGGGAGCTTGAACATCTATTAAACTAAAACGGGCAGGGAGCTGTTCTTTTTGGATAGATGGGGATTTTAATGTCCCGGTTTGTGTGGAATGGAAGATATTTGTGTATATTTGATTTTTCGAATATAGGATATGACTCGATGTGAGGAATAGGAATGGGTCTGTCTTGTTTCTATTTTTCCCTTATGTCGGGTTTTGAGGTAGGAAATCGAATAAAGAAAATTAAATTTTGAAGATATGAGAACATTATTATTGTCTTTTGCAATCGTGGGGTTATTGTGCGGTTGTTCGTCCAAGTCGAATTACGGTGAAGCTAGGGGAATTGTATGCGATGCTACCATGAATACGGTTACTATTGTTACCGACGACAATGACACGTTGTCGTTCAGTATATGCTCAGTTTTGGATAAACGAATGGTAATTGTTACCGACGACAATGACACGTTGTCGTTCAGTACGGTCGATACCGATAAAAGCGGGGTCGACGGATTGCTGCTGGGCGATACGGCCGAGATTACTTACCGGGGAAAGTATGAAAAGGGAATGGGGGCTTTGAAAATGGTGTCTTATCCGCAAAGAGCGTTACTCGGTGGCGACCGGGACGAGCATGGTTGCATAGGCTCTGCCGGATATGTGTGGAGTGAGGTGTCGCAGGATTGTATACGGGTGTTCGAGAAGGGTATCCGCACGGAGTCGGTTCAAGGGGATAACTGTTCGGTCTATATCATCTTTTCTCCCGATTCGTCCCAAGTGGAATTGTTTTTCTCCGACGGGCAACCGAATGAGATTTTGGAGCGGCGGACGTTGCCTTCGGGCGGTTTTGCTTGGAATGTGGAGGACGACGATACGAAGAATGTGCGTTTCATAAATGGTTTATGGACGATCGAACAGCGGGGTGAGGTCATATATCGGGAAGATAGTGCAGCTGCCGACTCGTCGTTGGGCGATTGGCAGGGGCGGGCTTTTGAGGGGGGAATGCCCGCTACCCTCTTT
>OGPM01000023.1_pt1 | contig 152953 bp, 119 predicted proteins | sample 1552961 | NCBI WGS metagenome assembly OGPM01 (sample SAMEA2580304, study PRJEB22360) | human gut metagenome | biome: human gut; feature: human-associated habitat; material: faeces | place: Denmark | collected 2008/2010
GCACGAGCGCGCCGGCCGCTTGCCCCGGTCCCGGCGAGCCGGACTGCGTCATCAACGTGGGCGTTTCCGGTCCGGGCGTTGTGCGCGCAGCCATCAAGAAGGCAAAAGATACCGATAATATCACTGAGATCGCGGACATCATCAAGAAGACCGCGTTCAAGATCACGCGCATGGGTCAGCTCGTCGCGCAGGAGGCTTCCCGCCGTCTGTGCGTGCCGTTCGGTATTGTCGACCTCTCCCTCGCCCCCACACCGGCTATCGGTGACAGCGTAGCGGATATCCTTGAGGGCATGGGCCTTGCGCAGTGCGGCGCACACGGTACCACAGCTGCACTGGCTCTGCTCAACGACGCTGTGAAAAAAGGCGGCGTCATGGCGTCCTCACACGTTGGCGGCCTTTCCGGCGCGTTCATCCCGGTCAGTGAAGACGCCGGCATGATCGCCGCAGCAAAGAGCGGCGCGCTTTCCATCACAAAGCTTGAAGCCATGACGGCGGTCTGCTCCGTCGGCCTCGATATGATCTGCGTTCCGGGCGACATCACCCCGGAGATTATTTCCGGCATCATCGCGGACGAAGCTGCCATCGGCATGGTCAACTCCAAGACGACCGCCGTGCGCCTCATTCCGGCCATCGGCAAGAAGGTCGGCGAAGAACTGAACTTCGGCGGCCTGCTCGGCTGCGGCCCTGTTATGGAAGTCAATACGAATTCCCCGGCCGTGTTCGTCAACCGCGGCGGCCGCATCCCCGCCCCGCTGCAGAGCCTTAAAAACTAAAAAACATAAAATTCAGTTTTTCGTTCATACTATCCTCGGTGAGCAAAGCGTTTTGTCTTTGTTCTCCGAGGATTTTTTATCGCCTGCGTTCGATTTTCGCCATCGGTCGGGTGCAGGCGAATGCAAAAAGGAGCAGAGTATATGCTGGACGTCATCGCTTTGATTTTGACGGTGATCGGCGGCATCAACTGGGGCCTCATCGGCATTTTCCAGTTTGATCTCGTCGCATGGCTTTTCGGCGGACAGGGCGCCGTTTTGAGCCGCATCATCTACACACTCGTCGGCATCGCCGCCGTATGGTGCATTTCCCTCCTGTTCAGGGACAATGACCTCATTGAAAAGTAAATGCACCGCAAAAAGCCGAGACACTTCGTTTTGAAGCGCCTCGGCTTTTGTTGTTATATACGTCGGTTAAAAGTTTTGTCTGAAATACGCACATGCGCCGAGCAGGCCGGCGTTGTTGCCGAGTGCAGCGGCCTCCACCTCAAGGTCTTTTGCGAACTGCTCCATCGCGCCGTTCAAAATCTTCTCGCGAAGCGGGCGGATAAAATGTTCGTCTTCCCTTGAAATACCGCCGCCGATGAGCACCATTTCCGGGTTGAAAATGTGCACAAGACCGATGATTCCAAATGCGATGCTGTCGATCCAGCTGTTCACCGTCGCGCTGACGTCTGCGTCATCGAGGTGGTCAAAGATCACCTTGCCGTTGACGTCTTCTGCCGGTACGCCCAGCTTTTCGAGCAATGCAACATTCTCCGTAAAACGGCGCACAAGCGCGCCCGTAGAACCGTAGCGCTCAAAGCAGCCGCGGTTGCCGCACGGGCACTCCACACCGTCAAAATTGATGATATAATGCCCGATTTCGCCACCGATGCCGCGTCTGCCCTGAATGAGGCGACCGTTTTCGATGATGCCGCCGCCAATGCCGGTGCCGACCGTAACGACAAGCACGTTCTCCTTGCCCTTTGCGCGACCAAACGTCTGCTCGCCGAGCGCCGCTGCGTTCGCGTCGTTGATGACGGTTACAGGCAGATGAAACCGGTCTTCCAGAATTTTCTTCACCGGGCTGCCGAGCCAGTCGCCGAGCTGTGCACCCACGCCGATAACCGTGCCGGAGTTCACATCAATCTGCCCCGTTGCCGAAACGCCGATGCCCTCGATTTTCACGGGGCTCTTTTCGAGAACTTCTCCCGCAAGGTTCGCAACCGTCGTCATGATGGACGTTTTGTAACCGTCAAAGCTGACGCTGCGCGTTTCGGAAAGCAGAACTTTGCCGTTTTCGTCCACAACGCCGATCTTCACAGCCGTGCCGCCGATATCAATGCCTAAAAGCGTACTCATGAAATGGCCTCAACAAATCTGCGGGTGATGTCACGCGGGCGCGTAATGGCCGTGCCGATGACCGCTGCGTGCACCGGGTAAGAGAACACCTTCTGCAGCTGGCCGCGCTCCCAAACACCGCCCTCCGCGATGACCGGCACGTTCAGCTCCGTCGTGATGCGGGAAAGCAGATCGTAGTTCGGAATAGCCGTGCCCTTCGTCTTTGCCGTGTAGCCGCACAGCGTCGTGCCGACAAGGTCAAAGCCGATCTCCGCCGCGTGCTTGCAGTCTTCATAGCAAGAGCAGTCCGCCATGAAGAGCTGATTCGGGTATTTTGCGCGCGCTTCCTTGAACAGCGTGTCAAGATCAAGGCCGTTCGGACGCGGACGGTCTGTTGCGTCCAGCGCGATAATCTCCACGCCGGTTGCCGCCAGTGCATCGATTTCCTTCATCGTCGGCGTGATATATACATCACTGTCGTCGTATACGCTCTTGATGATGCCGATGACCGGCAGGTCAACTTCCTTTTTGATGTCCACAATATCCTCGCAGGTGTTGGCACGAATGCCCACAGCACCGCCCTCTTTTGCGGCAAATGCAAGGTGGCCCATAAAGTGGTAGCCGTAAAGCGGCTCATCCGGCAGCGCTTGGCAAGAGACAATTACGCCGCGGTGGATCTGGTTTAAAATTTCCTGATTTGTCATAAAAACGCATCCTTTCGTTTTTGAAAACATCCTGTATCTCTATCTTAGTACGCTTTGTACGTTGCCTTGAGCCCAATTTCAAACATACGGCTCCACGGCAGGAAAATATCTTCCACGGTTACTTTGTCCGCAACGGACGTCATTTCCGTCTTTACGAACTTGCGCAGCTCCTCCAAAACGGCGTTGGCCGCCTTGCCGCGCTGCTCTTCGCACCAGAAGTACGTCATGCCCCACTGCGGCAGAATGTGCTCCGTCACGTAGCTGCGCACGACCGCACCGTAGCCGAAATCCTCGATAAAACGCTCCACAAGGAAGTTCTGCTTCGCTTCGGTATTATTCTGGTACATATTGTTCACAATCATCGCGAGCACCGTGCCCATGGAGTTTGCAGAGGTGTTCCAGCCTGCATAACCTGCAAGCTTCATCAAAATGCCTTGCTTATTGAGCACGCGCAGAAGCTGCAATTCGCCGCCGTTCGTGTAGGCATTGTCGAGGATCGCCGTCGGAATGCCGCGCTTCAAGCAATCGTTCACAAAGTACAGAAACTCTGCCATATTGCGCTCCACATCATAGTTGATGTTGTTCGCCGGCTGATTTGCGGCTTCTTCCATCTCGTTTGCCGGAGCGGTGATGCCCATCACAACGTCGGCGTCGGCGAGCGACGGCACAGCGATGCAGCCCGCCGCCATGACGTGGTACTTTACGGTCTCATTGAGACTTCTGTCCTCGTAGTTCGGGATCAGCTGCGGCGCCAGCGTGGACGCATACTTGAGGTATACGCGTGGGGTGTTATTCTCAAGCGCGTTGATGGCGCGGGAGACAAGCACCATGCCGAGCTCATCGGCGCCCGGGTACAAAATCACACGGTCATTGAGCACCTTCTCATCGATCTTCGCGCGCACGGTCTTCTGGTCCATTGCGGTGTAGCCGTACTTTGCGGAATCGTCCTGCGGGATGATGAGAAAATCAATCGTGCCGTCCTCCACAAGGTCGAGCGTGCGGATATTGAAGTTGCCGTTAAATGTACGGCGGTCAAGATAATCTTTAAGCGCCGCGGGGTCTACCTTGGCTTTCAACTCAGAAAGCTCGTTCGCGTCACCCATGCCGAGCTTTTCAAGGTGCGTCAGACGGCCGATATGGTGAATCTCTTTGCCGTAAAGCTCATAGTAATCCGGCTCCTCATCGTCGGAGGAATATTTCGGGCAGCGCATGATGCACTGGAACGCGTACAGCTTTACCTGCGGGTTCTTTTCGCGCAGTTCTTTTAAAAGCATCAGACGTTCCAAAACCGTCTCCTCGGAAAGATGGTGCAAGCGCGAGGGAATCAGGCCGCCATACAGCAGCGTATCGATGGAAATGACCGCCGCGTCTACCTTTTCGATATTTGCGATCAGGAAATCGCGGATGAATTCATAAGACGCCGAGGTCTTCTTCTGGCCGAGATGTTCCGGGCGAATGATCGTATACTTTTCGCCGTTGAAAATTTTGGACGGGAAATCAAAGTTGCAGGGGCGCTCGTCGAGCGGCAGCAAAATAATGTTTTTCATGGTAGCCTCCTTTTACGCGCGGATGATCTTCCACGCACGTGTGTTGATGTTCTCCAGCTTCACGTCCGCACCGCCGCCGATGTACAGGCCACAGTCCTCCGGCACTTCAAAATCGACCCTGCCGGGTGCGAAGTCAAACACATTGCCCTTGAGCGGCAGGTTCTTAGACGGCTTACGGGTGAAGTCAATGTTTCTGAGCTCATATTTTCTGCACCGATATATTCGGTGTAACAGACATCTTAAATCAATTTCAAGTTTAAAAGTAAGAATAATGAAGCAAGGGCGCAGGACCTTTTGTGTCCTGCGCCCTGCATTCAGATCATTATTCAGGTTTCAGAAGAGCAATTAGCCTTCCGTGGTGCCCTTTGCGATCTCGAGTACGTCCGGGTTAGCATCCAGATAAGCCTGGAACTGGGTTCTGTACTCTTCGAGGTACTTGTCGAGGCCAGCAGCCTTCAGCTTCTCGATAGCAGCATCGATGTTGTCCTCATAGGAAACCATACCGACCTTAATCGGATAGATGGAGGAGATGATCTCGGTCTGGAGGTTCGTCAGCTCACTGGTAACGTTAGAGGAATCAAAGATGAAACCTGCTGCCGGGGAAATGACGTAATTGTCAGACTTGTAGGTCATATAATCGATGTGGTCGTCCGGAACATCGGAAGCATAAGCCATGTACGGCAGGTAGCCTGTCATCCAGGTATCCATGCTGTACAGAGGGTTGGCGTCGTCACCCTTGACCTGCTCAATTCTGTGGTCGCCGGTCTTGGTGTAGTGCGTGCCCTCAATGCCATAGTGGAAGAGGTCATGGTTCTCTTCGGAAGCATACAGCCAGTTGAGGAACTTGAGGCCGGATTCCGGATCCTCAGAGGTGGCGGAAATCGCGTTCAGGTTCTGCACATAGGTGTAGATCATGTCCGGAACATCGTCGCCGAAAGCTTCAACCCACTTGACCTCTGCGCCTTCAACACCGTTCTGCTGCATCGTAACGCCGGTAGCCGGGTCGAATGTCTGGGACGGAAGCATTGCGCCGAACTTAGCGTCGTCGTACTTCTTCTGGTGGTCGCGGTTCAGGACATCCGGGTCGATGAGACCGGCCTGATACATCTCGTAGTAGGTGTTTGCGTCCTTCTTGAATTCTTCGGACTCATAGAAGGAATCAACCGTGCCGTCCTGACGGATGAGGCAGATGCCGAGGGAGTTCTCAACATAGAACGGGTAGGTATCATAGCTTCTGTGGAGCCAGTGCGCCGTATCCTGAACCTGATGCATCCAAGAATAAGCCTTCATACCGGTCTCATTGAGAATCTCGTCCTGAGACTTCTTCATGAGGTCGATGATGCCTTCCGTCGTGTCCGGGAACTCGTCGTAGCCGACCTTCTCAGCGATGTCGGAGCGGTAGTCCATATAGGACATAACGTTGTCGAAGGATCTCCAGTAGCACGGTACTGCGTACTCTTCGCCCTTGTAGAGGGTGCCCAGCCAGTCTGTCTCGGAGAACTTGTTGTAGAGGTCCGGGTAGTTCTGGATGGAATCGTGAATGGAGGAGATAGCGCCCATACCTGCGATAGCGGAAAGGTTCTTAACGTCCTGCATAACATGCAGCAGCTCGAACTCTTCACCGGTCGTCAGCATGAGGTTCAGTTTCTCGGCATAAGCGTCCCACGGGATTCTTGTAACGGAAACCTCAATGTTTACGCCGTCTTCCTTCAGTTTCTCGTTGACAGCAGCCATACCGGTCTCATAGTCCGCGCAAAGTGTGCCCGGCTGTACGATACGCATCGGGTGAATGGTGCCGTCGTCCTCTGTTGCCGAAGATTCGTCAGATGTGGAAGCATCGGACGAAGTAGAAGCCTCAGAGGAAGCAGAAGATGTGCTGCCAGCACTGGAAGTGCTGTTGCCGGAGCAACCTGCAAAAGCCGTAACGACCATTGCAGCTGCCAGAGCCATAGCCAGCAGTTTCTTCGTTGTCTTCATTTCTTACTTCAACTCCTTGAAAATTGATATATGTGTAACCGTCTTCCACGGTAAACACCGAATTAAAATGTGTGCGGGCGATTAACCCTTAACGGCGCCGACAACCATGCCCTTAACAAAGTACTTCTGCAAGAACGGATACAGAATGATGATCGGGCCCATGGTGATAACGGAGGTCGCCATTTTAAAGCTTTCCTTCGGCGGGTTTACGTTGACCGTTGCGCCGGCAGAGAGCTTGCTCAGTGCGGTAATCTGAGACTGAATCTTGAAGAGGAGCATCTGCAAAGAGTAGTACTTCTCATCATTCACAAGCATAACTGCGTTAAAGTAGTTGTTCCAGTAGCCAATGGCATAGAACAGAGCAATCGTAGCCAGAACCGGCATGCAAAGCGGGAAGTAAATGCCGAATGCAATCTTCACTTCGCCTGCGCCGTCAATCTTTGCGGATTCGTTCAGCTCGGCCGGGATACCGCGCACAAAGTTGCGCACGAGGAACATGTTAAAGGGATTGAACATCAGGCTCGGTACGATAAGTGCCCAGATGTTATCATAGCAGTTCAGCATCTTACACATCATATACCACGGAACAAGACCCGCAGAGAAAACCATGGTGATGTAGAAGTAAAGGGACAGACCGTCTCTGTAACGGCAACTACGATTTGCAAGGGTGTAGCCTGCGCCGAATGTGACGAACGATGCAACGACGGTACCGAAAACCGTTGCGATCGTCGTTACAAGGTAGGACTGCGGAACGGATGAGGACGGCAGGAAGAGCATCTTATAAGCTGCGGCCGACCATTCGCTCGGCCAGAAAGAGTAACCGTTGATCGTAATCGATTTCTCACTGCTGAAAGAAACGATGATAACGAGAACAAACGGCAGGACGCATATCAGTGCGAACAGAGCAACGACGAGATAAATCAGAAATGTACCGACATTCTCCCCCGTGCTGTGTTTGATTTTGTTGTTGGTGTTAGACGGCTTTGTAGTCGCCGCAACCGTGCTGTTCATGAGCTTGTCTCCTTTCCCTGTATCAGAACAGTGCGCCATCCGGGAACTTCTTTCTGACGATCCAGTTTGCTGTGAAGACCAGAATGAAGCCGACAATGGACTGATAGAGACCGATAGCCATGGAAAGGCTCGGATCACCTGTGTTCTTAAATGTACGGTAAACGTATGTATCAATAACTTCTGCAATCGGCATCAGCGAGCTGTTGTCGCGGATGATCGCATACAGCATACCGAAGTCGCCGTAGAAGATGCGGCCGACAGACATCAGGGTCATGATGCAGATGGTCGGTGCAAGCAACGGGATCGTGATGTAAATGATACGCTTAAAGCGCGTAGCGCCGTCGATATAAGCTGCTTCGTAAAGGCCTTCGTCAATGCCGGTGATCGCTGCGAGGTAAACGATCGTGTTGTAGCCCGTGTTCTTCCAAATGTTGAGGATCAGAAGAATCGGGTACCAGTAGCCGGGGGTAGAATAATAATTGATGCGCGTACCCATCAGATTGTTGAGCAGGCCCGTCTCTGTACCAAGGATACCCTGCAGCATGTAGCTGACGATAACCCAGGAAATAAAGTACGGGAAAAGCATCATGGACTGAGAAACCTTAAGGAACTTCTTCGCCTTGACCTCATTAAGGACGATTGCCAAAACAACGGAGCAAACCGTACCGACGATGAGGAACAGGATATTGATGACGAGCGTGTTGCGCGTAACGGTCCACGCCCAACTGGACTTGAAGAAGTATTCGAAGTTTTTCAGACCGACAAACGGGCTAAAAACACCCGTTTTGTAGTTGAACTTCTCAAATGCAATTACGATGTACGGCAGTGTCAAATAAGAAAAGATGAAAGTGTAAACGACCGCGGGCAGCGCAAGCAGGTACAAAAACTTGTTTGTCCACAACTCTTTAAAAGGATTCACTCTCTTCTTGCTGACATCAACCAAAGCTGACGCCTTACTCATGTTTGCGATCATCCTCTCCGAATAATGTGTCTCTTCTATATAATATAAGGAAGAGTTTTGTTCACCTCTGCACAGCCGCACATATAAAGTAAAGCTTATTTGCTTTATATTTATATATTGACTCTGCAAATGCGAACCCGGAATATCGCTATTCCTGCTGAAAACAAAGTGCCGACAAAACTTGGTGCTTGCCAAAGCGTGTCGTTTTGCAATCACAGCACACCGGGCGCCCTCCCTCATGGGTCTTCCCGGAACCTCTGCCCCGTGCAGAGATACCGTTTTTGCAAACCGCTTGTTTGTTTTCGATGAACAAACTTTAACACGCTGTGAACGATTTGTAAAGTATTCTTTTTGCGATAAACTCCAAAATTTCAAAACAACTTTGCATTTTGGCAGTTTCAAGGCACTTCACAAATTACGCTTTTCTCCATTTTTTGAGAATCGAATCACTTTTTTCGGCTTTTCGTGATATGAAACTACGGTTTTTTACGATTTGAATCAATAATCTGATTTTTCGCTTGCGTTTAGTGCCAAAATCCGTTATCATAGAGTTATACGAAATCTAAATTGTGTTTTTCGTTCTCTTTCTGTATTTGGAGTGTTGTATTTTGTTTAAAAAAGTAAAAACCCGGCTGTTCAACCGGTACCTTTTCAGCATTTTCTGCGTGGTGGCCATAGCCGTTATACTCGTCACACTTTTAATTTTCACCATCTACGCAAATCTGCAGGTCAGCTCTGCGCGCACCTATTCTGTGCATCAGTTGGAGCAGGTCTGTCAGATGACGGACCTGCTCTACAGCCAAATGCGCTCCGTTAATAATCAAATTTTGCAGAACAGCAATACGAACCGTTGCCTCTCCTCCAATACCTTCAACCGCCTCATCGAAGCCGATGCAGGCATCAAGCTGCGCGAGATTCAAACGGCGCAGAGCTATACGCGCTATGTTAGCCTTTATAACTCTGCCTCCAACCGTTTCGTCTCCAGCTCTACGGCAGATTTTCTCACGGATGACGATATTGCATACTATTATAGTAGATTGCCCGATAATCCCGGCGCCGATACCTGCCTTCTGCGCATGATCGGTGCAAACTACGCCACACAGCAGCTCAAGACCCGTTATGTCTATTCCTTCGTCTTCCGCGTACAGCTACGCAAAGGCGGCTCGCCCGACCTCATCATCGTAGACGTGGACGAAGATTATTTCAACGATTCCATATCGAACCTGCGCACCTCGAACGGCTTTCAACAGGTCCTGCTTTTGAACCGTTACGGCGAGGTTTTCTCCACCAATATCGCTGAAGGTGATTCAGAAACCTTTACGCATGCAAAACCCGACAATACTATTGTCTCCGTGGAGGATTTCCCGGAGCTGACCGACAATTCCGGCTCCTTCTCCTACACCTGCGCTGACTATACCGAAGCGCTCGTCACCTACGCCAAGGCGTCTTCCTCCGGCTTTACGATCTTCAATATTGTGCCGTACTCGAATATTTACAGCGGTCTCCCCCAGCTCGCCATCATCACGTTACTCGCCGGCATTCTTGTGCTCTGCGTCGGCATGTTCATCTCGTTCCGCACCAGTGCAAAGCTCTCTGCGCCAATCGAAGTGCTCTACAACAACTACGTCAAAAAGCCGGCGAACGACCATGCCGGCGATGAGCTCGACCAGCTCAGCAAGGCCTTTTCCGATATGTACATGAAAACCGATAAGCTGGAGCAAGGCCTCATCTCCTCCTATTCCGATTCCAAAAAGCGCAACATTCAGCGACTTATGCACGGCGAGTATGGACAGATTCCGAATTACATCGAAGTATACCAAAGCTACGGCATCGACCTCACCGCGCCGTATTACACCATCGTCATTATCAGTGCAGCCTCCAAAGAGTTGCGCTTCGGCCCGGATGATCCAAACTATTTTATTTACAGCTACGCTCTCGAAAACCTCGCCACCGAAGTTTTGGGGCAGTTCGGCAGTGTCGTACCGTACCGCAATTCGCACAACTTTCTCGTGATGTTGCTCCCCCTGCAAAAGAACGCCTACCCGGAAAAGCTTGTGCCGGAGCTTGAGCGTGTGTGCGAGGTCATGCAGCGCGAGTTCTCCATGAACACCACCATCTGCATCGGCACCATTGTGGAGACTGCCGTCAACATCAACCTCTGCTATGAGGCGACGAACATCGCGCTGGAATATTCCGCCATCCGCAATCAGGGCAAAATTTTCTTCGCCTTTGAGGCCAGCCAGAACATCAACCTCAACGCCTACCACAACAAGCTGCATATGAAGCTTGCCGAGCACATCCGCGCAAACGACCTCGATGCCTGCTCGCAGGAGTTCGACCTCGCCATTTCCTATATGTCAAACGTCAGCTTCAACACGGCCGTCACCTATTTCAACCACGTCATGATGTCCCTGCTCGATGATTTCTCCACCACCTTCACGGACGACGACACCACCTATCCCCTCTTAATGGATAAGCTGAATGAGATCGACCGCCAGCAGCTGCCGAACGTCTATATGCTGCGCAAGCGCTGCATGGAGTTCATCACTATTTTGGCGCATCACCAGAGCATCAACCGCAAATACGGCAACGAGCTCGCAGCCGAAACCGCTAAGGAATACATCGATAAAAACTATGCAAACCCGGATCTTTCCCTGAAAATGCTCGCCGGCATGGCCGGGCTTTCCACCGCCTACTTCGGCAAGATCTTCGCCACGCAGACCGGCTATTCGTTCAGCGATTACCTCAGCAACACCCGCATGAAAAAGGCCGAGCAGCTTTTGCTTGAGACCAAGCTTCCCATCAACCAGATCAGTGAGGCCATCGCCATTGTGAACACGAACTACTTCTATTCCGTCTTCAAGAAAAAGTACGGCATGACGCCGCTCGCCTACCGCCGCACACGCTCCGGCGAAGCGGAAGATGCAAAACCGGAAGCAAACGACAAAGAAAACACGTAATCCTCGCATCGTTCACGAATTGTTTGCAGTTGATTTTCATAATTTTTCGTAAAAAGAATTGATTTTTTGTGCATTTACGCTTATAATGTGTATAGAACATAGAAAGGCGGCGAGCAAATGCGCATCCGTAAAAAACCACTTGGAGACAAAAACTTAGTCGGCGCACGTATTGAGAGCATTCGCCGCAACCGTGGCATGAAGCAAAAAGAGCTGCTCGCGCAGCTGCAGGTGCGCGGCGTGGATATCAACGCCTCTGCCCTCTCAAAGTTAGAGGGTCAGCTCCGCACCGTCACCGATATTGAGCTTTTAGCCTTCGCCGAAATTTTAGACGTAGACGTCTTCTGGCTCCTCACCGGAGAATCTCAGCAACTCTAAACCAAAACCGGGTAAGCACCGCACGGCAGCTCACCCGGTTTTTCTTTTGCGGATTTTTATCGCTTACTCGCTTATCCCCTGCACCCAAAATATGCTATATGCAAAAATTCCCGGAGAGCACGCAGCTTTCCGGGAATTTCATTTAGCAACTATTAAAAATTACTCGAAGCAATTCGCTTTGGCAAATTACTTTTTGCTCTTCTCGCCCTTATGCACAGCCCACATGGTGTAAAGCGGAGCCGCAATGCACAGAGAGGAATAGCAACCGACGATCGTACCGACCATCATCGGCAGTGCAAAGCTCTGAACAGAGCTGATGCCGTAAACCGTCGCGACAATGTAGATTACGAGCAGCGCCATGAAGGTGGTGAGAGACGTCAGAATAGAACGTGTCATCGTCTGGTTCAGGCTCTTGTTGACGATACCCGGCAGCGCGTCCGGGCTCTTCGTCGGAGAGAGCTTGCGGTTCTCACGGATACGGTCGTAAATAACGATGGTATCGTTCAGCGAGTAGCCGAGGATCGTCAAAATGACCGCGATGAAAATATCGTTGATGGAGAAACCGAAAATCACAAACGAGAAGTACACAAGCAGCACGTCATGCACAAGTGCGATGAGCGCCGTAACGCCGGCGGAAAGACCGCCGATCTTCTTAAAGCGCAGTGCAATGTACACAAGCAAAATCACAAACGTGATGAGCAGGCAAACAAGGCACTTCTGGAAGAACTTCGCGCCCATGGTCGGGTCAACAGAGCTCGATTCCACCACGTTGAACGTGCGGTCTGCATACGCATCGGAAAGCTTCGTCGCGATTGCCTGCTGCTCATCGAGCGTCACAGCCTCGTTGCCTGCAAAGGACAACGTAACCTGGTTCGCGTCGGTGCCGAACGTCTTGCTCAGCGCAACGGAAACGTCGCGGCCAGTCTCCTCTTTTACGAGGGACGCGATCTCATCCGTATCGACTTCGCCGTCTACGGAATACTTGATCATTGCACCGCCGACGAACTGAATGTCCATCTTCGTGCCGCGAATGAAGTTGAAGATCAAGCCGATGACGATCAGGCCGATCGAGATGCCGAACAGAATTTTTCTATTCTTATAGAAATCAAAATTGAACTTTTTCATTACTTATCCGCACCTCCAAACAGCCATTTCTTACGGAGCGGCTTGAAGCCGGAAAGCGATTTGATCATCAGGCGAGAGCAGAACACGCCCATGATGAAGTTGCCGATCACACCGACGAGCAGCGTATAGCCGAAGGAGTAGATCGCGCCGGTCGTGGATTCGCCGAAGATCTTAGAGAGAATGTTGGACGGGCCGAACACGCCGATGAGCATGATGGCAACGATCAAAATCGTAATGTTGCCGTCCACGATGGACCACAAGCTGTTGGAGCAGCCCTTCTGAATAGCGCCGTCCAGCGTTTTGCCGGTGCCGAGCTCTTCCTTGATGCGGCTCGCGGTGATGATGTTCGCATCCACGCCCACGCCGATGGAAAGGATAATGCCCGCAAGACCCGGCAGGGTCATCGTAAAGCTGTTCACAAACGGGAAGTAGCCGGAGATCGCCGCAAAGGTAATGGCCAGCTGGCCCACAAGGGACAGTACCGCCGCAACGCCAGGAATCTTGAACATCACGATCATGAATACAGCGATGAGCGCAAAGGCGATCACGCCGGCCATGACCATAGCGTCCAGAGACTTCATGCCAAGCGTCGGGTTCACGGTGCTGAAGTTCGAGGTCTGCAAAGCAAACGGCAGTGCGCCGCCCTGGATCTTCGCAGCAAGCTCAGAAGCCGTAGCCGCCGTAAAGTTGCCGGTGATGGAAGCCTTGCCGTCCGTGATGACCGCGTTAACGGTCGGGGCGGAGATCATGATGTCGTCCATCCAAATGGAGATCGTCTTGCCCTTCAGGCGCTCGGTCGCCTCTGCAAACTTCTGTGCGCCTTCATCGGAAAGCGTCAGGGAGATCGCATAGTCGTAGCTGCCGGAGGTGGAGTTCTCCTGCATGACCGGCTTTGCCTCGGTCACGTCGCTGCCTTCCAGAATAATTGTATCGGCCGTAGTGCCCGTCGGTGTCTGGTAAACCGGGTTGCCCTCGCCGTCCACGGTCTGGGTCTCGTATGACTTGCCCTCGCGGAATGTCAGCAGCGCCGTTGCGGAAATTTCTTCAATCGCCTTCTCCGGGTCAAAGTCCGATTCGCCGCTCTTCCACGGGAAACGAACAATGATCTTGTCGTTGGCTTCGTCGGTGTAAATCTCGTAGTCCGTAATGCTCTTCGAGACCATACGCAGCTCAATGATTGCCTTTGCCGCTTCAAGCTGCTCTGCGGTCGCCTCCACGCCTTCAGCCGGGCTGAAGGTCGCTTCCACGCCGCCGCGGATATCAATACCCCATCTTATATCGCCGGCGCCCTTGATCCATGTGTTCTTCGTGTCACCGTTCTGCGTGTAAACGCCGAAGACCGATGTGTATGTAAGCGCAAGGATCAGAGCCGCGATGATAAAAAACACAGGTTTTTTCACGCGCTTCATCTAATTGTTTCCTCCAATGGATAAAACCGCCGTTTTATCCGTTTACTTTTAAAATGTCCGTCATGTAAAGCAGGGTGGCAAGAACCACCCTGCAAATCTACACCTGACGATTTAAATTATTCCTCAGAAGCGTCCTCGCCCTGGTCTTCGAGCAGAGCACGGATGGAGAGGGAAACTCTCTTCTTGTCGAAATCGATGTCGGTAATCTTCACCTTAACAACGTCGCCAACCTTCAGAACGTCCTGCGGCTTCTCGATTCTTCTGTCCGCGATCTGAGAGATGTGGATGAGACCGTCGATGCCCGGGAGAATCTTAGCAAATGCGCCGAACGTGGTCATGCCGACAACGGTAGCGTCGCAAACCGTGCCAACCGGATACTCGTTCTTGAGAATCTCCCACGGATTGTCTTCCTTCTTCTTGTAGCCAAGGGAGATCTTGCCGTTCTCACGGTCAAGGCTCTTGACATAAACCTGAACGGTGTCGCCGACAGAGACAACTTCGCTCGGGTGCTTGATGCGGTTCCAAGAGAGCTCGGAAATGTGGATCATGCCGTCCACGCCGCCAAGGTCAACGAATGCGCCGAAGTTCGTGAGGGACTTAACGGTACCCGTAAACTCCTGACCTTCTTCAACAGACTCCCAGAACTTAGCCTGTGCTGCCTTTCTCTGCTCGCGGAGCACGGAACGGATGGAACCGACCGCACGGCGGCGCTGGCGGTTGACTTCGATGATGCGGAACTGAACGTCCTGACCCTTCAGAGCCTCAAGATCGTCACCGCGATTTGCTACAGCCTGAGAAGCCGGGATGAAGACGCGGATGCCGTTATACAGAACAATCACGCCGCCCTTAACAACTTCTGTAACCTTGCCGGTGAGGATTTCTTCAGCGTCCATAGCCGCTGCAATGTCTTCCCAGCCCTTGATGGCATCGATGCGCTTCTTGGAGAGCATGATGGTGCCTTCCTGATCGTTCGTCTTCATGATGAGCAGATCCATCTCGTCGCCGATCTTTACAAGATCTTCCGGCTTCGCGTTCGGATCGTTGCTAAGCTCGTTAGCCGGGATGTAGCCGGCCTGCTTTCTACCGACGTCAACATACACTTCGGTGGGAGAAATGCTTACAACTACACCGTGCACCTTTTCGTCTGTATTTAAGCTCTTGAGTGATTCCTCAAGCATCTCCTCAAAATTAAGCTCATTTGTTTCAATTTTGTCTGTCATGGTAACAAGTACCTCCTTTATTATGCTTGCCGGTGTTGAAGCACCGGCAGTTATGCCGATATTCATTTTGCCCTTTACAGGCAGGGCTGCAAGCTCCGCCGCCGTCTCAATGAGATACGTCTGCGCATACGGTTCACAGACCTCCTTGAGCTTCGCGGTGTTTGAGCTGTGACGCCCGCCGATAACGAGCATCAGGTCGCTTTCACGCGAAAGCTCACGTGCTTCGCGCTGGCGATTTGTTGTAGCCTTACATATTGTATCAAAAACTGAAGCGTTTGTACATACCTTTTTTACGAAATCCAAACATTTTTCCCATTCTTCTACGTTAAAAGTGGTCTGTTCACAGAAAAGAAGGGGCATTTCGGCAAGTTCAGGCTCATTTTTGAATAAATTTTCGAGTTCTTCGCGCGTTTTGAAGGTACGGTACGGCGTTTTGCAGCAACCGAGTATGCCCTCCACCTCCGGGTGTTTGGCATCGCCGGCCAGCATCACGCGCCTGCCCTCGCGCTCTCCGTCGGAAACAAGGCGGTGAATCTTCTGCACATACGGGCACGTCGCGTCCTTGTAATCGACACCGAGCACTTTCAGTTTTTCGATGACCTCCGGCGGTACACCGTGAGAGCGGATGACAACCGTCTCCCCCGCTTTCGCGTCCTCGGGCGCATCTATAATGCGCACGCCTTTGCGGCCGAGCTCCTCCACAAGCTGCGGGTTATGGATGATCGGCCCGAGCGTGCAGACGGTTTTGTCCTCGTCAAGCAATTTGTAAACGGTCTCCACCGCGCGGTTCACACCAAAGCAGAATCCCGCTGTTTTCGCCACGCGGATCATACTTTCTTCCACCTGTTCTCCATAATATCGAGACCTTCCTCGCGCAGCTTCTGCACCTCGGCAAAAATATTGCGCGAAACACGGCGGTAAATCATACCGGAATCTTCGGTCAGGCCCATGTCCTCAAACCGGATTGGTTTGCCGATATTGATGACCATTTTCTTAAACACCTTCGGGGGCTTGCCGCCCTCGCCCACAATCGCCACAGGCAAAATCGTACAGTGCGTCTTGTACGCCAGCATTACCATACCCATTTTCGGGTTCAAAAGCTCGCCGGTCTTCGAGCGCGTACCCTCCGGGAACATGCACACGACCTTTTCTTCCTCCAAAAGGTCAATCGCCGTCTGAATGCCCTGTGCCCCGCCCGTGCCGCGGGAGATTGGGAACGCGCCGAGACTCTTCAAAAATCCGCCGATGAGCTTGTTTTCAAAAAGCTCGGTCTTCGCCATATAGTGTAATTGTCGTTTCGGTATTGCGCAGCCAAGGTAAATCGGGTCGCCCATCGTCACGTGGTTAGAGCAAACGAGCAGCTTGCCGGTAAGCGGCATGTTCTCTCTGCCTATAATACGGTACGGGTGCAGAATTTTAAAGAAAAACAGCATCACGTACTTTGCAAGGAAATACCACCAGGAAAGGTGTTCCTTCGGCTTCCTATTTTCAGCCATGCTTCACGCCCGTCCTTTCTTCCACGATCTCCAGCAGGCGGTTCACCGTGCCGTCAAAATCCAGCTCGCTGTTGTCAAGCAAAATGCTGTCCTCCGCTGCCTTAGATTGCTTTTCGTCCTGCTTGTCGCGGCGAATAACGTTCGCAAGCGTTTCTTCATAGCTCACGTCCACGCCTTTTTCCTTGAGCTCCTTGTAGCGGCGCTCGGCGCGTACCTCGGGCGAAGCCGTCAGAAAAATTTTCACCTGTGCGTTCGGCAAAATCGTCGTGCCGATGTCTCGGCCGTCCATGATGACGTTGTACTTTTTCGCCATATCCACCTGCGCGGAGAACAGAAACTTACGCACCGCCGGTACGGAAGCACACGCAGAGGCCGCCATAGAGACCTCCGGCGTGCGGATAAGGCCGGATACATCCTCGCCGTTTAAAATGACGTGCTGCACGCCGTCTTCGTATTTCAGATCGACCTGAATGTCCCGGAGCTTCGGCTCCACCGCTTCTGCGTCTGCAGGGTCAACCTCACTGCGCAGCAGGTAAAGCCCCACCGTGCGGTACAGCGCGCCCGTGTCCACATAAACAAAGCCGAGCGCCTTTGCAGCCGCTTTCGCCACGCTGCTTTTACCTGCGCCGGCAGGTCCGTCAATCGCTATTGCATACATAATATAACTTCCTTATATATAATGATAGTTTACAGATTTTCGCCCGCCGCGTGTCCCGTTGCAAAGGCGATCTGCAGGTTAAAGCCGCCCGTGTACGCGTCCACGTCCAGAATTTCCCCCGCAAAGTACAAGCCCGGAATTAATTTGGACTGCATCGTCTTCGGGTCGACTTCCTTTACGGAAACGCCGCCCGCCGTCACAATCGCGCCGGAAAGCGGTGCAAAGCCGGAAATCTCCACCGTAAAGTGCTTTAAGACATCCAAAAGCACCGCACGCTGCTCGCGCGTGATGGTGTTGCACTTCTCTTCCGGCGGAATGCCCGACCGCCGCACGACAACCGGGATCATCTTTTGCGGCAATAATTCATCGAGCGAATTGCTGAAATTGCGGTTCTTGTTTTTCTCTAAATCGCGTAAAAGGCGCTGGTCAAGCTGTTCCGGAGTGAGCGCCGGCTTTAAGTCGAGCGTCACTGTGTATCTGCCGGGCGCCATATGGCGCATGTGCGCGCTCGCACTCAAAATCGTCGGGCCGGAAAGCCCAAAGTGCGTGAACAGCAGCTCACCGAAGTCCGTGTAGACCGGCTTCTTTTTCTTTTCATTGTCCGTCACGGTCACACCGCAGTTGCGCAGAGAAAGCCCCTGCATCGCCGGGCAATCCTCGTCATCAGAGGTCAGCGCCACCAAAGACGGACGCATAGGAATAATGGTGTGCCCCAGCTTTTCCGCCAGCCGCGCGCCGTCGCCGTTCGAGCCCGTGCCGGGGTACGAAGCGCCGCCGCACGCCAAAAGCACACTGGGGGCCTCAAACACATCGTTTTCCGTGCGCACGCCGATGACGCTGCCGTTTTCGGTCAGCACCTCTTTCACATTGCCCTGCCGAATTTCCACGCGGCACTTTTTCAGCTTCTTCCAAAGCGCGTCCGCAATGTCGTGTGCATTGTCCGAGACCGGGAACACGCGGTTGCCGCGCTCCGTTTTCAGCGGCACGCCAAGCCCCTCAAAAAAGTCCATCGTGTCCTGCGGGGTGAAATGATTCACCGCCCCGTACAAAAACCGGCCGTTGCCGGGCGTGGATTCAATCACCGTGCGCGGCTCGCAGTTGTTCGTTACGTTGCAGCGGCCCTTGCCTGTAATACGGATCTTCCGCCCAAGCTGTGCGTTCTTTTCTAATAATAAGACGTGCTTGCCGCGTTCCGCCGCCGTGATCGCCGCCATCATGCCCGCAGCGCCGCCGCCGACTACGACTGCATCAAACATTACGTTCCTCGTCGGTCTTGTCTTCGACCTTCTCGTACACGCCGTACTCGTCCCAAATGGTCTCCAGGTTTAAGAGTGTATTCGCCACTTCGTCTTTCTTTTTAATGGCCACCGTCACAATAAGCGCGTTGATAAGCGCCATCGGGCCCACAAGCGAATCGACAAATGATACCATGTCGCTCTTTGCAAGCAGCACATGCTCCGCATACTTCGTCAGCGGAGAAAGCGTGCTGTCCGTAATGGCCACAACCGTCGCACCGCGGTCGGAAGCGTATTTCAGCGCCTTCACTGCTTTTTTGGAGTACCGCGGGAAGCTGATGCCGACAAGCGCGTCTCCCTCGCCGATGTGCACCATCTGTTGCAAAATCTGCGCTTCGCTCGTCGCGCTGATAAGCTGTACGGAATCGAACACCAAGGAGAAGTAGTACGAGAGGAACGTCGCAATGGCAAGCGAGCTGCCTGCACCGATGATATAAACCTTCTTTACCTTCACGAGTGCATCGGCCGCACGGTAAAACTCCTCATGTGAAATGGACTCCTTCGTGCGGCGGATAATGTCGATGTCCTGATCCATCGAGCTGTCAAGCAGGCGGTCAAGCGGAATGTTCGTCGAGGTCATTTCAAGGCGTTGCACGCTCGTCATGCGGTTGCGGATCATCTCCTGCATCGCCTGCTGAAGCGCCGGATAGCCGGAGTATCCGATCTCCGTCGCAAAGCGCACCACGGTCGATTCGCTCACACCGACCGTCGCGCCAAGCTTCGAGGCCGTCATAAACGCCACCTTGTCGTAGTGCTCCTCAATATACTTCGCGATCAACCTCTGACCTTTGGAAAACGATCTCGCATTTTGCTTAATGCGATTCGTAAGCTGGATATTCATGGGTGATTTCCTTTCTTTACGTTTCCTGACAGGAAATTTTACAGCACGAGTCGCCGCTTCCTGCAAAATTTCCTCCGTGCAGACGCGGCCGCATACCTGCCCCTACGGACAGGGCACACGTATACACAGTATCATAATGTTTATTTTAGCCGATATTCCTGCAAAAATCAAGGGATATTTTCGCTGTTTTCTATGAATTTCAAACCGTTTTTGCAGGAAATGCATCCTTTCATGCAAAGGTATATCCGTGCAGCACGGATATCACTCTCCATTCTTTGTCTTCCTTTACAAAAGAAGCTTGCATTTTCTTTCGTTTTGTTGTATCCTTATTCCGATTATTAACCGTTTAATTATGTTGATTTCCCACAACAGAATAAACGCACCCGTCTTTTGGAGGTCTTTTATGGAAAGTAAAACGCTCATTTCGTCCATTCGTGAAAATATCAGCAAGGTCATGGTCGGTTCCGAAGAAACGATCAACCTCTTGCTCACCGCGCTCATTGCCGAGGGTCACGTGCTCATCGAAGATGTGCCCGGCATGGGCAAAACCGTGCTCGCAAAGTCACTTGCAAAGTCCGTCAGTCTGGAGTTTAACCGCATCCAGTTCACGCCCGACCTGCTTCCCAGCGACGTCACGGGCCTCAACTACTTCGACCAGAAAGCAAACGATTTCGTTTTCAGCCCCGGCCCGGCATTCTGCAACCTGCTCCTCGCCGATGAGATCAACCGCGCCACACCGCGCACGCAGTCGAGCCTGCTCGAGTGCATGGGCGAGCGCCAGATCACCGTGGACGGCGTCACCCGTCCGCTTTCGGCGCCGTTTTTCGTCATCGCCACGCAGAATCCCATCGAAACGCTCGGCACCTATCCCCTGCCGGAAGCCCAGCTCGACCGCTTTTTAATGCGCATTTCCATGGCCTCTCCCACAAAAGAGCAGGAGCGCGCCATCTTGCAGCGCTTTATGAAGGAAGAGCCGCTCGAAACGCTGCAAAGCGTCTGCACGCGTGAGGATATTCTCGCGCTGCAAAAGCAGGCAAAGGAGATTTACATTCACCCCGTCCTGCTCGATTACATGATCGACCTCGTGCAGGCCACGCGCAGTTGGCCGAATATCGATATGGGCGTCAGCCCGCGCGGCAGCCTTGCGCTCGTCCGTGCCGTGCGCGCTTACGCCTTGGTGCGCGGCGGCGCATACGTCGTGCCGGAAGACATCAAGACCGTCGCCGTGCCGGTGCTCGCCCACCGTTTGCAGCTCAGCGGCTCCGTCGGCTCCACCGATGCCCAGAAAAAGGCCATGACCGATGTGCTCTCCTCCGTCGCCCTGCCGACTGAGGACTGGTCAAAGTAATGTGGGCGCTCCTTCTGCTCCCGATCGTTTTGCTCGTCCTCTATTTTGCACAGCGCCTTTTGTTCCGCCGCCTGTGGGACGAAAACCTCACCGTACAGATATCCTTTGACCGCGATTACATTTTCTGCGGCGAAGAAGCGAATCTCGTCGAAACGATCGTGAACAACAAATACCTGCCGCTCCCCGTTTTGGAGGTCGGCTTCGATATGAGCCGCTGGGTGGTGTTTCAGGACGAAGAAAACTCCACCGTCAGCGATATGACCTACCGCCGCGACGTGTTCACAGCGTCCGTGCGCCAGCGCATCACGCGTACACTACCTGTCCGCGGCAAAAAGCGCGGCTATTACCGCATCGCGTCCACCACGGTCACGTCCTACGATTTTCTGATGACCGAAAAGCAGGTGGCGCATTTCCCGCAGGAAACGGAGTTCTACGTCCTGCCCGCGCACATTTCCGCAAGCCACATCCGCATTCCGTACAGCAAGATCATGGGTCTGCTCGTCAGCCGTCGGCGTGTGTACGACGACCCGTTCGAGTTTGCCGGCATCCGCGATTACCGCCGCAGCGACCCCATGAAATACATCAACTGGAAGGCTTCCGCGCGCGGCGGCACGCTGCTCGTCAATCAGCACGATTCCACGCTGTCCCAAAAGGTCACTGTCCTGCTCGACTGCACCGGCATCGGCAGCGCCGTGACGGATGCGTTAAACGAAACCGCCATCTCCATCGCCGCCGAACTCGCGGAGCGCATGCTCGCAGACGGCATCTCGGTCTCCGTCATCTCAAACGGCATAGACACCGTAGACGGCAAAATGCTCTCCACGGGCGAGCTCACCGGCCGCAACACCGCACTTTACCTGCGCCGCCGGCTCGCAAGATTGGAATGCCGCAACGACCTCACCCCCATGCCGCAACTTCTCCGCACCCTGCACGACGGCGCACACGGCAGCGACCTCTACGTGCTCATCTCCAAGGAGCAAAAGCTGCCCGTTCTGCCGGATTTGGAAGCCTTAACGGAAGGCAGTGACGCCATCTGGATCCTGCCGGAAGACCGCAACATGCCGGAGCGCTACAAACTCACGGAGACCTCAAAATCCGTCGAAATCGTCCGCTGGGAAGTTTAACGGGAGGGGACAAAATGAAAATTTTCAAAAAGCAAATTCCCGTCCGCCACATTTTATACGTCGTGCTCGGCTGGCTGCACGCCACCATGCTGTGTGTGCCGCTTTACGCGCTCGTTTTAAATTTTGTCTCGGAGGGCATGACAAAAGACGTCATCCTGCAAAACATCCTGCGGGGATTTTTGATTCTCGCTCCCATCGCACTCAGCTGGTTCGCAATAAAATGCCTGCGCCGCATCTTTTTCTACATTCTCGCAAGCATCGGCATCACGGTACTCACCGGCTTCCTGTTCGATTCCGTTCTCATGGCTGTCGTCGCGCTGTTCATCTGCTTCATGCGGCTTTACGGCCGCCTGCACGGCGAAAGCTATTCTCTGTTTGACCACGCCGGCTATGCGGGTCTTGCCGTGTTCGCCGTGCCGTTCCTGTGCTCTGTCTTCACCGACCGCGCCGATTTGATTTTCCAGCCCGTCTCCCTCGTTTTCGCGGCCGTTTACTTCGTGCTGTGCCTCACGCAGCGCGGTATCCGCCGTATCGATGATTACATCGACGTCAACGCCGCCATGCAGAATATGCCCGCACGCCGCATCGTGCGCATCACCTGTGCTCTTTTGGCCGCCGCAGCCGTGTTCTGTACCGCCGTTTTGCTGCCGCCGCTGCTCACAAACGACATCGGCTACCGCTACACCCCGCGCGAGGCGACCCACGCCGAATACACCCCGCCCGAGCAGACCGAAACGTCCTCCGGCGGCAATATGCCGCTTGACGAGATGATACCCGCCGCAGAGCCGAGCCCCGTGCTCGTCCTCATCATGAAAATTCTCGAGTACATCGTGCTCATCGCGCTCGCGGGCGGCCTCATCTTCGGCGTTATTTACGGCTGCATCCGCATCTCACGCGGGTTTAAAACCTCGTTTGTCGATCGGCGCGACCTTGTGGAAAACCTGCCCGAGGACGAACGCACCACCGTGCGGGAACGCGCCCAAAAGCGCGACCGTCCCGGCTTCCTTGACCGCTCCCCGACCGCTGCGGTGCGCCGCAAATACCGCAAAACGCTGCTGCACGCCGCAAAAGAGCCGCCCGCGCGCTGGATGTCCCCCGCCGAAGCGGAAGCCCACGCGAAGCTCCAAAACGATGCCCTGCACATCGTCTACGAAAAAGCCCGGTACAGCGAAAAAGGCTGTACAAAAGACGACCTCACCGCAATATAAGCTGTACAAAGCGAACAGCCCATGGCACATGAACAGCACCCATTTGTTAGACAGTATGATATAATGTTTAACAGGTGGGGTGATTTTAATGCCAAAGGGAGTACCAAACAAACGATACACGCCGGAATTCAAGAAGCTGGTCGTGGAAACCATGATGAAAGAAAAGATGAGTTACAGAGAAACGGCTCGACAATTTGAAATCAGCAATCATCACAGAGTACAAGACTGGGAACGAATCTATCTGACGGAGGGTCCAGAAGGGTTAGCCATCGAACGGCGTGGCCGCAGCAGTAAGGGCCGTCCGCCAAAGCAGTTGCCGAAGCAGGTAGAAGAAGATCTGCTGGCAGAAGTCCAGCGGTTACGTGCGGAGAATGACTACCTAAAAAATTTGCAAGCCTTGGTTTTGGAAGACGAGCGACGCCAGCACAAAAAACGTTGGTAGTTCAGAAGCTGAGGCAAAAACACGCACTAAACATTCTTCTCTCAATCGCTCAGTTGCCCCGTGCCACTTTCTACTACCATCTGAAACGGATAAACAGTGCAGATAAGTATAAAGCTGTCAAAGCGGAGATTACGGCCATCTACCATGAAAACAAAGGAAGATACGGCTATCGCCGCATTACAACAGAACTTCACAAGCGTAATTTCCTCCTGAACCACAAGACTGTCCAGCGGCTTATGAAGGAGCTGGGCTTGGTTTGCCGTGTCAGGATGAAGAAGTATCGTTCTTACAAGGGTGAAGTGGGCAAAATCGCACCAAATCTGCTAAATCGGGATTTCCATGCCGAAAAGCCGAATCAGAAATGGGTCACGGATGTGACAGAGTTCAGTTTGTTCGGAGAAAAGCTCTATCTGTCCCCGATTCTCGATCTGTGCAGCAGCGATCTGGTCAGTTACACCATCTCGGATCGTCCTGTACTCAGCATGGTAACCACCATGCTGGATAAGGCTTTTGAGAAGATCCCGGCCGAAACAAACCTGATTCTCCATTCTGACCAGGGCTGGCAGTACCAACACAAACAATACCAACAGATGCTCCGGGAGAAAGGTGTTCGCCAGAGCATGAGCCGCAAGGGAAACTGTCTGGACAATGCTGTGATAGAAAATTTCTTCGGGCTGCTCAAAAGTGAGCTGCTGTATTTGCAGGAGTTCCGCTCCATGGAACACTTCAAACTGGAACTGATCGAATATCTAGATTACTACAACAACCGCAGGATCAAGGCAAAGCTAAAGGGCTTGCCGCCTGCAATTCACAGACAGCAAGCCCTTTCGGCTGCTTGAACAATTTTTACTTCAGAATATTGTCTAACTTTTTGGGGGCACTTCACAATGGTGAGTAGGTTCTTCCATTTTAAAAAGCGGCAATATTGCCGCTTTTGCTCCGAAAAATTTGTTGCAGCGACTTATTTGCATTTCGTGTTATTGAACTTAATGAGTTTTCACACGTGGGCAATAGGAAACATACAGGGGTAATGAACTTGTTATGCAAATCTTGAAAAATTTCTTGATTTTTTCACTGATCTTGAATATAATAATATCAAATCAAGATTTACTAAATCTAAATTTGTATTACTTGGAGGTGTGCCGATGTTTATCGGGAGAGAGACAGAATTGAAATTCTTGAATGATAAATATTCAGAGAATGGCGGTCAACTCATTGTGCTGTACGGCAGACGGCGTGTAGGAAAAACCGAGACGCTGCGGGAATTCTGTAAGGGAAAGCCCCATGTTTTCTTTTCCTGCACGCAAACGACTGATCCGGTACAGCTTCGTAACTTTTCTGCTCGGGTGCTGAGAGAAGACATTCCTGCAAAAAGCTATATTACTGAATTTACCGATTGGGAAAGAGCATTCCGTGCGGTACGGGAGCTACCATACGGTGACCGGAAAAAGTTGTTGGTGATCGATGAATTTCCGTATATGTGCCGTGGTAACAAGAGTATTCCCTCTATTCTTCAAAATCTCTGGGATGCGGAGCTGCGGGATGCCAACGTAATGATTATCCTTTGCGGCAGTGCCATGAGCTTTATCGAAAAGGAATTGCTGGCAGAGAAAAACCCACTTTACGGCAGGGCTACGGGTATCTACAAGATGAAAGAAATGGGATTTTATGATGCCGCAAAGTTCTTTCCGGATTATTCTGACCGTGATAAGGTGCTGGCTTATGCTGTTCTTGGTGGTATCCCACATTATCTGCGCCAATGGAATCCCGGGCTGTCCATTGACGAGAACATCAAGCGCAATATTCTGACCAAAGGCTGCATCCTTTACAGCGAGGTGGAGTTTTTGTTGCATCAGGAGCTGCGGGAAACACCTATCTACAACTCTATCATTGAAGCTGTTGCGTTGGGCAATACCAAGCTCAACGACATCAGTCAAAAGTCGCTTGTGGAGGATACTTCCAAAACCAGTGTTTACTTGAAAAATCTCATAGAGCTTGGAATTGTGGAACGGGAGTTTTCCGTGGATGCTAAGACCAAGGAACAGGCAAATTCCGGTCGAGGAGCCTATCGTCTGACGGATAACTTCTTCCGTTTCTGGTATGCCTTTGGTTTTGCAAATTTTTCACAGCTTGAGGACGGCGATGTGGACGGCGTATGCGAGTATGTTGTAAAACCGGCTCTCCACAAGTTTGCTTCCTTTACTTTTGAGGATATTTGCCGGGAATTTGTTCGTGAAATGCAGAAGAAAAACGAGCTGCCTTTCCGTTATGCAAAGATGGGACGTTGGTTTGGAAAGACTACGGTACGAGACGAGAAAGCAGCTTCCGGACTGCGGACAGCAGAGACGGAGATTGACATACTCTGTATTGACCGAGGGGCAAAGGAATATCTGGTGGGTGAATGTAAATTCAAAGGCGTACCGTTTTCCTATTCTGAGTACTGTGACACGGTGGCAAAGCTTTCTCCGCTGAAAGAAAAAGCCAAGTTTCACTATGCACTATTTTCTGAAAACGGATTTGACAAGAAAATTATCGATCATGCGTCAGAAAATAAAACGCAGCTCTATACCCTTAACCAAATTGTTCATTACGCATAAAAAGCAGAGGATAGCAAAGGTAAAACCTACCCGCCGATAGTGGTGAGTAGGTTTTTCTGTTTTAAAAAGCGGCAATATTGCCGGTTTATTGCTGTATGCTTGAAAGACGGCACATTTGCTCGTAGAGGGATGTGTGATCCGGGTGGACGTACCGGCGGAGCGTAAAGGCCGGGTTGGAGTGGCCAATGATAAGAGCAAGGCTTTTTGCATCCGAGCCGTTTTCAATCATTCGGGTCGCGAAGGTATGGCGCAGCATGTGCGGCGATACGCGGCGAATTCCAGCGCACTTTGAAGTGTGCTTTCGATTTCCGGGAAACGCCGCGATAACCTCTTTCGGGCATCCCGATAGATTTCGAGCGTTTTCGGGGCATATTCCGGCACGGCGTATACCTCATACCAAACATCCAGCCATTCTCCGATGGTACAGACTTTTCTTTCCATTGTAAACCTCTCCTGTTAGATAAAAATTCCCGTTAGGGTTAATTCAGTTTAGCAGTGAAAGGAAAGAAAAACAAAAACCGGCAATGAAAAAGTAAATTTTTGATTGATTTAAGCAAATGCTATTACCTATTTTTCATAAATTATATTGACAACTGTAATTTTATGTGATATTATGACCATAAATTAAGGGATGGGTCGACACATTCCTTGCAAAATCTACATAATTTAAGGAGGCGATTGTATGTTAAAGAAAAGGCTTATAGCCGGTATGGCAGCTTGCTTAATGGCGGTTTCTGCGTTTTCCGTGTCTGCGAGCGCGAACTCGGCGCTTGAAAACATGAAAGCAACGATCTATGGTGGTGCTACGGTTTCATCTGCGTCTGCAGAGAAGACCGCAGTTGGAAAATTCTTTTTTACGGCGCGTGCAAATACAAGTGATGGATGGAATACATCTGGTAACGAATGGGTTTATTTCCGAGGAAGAAGTGCTAAGAATAATGCGCAAGCAACGAAACTTGTCCATAGAAATTACTATGGCGAGCAAGTTAGAGATTATATGGGGTATTTAAGCGGGTATGGTACATTAGGTACCAATTATAGGATCGCTATTGAGTATGATAACAGCAACCCGTACGAATATGTAAATCTCAGGATGACATGGACACCGTAAAAAGCTGAGTATCTGCGGGATTTGCGTAGCAAATCCCGCAGATACTTTTATAACTAAAGGAGGAGTGTGTGATGTCAAATTTGAAACAGATTATGACATTGACTTTTTTATTTTTAAGTTTATGTTTATCAGCTTGTACAAAACCTATACAGGATGTTTCTATAAAAACGGAAACCAGTTCTGCTATAAGCGAACCTTCTATAATTAAACCTTCTGAAGAAAATAGTATGCAAGGTTCTGATGTTTCCAAAAATACTACAAATGAGCACATAACGCAAGTCCTTTCCTCTGGAGTAGAAGTGGATGCAGATATACTTATTCCGGCTTCCATGCAAAAATCAGAACTGCCGGAAATGTTTGGGAGAGGACATGTAATAGATCAAAATTTAGTGGCATCGGTCTTTTTTGAAGGAGAAAAATCTCCGGAAAAACAGACAGAAGAATTTAAAGATTTCAGTATGTTTTCAAAAGATAGCGTATATAGTACTTGGACTTTAGAAAAGGAACGCTTAACGATTTCAGGAACCTCAGCAAATTTTTCCAATGGCCGCAATGAAGTGGGGTACTATCTATTTTCGGAATTTCCGACATCTCTTCCGTTTGGAGATAACCGTGTAACATATTTGTCAGGTGAAAATTTAGAGTTTTCAACAATTGATGAAGCAAAATCCCAAATACAAAAATATGTAAATTCCTTGGGAATATCGGTTTTAGAGCCTACTTGCTATACAATGGACTATGACACGATGCGGGCGGTGTATGACGGGCGCACGGCGCTTGAGACATATGACGCGGACTTTGACTTTATCATTGAACCACAAAAAAAGGATGAACAATATATATTTGATTATCCAATAGCTGTAAATGGAATGCCACTCGGTAACTTTGAGGGGGGAGGTTACAGCGATGATTCGTACATGACAGGCACATTTCTGCGCATGACTTACGGAGAAGAAGGTATACGAGCAATGACACTTCCGTATGCATTGGATGTAACAGAAGTCGGTGCGATGCAACCAGTATTAACGTTAGACGAAGCGTTGCAGATAGTAGACGATAAGTATAATTCAATTATTATGGAAGGAAATTATAAAATAGATAAAATAGAAATGGCCTATACGCCGATACAGCAACAAAATGTTACGGAAGCAAAAATAATTCCTGTTTGGCGGTTTCAAACAAATCACACATTACAATACTCCGCTAAAAACGATTCAAATGAAATTGTTGAGATGACAGATACAAGCTATATCCTCATCAATGCGCTGGACGGCACAGAGCTGCTGCACAGCAACGGAGATATATGAGGTTTATTATGCGTGTATGGAATGTTTTGAGAAATGATTTTGCGCGCACGGTGTGCTCGAAAGCGTTTGTGTTTGCCGCGTTGGGGTTGACTGCCGCGACGTTTTTGACCGGCATGGAGGAGCTTTCTTGTATGCAGTCGGAAAATGATCTGATCTACATTTACGGGATCTTTCAGTACCTTGATTTTCAGCTTTTGTTTTTGCTGTTTGCGGCAATACCCGGGGCGGCGCTGTTCTGCGCGGACTGGGAGAACCGGTTCATTCGCTTTTCGGCACAGCGGTGCTCGAAGCGGATATACGGCGTATCGAAAGGCATTGCGTGCTTTGTCTCGGCGGTGCTGGTGGTCGTCGTTTCCGAGTGGCTCGACCTGATGATCTTACGGCTTTGGGGCTTTCCGGCGGTGAACATGGAAAACGGAATCCCCATGGCGCTGGGCGCGTTTGACGAGATTGGGTATTCCGAGCGGGTGTACCTCTATTTTGCGGCGGTGATTTTCATTAAGGCGTGCTGCGCAGGAGCGTTTGCGGAATTTGCGCTGTGGCTTTCGACGAAGATCACGAACGTATTCGTGACACTGGCGGCGCCGATGCTGGCGTATTACGTTTTGAACACACTGATGATGTGGCTGCGTATGCCGAGCAAATTTTACCCCGGTATGCTCTCTAAGGGGTTTTCGGTGTTCGGCGGCGCGGGGACGACGACGCTTGTGACGTGCGGAATCTTTGCAGCGTTCGGCGTGGTGTTCCTCGTTTTATTTACGCGCTCGTGCAGAAGGAGACTTGAAAATGGGTAAGGCTTTCGCTTGCTTTTCGATTGCGCTGCACAACTTTAAAAAATGGGCGGTGAACCCGCGGCTGTACATTTTGCTGTTGATGGAGATCTTGTATTTGCACTCACGGCTTTCGCCGGTGGGTGAGCTGTGTACGCGGACAGGGTACAAGGTCACGCCGTATTTGCTGCCGTTTTTGCTGGACGAGGGCAGTGCGGTGATGATGCTGTTCCTCGGTGTGGTGCTGCTGTTTTGCGATGCGCCGTTTATTGAGGACGAGCAGCCGTATATTATGCTGCGGAGCGGGCGGCGGATATGGTTCATCGGGCAAATGCTGTATATCGTGATGGCGTCTGTGCTGTATTTTATTGTGCTGTATTTCATAAGTGTTCTTGTGCTGCTGCCGCATATCGAATGGAGCGCGGAATGGGGCAAGCTGCTTTCTACGTTTTCGCAGACATCGGCCGCGGGGCAGAACGGCATCAGCATTCCGTTTGCACGCGTCATCACGGCGCGGTTTGACCCAATTCCGGCGGTGCTGCGGTGTGTGGTGAACGGGAGCTTGGTAGCCACTGTGCTCGGTATGCTGATGTTCTTCGTGAACCTGAATATTTCCCGCACGGCGGGCGGCATCTGCGGCACGGCGCTCGTGCTGTGGAACATGGTGACGTATAAGACGTGGTATTGGTTTGTGAATATCTCGCCGGTCTCGTGGGTGAACCTTTCCCGTGTGGATTACGACGGCAGCTCGATTTACCCGAGCCTTACGTATATTTTGTTGGCACTGTTGGCTTTGTTTGCGGTTTTGTCGGTCACTTCGTGGGTGACGCTGCGCAGGCGGAACATTGACGTGCTGAAATCGGTGTGAAAGGAGTTCCTATGGAAACTTGTATTGAAGTACAAAATGTGGTGAAGCGTTTTCGCGACCAAGTGGTTTTGAAGAACGTATCGATCTCGTTTGAAAAGGGAAAGATACACGGCATTGTGGGGCGCAACGGCTCCGGCAAAACGGTGCTTTTTAAGTGCATCTGCGGTCTGATGCACCCAGAGGAGGGCGTGATCCTCGTGAACGGCAAGCGCGTGGGACGTGACGTGGACATGCCGGAGGACATTGGAGCCATTATTGAAGCGCCGGGCTTTCTGCCGAATTACAGCGGGTACAAGAATCTGCGCTTTTTGGCGAACATACGGCGGAAGATCGGCAAGGAAGAGATTTTGAATGTACTGAAGACGGTGGGGCTTGACCCCGAAAGTCGCAAGCATGTGGGAAAATACTCGCTCGGCATGCGGCAGCGCCTCGGTATTGCGCAGGCAATCATGGAAGACCCGGAGATCCTCATTTTGGACGAGCCGATGAACGGACTGGATAACGCCGGTGTGCAGGATATACGGGCACTGCTGTTGGAGCTCAAGGCACAAGGGAAGACGATTTTGCTCGCGAGCCACAACCACGAGGACATCGCGGCACTGTGCGATACGGTGCATGAAATGGACGGCGGGGTGCTGGAATAATAAAGGCTACAAGATAAAACCTGCCTGTTTTAGAATAGGCAGGTTTTTGCTGTAATCTTTGAGTGTTTATAGATATGAGAATGTTAAAAAAGAAAGGCGGCTGTTTCCAACTGAAAGCAGCCGCCTTTAATATGGGATTTGAGTGAAACCTTGTACGCAAATTAAGAAATGTTACCGTATTTATCGCAGGTGATACTTAAAGAAAGCGTTCTGTTTTTCCCTAAATAATAAACTGTACCGGAACCGTATACGGTTGCACCTGAGCGGGAAGAAGTTTTCGTAACATAAGATGCAGAGTTATCGTAGATAGAAACAGAAACACTCTGGCTTGTAGCAGTGCAACTCACGTTGTACGTATAATTAAAATTACCAGTCAACGAGACTGCAAAAACCGCTGTATTGCTTGCCGTGTAATAGGTGGATTTTTTGTATATGATCTTGCCGTTCGTGCAACTGCCGGTGTTACTTCTAACTCCGTCACGATATAACTGCCGTCTTCAAGGTATTCGACTGTTTGCATGTTCTGCGATGCTGTTTCTGATGCAGATACACAGAAAGGTACAATACCAAGTAAAAGTGTTAAACAACAGATAATTGTTAATATACGTTTCATTTTTTTGCCTCTTTTCTTAATAAACTCTCGTGCCTTCCGGCTCTGGGGGCGGCGTTCCTTCGACTTCTTCATAAAGTCTTGTAACGATATACCCATCCTCGAACTGTCGTTCCCGCCAGTTATCAAACAGAATATATCCCAAAACGCACACAAGAGCAAATACAACTGTGGCGATTACAAAAACGCGCACAGCTTTTCGGTGCTTAAATGTTCGTTTTACTTCATTGTACGGTTCAGTGCTCAGAAAATTTTCGGCTATGCTTTGTGGTGTGCCGAAATGTTTTTCTAAGTCATTTTCGGTCAGCGTAGTTGTTGCGCTATCAGCAAAATCTTCCATGTCATTTTGCAGTCGCTGCAAAAACTGCTTTTTCTTCTTTTTGTCACACGTCATTTCTTTGTCTATTCGACGCAAATAGTCGTGGACAACATATACGGTTTCGCTCATCCCATATCCCCCCCAATTTAAGAATCAAGAATGTTATGAATTCCTTGCTGAACGGTTTCGTAATCCTTTTTTAAAGATGCTAACCGTTCACGCCCGGCATTTTCGATATGATAAATCACACGCATACGGGAGCGCCCCGTGCTCATGCGCGTTACGATCTCCTGACCGGTGATGTACCCATCGTCTGCCAAGCGATACAGAAGCGGATAAAATGACCCCTCCTGCACTGTGATTAAACCTTTGCTTCGCTCTTTGATCTTCTGCACAAGCTGATAGCCGTATGTGTCTTCTTCACACAGCAAAAACAACGTGAGCATTTCGATTGAGCCTTTTTTCATGGTATCGACAGCCATAGTGGAGATACCTCCTGTCAAGTAATAGATTACAGTAAAACGATTTATAAGTCAATACCTATTTTAAATAATTTATTTGACAAATAAAAATTGAAATGCTATTATGATATTGGATTAATCTCATTGAAAGAACGAAGAAATTGTAATTTTACTTGATTGGAGATGAGTTATAGTGCTTAAGGAAGAATTGTATCAACAATATTTGCAATGGAAAAAAGAAAAAATCGCGTGGTCAATAGAAGAAATATTTGGGTTTCCGAAAGTTGATTGCGATGTATACGAAAATGAAGATGTTTTAGTTAGTCGCCTTTTTTATGTTATTCCCGATATTTTTGAAGTAAAGTTACGCGTGTTCATTTTTTACGAAGAAAACACCTTTCTTAAGACAAAAGGCGATGACTTAAAATTGATCCACAGTGAACTAAAAATACAATAGTTGATGCATAAAGGAAAACCGGCAATGTTGCCGGTTTTTTCTGTGTGAATGTAAAACTTGCCAGATAAAAGAATTTCTGGTAGAATTTTAAAGGACCGTGATAGCGGTTCGGGTGCTGCCATAACGGTGGACGGTTCAGCCCTCAGATACACTTCGGTGTACCGTGTGAGGGAACATTTCTTGAATATGAAAAAATCCCTCAATCCAACACGGAGAGAGGGATGACGCTTATGAAGCTCGAGCTGAACTTTAGCGATTTGTGCCAGTTGGCACTTGTCGTTATTGCGTTGATCGAACTGTTTCGTGATCGTAAACATAAAAAGAGATGAGCCGCCCTGCCCAAGGTCTCGGCTCATTTCTTTAAGCTGAACTGAGGGCTAACCGTTCATCGGCAGCACTCTTTCTATTTCTAATTATAAACGCTTCTGAAGTTTTGTCAAGCGCAAAAACCGGCAATGTTGCCGGTTTTTGTTAGACGAGAGAAAAGGCGGGGCGGGTTACGTAATGAGCAAAACCGCGACACCTTGTTGAAAAATGCAGAAAAAATCTTATTTTGCGTTGACGAGCGGGAAAAGAAGTGCTATACTTTTAGGCAGAAATAAAGAAAACGTCCGCTACGGACGCTTCTCGGTCAATAAAAGATCGCCAAATCTTTTATTGATTCCAGATGTACGACCATCTGAAAACTTCGCGAAAAGACGCCGATAGGACGTTTTTTACAAGAGGGGTGCTTCATGTCTAACACGTTAGTTAGATTATAGCACAAGCCAAACGATATTTCAAGGCTTTTCAGATGCTTGTCTGGAGAGCCTTTTTTATTTCTGATTTCGCACCTTGAAAACCGAATGAACCCACAGGCGAGAATACCCGGCGCAAATCAGTGTGCATTTGCATGCCTTTGCAATGGGAAATACTTGGTATACAGGATTGGACAAACCTAATCTGCCTCAGTAACGGCGTTTGAGAACGGGTCGCTAAAATCAGGATTATTAAAACGAAATACTTTGTTTTAATCGATACGCACAACCGAAACGTAAGTAACAGTTGTGCGTATACATTAGAACAAAATATGGTGGGCGCTAACGGACTTGAACCGCTGACCCCCTGCACGTCAAGCAGGTGCTCTAGCCAGCTGAGCTAAGCGCCCAATTTTCTGTTGCTCGATTATTATATAGCAAGTCCCCGAAAAATGCAAGTCTTTTTTGCGAAAAAGTTAAAATTAATTTTTCTTTCGTGAATATCACGAAAAAGTGCGTAAAATTTGGTGCACTGTTCGCAGAAATTTAAGGTTTCTTACAAAACTCATAAGAATCGCACATTTCTATTGTTTATTCCTTTTCTATGCCGTATAATGAAAATACTGAAAACTGTGAATAGAATGTGAATGAAAGCGGATGGCGGTTGCGCATTGCGCTTTGAATACGGAGATTTAGACAGAAGCGGAAATCTGAAAACAGACGATGACGTTGGTCCTGCACCAAGGCCGGAAAAGGAGAAACCATGAAAACACTGTCATATGTGAACTTTATCATTTCTATTTTATTTATGGCTTGCTACGCGTACCAGGCGGTCTACCTTGTGGCGGCGCTTTTAAAAAAGCAGAAAGTCTTCAAAGCGAAGAAGCTGCACCGCTACGGTGTGCTGATTGCCGCGCGCAATGAGGAAGCCGTCATTGCGCAGCTCATCCGCAGTGTGCGCGCGCAGAAGTATCCCGAGGAGCTTATCGATATTTTTGTTGTGGCGGATAACTGCACGGACAACACCGCGCAGGCGGCGCGCGAAGCCGGTGCGGTCGTTTACGAGCGCCACAATACGTATGCCGTGGGCAAGGGCTATGCGCTGCGTTTCTTATTAGAAAACATTTTTAAGAATTTCGGCGAATATGCCTACGACGGTTTTTTCGTCTTTGACGCGGATAATATTCTGGATGAGAATTTTATCTCCGAGATGAATCACGTTTTTGACAACGGCTACAAGGTTGTCACGTCCTACCGCAACTCGAAAAACTTTGGCGACAACTGGATCAGCGTGGGTTACTCCATTTTCTTCCTGCGCGAAGCGACGCAGCTCAATCGCGCCCGTATGATGTTCGGTACCAGCAGCTGCGTTTCCGGCACCGGCTTTTTGTTCAGCAGCGAGATTGCACGCGAAAACGGTGGTTGGAAGCATTTCCTGCTGACGGAGGACTTTGAGTTCACCGTGGACCGCATTTTAAAGGACGACACGGTCGGTTACTGCGAAAACGCCATTATTTATGACGAGCAGCCCACGCGGCTTGGGCAGTCCTTTACACAACGTGCCCGCTGGATTAAGGGCTATTTGCAGGTTTTCAGCCGATACGGCTTCAAAATGCTGAAAAAAACCGTTGTGGATGGCAGTTTTGCCTGCTTCGATATGATTATGAACAACATTCCGTGCCTTGTCTTGACCTGCGCTTCAATCGTGTTTAACGCGATTATGGTCGCGGCGGGCATTGTGACGCGCACGCCGGATATGGGCGTTTGTGTGCTTTCCGTGTGCAGCGGTATTTTCGGTTCTATACTGACGCTGTGGTTCGTCGGCGGCATTACGTGCATCACGCAGAGAAAGCGCATCCGTGCATCGAAAAAAGCGATGTTCTTCGGTTGGCTGTTGTTCCCGCTGTTTATTTTCACCTATGCGATTGCAATGGTTTACGCGGTGTTTACGAACATTGAATGGAAGCCCATTCAGCACAAAGTGGCGCTTAGTGTGGAAGACCTGAACGACACTACCAAAAAATAGCACAAAATTGCACTCAAAAACAGGGCGTGATTTGCTATAATCTATATTTGCTTATAAACGGCACCTGTGATAAAATAGTAAGAGATTACTTTGTCACAAGTGCCGTTTTTTGCGGCAGTACAAATCCTGATTTTTCCCCAGAAGAAAGGAATGGTCACAAACATGGTCACACGCGTATTTGTGGAGAAAAGAAAGGGATTCGATGTTGAAGCACGCCACATGATGGCGGATCTTCGTCAGAATCTCGGCCTCAAGGCTATTGAGGACCTGCGTATTTTGAACCGCTATGATGTTTCCGGTCTTTCCGGCGAGGAGTTCGAGGCGGCAGCCCGCACGATCCTTTCCGAGCCGAATGTGGACAACGTGTACGACGAAAACTACAAGATCAGCAGCGAATATCACGTCTTCGCAACGGAGTTTTTGCCCGGTCAGTACGACCAGCGTGCGGATTCCGCTTCCCAGTGCGTACAGCTCTTGACGCAGGGCGAGCGCCCGCAGGTCGCTTATGCAAAAGTGATCGCCGTTAAGGGCGACCTTTCCGAAGAGGAAATGGACAAGATTAAGAACTATATCGTGAACCCGGTCGAATCCCGTTTGGCATCGATGGAAAAGCCGGAGACGCTTGACATGAAGATCGATGTGCCGGCAGACGTTAAGCGCGTCACGGGCATGATCTCCTGGAGCGACGAGGAGCTTAGAAAATATTACGGCACCATGGGCTTTGCCATGACGTTTGAAGACCTCGCGTTCTGCCGCGATTATTTCCGCGACGAAGAGCACCGTGACCCGAGCGTGACGGAGCTGCGCGTGATTGATACCTACTGGAGCGACCACTGCCGCCACACCACATTCCTTACGCGTCTCAACAACATCGAGATCGAAAAGGGCAAGCTGAGCGGCGCCATCGAAAAGGCACTCGGCGAGTATTTTGCAGCCCGCGAAGAGCTGTATAAGGGCAAGGACAAGCCCGTTTCTCTCATGGACATGGCGGTCATCGGCGCGAAATACCTCAAAAAGCACGGCATGGTAGACGATCTGGACGAAAGCGACGAGATCAACGCCTGTTCCATTGAAGTGCCGGTCACGATCGACGGTAAGACCGAGCAGTGGCTCGTGCAGTTCAAGAATGAGACCCACAACCACCCGACGGAGATTGAGCCGTTCGGCGGCGCGGCAACATGCCTTGGCGGCGCGATCCGCGACCCGCTCTCCGGCAGAGCGTATGTTTATCAGGCGATGCGCGTTACCGGCAGCGGCGACCCGACTGTTCCGTTTAAGGATACGATGAAGGGTAAGCTGCCCACAAGAAAGATTACCACCGGCGCTGCGGCGGGCTATTCCTCCTACGGCAACCAGATCGGCCTTGCGACCGGTCAGGTCACGGAGCTTTATGACCCCGGTTATGTTGCAAAGCGCATGGAGATCGGCGCGGTCATCGGCGCATCTCCGAAGGCGAACGTCAAGCGCTTCGAGCCGAAGCCCGGCGATATCATTGTGCTGCTCGGCGGCGCAACGGGCCGTGACGGCTGCGGCGGCGCAACGGGTTCCTCCAAGGCACATACGCTCGAATCCATCGAGGTTTGCGGCGCAGAGGTGCAGAAGGGCAACCCGCCGACCGAACGCAAAATTCAGCGTCTGTTCCGTGACCCGGAGGTTTCCACGCTCATCAAGCGCTGCAACGACTTCGGCGCGGGCGGCGTGTGCGTCGCCATCGGCGAGCTTGCACCGGGCCTTGAGATTGATTTGAACAAAGTCCCGAAGAAGTACGAGGGCCTCGACGGCACCGAGCTTGCGATTTCCGAATCGCAGGAGCGTATGGCAGTCGTGCTCGACCCGAAGGATGTGGAGAAATTCCGCGCCAAGGCGCAGGAGGAAAACCTCGACGCGCAGGTCGTGGCCATCGTCACCGAAGAGCCGAGACTCAAGATGGAGTGGCGCGGCGACCGCGTAGTCGACCTGAGCCGTGCATTCCTCGATACGAACGGTGTGACCCAGAACGCAGACGCGTTCATCACCGCACCGGATGAAACGAAAAACTACCGCAACGCCGTACCGGCTTGCCTTGAAAATAAATCGCTGGACGAGGCGTTCGCAGAGAACCTCTCCCGCCTCGAGGTCTGCGGCCAGAAGGGCCTTTCCGAGCGTTTCGATGCTTCCATCGGCGCAGGCACCGTTTTGATGCCGTTTGCCGGTAAGTATCAGCTGACGCCGGAAGACGCCATGGTTGCGAAGATTCCGCTGCTCACGGGTGAGACCGATGACGCCACCGCTATGGCTTACGGCTATATTCCGGGTATTGCACGCTTCTCGCCGTTCCACGGCGCAGCGTACGCCGTTGTGGAGAGCCTCTCGAAGCTCGCAGCTGTCGGCGCAGATCCGATGAAGTCCCGTTTGACGTTCCAGGAGTACTTCGAGCGCCTGCACGATAAGCCGGAGCGCTGGGGCAAGCCTGCCGCAGCCCTGCTCGGCGCGCTTACCGCGCAGCTGAACCTCGGTCTGCCGTCCATCGGCGGCAAGGACAGTATGTCCGGCTCCTTTGAAGACCTCGATGTCCCGCCGACGCTTGTCAGCTTTGCGGTGACGATGACGAAGGCCAGCAAGACGATCTCCGGCGCGTTCAAGAACGCCGGCAACTACGCCGTACTGCTGCCGATTCCGGAGGACAAGGAAACCGAGCTCCCGAACTGGGAAGCTTTGAAGGCGTACTACAAGAACGTGCTTGCAAAAATCGCGGACGGCTCTGTTCTTTCCGCACACGTCGTCAAGGAAGGCGGCGCGGCTGCTGCCGTTGCGAAGATGGCGTTCGGCAACAAGCTCGGCTTCAAGTTCGAGAAGACTGCCGAAAACGCAGAGCTGCTTTTTGCCCCGAAGGCCGGCGCACTCGTCGTGGAAGTTCCGGCAGATGCGCTTGAGAGCGTCAAGAATACATTCGACGCTGTTGTGCTCGGCACCGTTACCGATACGGCAAAGATTGAGCTGAACGGCAAAGCACTCGACTTGGACGACCTCATTGAGACCTGGAACGGCAAGCTCGAAAAAATCTTCGCGAATAAAGCGGAGACCGTCGCCGTAGAATATGATGTGCCGCTCGATAACCACAAGTACACCGGCTCCCCGGTCATCCGCGTCGCAAAGCCGAAGGTATTTATCCCGGTATTCCCGGGCACCAACTGCGAGATCGACACGAAGCGTGCGTTTGAAAAGGCGGGCGCAGAGACCGAGATCCTTGTTGTGCAGAACCTCTGCGCAAAGGACATCGAATACACCATCGACCGCATGGAAAAGGCAATCCGCTCCTCCCAGATCATCATGATCCCGGGCGGATTCTCCGGCGGCGACGAGCCGGAGGGCTCCGGCAAGTTCATCGCGACAACGTTCCGCAATCCGAAGATTGCACAGGCGGTCACGGACTTGCTCGACATGCGCGACGGTCTTGTGCTCGGCATCTGCAACGGCTTCCAGGCGCTCATCAAGCTCGGTCTTGTCACCTACGGCAAGATCGTGGACCTCAAGGACGACGACCCGACCTTGACGTTTAACACGCTCGGCCGCCACGTTTCCCGCATGGTCTACACGCGCGTGACAAACACGAAGTCTCCGTGGCTCTCCGGCGTCAACGCAGGTGATGTCTTCGCCATCCCGGTCTCCCACGGTGAGGGCCGCTTTGTAGCGGATGACGCAGCGCTGAAAAAGCTCATCGAAAACGGCCAGATTGCCACGCAGTACACCACGCCGTGCGGCAAGGTGAGCGGCGACATCACATGGAACCCGAACGGCTCCGTGTGCGGCATTGAGGGCATCACAAGCCCGGACGGCCGCGTCTTCGGCAAGATGGGCCACAGCGAACGCAAGGGCGAAAACCTCTACTTTAACGTGCCGGGCGAAAAGGATCAGCAGATCTTTGAGAGCGGCGTGCGTTACTTCAAGTAATAAAAGGCAGAAACGCCTTATAAAATTCCGGTATGCGCGGGCAAAATGCTGCCCGCGCAGCCGCGTATAAGGACAATTTGGTTATGGACATTTTACAGAAAAGAACATGGGCGCAGATCGACCTCGACGCGGCGGCGCACAATTTTAAGGAAATTCGCCGCTATGTCGGCAACCGGTCGATGGTCTGCTGTGTGATTAAGGCGGATGCCTACGGGCACGGCGCGGTGCGCATGGCAGAGGAATACGAAGCCCTCGGCGCAGACTGGCTGGCGCTTTCCAACATTGAGGAAGCCTTGCAGGTGCGTCGTGCGGGCATCAAGCTGCCGCTGCTCGTGCTGGGCTATACCCCGGCGGAAGCCGCAGACGTGCTTGCCGAAAACGACATTGCGCAGTGCGCGTATTCTGCAGAATACTGCGCGGCGCTCTCCGAAAACGCCGTAAAAAGCGGCGTTAAGGTGAAGATTCACGTCAAGGTTGATACCGGCATGAGCCGCCTCGGATTCTATTTTCAGGACATTGAGCGCGACAAAGAGGCCGTAAGCGTTGTGGCAGAAGCGTGCCGCCGCCCGGGGCTTATCCCGGAGGGCATCTTCACGCATTTTGCCGTGGCAGATGGTGGCGAGAATGGCAAGGCATTTACCTTGAAGCAGTTCTCGTGCTTTATGGCGCTCATCGCGGAGCTTGAAAAGCAGGGCGTCACGTTTAAAATTCACCACTGCGCGAACAGCGGTGCAATCCTCGATTACCCCAAGATGCACCTCGATATGGTGCGTGCGGGCGTGATTTTATACGGCATGGAACCGTCGCTCTGCGTGGAGCATCACGCGGATTTCCGCCCGGTGCTCAGCCTGCACTCCGTCATTTCGCACGTGAAGGAGATTGAGCCCGGATCGGACATCAGTTACGACCGCACATTCACCGCAAAGGAACGCATGCGCGTCGCGACCATTCCGGTCGGCTACGCGGACGGCTACTCCCGCAGGCTTTCGAACCGCGGCAGTGTGCTCATTCACGGCACGCGCTGCCCGATTTTAGGTAAAGTCTGCATGGACCAGTGCATGGTGGATGTTTCCGCCGTGCCGCAGGCGAAGGTAGGGGACACCGTAACGCTCATCGGCCGCGACGGCGAGGATGAGATCACCGCGGCGGAAATTGCCGGCATCATGGAGACAATCCACTATGAAGTGGTGTGCGACATCTCAAAGCGCGTCACACGCGTCTACCTGAAAAACGGCAAAGAAGTCAGTGTTCTGGACTGTATTTTGGACAAATATTGATTGTAAAGCAGCGGCTTTTGGCTCCGTTCAGCCGGGTCGCTGCTTTAAATTTATAGTGATTTGGAAGGGTGAAAGTGATGAAAAAACTTTTAAAGCTGCGCGATGAAATGAAAGAGGATTTGCTGCACGCAGACGGCTCTGTGGAAGACGGCACGAAAATGACCTACGGCCAGGGCTTTTTGCTGTATGCGTTCTCCGAGTACGTCCGCGCAACGGGTAGCGAAGAAGCACGCAGATATGCCGATATGACGTATGATTACATCGAAAACGAGTGCAAAGAGGGCAACTATTACCTTGAAAACGCACGCGGCACGGGCAGCAGCAACGGCGCCATTACAGAGGCGGGCAACCTTTCCATGAACACGCATATCCACATTCTGGAGCCGCTGCCGGGCGAAGTTTCGTTCGGCCATGACATTGAGGGCTCCTGGCTGTTGACGGAAGCTGCCGAAGTGCTCGGAAAGTACGGCGCAGATAAACCAAAGAACAAATGGATGATGTATTAGCCGCTTTGCATCGTGACTATAATCCAAAAGACCCGATGTATGTAGGAATACTATACGGATTACTTTAAGAGCGAAGAAGAACAAGAGGACACAGAGGAAGAATAAGAACATACCCGCTCCCACCAAGAAGTATAATAACACTTGAAGTCTATTAGAAAATCCCTTATAATGAGCGTAGAAAGAATTAGACAAACTTAAATTTGTGGAGGTTGTTATGGTAAGAACAGCAACTATAAATGATGCAGAGCAATTAAACATCTTAAATGTTGAATTTAATGGTGAGAGCGACACAAGCATAGACAATATTAGAAATTCCCTTATGAATAATAAACAGGAAGTTGTTATCGTTGCTGATGAAGATGATATGTTAGTTGGATTTGTTTGTGTTCAGCTTAAAAAATCGTTCTGCTATGATGAATATATGCCTGAAATTACAGAAGTGTATGTTAAACCAGCATACAGAAAAAGAGGCTTAGCGAGTGAGATGATTACTTTTGCAGAGGCTTATTGTAGTAAGAATTATCCACTTGACAAATATGAACTTCTAACAGGACAAGAAAATCTTGTTGCACAAACTGTATATAATAAACTTGGATATGTAGATGATAATGAACTTCATTTATCAAAACAAGTGAGAAAATAAATACAGCCTAATTTGTCGAACAGTTGCTTTTTACAAGCAACTGTTCTTTTTGTTACCTAGAAAACCACTCGCTGGGCGAGTGGTTTGCAAGCGGCAAAAATTCCCCGGACGAGGAAAATTCGCACCTGCTGTGCGGCCCGTGGAAGTGCCCGTACCACAATGCCAGAGCCGCGTTTGAAATTTACGAGCGCTGCGAGGCACTGGAAAAGTAAACAGCAACAGCAAAGCCCTGCCGAGAAAATTCCCGGTAGGGCTTTTGTCATGCTTAAGTTAAATTTAATCGAACCCGTAGTTTTCCACACCCGAAAGCTCGGAGTGCGTTTTGGCATAGCTCTGCGCGGCGGTGCAAAAATCCTCCCAAGTTTTCTCCGGCGCACCGGGGGAAAGCGGATGCAGGCGCAAATTGCTGTCCTCACGCACGGCGGCATAAGCGTAATCACTGTAAATCAAAATGCCCGTCACATTGTCGAGCGGGTCGTAGCTTCGCGGCAACTCGTAAATGGTCTCCGTATCCGTCATTTCGAGCACCTCAAGGTCAAATACGTGCCTGTACTGCCCGGTGACGTACAGAGCGCTGAGGTCGGTGAACCCGTTTTCAAGAAAAACAGGGGAGTCGCCGTCAAAATAGAGCCGCAGCACGGAAACGTCGCCCTCTGTGCCGCCGAATTCGAGTGCGGGCACATTGACCTTGTGCGCTGCGCAGCCGGAAAGCAAGAGCAAAATACTGAGGAAAAAAACAGAGCGCTTATTCATACGTTGAAATCACACCTTTTTTATTTTTCAATAAAATATTAACATTTTAAAATTTATGCGTCAATAATAATTGTTGAAATTTTCAAGAAAAATGATGCGAACTTGAATTATTAACAAAACTAATAAGAATTTACAATGTGTACTCAATTTTAAGAATACAAAACGGCCGCTCTCCGAATACTCGAAAAGCGGTCGCTTGCTTATTTATTCAGTAATTCGTCAACCTCGACGGGTTCCAGCTCTTTTAATGCCGGGTGGTCGGTCAGCGTTTTCAGCATGCGCCAGCCGAAGTAATTTTCTTCCAAATTCTCCGGCACGGGACGGAAGCCGAAATCAAGATACAGTTTTGCGGCGACCCATGTGGTCGTCTGGGTGGGCACGAACAGCTCTTTGTAGCCGAGTGCCTGCAGGCGGTGCAGCGTATGGGCGATGAGCGGTCGGGAAAGCCCCTTGCCTTGCGCATCACGCCGCACGGAAACCCAGTGCAGCCAGCCGCCGGGCAGCTTTTCATCGAAAAACGCCGTTGCGGTCGCGACTTTCTTGCCATTCGGGTCGACGATGAAGAACATTCTGTCGGGCAGAACGTCTTCGTGTTTGCCGTAGTAGCGCTGCCATGCGTCCACGCCTTCCTCGAAGGTCGAAAACTCTTTTGCAGATTTTTCGATCTCGATCCACGTATCGCGGTCGCCGGGGGCATAGGTCGTGAACGAATACCCCGCGGGCAGATCGTAATGTGGAATTTCCGTTTCCGCCGGCATGGTCATGAACAGGTGGTAGTACTTCAAACGGCTGTCGTGGTTATCTAAATGTAAAGAAGCTAAGTCTTTCATAAGCTTAATGATAAATCAGGATTCATTTCTGCCGCAGCATTTCTTGTATTTTTTGCCGCTGCCGCACGGGCACGGGTCGTTTCTGCCGGGCTTTTTGCCGTTGTTGCGCACAGGCTGCTTGACGGCCGGCGTATCGGAGGACGTTGTGCCAGTCTCCTTGGCGACGGCTTCACGCTTCGGTGCTTCCGGCGTCTTCAGGCGCACAGTCAGAATCATGCGGGCGGTGTTTTCGCGGATCGTGTCGATCATCGCGTCAAACATGTCAAAGCCCTCTTCGCGGTATGCAATGACCGGGTCTTGCTGGCCGTAGGCGCGCAGACGGATACCCTTCTGGAGCTCATCCATCGCATCAATGTGATCCATCCACTGCGTATCGACGTTCTTCAGCAGCACCACGCGCTCCACTTCACGCATGATCGGCGGGGTGAACGCCTTTTCACGCAGGTCGTAAAGCTTGTGTGCACGCTCCTTGAGAAAATCGATGACCGTTTGCTGCTCGAGATCCTCAAACGCCTGACCCTCATAGTGCAGCTCATCCGGATTGACCATCCAGCCGAGGTAGTGGTCGCGCAGACCGCGGAGATCCCAGTCGTCGTGCAGGGTGTTCTCCGGCAAGAAGCGCTTGACGTTCGCTTCGATGGCCTGATCGATCATGGACATAATCTGCGGCTTCACGTTGTCGCCGTTCAGCACACGGTCACGCTGCTCATAGATGATCTCGCGCTGGCGGTTCATCACGTCGTCATACTGCAGAACGTTCTTGCGAATGGCAAAGTTTCTGCCCTCGACCTTCTTCTGTGCGTTTTCGATGGTGTTGGAGAGGATAGACGCTTCGATCGGCATGTCCTCGTCCACATTCAGGCGGTCCATAATGGTTTGGATGCGGTCGCCGCCGAACAGACGCATGAGGTCGTCTTCAAGAGAGATGTAGAAGCGGCTCTTACCGGGATCGCCCTGACGGCCCGCACGGCCGCGCAGCTGGTTATCGATACGGCGAGATTCGTGGCGCTCCGTGCCGATGATGTACAGGCCGCCGAGCTTGCGAACTTCCTCTGCCTCCGGCGCAATCTCCGCTTTGTATTTTTTGTTGAGCTCCGCAAATGTCTTGCGGGCATTCAAAATCTCTTCATCGTCCGTGTAGCCGTAGGCGGAAGCCTCGCCGATGAGCTCCTCGGAGAACTGCATGCGGCGCATTTCGGCACGCGCCATGAACTCTGCGTTACCGCCGAGCAGAATATCCGTACCACGGCCGGCCATGTTCGTTGCGATGGTCACGGCGCCCTTACGGCCTGCCTGTGCGACGATTTCGGCTTCTTTTTCATGGTACTTTGCGTTCAGCACTTCGTGCTTGATGCCGCGGCGCTTCAGCATGGCGCTGAGCTGCTCGGATTTTTCAATCGTGATGGTACCGACCAGCACCGGCTGGCCTTTTTCGTGGTGCTCGATGATGTCGTTGATAACGGCATTGAACTTGCCCTTTTCGGTCTTGTAAACAACGTCCGGGCAGTCTTCACGAATCATCGGCTTGTTTGTCGGAATCTCTACAACGTCCAGTTTGTAAATTTCGCTGAACTCGGATTCCTCGGTCATGGCCGTGCCGGTCATGCCGGAGAGCTTGTTGTAAAGACGGAAGAAATTCTGGAACGTGATGGTTGCAAGCGTTTTGCTTTCGCGCGCGATTTTCACGCCTTCCTTCGCTTCAATGGCCTGGTGCAGACCTTCGTTGTAGCGTCTGCCGTACATCAGACGGCCGGTGAATTCATCAACGATGATAACTTCGCCGTCGCGCACGACGTAATCAATATCGCGCTGCATGATGCCGTTCGCCTTGATCGCCTGATTGATGTGGTGCTGAATGGTGATGTTGTCCGGGTCCGTGAGGTTTTCCAAGCTGAAGAACTGCTCGGCTTTTTTTACGCCGCGCTTGGTGAGCGTTGCGGTCTTCTGCTTTTCGTTGATGATATAATCGTAATCCTCGTAGATCTCGTCATTGTCTTCCTTTTCGTTCGTCTCCGCCACGCGGATGGGGCGCAGCGTTTTGGCAAAGCGGTCGGCGACGTTGTAAAGCTCCGTGGACTGCTCGCCCTGGCCGGAAATGATGAGCGGGGTACGCGCCTCATCGATGAGGATGGAGTCCACCTCGTCCACGATGGCGAAGTTATGGCCGCGCTGCACCTTGCGCTCCTTGTAGGTGACCATGTTGTCACGCAGGTAGTCAAAGCCGATCTCATTGTTCGTTGCGTATGTGATGTCGCAGGCGTAGGCTTTTTTCTTTTCGTCCGGCTCCATGCCGGGAATGGCAAGGCCTACGGTGAGGCCGAGGTAGTTGAACACACGCGCCATCATTTCGCCCTGATATTTTGCAAGGTAATCGTTGACGGTGACGATGTGCACACCCTTGCCGCTTAAAGCGTTGAGGTACGCCGGGAGGGCAGCGGTGAACGTCTTGCCTTCGCCGGTCTTCATCTCGGCGATGCGACCCTGATGCAAAATGATGCCGCCGATAATCTGTACCGGGAACGGCTTGATGGAGAGCACGCGCCACATGGCTTCGCGGCACGTTGCAAACGCTTCGGGCAGGATGTCGTCAAGGGAAGAGCCGAGGGAGAGGCGCTCTTTCAACACGGCGGTCTGGCCCTTCAGCTCCTCATCTGTCATTTTTGTGTATTTGTCATCGAGCGCGAGCACCGCTTGCTTAAGCGGTTCAATGCGCTTTAATTCTTTCTTGCTGTAGCTGCCGAACAGCTTTGTGAGTAGGTTCATGGTTCGGGAACACTTTCCTTTCTTTCGCGCGGATTCCCCGCGCGCGGCATATAAATCAGTATAGCATGGAACAGCATAAAAAAGCAAGCGATAGGGGCATATTCATGAAAACTTTATAGGTGATCAAAAAGAAGCGCATTTTAAAACGCAAAAACGGCAGTGCAATTCGAGAAAAACAGCAAAATACAGGATAGCCTTAGCCGAAATGCACAAAAAACTCTTTTTTTCCAAATCATAAACAGCTTATGAACAAAATGTGACTTTTTATTCGGTTTTCTCTTGATTTTCGCAAAATTAGAGGCTATACTATAGGTAACAATTCCTGTTTTTCCGATGTGTGCAAACCATAACTGGTCAAAAAAACGAAGAACAGGAAATTCTTTAATTTATAGGAGAGTGAACATCCTTGGACAAATTCTTCAAAATTTCCGAGCGTGGCTCGAACGTCCGCACAGAGATCATTGCCGGTCTCACGACGTTCTTCGCGATGGCTTACATCGTAGTCACGAACCCGAACCAGATTGTTAGCTTCAACCATCTGGCTCCGGATGCCGACCCGGCCTTCCAGCAGATTTGGAACGCTGTGTATGTCGCATCCATTCTGGCAGCAATCATCGGTACGCTGCTGATGGCTCTGTATGCGAAGATGCCGTTTGCACAGGCTTGCGGCATGGGTCTGAACTCCTTCTTCTTCGTATCCTTCATTCTGCCAGAAATCATCTCCGGCGGCGACATCATCAAGGGTTACCATGCAGGCCTCGTCATCATTCTGGTTTCCGGTTTTGTCTTCCTGCTGTTCTCTGTCACGGGTCTCCGCGTCAAGGTCGCAAAGGCTCTTCCGGACTGCCTCAAGAAAGCAATCCCGGCCGGTATCGGTCTGTTCATCGCTTTCCTCGGCTTCCAGAATGTCGGCATCATCCAGACTAACCAGTACACGCTCGTTCAGTTCGTCGATATCCACGGCGCACTGAAGGCAGGCGCATTCTTTGCGGATGTTGAAGGTGCAAAGGCATTTATGCCGGCTATCCTCGCATTCCTCGGTCTGCTCGTCATTGCAATTCTTGAAAAGCACAACGTCAAGGGCGGCGTGCTCATCAGCATCGCAGGCATTTCCGTTCTGTACTATCTTCTTTCCGGCACGACCCCGACCTTCGACATGAGCCAGATCGGCCAGACCTTTAAGGATTTCGGCTCCATCGGCATCACCGGTGTGTTCCAGGCTGACGCTTGGAAGCGTGCGTTCACAGGCTCTGAGCTCGGCGGCATCTTCTCCGCAATCATGCTCATCGTTACGTTCTGCCTCGTCGATATGTTCGACACCATCGGCACCCTGTACGGCACCGCTTCTCAGGCAAACATGCTGGATAAGAACGGCGATCCGATCAACGTTAACCAGTGCATGACCAGCGACTCCGTTGCAACGGTTGCGGGCGCTGTTTGCGGTACTTCCACCTGCACCACGTTCGTTGAGTCCGCTGCTGGCGTTGGCGCCGGCGGCAGAACCGGCCTTACGAGCCTTGTTGTTGCAATTTGCTTCGCGGTTTGCCTGTTCCTCAGCCCGGTCGCTTCTCTTGTTCCGACCTGCGCTACGGCTCCGGCACTCATTTATGTCGGCGTTCTGATGTTGAAGGGCTTCGCAAAGGTTGACATGTCCGACCTGCGCAGCGCTGTTCCGGCGTTCCTCGCTCTCATCATGATGCCGCTGACCTACTCTATCTCCAACGGTATCGGTATCGGCGCGATCGCTTATGTGCTCATCACGCTCTTCACCGGTAAGTACAAGAAGAACGACATCGGTATCACCATTATTGCTGCGCTCTTCGTCATTAAGTTCATCTTTGTTACGATGTAATTCGTACATAAAACGAACTTTAGCTTGAGATAACATAAGAGGTGCTCGCTTGTGATTTTTTACGGCGGGCGCCTTTTTTCGTTTTATTGCGCGGTTTTGTCCTGCTATACTTTGGGCATATCGGAGAGTAAAAGGAGCAGGCGATGAAACAGGCGGATAGTTTGCTTTTAAACGCGTTGAAAGCAGCGATACATAACGAAAAAGCGATGCTCGGTGTGCTGCCGCAGGAAACACAGACGGAGCTTTTGCGCCAGGCGGTGCGCCACGGCGTGCTGCCGCTTGTTCTTGATGCGTGCGGCAATGCACTGAAAGCTGCGCGGCAAATGGCGTTCTGCCAAACGGCAGAGCAGATTTTGAAAACGCAGGTATTTTTACAGCTTTACAGCAAGCTGCGCGAAATGAAATTGCATCCGCTCGTGCTGAAAGGCCCGGTGTGCGCTGCGCTGTACCCGAAGCCGGAGCTGCGGCTGTTCTCGGATGTCGATTTACTGGCGGTTTCGGGTGAATTTGACCGCATACAAGATGCTTTATTGCGGCTCGGCTGCCGCACAGCGGGGGAGAGTGTCAATCCGCTTGAACAGACATTTTACCTGCCCGGCAGTCCGCTCGTTTTAGAACTGCACGGCGCGGCGTTCCCGGAAAACAATGCGTATGGGCACATGAACGCCTTTTTGCGCATGAAAAGCTGCGCACGGAAACCGTTTCCGTGCAGGGCGAAGAAATTTATACATTTGGCGCGAACGAGACGTTTTTGTACCTTTTGTGCCACAGCTTAAAGCACTTTCTGCACGGTGGGTGCGGCATCCGCGCGGTGTGTGATTTGCTGTTGTTTGCCGAAAAGCATGAAAAGGAGCTTGACAAACTGTATTTGCGCCGCTGCTGCGAAAAGCTTTCGGCACTCGAATTTTTGACGGCGCTCTTTGAAATCGGCGAGAAATATCTCGGCTTTGAGAAAACGGAAAGCTTAGCGCTGCTTCGCGTGCACCCCGCGCCGGATGAGACTGCGCTTTTAGAGGATATTTTGGCAGGCGGCGTGCACGGTGCGGCAGAAAAGAGCCGCTTGCACGGTGCGAACATGACGCTGCACGCGGCGGCTGTGCAACATACAGGAAAACGCGAGCGCTTTTCCGTGCTGCGTGCGGCATTCCCCTCTGCAAAAGCGCTGCATTGCGCGCCGCATAGCTTGCCTGCCGCATGGGGAAGGCGGCTTATACGCTACGGTAAGGAAAGCCTTCAAAACCGTACGAGTCTTAGAAAAAGTGTCGAGATCGGCAAGCGGCGCGTGGCGCTTCTCAAAACATATCACCTCATAAAATAAGCCGGCGGCTGCGCCCAGCTCGGGTACAGCCGCCGGTGCTTTATTTTTGATTAACGGATGCGGAACGTCTTGATCTCATACGGCTTGATGGTGAATTTGAATGTACCGCCTTCGACCGGGACATCCGTGAGCGCATTCTCCTGCAAGTCACACTCCGTAACGGAAGCGATGGGGCGGTTCCAATGCAGTTTTGTCGTTGTGCGGGCGTTTTCACATTCGTACAGACGCACGATCACGCCGTCGCCGTCTTCCGCCTGCTTGACGGTTTCCAAAATGACGTTTTTGGCGTCCACACTCGCGAGAGAGTACGCTTCGCCTGCTATGCCGCCTGCGGTGGCGCGCACAGGCTGATTCAGGAAGTACGCCTGCGCTACGGTCTCCGCGCTGCGCCATGTTTCGGCGTGTGGGTAGAGCGCGTAGGTGAATACGTGCATCTCCTGATCGGCGACAGGGTTCGGCTCTGTGCCGGATTTGATGAGCGTCAACGCCATTTCGCCGTTGTGCACGGAGTGACCGTATTTGCAGTCGTTTAACAGGCTGATGCCGTAGTGACCCTCGGAAACATCGATCCACTTTTGGCCGCAGCTCTCAAAGCGTGCCTGATCCCAGCTCGTGTTCTGATGTGTTTTGCGCGTCACGTTGCCGAACTGAATCTCAAATGTTGCTTCGTCCGTGTGTACGTCCATCGGGAAGTGGGCTTTCAGGAGGTGCTGGTGCTCTTTCCAGTCGACCGTCGTCTCAAAGTCGATGCGCGGGCACGCGGCGTAGAAGTGAATTTTCTGGCAGATGACCGAACGGCTGACCTTGCGCTCAATCTCGAGAGTTGCGCGCACGGGGCCGCGTTCCGTCCATTCCATGCGCTGCACGTCGGTGACGTCCCAGAATTTCTCCGTATAGTAGCAGTCGATGTCCCAGTTGTCGTAGTGCATCGGCTTGTCCTCGTACATGCGCATCAGGTTCGCATATTTGCCGGGCTGCACGGTCTCGCGGTCGTTTTTGCGGTCATAAAGGCGCGTGATGAGCCCGCTTTCATCAAATTCAACCGTGTAGAACGGCGTCGTGATCGTGCTGCCGTCAATGTGCAGCGTGTTTTCAAAGCTGCCTGCTTCGACCGGCGCAAAGCACTTGTAGCCCTTCGGCGGCAAGTCGGGCAGGAACGCCACAGCACCGTTTTCGGTCTGCTGCACGGGATAAGTATTTTTGCCGTCGGAAAGTGCATTTGCGGTGCAATTTTCAAGTACAACGATATCGCTGCGCGTTTTACCCGTCGTATTGAACACCGTGATGCCTTCTCCCTGCGGCGCAAGCACCTGCATGCGGTCGGCAGAAAGCGCAGAGATCGTCTCCGCCATCGCATCGTATTCCTTTTTCGTCTGCTCGTAGACCTCGTGAATGGCGGTGCCGGGCAGAATATCATGGAATTGATTCAAAAGCGTATTTTTCCACAAGCTGTCGAGCGCTTCCACGGGGTAGGGGAGCTGCGGTGCTGCCAGTACGCTCAAAAGCTCCAAGTCCATGAGTCCCAGCTCTGTTTTGCGGTTGCCGCGCTTGTTGCGCGCCATGGAGGTGTACGTGCCGCGGTGATACTCGAGGTAGAGCTCGCCCTCCCACGTGGGCAGACGGTTGCTGTCTTTTACGCGCTCGTTCAGCTCGTCAAAATATTGCCGCGCGAAGACCTGCCGCACCTTCGGGATGCCCAAAACGCCTTTTTCCATGCGTTTGCTCGTCTCCAGCATATCGCGGGTCGGGCCGCCGCCGCCGTCACCGTAGCCGTAAGCGATGAGAATATCGTTGTTGATGTCTTTGTTTTGGTAGCGTTCCCAGCCGCCCATAATGGCATCCGGGTGCAGCATGCCGTTGTAGGTGGTGAAGAAGTTCTGCACGTTTTGGCCGATGCTGAGCGTGGTGATGAAATGCGTCAGCACTTCGCTGCCGTCAATGCCGCGCCACTCAAATGTATCGAACGGCACTTCGTTGAACTGGTTCCACGAAAGCTTCGTCGTCATAAAGTAATCGATGCCGCTCTTTTTCATGATCTGCGGCAGCGCGCCGGAGTAGCCGAACACATCCGGCAGCCACAAAATGCGGTTATCCACGCCGAATTCCTCGCGGAAGAAGCGCTTGCCGTGAATGAACTGGCGCACAAGGCTTTCGCCGCTCGTCAGGTTGCAGTCGGCTTCCAGCCACATGCCGCCCTCCGGCTCCCAACGCTTTTCCTTCACGCGCTCTTTCAGGCGCGCATACAGCTCCGGATAACGCTCTTTTAAGAAATAATAAAGCTGCGGCTGACTGGACATGAAGTGATAATTCGGGTATTCATCCATAAGCTTCAAAACCGTTGCAAAGCTGCGCGCGGTCTTTTCACGCGTCTGGGCGACCGTCCACAGCCATGCCACGTCGATGTGCGTGTGGCCGATGCAGCTCGCAATCACGTCGTCGTGTCCCGCAAGGTCGGTGTAGACCGCTTTTTTTAGATATGCGGAAGCCGCGCGCACGGAAGCGTAAAATTCCTCGCTGTATGGCGTGCGCAGGTCGAGCAGGTTTATGCCTTCGTTCAGCGCGTTTTCCAGCAGCATGCGGTTTCGGTCTTCCTTTTCCATGCGCGAAAACGCCTCGACCGGCACTTTCAAGTCATAATACAGCGCTTCAATCTCCGGGTCAATCTCCTGAATTTCCATAAAGAGATTGAATTCGTTGTGGATGGTGCCGGTGTACGCTTGCAAGTCGAACACAAGCTTTTCGCCGGAAATCGCTTTCGGGGAAAGCAGCACGTCACGGTGATTCATGTCCATGCCCTGCACGGGCACGTTGTTCACAAACAGCAAAAACTGCGGGTTTTTGCCGTCGTCCCCTTCGATCTGCGTGCGCACATTCAGCCACATTGCCTTGCCGTTAAGCGCTTTCGGCACGGTGAATTCCGTGCGGAACCAATAGTGCTCGTCCGGGCCGTACCAGTGCATGGTGCGGCTGTCAAACGACGTCCACGGCGGCGTAGCGGCATCTGCTGCTTCGGGGCGGATATACGTGCCCTTTTTGCAGATAAGGTCGGTCAGCGGAATGCGCTGCACGATGCGCAGACGGTAAAGCTCATCACAAATGCGCTCCACACGTTTAGCGAGATACCTCATAGTTGCAACTCCTTTTCTATAGCGGTTTGGGGGTTCGTAAAGACTGGTGTTTTTGACTTGATTTTAGCATAATAAGGTACGGAAAACAAGATAAAACGCACAGATTCTTCCGGCTTTTTACACATTGGAATTGTCTTTACGCACACGTCGCGTCGAAAATGCAGAAAAACAAGTTATTTATGCACAGAACACAAAAAATAATTGAAAATCAGCGGAAAGTACGCTATACTAAATCTATAAAGCAGAGCGTATTTTGAGAAAAGCAACGGTGGCTCAGCCCCGAAAAACAGCGGTTTTGGAGTGCCGTATTCAAATCACATCACATAGAAAACAGAGGAAAAAATATGCGAAAAAAGGCTTGGATCCTTTTGCTTTTTGCCACGCTTATGGCGCTGCTTTGCGCATGCAGCGATACGGCACAGCAACCGGAGACGGAAAAACCGAAAATACGTATCGGCGGCACAACGTATGCGCCGTATTTTTACCGCAATATCGGCGGCCACTATACCGGCATCGACGTGGAGATTGCCGAGGAAGCCTGTGCGCGTATCAGGTATGAGCCGATCTTCGTGGAGCTCGATATCGACAAGGGCTTTGAGCTTTTGAATGAAGACTATGTGGATTGCCTTTGGTGTTGCCTGACGATGGAAGGCAACGAAGATAAGTTTATTTGGGCAGGGCCGTATATGTACACGCAGCGCGTGGTCGTGGTGCCGGCGGACAGCGAGATTGAAACACTTGAAGACCTTGCCGGAAAGTGCGTGGCGGTGCAGGCCGGCTCTATAAGCGAGGAGATCATTTTAAAAGGGCTGAACCCGAATTTGCCGGAGATTACGGACCTTTCCGCATTCAGCACGATGGGCGAGGTGTTTACTTCGCTGCGCAAGGGCTATGCGGATGCGGCCATCGGGCATGAAAGCTCGCTGAGATTATATACGGACGAATACCCGGACGGCTACCGCTACCTCAACATGAACATGTACAGCGACGCCGTGGGCGTGGCATTTAAACCGGACGGCGATGCAGTACTGGCGGAAAAGCTGACGCAGACGCTGCTTGAAATGCGCGAAGACGGCACAATGGCCGCTATTGTGAAAAAATATGGGTTAGATGCCGAAAAAAATGTGAACGGAGGTACCGAATGATGCCGAAGTTCAAGGGAAAAACAAAACCGAAGCTCCATAAGCCGAGCATGGAAACGGTCATGCGGTGGATGATCACGCTTCTTCTCGGCTTTGTTGTGCTGCTGCCGGTATTTGCAGGCGTAACACAGTATGAACAGAACAAGGCGAAAGCGGATGTTGAGGAGGTACTCGCTTTTATGCAGACGAGCTGCCGCAAGTACGACAACTACCGCTTGGCCAATACCACCGAAGCGCTGCAGGATGTTTTGACCAAAGTCAAAACACTGACGGTGTACCGTTACGAAGAGGAAGATGCGCTTTTAAACGAAAACCGCTTACAGCGTTATGCGAAATTTCAGTATTTGACCGGCATTTTTGTTTTGGATGAAAATTTCTCCGTGCTGGCTCATTACGACAAAGCGGGCAAGGATGAAAGTCTGCTGCTCAGCCAGATAATAGGGGACAAAAATGCGGCGGATATTTTGAACTATCCGCAGAAAACCTATGCCGACCAGATTTGTTTAAACGACAATACGTATAACTACGCCATTTCCGCACGGCAGGATAAACCGGGTCTCGTTATTTGCTATACGGACGTCACGCGCTTTCAAAACGATAAAAATGAGCTTTCTCTCTCCACTATGCTGGATGCTGAAATGTTCCGGCAGGATGTGACCGTCGTCATCACGGACGGCATGCGCGTTATCAGCACGAATTGCGAGCAGCTGGAGAACATACTTGTGCAGTATTATCCTATTGCTGACGTGCTTGTTGGAGGGGAGCAACTTACACCGGACACATTGCTGCAATTAAAAAACGACAGCGGCACATGGTACGGTATGTTCACCCAGTACAGAGATTATTATTTGTATGCCTTTTTCCCGAGTCACGTAGTCTACGCAAGTCGCCGCGGTTGGATGCTGCTGTTTACGGCAATCTACCTGTTTTGCGGCATGGGGTACCTTATTTGGCGGCAGTACAGTAAAAAGCGCCGTCTGCTGCGTATGGAAAAGGAATACCACCTTGTCAGCGCCATTTCGAGCATCTACCTGTCAAACCTGCTCATTCACCCGCAGGACGATACATGGGAGCCCATTGTGCAGAGTGAGCGCATGAAAGCAGTCACAAACGGTATTTTAAGCGCAAAAGCCATGCTGGAAAAGTTTAACACCGAGTGCGTAGCCGAGGCGTACCGGGAGGAATTCCGTGCGTTTACGGACCTCGATACCGCTCAGCAGCGCTTAGAGGGCAAGGCTTTTGACGGCTTCACAATGGAAAATGTGGAGGGCAAGTGGTACCAGCTGCTTCTTGTGCCGCAGCGCCGCTTTACGCACCGGGAAAAGCCGAGCTCACTCATGCTTTTGTTCCGCGATGTTTCGAAGCAAAAGGAGCGCGATATGGAATATCAGGAAAACCTGCGCCGCGCAGCAGAGGAAGCTACCCTTGCAAACGCCGCCAAAACGGATTTCCTGCGCCGCATGAGCCATGACATCCGCACGCCGATCAACGGCATCCGCGGCATGGTACAGATTGCCGACCGTTTCCCGAATGACGCGAAAAAGCAGGCGGAATGCCGCGCAAAGATTATGCGGTCTTCGGATTTTCTTTTAGAGCTTGTAAACGATGTGCTCGATATGAGCAAGCTGGAATCCGGCGAAATGCAGCTTGAGGAAGTGCCGTTCAATTTGAACGAGCTGCTGCACGATGTGGGCACGCTGCTCTCCACGCAAGCGCAGGCGCGCGGTATTACGTGTACCCTCACAATGGAAGATAAGCGCGAAAAGCATGTCATCGGCAGCCCGCTGCATTTAAGACGGATCTTTCAAAACATCGGCGGCAACGCCATCAAGTATGGCAGAGCCGGCGGCTATGTACATGCTACGTGCAGCATCGTTTCACAAACAGAGAACACCGTTCGCTACCGCTTTATCTGTGAAGATAACGGCTGCGGCATGAGCGAAGAATTTCAAAAGCATATGTTTGAGCCATTCTCGCAGGAAAATTCCGGTGCACGCACTACGTATCAGGGTACGGGGCTCGGCCTTTCCATCGTGAAAAAACTCGTCGATGCCATGGGCGGCACCGTCACCGTGGTCAGCGAAAAGGGCGTGGGCACCACATTCATCACGGAGATTCCGCTGAAGCTCGACCCCGCGGCGTCTGATGCCGAAAAGCCGGAGGAAGAAATCGATACCACCGTGTTCCGCGGGCTGCATGTGCTGCTTGTGGAGGATAACGAAGTGAACATGGAGATTGCGGCGTTCCTGCTTGAGGACAGCGGCGCCGAGGTCACAAAAGCATGGAACGGCGCAGAGGGCCTGGAGAAATTCAACGCCTCGGCCCCGGGTACGTATGATCTCATCTTAATGGACATCATGATGCCCGTGATGAATGGTTTGGAGGCGGCAGAGAAAATCCGCGCGCTCGACCGCCCGGATTCAGAGACCGTACCGATCTTCGCCATGACGGCAAACGCGTTTTCCGACGACGCCGCCCGCAGCCGCAAAGCCGGTATGAACGAGCACCTCACAAAGCCGCTCGACCTTGAAAAGATCACAAAAGCGGTGCGCAAATATTGTAAGAAAAACAACCGGTAAAAGCCATAAAACGGCGGTGTGCCTGTAAAAGCGGTTGCGCCGCCGTCTTTTTATGAGCTGCGGTGTGCCTGCTCCAATCAAAAGCACCACTGTGCAGAAACTTCACAAAATGATTCTGGAAATAGAATATATTCCTGTGGGAATTTTCTCCACGAGAAGGTTGAAATCATAGTGTTGATATGATAAAATAATAGCGCAAATTTTGCAATTTTGCCGTTTTATGCAGAAAAAGAGAATTTCAGACGCGGCTTTCGCATTTTAAGCATATAAAATCGCTCGATTATGCGAAAAGCAGCATAAATATACGAAATACGAAGCTCGGTTTAGAAAGGGAGGACGTTCCATGGCTTATATGCGACTTGGCGATCTGCTGATCGCGGCTGGTGCCATTACGCAGGAGCAGCTTGAAGAAGCGCTGACCATTCAAAAGCAGACAAAAGAGCGTCTCGGCGATGTTCTGATCGAAAATAATATCATCACGGAGCGGCAGCTCATTGAAGCACTGCAAATGCAGCTCGGTGTCGATTTCATCGATTTAACGGCGATCTCCATTCCGTTGGAGCTCGCCAAATTTGTGCCGCGCGCCATCGCGAAAAAATACAACGTGGTGCCGGTAAAGCTTGTAAAAGACGAGCTCTTTGTCGCCATGAGCGATCCGCTGAACTTCGTTGCGCAGGAAGAGATTAAGGCCGCTTCGCATAAGCGCGTTGTGCCGATGATCTCCACGCGCCGCGCGACCGAGCAGGCCATCGGCACATTGTACGGCAGCGAAGGCACGGCCCGCGCCATTGAAGAAATGAAGCGCGAGGTCGGCACATCCACACCGGATATCGTACCGGTGCAGATGAACCAGACGGATGCCGGCAACGCGTCTGCCGCGCCAACGATCCGCTTTGTAAACTCCGTCATTGAGCGCGCCTTTTTGGAGCGCGCGAGCGACATTCACCTTGAGCCGCAGGAGGGCGAAATGGTGGTGCGCATGCGTATCGACGGCATTTTGAGAAAGATTTTGACCGTGCCCGCAAATTTGCAGAGCAACGTTATTTCCCGCCTGAAGATCATGGGCGGCATGAATATTTCCGAGCGTAAGATCCCGCAGGACGGCCGTGCCATGGTGCAGGTGCGTCACCACGAGATCGACCTGCGTATCTCGTCCATGCCGACGATCTACGGCGAAAAGATTGTTTTGCGTTTGCTCGATAAATCCGGGCATACGATCACGAAGCAGTCCATCGGCCTTGAGGGCACAGACCTGCAAAAGTATGATGCGCTGCTCAAAAACAGCAGCGGCGTGATTTTGATTGTGGGCCCGACCGGTTCTGGTAAATCCACGACGATGTGCGCCATGCTGCAGGAGCTTGCAAATGAGGAAACGAACCTCATGACGCTGGAGGATCCGGTGGAATACAACATTCCGGGCGTTAACCAGTGCCAGATCAACGAAAAGACCGGCATGACGTTTGCGACAGGACTGCGCGCCATCTTGCGTCAGGACCCGGATGTCATTTCCGTCGGTGAGATTCGCGACGGAGAGACGGGCGCCATTGCCATTCGTGCTGCTATTACGGGCCATTTGGTGCTTTCTACTTTGCATACGAACGACGCTGTTTCCGCCATCGGCCGCTTGGTCGATATCGGCGTGGAGCCGTACCTCATTTCCAGCGCGCTGCGCGGCGTCATTTCCCAGCGCCTTGTGCGCAAGGTCTGTCCGCACTGCAAGAAGGCGTATAGGCCGGAGGCGGAGGAGCTTGCCATGCTCGGCCTGCCGGAGAACGCCAACGTGCAGTTCTACCGCGGCGAGGGCTGTCATGAGTGCTACCACACCGGCTACAAGGGTCGCCGTGCCGTCTTTGAAATCTTCATGCTCAACGGGCGCATTCGCCGCATGGTTACAGAAGGCGCAAAGTACGATGCGCTTTTAAGGGCAGCAGTGGAGACGAACTTTGTCACGATGCGCGAAAATTGCCGTAACCTTGTTTTGCGCGGCGAGATCAGCGCAGCGGAAGCCGCGCGCGCCATCAATTCCACAGCGGATTGACATTCTGCTGAAAATCTGTTGAAAACTTGCTCATAACTTTCGGAAAGGACGCAGTCGCCGCGTTTCGGCGATGGTTTTAATATGCTTGAAATCAGCGAAATCATCGCGCAGGCGCAGCAAAAAGGCGCTTCCGATATTCATATTGTCACCGGCCTGCCGGTGAAATGCCGCATAGACGGCAAGGTGCAGAACCTCACGGAGAAAGTCCTCACGTGGGAAGACTGCGAATACTACGCAAAATGCCTTGCGGGCGACCTTTTCCACGAGATCGAATGCATCGGCGAGCTTGATTTGGCGCGGACGTTTCCGTGCGGAGCGCGAACCAGAATCAATCTGTTCCGCCAGCAGGGGGCGGTTTCGGCGGCGATCCGTATTTTGGCGGATACCATCCCGGAGATCGAGGCGTTGAATTTGCCGCCGGTCGTTTCCGAATTCCCGGAGTACCGCAGCGGCATCATTTTAGTCACGGGTGAAACGGGTTCCGGCAAATCCACGACGTTGGCGGCGATTTTAAATCGCATCAACCATACGCGGCGCAGCCACATCATCACGCTGGAAGACCCGATTGAGTACATTTACGAGCCGGATCAGTGCATCATTAACCAGCGCGAGATCGGCAAAGACACCAGAAGCTACGCAGACGGCCTGCGGTCTATCCTGCGTGAGGACCCGGACGTTATCCTCATCGGCGAGATGCGCGACCTCAATACCATTGAGACCGCATTGACGGCGGCGGAAACGGGCCACTTGGTCTTCGCCACCCTGCACACAAACTCCGCAGCGGATTCCGTTGACCGCATGGTGAACGTGTTCCCGGAGGGGCAGCAGCGTCAGATTCGATTGCAGCTTTCCACTACGTTGCGTGCGGTGCTTTCGCAGCAGCTGTTGCCGAAGCGCGCAGGCGGCCGGGCGGCGGCGTGCGAAGTCATGATGGTGAACAGCGCCATCAAAAATTTAATCCGCGAGGGCAAGACCCCGCAGATTGACAGCTTCATTACCATGAACGCGCAGGACGGCAGCATTACGATGGATAATGCCCTGCTGAAAATGGTGCGCGAGGGCACCGTAACGTATGAAACGGCGCTCGGCTACGCCAGAGACCGAGAAGCGTTTTCCAAGGGAAGACGCGGCTAAATTTAGGAAGAAAGCGAGGGAGCGGGCTTGACGACCTATAAATACAAAGGGCTTTCCCCGGACGGCGCAAAGCTTTCCGGCGTCATCAAAGCGTATAACGAGTTTGAAGCGGTCGCGCAGCTGCGTGAGACCTGCTCCGTCATCACCAAAATAGAAGAAGTCAAAGAGACGCAGAGCTGGAACAAACAGATCGGCACGAAGAAAATCAAAGACAAGGAGCTTGCCATCATTTGCTCGCAGTTCGCCATCATTTTGACTTCCGGTCTGCCCATTGTGCGCTGCGTGGAGATGGTTGCGGCACAGGCGCGCACCAAAGAACTGCAAAAAATGCTGAAAAAGGTCGCGGAGGACGTCTCCGGCGGTTACAGCCTTGCGCAAAGCTTTGAAAACAACGCTACGGGCTTTCCGACCACGTTTATTGAGACCGTACGCGCGGGCGAACAGTCCGGCACACTGGAAGAATGCTTTAAAAAACTACATAAGTATTACGATAAAACCGCTAAAATGAAAGCGAAGATCATCAGCACGCTCACGTATCCGGCAATTGTCATTTGCGTCGCCGTCATCGTGTTCATCATCATTATGGTGGTAGCCGTGCCGGCGTTTACAAGCGTGTTTCTGGAGCTCGGTACCGAGCTGCCGGGCATCACAAAGGGGCTCATCGCAACGTCGGATTTTCTCACGAACTACTGGTGGTCGCTTATTTTGATTGTGCTCGCGTTCTTCATCGGCAGGCTTCTGCTGAAAAAGAACGAAAAGGGGCGTGCGTTCCTTGCGGAAAACAAGCTAAAGCGCTCACCGCTCAAAAAAATGCACAGTCTGAACGCCGCTTCGCAGTTTGCAAGCACCATGAGCACCATGCTCACGGCGGGCTTGCCGATTACGAAAGCGCTGGAGGTCACGGCAAATGTGGCAGATAACTACATGTTCGCGGTGTCCATCCGCAAAGTGCGGCAGGGCGTGGAGCAGGGCCGCAGCCTGGTGGACTGCATGAACGAGATTCCGTATTTTCCAAAGCTGCTCACCGAAATGGTGGGCGTGGGCGAACGCTCCGGCAACATGGAAGAAACGCTCACCGTCATCGGTGATTACTTCGATAACGAGGTCTCGGTGTTCACGCAGCGGTTGCTCTCTATGTTAGAGCCGGCCATCACCATTGTTTTGGCGGTCGTCACCGTCATTTTGCTGCTGGCCGTTTACCTGCCGATGTTCACCATGTATGGCAGCATCGTTTGATTTATTTCGCTGTACCCCGTCGGCGATCCAACCCGAACCGGCGGAATACATAAATTTCGATGGTGAACCCCCAAAAGCACATCTTTGGGGCGAGCAAAATTTCAATGAATTGGAGAATGGTTCTTATGATGAACAAAATGCGTAAGATGAAGAATAAGAAGGGCTTCACGCTCATGGAAATGCTGATTGTTGTTGCAATCATCGCAATCCTCATTGCTATTGCTATCCCGACCTTTGCTTCTTCTCTGAATAAGGCAAGAGTTGCAACCGACGAAGCTAACATCCGTTCCGGCTATGCTGCTGTTATGACTGAGATTTTGACCGATGAAGCTCATAATGTTGAGGGTAGTACAACTGGTACTACTCCTGCTACCTTCACGCTGAAGAAAGATGGTACTGTTTCCACGACGGCTGGCGATGATGCATATACCACACAGGGTAAACCGTCTGATAATGTTGAAATTGCAGGCAAGTCTGTAAATAAGTGGGAAAAGGGTCAGAATGTTACTTACACATATCACTATGATACCAACACGATTGATATCAAAGTTGGCGCTGGCACTGGTGACTAATCTCGCCTAATCAGCGTTTTTTACAACTCTTAATTGAAACAAATCTATTGAGGGGGCCGGGGGTTGCGGCTCCCCCGCGATTTGTTCATTTGATTTTTCACTTTAGGTTTTCATAAAAAGGGGACGCAGTATGCTTTGGGTTTCACCGGCGATTACAATTTATATTTGTGTGCTTACGGTGGTGCTCGGCGCGTGCATGGGAAGCTTTCTCAACTGCATGGCGTGGCGTATCGTCCACGGCGAATCTGTTTTACACGGGCGCTCGCACTGCGACGTCTGCGGCCACGTGCTCGGCGCGGGAGATTTAATTCCCGTTGTGAGCTACATTATCCACAAAGGCCGCTGCAAATACTGCGGCGCAAAGCTCTCTGCGGGACATGTCTTTGCGGAAGTGTTAACGGCGCTTACGTTTTTGCTGCTCGTGCTAAAATATGATATTTCGCTCCAAGCCCTTGAATACATTTTGCTGGCGTGCCTGCTGCTCGCCGCTGCATTCACGGATTTGGAGGGGTATATGATCCCGGACCGTTTCATCGTGACGGGGATCGTCGTGCGTGTTGTTTTCCTGTTTTTGCAGGGGAATGTGCTCGAAAACCTTATGGATGCGCTGCTCGGCGGCTTCGCCGTTGGCGGCGGTTTACTGCTCATCGTGCTCTTATACGAAAAAGTGCGCCAAAAGGAAGCCATGGGCGGCGGCGATATTAAACTGCTGTTCCTCACCGGCTTGTTTCTCGGCTGGCAGCGGAACATTCTGTGCCTGCTCATCGCGTGCGTGCTCGGCATCGTCTTCGCGTTTATTTTCCCGGAAAAACGTACCACAGGAGACGGGGCAGAGGAAGAAGACGGAAAGCTTTTTCCGTGGGGGCCGTCCATCTCGGCGGCAGCGATTCTCACGCTCCTTTGCGGCAGCGAGATCATCGGCGTGTATTTGAGCTTATTTTAACAGAAAGAACAAAAGCTTTACAGCTTGACGGATAGGGATAAAGAAGAAAGCGAGGTGTCTGTACCATGCCCGGACAAATCACGGCATTCGACATTGGTGAGTGCATGGTAAAAGCCGTATGCTTTACAGGCGGCAAACTGAAAAAGGTTATGGCAAAAGAATTGCCGGATAATATGGTCTCCGGCGGCGAAATCGTCTCCATGGACGCCATGGCGGATTTTATCAAGGAAATGGCGAAAGAAAACGGCATCTCCCGCGGTGCGGCGGCGGTCATTCTGCCCGGCACGCTGGTGTTCACCCGCAACGTGACCGTGCCCGCCATGACGGACGGCCAACTGTTGTATAACCTGCCGTTTGAATTTAAAGATTACCTGACGCAGGAAAAGAATAAGTATTATTTCGACTACGCCGTGCAGGATACGGTGAAAGACGAAGAGGGCAATGTGAAAGAATTGCAGCTTTTCGTTTGCGCCACCTTAAAAAGCACCGTGGAAGAATACCGCGCCATGCTGCGCCGTGCGGGCTTCAATTTGAAGGTCGCCATGCCGGAGGAATGCGCCTACGCTGCGCTGACGGAGGATTACATGCAGCGCACAAATGCGCCCGCGGGCAGCGATTACTGCTTTGTAGACCTCGGCCACAACGGCATCCGTATGCACATTCTGCAGGACGGCAATTTCACCACGAAGCGCTCCGGCGACCTCGGCCTGCGCGACCTTGAGCAGACGATTTCCGATGTGCGCGGCGTGGATATTCACATGGCACACGCACACATTTTGTCCGATTACAACGACGTGCTTTCCGAAGACGTGAGCGCCGAGCTGTTTAACCGCATGGCGATCGAAATCATGAAGGCCGTCAACTTCTATAATTACAATAACCGCGAGCGCTCGCTCCGGAGAATTTATCTTTGCGGCGGCGGTGTGGCGGTAGATCAGATCCGCGCGGCCATCTGCCGTGTGACGGATCTGGACGTACATAACGCCGAGGAGCTGCTTCCTCAGCACGACGCATTGGAAGCGGCGTGGCTTTACATCAAAGCGATCGGCTGCGCGCTGCAAAAGTAAGGAGGCGTTGGAATGAAGCTTGAACTCGGCATGGGGAACGGCGCCAAAAAGCCCGTAAAATACCCCACCAAAAGAACCGTCAACCTTGCAAAGCGCGAGTCGCACTCCCAAAGCGTCATGACGCTTTCTATCGGCACGGCGGTCATTATCGTGCTTGTGGTGCTCGTCGTGAAATTCGGCGTACTTGACCAGCTTGCGCGCCAAAGTGCCGCAGAAAGTGCTTACAACACCGTGCATGCCCAGTATACCGAAATGCAGAGCGCCGCGGAGAAATACCCCGAGGTCGAAGAGGAGTACCGCACCTATTCCAGAAAATGGATGCAGCAGGAGGATTCCGGCGCGTTCGTTTCTGTGGACAGACAGGAAGTGCTTGACCTCATGGAGAACTATCTGCAGCCCTACGGCACTATAAAGGCCGTCACCATTTCGGACGACGTGATGATTGTTTCCATGTCCGGCTTGAATCTGCAGGAGATTTCCGCCATGTTTGAGATTTTACAGCAGCAGCCCATTGTAAAGGCTGCTGACCTTACAATCGCCTCCACCGAAAAAACGGCAGGCGAAGACCTCGATTTCTCCGTGACGATCACATTACAGCCGGCTGACACGGCGGAAGGGGAGGCCACAGCATGAAAAGAGCCTTTACAACGCGCGAAAAAGTGATGCTGCTCGTCCTCACCGTGCTGCTCATCGTCATCGCATATTTTAAGCTCATCTTGGAGCCCATCAACAATTCCATCGACGAGTATCAGTCCGAAACGGCCGCGGAGCAGGACGAGATTTTGCAGAACACCGCGCTTTTGACGCGCATGAGCCAGATGCAGAAGGAGCTCGAGGAAATCTATGCCGAGGGCGACCCCACGCCCATCCCGAATTATGACAATTCCGGCAAGCTGCTCGTTGAGTTGAACAGCATTCTTTCGGCTTCCGTCGATTATTCGCTGGATTTCGGTCAGGTCTCGGCACTGAACGATGGCTACATCATGTGCCGCCCCATCAACATGGCCTTTACAACGAACACCTACGCCGAAACGCGCGCCATCATTGATGCGCTGCATAACAGCGATTTTACAAACCAAATATCGGACATCAGCGTGCAGTTTGAAAATTCCGGCAGCTCCGGCAATGTGCAGGTAAACCTGTATATTACGTATTTTGAACTTCAAAAATAGCTGGTGCAACACAGGCCGGAAGCTGTTTTTTGCTTGCCGGTTTTCTGTGTTTAAAAAGACTTATACTGTTTTACGGTTTCCATATTTTTCTCAGGAGCAAAACGCATGAATTTTTCACGGGATATGAAGAATTTGAAAAATAGAAGAAAGGGGAAAGCCGGCTTTACCATGTCCGAGCTTTTGATCGTTGTGGCCATTGTCATCGTGCTGTTTGCCGTGGCGGTTCTCTCGCTTGTGACGATCCGGAAGAATCTGCGCCAAAAAGAACTCGACAGTAAAGCGGAGATCCTTTACGTTGCCGTGCAGAATCGCATGTCCGAGCTGCGCGCCGGCGGCTACGAAAGCCTTTATCAGTACGATGAAAAAAAGGATAACGGCGTTGCAAAGGTTGGTCTCATTCCGCTGGATGCTCCCGAAGAAGATGCGGAAGACGCCATCACAAAAGACACGCTCTGCTACGTCGTTTCCGCAGACCGCGTGGCGGTCGGCAAGGCGGCAGCTTCCGTTCTGCCGGAATCTTCCGTAGATGCCGAGCTTTGGAACAACCACTGGGTTATCGAGTACGACCCCGAAAGCGGCAGTGTGTACGGCGCGTTTTACAGCGAAGAGGAGATCACAAGCGGTGATGTCTCCACCACGCTGCCCACATACTTAAACCGTATGCGTGTGCGTCAAACCCGCCTGCACAACGGTGCGAAGATCGGCTACTACGGCGGTGCGCGTGTGATCTCCGGCACAACCGACACTCTAAAGCCGGACATCTCCATCGATAACCGCGAGAAGCTGACGGCAACGTTCTACTGCAACAACCCCTATGCCGATGAGCTGACGTTCAATATCAAGGTTTCGGACGGCCGGAACGAATATGTAAAGGTCGTAAAATACAGCGAGCTTCGCCAGCTGAACAGCAAAACTTGGTACTACACGTGGGTTATGGATAGCTTGGAAAGCGAAAAGACGCGCTTCTATAATCAGACCGACCATAAGCTTGCGTGCGGCACAGACATCACCGTCACGCTTTCCGTAGAAAGCCAAAACGCCAATGTGGACGGCAAAAGCTACACCCGCAAAACGAACAGCCTGTTCCGCTATGCCGAAGGCACCCCGGCCGGCACGGCGCTCATCGCCTACGGCCGCCATTTGCAGAATTTGGACGAGGCCTCCCATGTTTCCAAGACGATTACCAGCGCCGTGCAGGTCAGTGACCTTTCTTTTGCGGATGATACCGCCGACAACGAAGACTGGTATTCCTTTTACCGCGACACCTTTACGCCCATCACAAATAAGTATCTCAAAAGCTATGACGGCTATTCCGAGGTCGATAACGTAAAGCTGTATTCCTCTATCTCGAATTTGCATATTACAGATACGTCTAAGAGCGATGTTGGTCTGTTCAGTACATTTAACGGTGAGATCAAAAACGTGACGCTTACCGGCATGAGGATTGATAATGGAGGCCAGAACGTCGGTGCGCTCATCGGTTCTGTTTCCGATACCGTGAAAATCACAAATACCCGTGTATACCTCAGCTCCAAAAAGGGCGACCTCGCAGATATCGAAACGGTCGATTCCCCGGAAAAAGTGAAGCCGTGGCTCGAGGGTAAAGTCGTCGGCGGACTTATCGGCATGGTGACGAAAACGGGCAGCGTATCCGTTACGGACAGCTCCGCGTCTACGGTCATTCGTGCAGACGGCGGCGCAGCAGGCGGCCTCATCGGTGCCGTGTATCATGCGGCAACGATAACCGATTCCTATGCGGATTGCTATTTGACGGCAGCCAGAACGGGCGGCCTTATCGCAAAGGCAGAGGGCGGGTCTGAAGTGGCCGCAACGGGAACCTCTATCACCTTAAAGGATTTCTATGCAGCGGGTTACCAAACGGCGACCGTCGATGCTTTCGGCTTAGTAGGCGGCTCCAATGTGAACGCTACAGGCGGTTATTCTGCGTGTGTTTACAATGTTGAAGAAAACGCAAAGGTTCATTCCACGGTCAATGCAATGGGCAGTGCCTCAAAGGTATATTATCTGACAGACGGCGGTCTTTCCGAAGGCGGCACAAGCAAGTGGGAAAACGACAATCAAACCAAGCCGAAAACCTATAAAGAACTCAGTGAATCGGGCTTTGCAAAAAAAGAAATCTCCGAGGCGTTCACGTCGTCCTCCGGCGCGGCTACGTTTCCGTATAACTTGATGGATCAGGGCTTTACGTATTACACGTATCCGCGCCTTGAAAAGCTGAACCACTACGGCGACTGGCAGGCGGAGTTTGAATCCGGCGCACTGGTTTATTACGAGCGCTACGAAGACGAAACTTACGGCTTCTACGGCGCGAACCTTTCCACGCTCAAAACGAGTAAGTTTGTCGTCGGCGACGGCTATGCGCTGGCGTATATCGAAAAGAAAGATGCGACCGATAACGTTACCGTGACGTATGCAAACGACCAAACGGCACGGGTATCGTTTGGTAGCGCAATTGAAACGACTGACGACGCGACAAATACGAAGTATTATCTCTATCCGCTCTCAAAAGAGGTCGTCAACACCAAGTATATCGACACCGCAGAGCCGGATACATTCTACCAGAAGATCACGATAGAAGACACCGCAAACAACACGAATACGGAGTATTACTACAATCCGCATTTCGCAAAAACGGTGACGGTCAACGAAAATAAGCCGCAAGCGCCGGAAACGGTCTGCATCCGCTCCGCCCGCCAGCTGTATGCGTTGAGCCTTTACTACCCGCAGTATGCGGATGCCGTAAAGGACAGTGTGTTCCGTCAGGAACTCAACATCGATTACAGCAGGTATGAGTGGACAAAATATGATGACGTTGTGCCTGCAAAGATTAGCACACAGGCGCCGATCGGCACAGGGGATAAACCGTTTACGGCTGTGTATAACGGCGGCTGCAATACGATAGGGGAAATTTCCTTTAAAGCAAAATCCCTTTACATCGGCATGTTCGGTTATACGTCGTCCGCTGCCGCGGTGCGCAATGTGTTCCTTGTCGGCGACGGCAGTAACACGGTGGCCTATGTCAATGCGCAGGGCGGTAATTCGGCTTCCGGCAGTGCGTCGCGCGTCAGCATGGGCGTGCTCGTCGGTTATAACCGCGGCACGGTTTCAAACTGCTCGGTTTCCGGCTATACCATGGAGTATTACGGTTACAGCGCCAGCACGGCTTCGCTCGGCGGCTTTGTCGGCAGCAACTACGGCACCATCCGCAACAGCGCTTCGGACTGCCCGTCCATTCGCTTTGCAAATACGAACTCTAACACCTATGCGGGCGGCTTTGCGGGCGTGAACCACGCCTCTGTTTCGGATTCCTACGCGCTTGGCAGCATTCAGGTGCGCGGCGCGCGAAACAGCACCGTGTGGGTCGCGGGCTTTGCGGCGAACAACGCCAGCGGCATGATTCGCCGCAGCTACAGCGCTACGGCGCTGACAGCTTCCGGCGATGCGGAGTCCTACGGCTTTGCGCATACCGGCGGTTCGGCATACCAGTGCTATTATCTGGACGGCGGCACGTATTCGTATAGAGGCACGCTTTATGCTTACAACACCTCCACGAACGAATTCAAAGATAACGCGGCGGGTGAGCCCCTTACGGGCAGCGAGCTGCAAAACAAAACAATCAGCAATTTCAAAAAGGCAGATTGCACCTATAATGCCAAAGAAACGACCGGCGATTATTATATCTACCCGGCAGTCGTGCGCAATGCAGCAGGGAAGACCGTGCATTACGGCGATTGGCCCGTGCAGAAGGACATCGGTACGCTCGGTGTGTTCTACTGGGAATATGAAGACAGCGGCAGCAACAGCGGCTACCACTTCAGCTACGTGGGCACAAGCCAGGGCAATGAAATTTCCAGCGCAAACAACGACATCTTAAAGGGCGATTCTCTCTGTGAAGAGCACGACGACGGCGGCGTTGTAACGCATTACGGCTACGGCTATTTCTATGCGAACAGCAATAATTTGAAGACTTTATTAAGTGCTGTATACTTCAATGAAAACTTCATGAGCGTTGCAGAAAATGCAAAAGCCGGCGAAGCGCTCGGTAAGCAGATGCCCGGCTATACGTTTGTCGCATATGAAACCGGCGAAGACAAAATGTATTTGACCGGCAGCAAAGCAAACGGCACATGGTGGCTGGATTACGGCAGCGGAACAGATGCTACCGTATACATCTACACCGTCAACCCGTTCTTTGCAAACTCTATGAGCCTCGATAGCTCCGAAGTACAGAACAAAATGACAAAAACAGGTGACGTCGAACCCGGCGCCAACGGCAACGCTTACGAGATTCGCTCCGTCTCGCAGCTGCAGTTTATCAACTGGAATTCCGGAAAGCACAATACAAGCACCTCCATTGTGTCTCAGAACAAATGGGATTGGAATACGTTTAAGGATAAATACACGTATCAGGTTTACGGCGATACTCGCACGGTATCGGGAAGCGGCAAAGAGCTGTATTGGAATCAAACACACGATTTGAATGCTTCCTCGGAATACCGTACACTCGGTAAGACCAATAACTTCACGCCTATCGGAAGCATGTATGATAATGCAGGCGATACAGCAAAAGCTGATCCGACAATGTCATATTTTGCTTCTCATTATGACGGACAGGCATATACGATCAAAAATGTTGAAATTCACAGCAATGCGGAATGTGTTGGTATTTTTGGCATCACGGTCGGTGCAACGGTTAAAAATGTGGTCGTATACTCGAATGAAGGCAATGTAATCGAAGCCGCAAAAGACGGTGTGAGCTGGTATTGCGTTGGCGGTCTTGTCGGCTTTGCGGCCGGCAGAGACAATCCTGCAAGTGTATTTACAAACTGTACGGTTTCCGGCTATACCATTCAGGATAACCATGCAAACGCCCCGGGTTGGGGCGGCGGCAGTGTCGGCGGTCTTGTCGGCATGACAAACATGGATATTACAAACTGCTCCGCTGTAACAGATATTATTATCAATATCGGCTATAATGGTGCTTATCAAAATCTGCGCGTCGGCGGTATTGCCGGTGTTTCTCGTGGCGCAGTGCGATATTGTTATGCCGGCGGTTCTATGAGAAGCACAGCTAAATCTTGGTATAGTAACTATAATCAGGGTGCGAATATCTGGATGGGCGGCCTTGTTGGCGGTATTGTCATGCGAAACAGCGGCGGCTTAGCAACTTTGGTTGGTGATGTGAGTCGTGTGCTCAAGGTTGAAAACTGCTACAGTTATGTTGAGATGCCAAAACGTGGTAAAGCCAACGAGCAAAATATTATAAAGAGTACGCAGGCAATCGCCTCCAATGGCGAAATGCAGGAAAATTTCGCGGATGTTAAAAACGACTATATTGAGATTCATAACTGCTATGCACTTGAATCCGCCGTATTAAATACAGATGATTACCGCAAATATGGCGGCAATAAAACTCCCTCAAGTTGGTATAACCTGAACCTGAACATGACACATCAGGATAAGTGGGGGCGTGAGATCAAGTTGTTCAATGATTCCACCCCATACGTAACGTATGCCGAAATGCAGAGCAGCGATTTCTTAACGAAACTGAACAAGAACTACCAGTCCGGCCCAAGCTATAAGAGCTTCTCCACCGTTACCGTCACCGAGCAGGGGCAGAACATCGACGGCAAATATAGCTTTCCGGGCAACGATACGGCGCTGCAGGGGCTTAACTATCCGTTCCCGACGGTTCTGACACAGACGGATATCTTCGGCAGCACAGTCAATGTGCATTACGGCCGCTGGCCGCGCATCGGTCTCTTATGGGAAGAAAACTCCCGGAAGCTCGACCTGCTTGCGGATATCAAAACGAAAGCGGAAGACAGCACTTTGAACGAAAGCGAAGACGGCAAGGCGCTTTTGCAGACACATTTGCTTATCGCCAGCAGCGACGTAGATACGAGCGCGGAGCCGGAAATCAAGCTGTACGACGAAGACAGAAACGAGCTCACAAACGATAAGGCCGCAGCAACAGTCAGCCGCATTGCGTATAACAACGCGAATAACTGCTACAATGTCACATTCATCGGGCAGAACGTCGGCACGGTCATCGCAGAGGCGAAGCTTGGCAATTACATCGCGCGTCTCACGATCGAAGTTACGGCATCGCTCAAGCTGGAGGCTTCTTCTACGAACGTTTCGGTTTATTCCGGCGACACCGATACGATCACGCTGACCGTAAAGGACGCAAACGACAAGCAGCTGCTTGCCGAGACCGAAAAGACGCTCAGATGGGAGATTGCTGTCGATAACAACGGCGTGCAGCAGGATGTCATCGAGTGCAGTAAGGACGATATCAAGCTGAACGCAGACGGCACGTTCTCCTTGCCACTTACCGGCTTTGCTGCGGGCGAAGCCACGGTGAGCATCACGTGCACATATCCGTACGGCGCGGCAACTGCCGCGGAGCCCGCAAAAGAGGTCACGGCTACGCTGTATATCAGCGCTACAACAAAGCCGAGTGATGTGCTTGGCCTGGCAAACGGCAGCGTCAACGGCAGCGTCTATAACCAGATTTCTCTGCCGCACACGCCGAAAAAATCCACGACCTCCTACACCGGTACGACCGTTGAATACCCGGAAAACGGCCCCGCCATGCAGGAAAGCGCGCTGTTCCTCTACGCGACGGACGAGTATACCGATTTGAAAGGCTTTACGGTCGATCAAATCGAGATCACCGCAGGGGAAACGACCTACACCGTGGTCACAGACGGCATCACGACCGATGAAAATCACACCTACAAAGTGACGGTAAGCGATAAGTGGACGACAGAAACGAACGACACGAAGTTCCGATACCGCGCCGTAAAGGTGGAATCCGCCGCGGCAGGCGAGATCACCCTAAAGATCGTCCTCAAAAACGGCGACGTGACCTACAACCTCACCACCCCGTACACTATTGTTTCCAATGAGTATAAGGTGAAGTTTGTAACGGTAAACGGCGATTTGGTGCTGGAGAAAAAGGTATCTTACGGCGAAAAGCCGACGTTAACGGAAGAAGAAAAGAACAAGTTGGCAACAGCTATTTTAGGCTATACGTTTGACTTAGATAATCTCCCCGAGATTTTCGCAGATACCGAGATCAAGGCGGTTCCGAACACCTATACCATCCAGTTTGATGCCAACGGCGGCTTGGGTACGATGGGTGCTGTTTCGTATGCTTATGATAAGATTCAAACAACGGACACCCTTCTGCAGAATACGTTCACAAAGGGAACATCTACCTTTAAGGGCTGGGCGTTGACGGCTACGGATGCAGAGCAGTATGCAGATGAGAACTCAATTCAGAGCATCGTAAACTCCATGGCGATGGAGAATAAGAGCGAACTCACCCTCTATGCCGTTTGGGAAGATACCGCAGCAGGCGGCGAGACCGCTGAACCGTAAATCAACAAAAAGGCAGGTGCCGAAAATGCAGGCGATCCGCAGAAAACTGAATAGTCAAAAGGGTGCATCCATGCTGATGGCACTGCTGCTTATGCTGGTCGGCATCATGGTGAGCGCGGTCATCATCTCCGCCGCCACCAGCGCCGCCGTAAATAAGCGCTCGGAAAAAGAACAGCAGCAGGCCTACCTCGCGGTCAGCTCTGCCGCCGAGCTCGTGCGCGACGATTTCCAAAGCCTTACGGGCCGGTATAAAGATGTTACGACCACGGTGACGCATGCGGATGGAACGACCACTACGACGAATGATACGATAAAGGCCACATGTGCGGTGGGAGATATGATCAATGACATCGGCGCATGGTTTATAGGTGTGAACACGACGTCCCCTTATGCAAAGACCTACACGTTCTCCGTAGACGGTTATGAAGATGTATCGGCAGAAATCCTTGTATCAGTCGACACCGGCAGTGACGGAAGCAGCAAGGTGTATAACCTCACCGCAACATTCACAAACGGTGTGGGTTCCGAACACCCCTGCCGCATGGTGTTGACTATGGAGGGCAAATTGGCGGAGGAAAGAACCTCCGGCGATACGGGCTCCACACAGGTCGTCACCCGAACACTCGAATGGAATAAGGCAAAGCTGCAAAAGGAGGTAACGGGTTGAAAAAGCTGCGTTCACAAAAAGCGGAAACACTGGTGGAAACGCTCATGGCCATCTTGGTCGTGGTGCTCGTTATGCTTTTTCTCTCCACCGCAGTTTCCACGGCCTCCAAGGTAAATGCCAAGGTGCGCAAAACCGATGTGGCTTTAACGTATAAGAATGCCGTCAAGGGCGGCGAAACCAAAACGCTGATCATTAAGGATAAAAACAGTGCCACAAAAATCATCCATGTTCAAGTCGATGAATACACAAGCGAAAACGGCTACACGTATTACAGGGAAAGCAAAGAGCAGGGGGCGGGAACTTGAAGCTGAAAGATAAAAAAGGCTTAACGCTCGTGGAAATGCTCTGCACAGTCGCCATTTTGGTGCTTGTCAGCATGGTGATGGTGTTGGGTGTGCAGCTCGGCGTGCGTTCCTACGCAAAATCCGTTTCATATTCGGAAGCGCAGGTGCTGTGCTCCACGCTTACGACCACCATCAGCGATGAGCTGCGCTATTCCGGCACACTGAAAGTAGACGGCAGCGGCAATGTTACGGGCTTTTTCAGCCAGCAGTTCGGCAGCGGCGATTACACCGCGTTTACCACTACGCCGGAAGGGCATGTGCAGCTTGGCGGCAAGGACATTCTGCCCGCAAAGGCGTATCCCTACGGTATTAAAGCTGAGGTGAAAAGCTTAACGTATGACGATGTTTCCGCCCTTTTCACAGTGCGGCTGAGCGTAAAAGACAGCGAAAATAAAAACACGCTGGCCGAAACAACCTTTGAAGTGGAAAAGCTCAATGTGACGACCGAAGACACCGCAGAGGGCCGCGCCCGCGCCGAAGACATCCGCAACGCGCGTAAAATTCAATCTCTGCTCGGCAAGTGGGTGGCAGACGGAACCATTACTTGTGCAGATAACTCTAACGGCACCGGCGTATGGGTTTTGGTGTGTCGTGATGGCACTTCGTATCCGGACGGCTATGATAATAATTATAGTTCATCTGTGTTTTTTGGTACAAATCCCGGCGTTTATGTTAATAATAGTACATCGGCCAATTGGAAAAGCGGAAATACAGAACTCAAACGGCTGATAGAAGCGGAAATGGAAACAAATTTAGAGTTGAAGGCCAGTGCAACTGCAGAGGTTGATAACATTGGCGGGTGGGATTGGTATGTTGTGCAGTATGTGTACGATAAGAGCACGAAAGAGTGGAGTACGTATTTGTTTTCCGGAATGCAAGGTAAATCTTCCGAAGCCAATCGCAACACAGAACAAAACTCCAACATGTATCAATACATGAACCGCAATACAGAAAACTGAGAAACACCGTGCCAAACGGAATGCTCCGCAGGCGCGGTGCTTTTGCAATAAAGAAATTGTATACGCTTTATACGCTTTGTTTTTAAAAAAAGTATGATTTCATGCGATTTTTCTTGCACGTAAAAAGCAAATATGATAAAATAAAAAAACAGTGTATTTAAATAGTGTTCTTTATTGTACAGAATAGATAGAATTGCTGCTTTTTATTCACTTTTTGACGAATTTGCAGAGAATATAGCGAATTCTGTCTTTGGCAAGTAAGTCTATCTGTCAAAATGAAAGTGCTTTCCGATAAAGAATAAATTGTGAGACGAAACAGAAAGCGCTGCAAGGAGAAATCTATGAGTTTAAAGGAAAAAATACTCATCGCGGACGATTCGGAAATGAACCAAATGCTCCTTGAGGAAATACTCAGCGATAAATACGAATATATCATGGCAAAAGACGGCACAGAAGCCGTCGATATCCTCGAAAAAAACGACGATATCGACCTCGTGATGCTTGACATCAACATGCCGAAAATGGACGGTTTCGGCGTGCTGGAGATTATGAATCTGCGGCATTGGATCAGCGAGGTGCCGGTTATCATCATCTCGTCCGAAAGCGATGTGGATTTCATCCGCCGCGGCTATGACCTCGGTGCTTCGGATTACATCAGCAGACCGTTCGATCTGACGGTCGTCCGCTGCCGTGTCGAAAATACGCTCATGTTGTATGCCCGCCAAAAGCGCCTTGTGCGCCTTGTAGAGGAGCAGGTCTACGAGCGCGAAAAGACAAACAACACGATGATCAATATTTTGAGCCATGTTATCGAATACCGCAACAACGAAAGCGGCCAGCATATTCTGCATATGCGCATGATGACGGACATTCTCCTGCGCCGCTTGATTGAGATCACGGATAAATACCCGCTGACGGAAACGGATATCTCTATGATCGCTTCGGTTTCCGCACTGCACGACATCGGTAAGATCAGCGTTCCGAAAGCGATTTTAAACAAACCCGGCAAGCTCGACCCCGAAGAGTGGGAGATTATGAAGAGTCACGCCGCCATCGGTGACTCGATGCTGTACGACATCGGTATGCAGCAATCCGAAACGCTGATGAATCTGGCGCATGAGATCTGCCGCTGGCACCACGAGCGTTGGGACGGCCGCGGCTACCCGGATGGTCTCAAGGGCGATGAGATTCCGATTTCCGCGCAGGTCGTCGCCATGGCAGACGTGTACGACGCGCTTACAAGCGAACGCTGCTACAAAAAGTCGTTCGACCACGCGACCGCTATTAAAATGATTACAAACGGTGAATGCGGCGCCTTCAATCCGCTTTTGATACAGTGTCTTTTGGATGTGCAGGATCAGCTTTTCGAGAACATGCACACAGACCCCAGACGGTTCGATTACCGTCAGGAAGCAAAGCGCCTTTCCGATGAAATGCTCGAGCAAAAAGAACTTATGCCTGATAACCGTGCGCACAGCCTGCTCGTCTTCGAGCGGAAAAAGGCGGAATTCTTCGCAGAGCGGTGCAGCGGTATCCAGTTTGAATTTGACCACTGGACAAATACCGTACATCTCAAAGATTGGAATGCGCCGGTCGGTCAACGAGAAAAATCCATGTACCTGACGGAATGGAACGACGTTTCGCTGCTCTCTGAAAAGGATTGGTTCGCTTTGCGTGAAAAGCTGAAAGCAACAACGCCGGAAAGACCGGAAGTGAAAATGATTGTGCAGATCCCCGTTAACGGGGAATATCGTTGGCAGCGCCTTACGGTAAAATCGCTTTGGACAACTAAACACAAAGAATATGCCGGCGTGCTCGGACACTTTAAAGATATTCAGGATGAAATGGTGCGGCGCGGAGAAGATGTGCTCGAAAAGTGCACGGAAGACAACATAGCGCATCTCTTGAATGACTTGAGCCGTGTGTTTGAAGTGGTGCGCCTTGTTGATCCGAAAACGAACGAGAACCTTGAGCTGGATAAAGACGGCAAAGTAATCACTACGCCGATACACTGCTATGAAATTTGGGGCAGAAACGAGCCGTGCGAAAACTGTATTTCTTCCCGCTCTCTGGAAGGAAAAGAGTGGGTCACCAAGCTTGAAATGCGTGACAGGCAAATGTACTTCGTGCTTTCTAAACATATCAACGTCAACGGACGTACCTGCACACTGGAGATTGCTTCGCATGAAGACGAAGCGGAGTGCGCACGCTGCGGCGGCGACAACGATGCGCCAACGCGTTCTTCGTTTATGAACTTCTACCGCGATACCCTGACCGGAACGTACACGAGACTGTATCTTGAGAGTTTCCAGTCCAATTTGGAAAGCGCAGATGCCGTGGCAATCGTGGATGTTGACCTTTTTAAGCAGATTAACGATACATACGGCCACCCTGTGGGCGATGAAGCGCTGAAAACCATCGCGAATACAATCCGTTCCGGCATCCGCGGCAGCGATACGCTCATCCGCTACGGCGGGGACGAATTCCTCCTCATCTTCTCTAAGATCGGCGAAGAGGTTTTCTATGAGCGTTTAAAGCAGCTCAGACGCGTCGTGCAGGAGACAAAATTGCCGGATTACCCCGAGGTGAAGCTTGATGTCAGCCTTGGCGGCGTATACCGCGTACACCCGCTCTCCGAAGCCATTCGGCAGGCAGACCTGCGCATGTACGAAAATAAAGCGAAACACGCGAATGGAAATCATGCGGCATGCAGATAGGAATTGCAGAAAGGTGACAGATTATGAAGCTTGAAGAATTATATCAGAAAATCGGCGGCGACCTCGAAACCGTGATGAAACGCATCCCGAGTGAGGCAATGATCGGCAAGTTCGTGCGCAAATACGCAAACGACCCGACCTATAACCGGCTTACAGCAGCTGTGGAAGCCAAAAACTGGAAAGATGCTTTCCTTGCGGCGCACACCTTAAAGGGTGTGGCACAGAACCTCGGCTTCGACCGCCTGCAAAAATCGGCATCCGCTTTAACGGAGGCCGTGCGCGGCGCCGTTCCGCTGACGGACGAATCGCTTTTTGAAGAGGTCTGCAAAGATCAGAAGGAGATCGTGGAGGCCATCGAAAAGCTCGATTGAGTGGAATTTGAGCGCGATCAAAAGAATTGAGAAAAGAGACCGTATGTATTTTATGAGAAGAAAAAACCGTTCAAAAGCCTGTAAGCCGGAGTACTTTTGCGCTCCCGCTTTGGTTTCTGCACCCAAAACGATCTTCTTTTCTATGAATTGCAAGCGATATTATATGACTTAGTAAATATGCCGGTTTTATAGACCGGCTTTATTTGCGTTTGGTTCCCTGTGTAATGCGACGGAACGGTTTGGAGGAGAATAGGTCGCGCGCTGCGGCGGCAGCTTACAATAGAGGAAAAAAGGAGAATGCCACATGAATATGTTCACAAAACTTTTGGAGACGCTCGGAAATAATTTCTGGCTTATCATCATTCTTTGCCTTGAGGTTATTCTGGCGGTTTGGCTGCTGTGCTTTGCACGCGGTAAAAAGAAAAATCGTGCCGCAGAGCCGGATGGCCACAGCGTGCAGGACGTGCTCATGTGCGACTTATCTAAGCAGGATGACGAAGTATGTCTCCTGATGCGCCGTTCAGACAAAATGCCGGTCTACGAGATGGGCGATATCGAAAGTCTGCTTGGCATTTCTCTCGCACGTCTGCAGGAGGACATTGCGAGCCTTGAGCCGTGCCTGCACGACCGCAAAAGCGGTCGCAACATTTGGCGGGACTATCTCGCGTGGGACGGAAAAGAACCGATGACCGCAGAATTCCGCATGCAGAACGGCGAGTGGATCACTGTGCACGTTATGCAAAGCGGCACAAAAGGATACGACTTTTTCGCTTTTCACAAAACGACTGAAATGCACCGCCGCATACAGGGCTATGAAGAGCGCCTGATGCAGGCGGAGGAAGCCAACCAGTCGAAAACCACGTTCCTTTCCCGCATGTCGCATGAGATCCGCACGCCGATGAACGGCATCATCGGCATGCTTACGCTGGCAGAGGGCAAGCTTGAAAAAGATAACCCCGCGATGCAGTATCTTGAGAAAGTCGACGAGCTTTCCGACCACCTGCTTTCGCTCATCAACGATATTTTGGATATGTCCCGTATCGAAGCGGGCCGCGTGCAGCTTGAAAGCAAGCCGTTTAGCCTGCGCCAGCTCGCCGACCGCCTTTATGATATGTTTGCAAAGAACCTCGAAGCCCGCGGCGTGCACTACGAGGTGCGCTTTGAAGATATGACCGTCGATTACGTGATCGGCGACGAGCTGCGCATCAGTCAGGCCATCATCAATTTCCTTTCAAACGCCGTAAAATTCACAAGCGAGGGCGAGATCATCGTCACGTTCCGCCAGATGATGCGGAGTGCAGGTCATGTAGACCTCATGGTTCGCGTGCACGATACCGGCATCGGCATGGCGCCGGAATTCATCAACCGCATTTTCCGTCCGTTTGAGCAGGAAAGCATAGAAACCACGAAGCGCTACGGCGGCACCGGCCTTGGCATGGCCATCACCGACCACATTGTGCGTTTAATGGGCGGTGAAATCGTTGTCGAAAGCGAGCCGGGCAAGGGTTCCGATTTCTCCGTGTACCTGCACCTGCCCGAAGCCGAAGCGCCGGAGCAGACCGCAAAGGTCAAGGCGTTGTCCGAAGACGATGCAGAAGAGAAAATGCAGGACAGCTTCAAGGGCCGTCACATCCTCCTTGCGGAAGATAACGAAATCAACGCAATGATCGCCGTTGAGATTTTGCAGGAGATGGGTGCCGAAGTGGACGTTGCAGAAAACGGCGAGGTCGCGGTAGAACGCTTCTCTGCGCAGCCTGCCGGTCATTACGATTTCATTTTAATGGACGTGCAGATGCCGGTCATGGATGGCCGCACAGCTACACGGCATATTCGTGCGCTTAATAGGGAAGACGCGAAGACGATTCCGATCTTCGGTCTTTCCGCAGATGCTTTCGTGGAGGACGAGCGTCTCTCCAAAGAAAGCGGTATGAACAGTCATTTCTCAAAGCCGGTCGACTTTAGGCGCCTGCAAAAAGAGATCGGTGTGTTTTTGAATAAGGATAGGTGAACGCATGGATAAGAGAAAGTCCATAAAGACTGCGGCTGCGGTGCTCACCGCGGTGGCACTGTGCGTAAGCAGTGTGGCGGCGTATCAGCGGCTTGGGAATACTTATGTGCCGTCCGATCAGAAGAGAGACCTGCAAACGAATCAGGTGCTGTTTCCGGAAGATAAGGACACGCAAAACAGCGATTCCGGCACGCAGGAGGATGAAAGCGCTTACTGGGAAAAAGACCAGAGCGCCGATGCGCAGGGTCGTCCGCAGAATTCGCAGCGTGCAGATTATCTTTTTGAAGATCAGCAGGTACCCGATGCGGAAAACCAGAATTCGCTGACAATCAATAAGCCGAATACGGATACAGATACACAGCCGCCGCAGCAGAGCAATGCGCAGCAAACGACGGTGCAGCAGCCGGAAAACGGCAATACGCAGACTCCCGGCTACGACATCATCGATGATAAGGATAATGCCGATATCATTATCAATAATCCTACGCAGGTGCCGAACCCGCTGCCGTCAAACGGTGGCAACAATAATAACGGGGACAGCAATACCCCCGGCGAGGATAATAACGGCACCAACCCGGGCGGCTCCACGGCAGAGCCGGCGCGTCGGCAAACCCGACATCTGTTCCGCAGCCCACAACTTCGCCGAATGAAACGGAAGAACCGCAGCCTACCACTGCCCCGACTCCGGCACCTACACCGCGTCCGGCAGATACCGCAAAGGACCCTGTGCTCGTAAAGCCGACACCGCGCCCGGGCTCCGGCTCCGACCATATCACGAATAAACCGTATGACGAAGATCACGTACCGGGTATCAATACGGATGATACGACCGGCGAGCCGATAATCACGATTATGAAGCCATACGATTACGGTGTACCCAGCCTTTACGCCGGCCAGACCGTTTCGGCGGAGGATATTTACTGCCTGCTCGATACCTATGTGATCGGCTCCGATATGGTCACGTATTACTGGGATGCCGATGCTTACGATAAATACGTGCGCGTCACCGGCATTTCATACGATAACGGCAAAACGTGGATTAAGGATTTCCCGGTTACGCTGCCGGAAGATGTATCCGATCTGAATGTTGTGATCCGCACAGAATATCGCTTTTCGCAAAAAAAGTGCATGGCGCGAGTATCTCGTGCCGTATACCGTTGAGCAAGTGCGTTTCTTCCTGCTTTCCGAGCAGATCAAAGAAGAAAACGCCACCATCGATTCGTCTGCCGTCCTTAACGAAGACCAGTACCCGACGGTCGGTTCCGAAGAAAACCTGTTCTCTTATCAGAAAACGTTCCTCGGCTTTGATGCCATGGTTTCCATGGACAAGCTTTTCCCGGGCTGGATGGAGCACGGCGAGCTTGTATCGTGGTTCTACCCCATAGAAAAGGGCCGCCACATTTTGGAGCCGGCAGATTTTGTAGATGTGCCGCAGGGCTTCGATATCGCGCTCAACTCCTACTGGATGGACCGTGATACCTATGACATAAATTTCATGTATAACACGCTCGTCTATCTTCAAACCATGAAATCCTACACGCCGCAGTATACGCGTATGGTCGATTGGTGGAAGAACGAAACAAGCGAGAACATGGCGGCACATCGCCTCTCTGTACCGCAGTATGTGCAGGCCATTGATCTCGATTGGAGCGAGAAGCTTGAGGTAGATTACCTCGAAGTGCCGGATACCGTCCTTTATATCAACAGCACCGCCGGTAACCTTTTGGTTGGCGAAGGCTATGTGGTGGACGAAAACAACCCGGTCTACGTCTCCACGGAAGACGGCATGCTGCTGAATAAGAACAGAACAGAAATCCGCGCTCTGCCGTATAAGGTAGAGGAAATCTCCGTGCCGAATACCATTCGAAGAATGGATATTCCGGCAAACAACAGCCTGAAAAGGATTCATCTGGAGGCCGAAACAGAAGAACTGCCGGATATCGATTATACATACCTCACAGACTGTGAAGTCCTCGTGCAGGACAATCTTTTCGAGCAGATGCTTTTAACCGACGGCAAAGCATTCTCGCCGGAGTCCGGCAACACGCTCGCCAAGGCTTCGGCCCCCGATACGATGTATATGGTTTCGGGCGGTATGGTGTATACCAAAGAGGGTAAGCTCGGTGCAGTCGTGGGTGCAGGCAGCAGTCTCAAGCTCACAACGGCCATCAAGAGCATCGGCGAAAACGCCTTCGCGCTGTCAAGCGACCTTGATACGCTCGTTATCCCGAAAGAAATGACGATCCTCACACTCGATAAGGATTGCTTTGCGGGAAGCAATATCAAACGCGTGCTGTGCAGTACACAGACGCAGGTGGATATGCTCTCAAAGCAGCTTGCGGATTCCGGCGCGCCGGAAGACCTTCTCCTCTCGCTGCTCACAACGACGAAAGACGGCTACGAGTATTACACCGAAGTGAACGCAAACGGGGAAAAGTCCGGCACACTGCTCTCCGTACCGGCCGACGTCACGCGCTTTGACGGTATCGTCACGGCCGATGACGGCACCGAAGTCATCATCACGACCGTCGGCACCTCCGCATTTGAAAACTGCGATTCCCTGCAATGGGCCATTCTGCCGGAAGCTGTCACCGAGATCGGCAACCGCGCGTTCTACGGCTGTGATGCTCTCGAGGGCGTCATGATCGAAACGACGGGCACGGTTATCATCGGCGATGAATCTTTGGATAATTGCCCCTCGCTGCGCTTTGTCGGCTCCAGAGCCTACTGCGGCTACATGGTGAACGGCTACGACCCGGTTGTAAAAGATAACCATTACAGTTCTGCCTACAATAACTATTACTTCTATGTACCGACAGATAACATCGGTTACAGCAGCCATTGCACCAGCTTTACGGCAGAAAGCGGTGTGGCGGATTATGAATTGGTCGATATCGGCGGCACCTATATGCTGTATGGCATGGACGCCGGTTCGGAAGATGAAGACGGAAACAGTACACCGCCTGCACCTTGGCTTGCATTACGCTCCGGCAAAACGGTGAACAGCGAAGTCACGCTGCCAAGCACCACAGCGGAGCTTTTCAACTACGCCATGGCAGATGTAACAAGCGAAAGCGGCGCATTCACCATAAACTGGGAAGACCTTTCGGATCTCTATTACTTCGATGCGTACAGTTTATATAAATCCGATTTAAGCGGCAATGTGTCCGTCGGCTCGGAATGGAGCACGTGGACGATTCAGATGGCGCAGGGTGCGTTTGATAGCTGTGCGGGGATTACCTCTGTCACGTTTGTCGGTACGCTCGGCTCCATAGAAGCCACCGCATTTGCATATTGCTCGAACCTTGAAAAAATGGAGTTCAACTCTGTGTCGTTCTGGAACGGCGCAGCCTCCATACCACTGTATGCCTTCAACGGCTGCAACGCCCTGCGTTTGCTGCAGTTCAATTCGTATACGCCGCCGGAGCTGGAACTTTCCATGACCGGCTATGACTTCCGGTTTAATCCGAGTTGGACAGAGGAGGAAGAACTTCAAAACCTGCATATCTCCATCCCGAAAGGCTCCGAAGGGGATTTCATCAAAAAGTGGCGGTATCCATTCTTAGGCTATCTCGATATGTTGGACAAGAGCGCTTACCAGTATATGTGGGATGACGTGCAGATGAAGCTGCTAAATGAGACGATGCGCTATCCGTCCGATGAAGAGGTGGATGCTGTAATGTATGACCGTCTGCTCACGTCGGAGAACCGCATGCGCGCTTATTTCGGTATTGAAAACGCCACAGAGCCTACAGAGTATTTCCCGTACCGCGTAAATGAAGGTGCCGGGACGATCACGCTCATCGGCTCGCCGAGCAATTTGCAGAGCATTTTTGTTTCCGGCGATAATATGGGCCTGCCGTCCGGTTGGGCGTTCGACTACATCGCAGAAGGCGCGTTTTCCAATGCGAAAGCGCTTGAGAAGCTATATCTGCTCGATGACCTGGTTGGCCTCAACCAGAACATGCTGGCCGGTGTAGAGTCTGAGAATGTGACAATCTATTCCTTCATGAACAGTATACCGGAGCTTGCAGGTTTTGAAGTCGGCACACCGTTCACCTTTGGCATAGAAGACGAGAGAGTTTCGTTTATGGTCGTAGATTTTAACGGTGACGGCGAGCTGCAGGCACAGTACATTACGGCGTGGACTTTCCCGTTTGCAGGCTACCATGACCTTGCGGAAATGCGCGGTATCATCGCCAACCGGCTTTTGGAGGAAAAAGGCGAGGAGCCCACCGATGACGAGATTGAAGCCGTTATTTATGAAAAGCTGCTCACGGCAGAAAACCGTCTGCGCGGCATCATGGGTCTGGAGCTGCTCAGTGACGGCGATACCCTCACCTGCGGTGTAGAGCCTGTCAAGAAGGATGACAGCAATAAAGACACCGACACAGAGGACAAAAAAGGCGAGACCGAAAATCCGGGTAAAGCGAAAGACGCAGAACTCTCGGAAGGGACAGAAGAAAACGGATTTACCGGCAAGGACGCAGGCGGTACGGAGAACCCGGACACCAATGTGCCCGGAACGGAAGGTACTTCCACCACCGCGGGAGAAACGGAAAGCGACTCCGAGCCCGAAGAAAAAGCAACAGAGCAACCGACGGAAAGCGGCAGCGTGTCGAATACATCGGATACAAATGAGGAGGAACTGTCAGAATGATCGTAGAGCAATCCAAAGCTATCCTTGCAGAGGTCAGCAAAGCCTTTATCGGCAAGAACGAGATCGTAAAAAAAAGTTTTGATGACCATTTATGCCGGCGGCCATATTCTTTTGGAAGACTGCCCGGGTGTCGGTAAAACGACCCTCGCTGTGGCGTTCTCCAAAACGTTGGGCCTTTCCAGCAAGCGTATCCAGTTTACGCCGGATACCCTGCCGTCCGACATCACAGGCTTCACGGTGTTCAACCGCGAAACAAACCACTTTGAGTACCGCGACGGTGCGGCAAACTGCCAGCTGCTGCTCGCCGATGAGATCAACCGTACCTCCCCGAAAACGCAGTCCGCACTGCTGGAGGTCATGGAGGAGCACACGGTTACGGTAGACGGCGAAACGCACGTGCTGCCCTCGCCGTTTATCTGCATCGCAACGCAGAATCCGGTCGGTTCCGCCGGTACGCAGTCTTTGCCGGAATCGCAGCTCGACCGTTTCATGATCTGCCTTTCCATCGGCTACCCGAGCCTTGAAAACCAGATGCGCATCATTAACGCACAGCGTTATTCCAACCCGCTTTCCGATGTGCGCCCCGTCACGAACGCGCAGAATCTTTTGGAGGTGCAGAACTACCTCACCTCCGTGCGCGTTGCGGACAGCGTGCTGAGCTACACCATCCGCCTTTGCGAGGCCACCCGTGTGCACCCGCTCGTTGAGCTTGGTATTTCGCCCCGCGGCGTTTCCGCACTCGTCAAAATGGCGCGTGCCGGTGCCGTTTTGCGCGAGCGCAACTACGTGGTGCCGGAAGACGTGCAGAGCGTGTTTTTCGATGTCTGCGCACACCGTCTCATTCTGCGCCCGCAGGCACAGGTGGACGGCATAACGGTGCGCGATATTCTGGCTGAGATTTTGCAGCAGATCAAGCCCGGTACGGAAAGGTAAGCGGATATGTGGAAAAACAGACTGGCCTATGGGCTTGTCCTATTGACGGCAGCAGTGCTGCTGTTCCTATACAGTAAGCCGTTTTTGCTGACGGTGCTGATCGTTTTATTGCTGCTCATGGTTATTAACGGTGTGCTCGTTTTACATGATGCACACAGCATTCGCGTTTCTATGCGTGTTCGCCCCGGTGGTCAGCAAGGCAAGGACGTTAACCTGAACATCATCGTAAATTCCGATAAAAAGCTGCTTGCCGCGCAGGAGATCTTTTTGGAGCTTGAAACGCAGAGCACGCTGCTTGGCACCAAAAAAGAAAGGCGCTTTTTTGCTTCCGCTCACATCGGGGCAGAGCAACTACACGATCAAGGTGCCCGCAGAGCAGTGCGGCGAGCTGCGCTTTTCCTGCAAACGCATCTGCGTGCGCGACGTGCTGAATCTCTTTAACGTGCAGACAGCACCGTTTGCCCCTGTGCGCACGGTCATTTACCCGCGCCGCATGAAGGTACAGCTGTTGCTTTCGCAGGCTTCGGCCGGTACGCCGCAGCCCGAAGGCAAAATGCAGAACCGCAAGGGCAACGACCCAAGCGAGATGTTCGATTTGCGCGAGTATGTGCCGGGCGATGACGTCCGATCCATTCATTGGAAGCTTTCCGGCAAGACCGATACGCTCATTCTGCGGCAGGCAAGCGACCCGTCGCTGTATAACATCGTGCTGCTTATGGATTTCGGCATAGAGAAAAACGGCGAACCGACGCCGCTCGAAGAACTGAACGCCGCGGCAGCCGTAGCAGCGGCCGTGGGCACGCAGCTTGTGCAGCAGCACATCACGTTCAGCGCCGCCGTGCCTACGCGTAATGGCCTCGAAATTTACGAGGTGCGCACGCAGAAGGATTTCCAGCAGATGCTCATGCACTGGATGTGCTTCCCACTGCAGCAAACCGAGGGCGCCGGCATGCGGTATTTCCTCACACAGCAGATGGATCGTCAGTATGCGCGCCTGGTGCTGCTCACCGCGGGTCCATACACCGCGTCCTTAAAACCGCTTGAGGGTCGCATCGGCACTACCGTCATCAGTGCGGTGTCCGGCGGCAAATTGCAGCATATTGCGGTGGGCGGCGGCTACGAAGTGGTAGAGCTGCCTGCCGAGCGAATCGAAGATGAAGTTTACCGCATTTTGTGCTGAGAGAGGGGACGCGCATGAAACATCCGCAGACCGTTACGGTCTACCCGGAAAAAAACGAAAACAAAGCAGCGTATCTGCTGTGGCGCTCCCTGCGCGCGGCCCTGCTTACGGCGGGCGCGCTCATAGCGCTCATGGTCATCTGGAATGTTGATTTAAAGGGTCTTTTCGTCTTGCCGCTCGGCGGTGCCGTCACGGTGCTTCTGGGCTGCATCGCAGGGGATTATCTCGGTGCGAAAAAGAACATATACCGTGCCGCGGCGGCTGTGCCGTGGCTTGTTTTTCTGCCGGTCTGCTTTGTCACCGGCAACCCGCTTTCCGGCGGTATGAGCTGGGTGAATCGCCTTATCACGCGTTGGAATGCGGCGCATGAGGGCGGCGCGGCACTGCTGCCGACGACAGACCTCGCAGGCGACATCATCGCCTTCACATTGCTTTTGACAATGCTGTGCGCGCTCGTATCTTGGTTGTGTACGCGCGGCGGCAGACGCGGTCCTGTTGCCGTTTATTGCCTTATATGGGTGCTCATCGGGCTTGTCGGCGAGGCATTCAGTCCGCTTGCAACGGCGCTTTTGCTGTGCGGCCTGCTCGGCGAGTATACCTCCTGCAAAGCTGCTTACCGCACGCTGCACGCCGGTGTGATGTGGGCGGTCACAGCGGTGTTTCTTATCGGTTTTGCGCTGGTGCTGCCTGCGGGCAACATCTCCGCGGTTGATACGCTGCGTGAAAACACCGAAGAGGGCGTGCATACGCTGCGCTACGGCGAAGCCACATTGCCCGAGGGCGATATCTCCAAAGCCGATATACTGCACGAGACCGGAGAGGAGATGCTGACGGTGCAGAGCGGGCAGAAAAAGAGCTTTTACCTGCGCGGCTTTGTCGGCGGCGATTACGAAGACGGCGCATGGCGCGCCATGCCGGATGCAGCCTACGGCGGTGAACAGAGCGGCATTTTAAAGTGGCTTCAAGACCATAATTTTGACCCGCTCATGCAGGTCTCGCAGTATTACAGCCTGTCAACATCGGACAGCAAACCGTCCGAAAACCGCGTCAGTGTCACAGTAAGCGGCGCGGAACGCTCCTACGTCTACACGCCGTCCTCTGTTTCCGGAACAGATTGGAGCGGCGCGTTTGAAGAAAAAGACACGCGCTTTAACAGCTTTATGCTCACCGGCGTGCATGAATATACGTTTGATGAGCGCTCCGGCTCCCGCCCCTCGGAGCTGACCGTGGCGGAAGCGTGGGTGACAGACCCCGTGACCGATGCACAGGCCGCCTACTGTGAGGCCGAGGAAGTTTATCGTGATTTTGTGTACGATACATACACCGCTGTGGAAGCAGACCTTCTGCCGCTTTTGCAGTCCATGTTCTGGGACAATTATGAATCCCGGACGGACGGCGTGTACAGCGCTGTGCGCCGCGTGCGCGACGTGCTGGAGTGGCAGGCCGCGTATACGGATAGCCCCGAAGCCGCGCCGGTTGGCACCGACCCCATCCGCTGGTTCTTAACGAAAAGTCACAGCGGCAACGCGGTGCAGTATGCCTCTGCCGCCGTGCAGGCGCTGCGTGCGCACGGTATCCCCGCGCGCTACGTGGAGGGCTATTACGCCCCCGCAGAACGGATTGCAAGCGGCGACACCACGCTCACCGGGCAGGACGCTCACGCATGGGCCGAGGTATATTTTGACGGCGTCGGCTGGTTGCCGATCGATACCACGCCGGGCTATTATTATGACGCCGTCACCTTGCGGGATATGGTCGATACGCCGGATAACGTGCACAAAACGGCCGCACTTGAAGACAGCCGGATTGATGTTTCGCCGGTCACGAAGCCGGGCAATAACTCCGGCCCGTTTACAGACCCGGTCGGCACGGCGATCAATGCCGCAAATCTGCTGCTTGGCATCGCGGCGGCGCTCGTGCTGCTTTTGACCGTCCTCTTTCTGCTCTTCGAGATTGCTCGCGGCGTGATCTATATGACGGAAATCAAAAAGTTCAGGAGCGCCAAAAATCAGGAGCGCATTTTGTTCCTCGGCAGAAAGATTCTTTGCTATCTGCGCCTTTGGAACATAGAAGCCAGCATCGGCTGGAACACCGCAGAGGTAGACGCGGCTATCGTGAACGCGTTTCCGAATATCGAACCGGGCAGCTACACCCGCGTGTGCGAGCTGCTGGAAAAGGCGGTCTACGGCGGCATCGCGCTCGAGGTGTATGAGGAGCGCACGGTACAGAGCTTTTTGGAGCACCTCGTCACGACGAACAAGAATACAAGCTTCAAAACGCGTTTTAAGCTGCACTACTCGGGCCTTTTGTACCCGTGGTTTGCCCGCGCGCAAAAAGCACAGCTTACGGATTAAAAGTATTTTAATCTTATAAAAGCCGATGGCAGAGCGAAAAAGCCCCTGCCGTCGGCTTTCGTCATTTTGCGGAAATTTCGACGAATTGATTGTTAAAATAGATGGTTTTGCAAAAAAAGTAGACAAATTTTTGATGATATAGTATACTGGCGTTAAACGGGAGAGCAAGTCGATCTTTTGCACAAAAACAAATAAACGGCTGAATTTTCATGTTGTCACATGATGAGTTCAGACAACAAAAAGGAGATTTTGAAATGAAGAAAGAGCAAAACCGGTATTCCCTTCACCTCATCCGTCAAAACGTTCCGCAGTTTATTTTGCTCGTTATTTTTTCCGTGCTGCTGGGCGTTTCCGTCATCGCGGTGTCTGTTTTGATGAAAATGTTCCTCGACATCGCCACAAACGCAAGCGCCATGCCGCTCACCACATGTCTTATCATCGCGGTCGGCGTTTTGCTCTTGCTCGGCATCTCGCAGGTCGTTACGTCCGTTTTTCAGGGCAAGCTTTCCTGCCGCATGGAGCTTTCTCTGCGCAGCGCCATGGTGGAGCACCTCTACCGCACAGACCTTAGGACGTTCGACAGCGGCGCAGCGGATAACTACTTCACGCGCATGACAAAAGACGCGGAAACCCTCTCGAATTTCTACTCCAAAACGCTCATCCCGAGCATCTTTTTCGAGAGTTTCACGTTCGTCGTCAGCTTTATTTTGATGTTCCTCCTCGAGTGGAAACTCGCGGTCGTCATGATCGTCGTCGTGCCGATTTTGATTTTCACCATGATCCGTATTTCCCCGAAGCTTGAGATGAACAGCATTCAGATCATGCAGAACGAAGACAAAAACCGCAATATCTTACAGGAATTTTTAAGCCAGTACATGCTGTTTAAGTCCTACGGCGTGCTCGGCTGGGTGCAGAAGCGCGTGGGGGATACATACGCGCAAAAGCAGAAGTACGTCGGCAAACTCAGCGTTTTGCAGGGCGCCATCGGCTTTCTCAATAACTTCCTCGGTGTCGGCATGTTCATCATCGCGCTCGGCATGGGCTCATTTCTCGTCGTGCGCGGCGAAACCACCGTCGGCACACTCATCGCCGTTGTGAACCTCGTCAGCTTCTTCTATGGCCCGTTCCTGCACATTTCGGGCTGGATGGCCGAGGTCAACGAAGTGAAGGTCTCCGCAAACCGCATCGGGGAAATCCTCTCCATGCCCACCGAAAATAGCACACAAACCGCAAAGCCCGCTGTCCAAAATGCAGGCAGCGCAGCGCTCACCGCAAAAGACCTCTCCTTTGCGTATGACGAAGAAAAAGTTATCCTGTCCCACGCCGAAACGCAGGTGCACACGGGCGAGATCGTTGCGCTCACCGGCGAAAACGGCAGCGGCAAAAGCACGTTCACAAAGCTGCTCATCGGCTTCTATACACCCACGGGCGGCGAAGTCGAGCTCAAAATCGGCAATAAAACCGTCCACGGCGCGGAAATTCGCAATTATTTAAGCTACGATTCCGGCTTCGTCTCCGTTTTTGCGGGCACGCTCAAAGAAAACATCTGCATGGATCAGCCGTTTGACGAGAAAAAGTTCCGCAAAGCTGTCGAACTCGCCAACCTCACGGAGTTTGTAAACGAAAAAACAGCGGACTACGAGATCGAGCCGGAGGGCAAAAATCTCTCCAGCGGTCAGCGCCGCAAGGTCGCTTTGGCGCGCATTTTCTACGATGACCGCCCGGTCTTCGTGCTCGACGAGCCCACCGCAAACCTCGATAAAGCCTCCGCAGAGGGCATGTTTGAGGCTCTGAAGCAGGTCTGCAAAGACGAGATCTGCATCATCGTCACGCACGACGCATTCATCTCCGAGAAGTGCGATCGCGTGCTGCATTTGAATAACAAAAAGGTCACAGGATGACCGCAATACGATTTGCATAATAAGGCGATATGAACTCTGCCACTCGCAACGAGCGGTGGGTGTGGCTTAGCTCCGGGCAATTCCGCCCTTGCGGCAAGGCTCGTCGTAGAGAACGCCTGCGCCGAGTGGCTTATAAATCTTGAGCGTTGCTGATGGGCCATTTTTAACAAAATGTATCTTTTTTTTACAAAAAACCAAAATTTCTTCAAAAACCTAATTGACAACCGAAAAAATGTGTGCTACAATGCACTAAACCGTTGAGGAAGAGTGAGTACGCTTTAGGCAACTTTTCTCACAGAGAGTCGTGGATGGTGGGATCACGGCGGAAAGATAAAGCGGAATGGACTTCTGAGGGCGAACAGAAAAGGATTTCCCGAGTATGTGAGACGGAGTGTGGCTCTCCGTAAACAAAGGTCTGCGTATGATGGTACGCGTAAGAGGGTGTGTGTTTCACATACCAAGCCGGGTGGCACCGCAGGAATTTTGATCCTGTCCCAGCAAGTGATTGCAGGGACAGGATTTTTTGTTTTTCAGGGAGGTTATTTCATGTTTGTTTACACAAAACGATGGCGCAGCCGCGCTGCATCCGAAATTTTGAACCGCATTTGAACGCATTAAAACAAACCTGAAAGGATCGATAAATTTATGAAACTCAGAAACGTATTTGCCATGATCACCGCTGCCGCTATGACCCTCAGCCTCGCCGCTTGCAGCGGTCAGAGCACAGCTTCTTCCACGTCCTCCGCGTCAAGCGACTCTTCTTCGTCCGCCGCTTCCGAAAGCAGTGTGTCGAGTGAAAAGAGCACCGCAAGCGAAAAATCTTCCGGCGCATCGTACACCATCGGCATCTGCAATTACGTCGATGACGCTTCCTTAAACCAGATCGTTGAGAACATCAATGCACGTCTCGCCGAGATTGAAAGCGAGCAGGGCATCACGATCGAAGTGAAGTACGACAACTGCAACGCCGACGCGAACGTCATGAATCAGATCATCGCAAACTTTGCAGCCGATAACGTAGATCTCATGGTCGGTGTCGCGACCCCGGTCGCCATGGCGATGCAGTCCGCAACCGAAGACAGCAAAACGCCGGTCGTGTTCGCCGCCGTGTCCGACCCGGTCGGCGCGGGTCTTGTCGCTTCCCTTGAAGAGCCGGGCAGCAACGTGACGGGCTCCTCCGATAACCTCGATACCAACTCCGTCATGAACCTTATCTTCGCCCAGAACCCCGATGCCAAGAAGATCGGCCTTTTATACGACGTAGGACAGGATTCCTCCACCGCTGCCATCGAGCACGCAAAGGCGTACCTCGACGACAAAGGTGTTGAATATGTAGAGCGCACCGCAACGACCGCCGAAGAAGTCGCGCTCGCCGCACAGGCTCTCGTTTCCGACGGTGTAGACGCCGTGTTCACCCCGACCGATAACACCATCATGAAGGCAGAGCTCGCTATTTACGAGACCTTTGCTGACGCAGGCATCCCGCACTACACCGGCGCCGATTCCTTCGCCCTCAACGGCGCGTTCCTCGGTTACGGCGTCGATTACGCAAACCTCGGCCGTGAGACCGCAGATATGATCGCTTCCATCCTCACCGAAGGCAAAGACCCGGCGACCACCCCGGTCATCACGTTCGACAACGGCACCGCAACGGTCAACACCGAAATCTGCGAAAAGCTCGGCCTCGACTTCGATACCGTCTCCGAAGCTTTTGCTCCGTACTGCACGAGAGTGGAGGAGATCACGACCGCAGAGAGCTTCAGCGATCTCGAGTCTTAATTTAAATCTCTCAAAAGCTTATCCTACCCCATAAGCTTTCAAACACTTCATACACCTTACTTCATCAATACCTTACTTACCCATTAAGAATGCAATCACCGCTGCCATGCACCCGGTTTTCGGGCGCGTGGCTTCGGCATATCACCACAAATCTGCAAAACGAGGAGTTTTTGTATGTCTTTCGATTCCATCCTGACCCTTGGGCAGACAGCGCTGGAGCTCGGTCTCATCAGCTCGCTGACTGTTTTGGCGCTGTTTTTGAGCTATTCCATGCTGAACGTATGCGACCTTTCCACAGACGGTTGCTTCACGCTCGGCGCGGTCGTCGGTGCGTCCGTCGCGCTTTCCGGACATCCGTTTCTGGCAATCCCCGCCGCTATGGCGATCGGCATGGTCTCCGGCTTCGTCACGGCGCTTTTGCAGACGAAAATGGGCATTGATAGTCTGCTTGCCGGCATCATCGTCAATACCGCGCTTTATTCCGTCAACATCGGCATCATGAACGGCGCGTCGCTTCTGAACCTCAATAATTCCGATACGGTCTTCACCAAAATGCGTTCGGTGCTCGAAAACACACCGCTTGCGGGGCAATATAAGCTTATCGTCATCATCATCACGGTTGTACTCGTGGCGGTCGTTTTGGGACTTTTCCTCCGCACACGCCTCGGCCTCGCCATTCGTGCGACGGGCAATAACCCGGACATGGTTCGCTCCTCGTCCATCAACCCGGTTAAAACGACCATCATCGGCCTGTGCATTTCCAATGCGTTTACGGCGCTTTCAGGCTGCTTGCTCGCGCAGTCGCAAAAGTCTGTCAGCATCGATATCGGCACCGGTATGGTTACGGTTGCGCTGGCATCGCTCCTCATCGGCGGCGCATTCTTCGGCAAGGGCAAAATTCCGCTGCGTATCTTCGGCATGGTCGTCGGTGCGTTCGTGTTCCGCCTTGTGTATACCATCGCGCTGCGATTCAACCTGCCCGCGTTCATGCTCAAGTTCGTCTCGTCCGTTATTGTCATTCTGGCAATCTCCGGGCCGTACCTCAAAAAACAGCTTCCGTATCTGAAGCGCCGTTTCGGAAAGGAGCGCACCCATGCTTAAACTCACGCATATCTCGAAGACCTTCAACCCCGGCACGGTCAACGCCAAAAAGGCGATCGAAGACCTCAGCTTCCACGCCGCAAAGGGCGATTTCATCACCGTCATCGGCGCAAACGGCGCGGGCAAATCCACGCTCTTCAACGCCATTTCCGGCAGCTTTTTCACGGACAGCGGCAAGATTGAGCTTGACGGCAAGGACATCACGTTCATGCCGGAGTATAAGCGTGCCCGCAGTATCGGCCGCCTGTTTCAGGACCCCATGCGCGGCAGCGCACCGGGCATGACCATCGAAGAAAACCTCGCGCTCGCAGCGGGGCACGGCGGTTGGCTCAGCTCCATCTCCCGCAAGGACAGACAGGCGTTTCGCGAACGCCTCTCCCTGCTCGGTATGGGACTTGAAGACCGCATGACCCAGCCCGTGGGTTTGCTTTCCGGCGGCCAACGTCAGGCGCTCACGCTTATGATGGCCACATATAACCCGCCGAAGCTCCTTCTGCTCGACGAGCATACCGCCGCGCTTGACCCCGCTACCGCCGAAAAGGTGCTCGAGATCACGAAAAACACCGTGGAGGAAAACCACCTCACGTGCATGATGATTACGCACAATATGCAGTCCGCACTGGAGCTCGGCAACCGCACCATCATGATGAACGCCGGTAAGATCATTCTGGACGTCATCGGCGAAGAGCGTGCCCACATGACTGTTGCCGACCTCCTCGACCGCTTCAAGCAAGCCGCCGGCAAAGCCCTCGATAATGACCGTATGCTTTTGAGCGAAGCAGAGTAAAATTTGAAATCGAAAGACAGCAAAAAGCAGATGCCCCGAATCCACATCGGGTGCATCTGCTTTTTCTGTTCCAAAACGGCGGGGATATCCGCCGTCGTTCCTTTACGGATGGTGATGCTTTTTTAATACGATCTCCCAAATCTTTATGTGTAAAGCGTTATTTTTCCTCGTTTTCCGGCGCAATCTCCGCTTCAATCTTATCCAAGCGGCGGTTGATCTTCTTTTGGTTTTCCAGAACAAGGTCAAGCTTTTTATGCAGATCATCGATGATGAGCTCGCTTTTTAAGTTGATCTTATAGTCATTCTCTGCACGCTGACGGTCTTTCGCTTCTTGGCGGTTCTGGCTCATCATGATGAGCGGCGCTTGCACGGCAGCGATGCACGAAAGTACGAGGTTTAACAGAATAAACGGGTATTCGTCAAATGCTCTCGAACCCAAAACGAGGTTTATGACCATCCAAATGACCATGACGGCGATAAAGCTGAAAATAAACGCCCAACTGCCCGCAAAGCGCGCCACTGCGTCCGCGGCACGCTGCCCAAACGTCATGTGCTCGTCCTTGTCTGCGTTTTTTGTGACTTCCGTTGCAATCAGCTGATGAATCAGTTCCTCATCCGTGAATTCCTCGTCCGTCACATGTAAAAGCTCGCTGATAATTTGGTTGCGTTTCGCACCTTTTTTCATAGTAAACTTACCTCTTATCCCAAGATTCTTCGCCGCATTTCGGCGTTATCTCCAGTCTATTACAAAACCGCGTGCGTTGTCAACCGCAAGGTGTAAAAATAGTGAAAAAACGCACATTCGCGGTTTTGCCTTGCGAATATGCGTTTTGAAATTCAATAGACTTTAACTGTCAATGGTGGAAAGGTACAGCTCGGTAATGTCCGGGTCATGCGCGGCGGATTTCATCAGTGTGTCGCAAATGGCCTGCCGGTTCGGAATTTTATTCATGGCACTGCGCCTCCTCTCGTTCGTCAAAGTCGTGCATGATGCTCTTGTATTCCTCGCCATCGCCCATCACGATATAAACGCGGTAACTTTTGCCGCTGCGTTTGCCTGCAAGCGCCATACCGACGCACAGTGTTTTGTTGTCAGTCCTCGTGTACCGTACAGAGTGGGAAATAGAGAATACCTGTGGCGCGTCTAATTGTTCCTATAAGCGCAATGTAAACCGCTGTATTCCAATGCTGCGGAAAGAAAAAGTTATATCGAAAGTCTAAATGGAGCAATTTCGTCTTTTTGGTTCGAAAATTGCCAAAATGTTTCTTTTGAGCTGTATGTACATCGTGTGCGCGTCTGTACTGAAACCGCAAAATCCGGCATGAAACCTGTGGTTGTTTAAACTAACCGATTCTGTTTTAACAAATTGTCCAAAATGGTACGGCTAACTTGCAGGTTGTTTTTTACAAATAATAGAAAATTGTGTTTTTTGTGTGAAAACTGTTGAAGTTAGGTAAAAATCGTGCTATTCTTTTGCCAGAACAAACAAGGTGGTGAATGAATATGAAAATGCATAAGCATTTTGCAAGGCTTACCGTTTTGTTCTTTGTGCTGACTCTCATCAGCGGACACATGAAAAAATAATTTTATGAGCCGCATGGTTAAAATGCGGCCCGCAATACAGGAGGTATTTTTATGAATTGGGCAAAAATCGGTCTTTTCGCAGCAGGTGTTCTGTTTGGTACCGCCGGCATCAAGGTGCTCAGCAGCAAGGATGCTAAGAAGGTCTACACCGAGACCACTGCAGCTGCTCTGCGTGCCAAGGAGTGTGTCATGACAACGGTCACGACCATCAAGGAGAACGCAAACGACATCCTGACCGACGCTAAGGAGATCAACGAGCAGCGCGCTGCCGATGCTGCCGCAGAGGTCATCGAAGATGCAGCTTGCGCATGCACGGAAGAAGCTGCTTCCGCGGAAGAATCCACCGAAGCTTGATCGCGGGTCTATCCCGGGTCTGAATTACCGGAGAGCCGCCGAAAGCGGCTCTCTTTTTTCGTTCATCCGCTCCGCTTTTCGGAGCTTCCAATATATTGTTGCATAGAAGGATAAAGTTATGAAGTGTAAAATTCTGCATGAAGCGCGCGGGCACATGCGTGTACATCTCGTCTGCGGCCGCATGACGCTGAAAGAAGCCGATGTTTTAGAGTATTACCTGCGCGCCGTGGACGGCGTAAAGGAAGTTAAGGTCTACGACCGCACACAGGACGCCGTCATCGTCTATCAAAACGACCGCACATCCCTTATTCGTGCGCTCGCGACATTCTCGTTCGCAAAAGCCGAAAGCATGGAGCTTGTGCCGGATCACACCGCCCGCGCATTGAACCGCGAGTTTGAAGACAAGCTCGTCTTCACGGTGCTGCGCCGCGCCATGGCTAAAATGTTCTTCCCGGCGCCCATTCGCATGATGCTTGCCATCATCCGCTCCGCAAAGTACATCAAAGAGGGCGTTAAGGCGCTGCTGCACGGCCATCTCTCCGTTGCTGTGCTTGATGCCACTGCCGTCACCGTTTCTCTTGTGCGCGGCGATTTCGATACGGCAGGCTCCGTCATGTTCATGCTGCGCCTCGGCGAGATTCTCGAGGAGTGGACGCACAAAAAGTCTGTTGCCGACCTCGCGGGCGCCATGTCCCTCAATGTCGATAAGGTCTGGCTCAAGACGAACGGCACCGAGGTGCTCATGCCGATCGGCGACATTCAGGCGGGCGACCGCATCGTTGTGCGCACGGGCAATATGATTCCGCTTGACGGTAAGGTCGTCGAGGGTGAAGCTTTGGTCAATCAAGCCTCTATGACCGGCGAATCTCTGCCGGTGCAGAAGTCCGTCGGCAGCTACGTGTATGCCGGCACCGTCGCCGAAGAGGGCGAGTGCGTCATCTGCGTCGAAAAAGCTATGGGCGGCGGCCGTTATGACCGCATCGTCCACATGATCGAAGAATCCGAAAAATTGAAATCCACCGCAGAAGACAAGGCTTCCCGCCTTGCCGATAAGCTTGTGCCGTACACGCTTGGCGGCACGGCGCTGACCTATCTGCTCACACGCAACGTCACAAAGATGCTCGCCGTGCTGATGGTCGATTTCTCCTGCGCATTAAAGCTCTCCATGCCGATCGCGGTGCTGTCCGCAATGCGCGAGAGCAGCGCACACCATATTTCCGTCAAGGGCGGCCGCTTCATGGAGGCCGTTGCAAACGCCGATACCATTGTGTTCGATAAAACCGGCACGCTGACGTACGCAACACCGCGTGTTGCCATGATCGAAACGTTCGGCGACCGTGAGGAAAGCGAAATGCTGCGCCTTGCCGCCTGCCTTGAGGAGCATTACCCGCACTCCATGGCAAACGCTGTCGTGGCCGAAGCCAAGGACCGCGGCCTCTCCCACGAAGAGTACCATTCTCGCGTGGAATACGTCGTCGCGCACGGCATTTCCAGCACTGTGGAGGGCAAAAAGGTCATCATCGGCAGCGCGCACTTCGTTTTTGAAGACGAGGGCTGCGTGATCCCGGAGGGCGAAGAAGCGAAGTTCAACGCACTTCCGGCCGAGTATTCGCACCTTTATCTGTGCATTTCCGGTGTGCTCGCAGCCGTCATCTGTATCTCCGACCCGCTGCGTAAGGAAGCAAAGGACGCCATCTGCGCTCTGCACGCTTGCGGCATCAAGAAGGTTGTCATGATGACCGGCGATAATCGCAAGACCGCCGAAGCCGTTGCAGCAGAGGTCGGCGTGGACGAGTTCTACGCCGAAGTGCTGCCGGAGGATAAGGCGAACTTCATCCGCCGCGAAAAAGAAATGGGCCGCACCGTTATCATGGTCGGCGACGGCGTGAACGATTCTCCGGCGCTGTCCGAAGCAAGCGTCGGCGTTGCCATCAATACCGGCGCCGCCATTGCCAGAGAGATCGCGGACATCACCGTTGCGGCAGGCGATCTCTATGAGCTCGTCACCCTGCGTCAGCTCAGCACTGCGCTCATGGCGCGCATCCACCGCAACTACCGTTTCATCGTCGGCTTCAACCTCATGCTTATCCTGCTCGGCGTAGGCGGAATCATCCAGCCGACTACCTCCGCACTCCTGCACAATATGTCCACACTCGGCATCAGCCTCAAAAGCATGACAGATCTTCTGCCGGAAAAAGCAGAGGAAGAGTAAGAAAAGAAGCTTCCCGTAACGGTGGTCAAAAGTTTTCGCCAGCCTTTTTCAAAAGACTGCGGGTACTTAGGACAGCGCCCTAAGTTGCTTTTATCAGAAAGCGAAATCTCTTTGCCTACATAAAATTAGGAAGGTTGATTTGAATGTCCGGGGGACATTCAAAACGTAGGGAACCCAGCTGCATGGGTTCCTGCAAGGGCGGTCAATGACCGCCCTTTTTTACATCCAAACCCGCGCTTTGCCGCGCCGCTCTGCAGTGTCCTTTCACGCTTTATTGCACAATGGGTAAAAGGGTACAAAAAGAAATTTAAAATAAAGCGCATTTACTACTCGACAAGATGCCAACTTAGGTGTATACTGGTAGGGTGCTTGCGGCAGAAACCGCAAAAACGAACACAATATCTTGTGGTTACGCATAAATATTCAATATAAAGAAAATTATGGAAACTGATTATGAAAACCAAAGGGGCTGGAAACATGCAGCTCCCGCGGGCGGTATGAAGGAGCGGTAAGGAACATGAAGATCATTAAGAGAAACGGCTCGGAAGCAGCGTTCGATATCACTAAGATTATCGTCGCTGTCTCCAAGGCAAATAAAGAGATCGACGAGCGTCAGAGACTTACGAACGAACAAATTCGCACAATCGCTGCAAATGTCGAAGGAGCGTGCGTCGCCATGGGGCGTGCAGCGTCCGTGGAAGAAATACAGGACCTCGTAGAAAAGCAGATCATGGGGCAAGGTGCGTTCGATGTCGCTAAGGAGTATATCTGTTACCGGTATACGCGTTCGCTTGCGCGCCGCGCCAATACCACCGATAACCAGATTCTCAGCCTTATCGAGTGCAACAACGAGGAAGTCAAGCAGGAAAACGCGAATAAAAATCCAACCGTAAACAGCGTCCAGCGCGATTACATGGCCGGCGAGGTCTCCAAAGACATCACGCGCCGCATTTTGCTTCCGCGCGAAATCGTCGAAGCACACGAGCAGGGCATTATCCATTTCCATGATATGGACTATTTCGCGCAGCACATGCACAACTGTGACCTCGTAAACCTCGAAGACATGCTGCAAAACGGCACAGTCATCACCGGCACGCTCATTGAAAAGCCGCACAGCTTCTCCACCGCCTGCAACATCGCCACGCAAATCGTCGCGCAGGTTGCAAGTAACCAGTACGGCGGCCAGAGCATCAGCCTCGCACACCTCGCGCCGTTCGTGCAGATCTCCCGCGAGAAAATCCGCCGGGAGGTCGAAGTCGAGATCGGCGAGCTTGGCGTTTCCCCGGATGAGGCCCAAATCTCCAAAATGGTGGAGCGCCGTCTGCGTGAAGAGATCAAGCGCGGCGTGCAGACCATCCAGTATCAGGTCGTGACTTTGATGACGACGAACGGTCAGGCGCCGTTCATCACCGTGTTTATGTATCTGAACGAGGCGAAAAACGAGCGCGAAAAGCGCGACCTCGCCATGATTATCGAGGAAGTGCTGCTCCAGCGCTATGAGGGTGTCAAAAACGAAAAGGGTGTGTGGGTTACCCCGGCATTCCCGAAGCTCATTTATGTTTTGCAGGAGGATAACATTACCCCCGGCAGCGAATACTATTACCTCACCGAGCTTGCCGCAAAGTGCACCGCAAAGCGCATGGTGCCGGACTACATCTCCGAAAAGAAGATGAAAGAGCTCAAAGAGGGCAACTGCTTCCCGGTCATGGGTTGCCGCAGCGCGTTAAGCCCGTGGAAGGATGAAAACGGCAACTATAAGTTCTACGGCCGCTTCAATCAGGGCGTCGTCACACTGAATCTTGTCGATGTCGCGCTCAGCTCCGGCGGCGATATGGAGAAATTCTGGAAGGTCTTCGATGAGCGCCTCGACCTGTGCTACCGCGCACTCATGTGCCGCCACAACCGCTTGAAGGGCACATTGTCCGACGCCGCGCCAATCCTTTGGCAGTACGGCGCAATCTCCCGCCTCAAAAAAGGCGAGCCCATCGATGCGCTTCTCTACGGCGGCTATTCCACCATTTCGCTCGGCTATGCCGGTCTGTGCGAGTGCGTGCGCTACATGACGGGCAAATCCCACACGGACCCCAGCGCAACGCCGTTTGCGCTCGCTGTCATGAAGTACATGAACGCTGCGTGCGAAAAATGGAAGGCAGAGACCACCATCGGCTTCGGTCTGTACGGCACGCCGCTCGAGAGCACCACGTACAAGTTCGCAAAGTGCCTCCAGCGCCGCTTCGGCATCATCCCGGGCGTCACGGATAAGCCGTATATCACAAACAGCTACCACGTCCACGTTACCGAGCATATTGACGCGTTTGAAAAGCTCCGCTTCGAGTCGCAGTTCCAGGCGCTTTCCACCGGCGGTGCGATCAGCTATGTCGAGGTCCCGAACATGCAGAATAACCTCGAAGCCGTCCTGCAGATCATCCGTTATATCTACGATAACATCATGTACGCCGAGCTTAACACCAAGAGCGATTATTGCCAGAAGTGCGGCTACGACGGTGAGATTCAGATCGTCGAGGATGACGGCAAGCTCGTCTGGGAGTGCCCGAACTGCGGCAACCGCGACCAGGATACCATGAACGTCGCCCGCCGCACCTGCGGTTACATCGGCACCCAGTTCTGGAACCAGGGCCGTACCGCCGAAATCAAAGAGCGCGTGCTGCACTTGTAATTAAGTCAAAATCAAGAATAAACAGTACCGCACAGGGCAGGCGCTTTGTGCGGTATTTCATGAATAGAGGAAACCATCATGAATTACGGTGAGATCAAAAAAACCGACATCGCAAACGGCATCGGCGTGCGCGTCACGCTGTTCGTCTCCGGCTGCACGCGCCACTGCAAAAACTGCTTCAACGCCGAAACGTGGGATTTCAACTACGGCAAGCCGTTTACAAAAGAAACGGAAGACGAGGTGCTCGCAGCCCTTGCACCCGGTTTCATCGACGGTTTAACTTTGCTCGGCGGTGAGCCCATGGAGCCGCAGAATCAACGCGCTTTGGTGCCGTTTCTGCACCGCGTGCGCGAAATATACCCCGAAAAGGACATCTGGTGCTATTCCGGCTCCACCCTGGAGACTGATATGCTGAAAGACGGCGGCCGCAATCGCTGCGAGGTCACGGACGAATTCCTGTCCCTGCTCGACGTGCTCGTCGACGGCGCATTCGTCGATGAACTCAAAGACATTTCCCTACGCTTTCGCGGCTCGTCGAACCAGCGCATTATCGATATGAACAAGACCCGCGAAACAGGGAAAGTTACCCTCTGGAACGCGAAACCGTAAAAAGTAAACGAAAACGCCGCTCGACTGCTGTGTTTAGAACAGTGTCGGGCGGCATTTTTTATTTTCCACACGCGCAGCAACGCAGGAATTCAAAATAAGTTAGAAATCGCTAACTTTTTCTCTTGACATTTTATATTGTCGAGGTATATAATCAAGATACCCCCAAAGGGTATATGAGAGTCTTCTCTCACAAGAACTATTTTCACAAAAGGAAGCGGTTTAAATGCGTACATATATTTTGAATGCGACCGGCGCGGACATCAGCCCTGCTACGATCATCATCTGTGTGGTGATTGCGGCTATTTGTATTTTTGCGGTCATCAGCTATCGCAAAAAATTGAAGAACGGCTGCTGCGGCGGTGGCGGAGATGAAGTGAAGCACGTCAAGCCGCAGGATACGAACGTGAACGACTACGACCACGTTTACCGCATGGACATCGAGGGTATGCACTGCAAAAACTGCGCCATGCGCATTGAAAACGCGTTCAACGAGCAGCCGGACCGCATGGCAAAGGTCGACCTCGCCGGCAAATTCGCTCGTATCTACACAAAGAAGCCCGTCGAAGAAGTCGTTTTGAAGCAGACCGTCTGGCGCGCCGGTTACGAGCCGAAAACCGTCACCGTCGAAAAATAAGACGGAATTGAAATTCAAAGAAAAGCGTGGTATACTCTAAGAAATCCGTGAATTTATAAAGAAAGTGATGATAGAGTATGAAAAAAATCGCCAGCTTTTCCGTCAATCATGATAAGCTCAAAAAAGGCATGTACGTTTCCCGCATCGACGGCGATGTTGTAACCTACGACCTGCGCATGAAAGTGCCGAACGCCGGAGATTACCTCTCAAACGGCGCGCTCCACACGTTCGAGCATCTTTTCGCCACGTATGCGCGCAACTCCGCGTTGTCCGATTCCGTCATCTACGTCGGCCCCATGGGCTGCCGCACGGGCTTCTATTTCCTCCTGCGCGACAACGTGAGCCGCCTAGATGCCCTGCATCTCGTGCAGGAATCCTTCGCGTTCATCCGCGATTTTGAGGGAGAGATCCCCGGCAGCCGCCGCGAAGAGTGCGGCAACTACAAAGAGCACGACCTCAAGGGCGCCAAAGAAACTGCCGTCGATATGCTCGAGGTCCTCAAGGACTGGACGCCGGAGAAAATGGAATACGAAGTGTAAGTCAAGCTAAGATTAACACCCAAAGCACCGTTTTGAGCCAAAAGCCAAGCGGTGCTTTTTACTTTAAATGCAGGTCGAAAATCCGGGCAGAATATTTTTGAAAAAAAGCTAAAATAAGAGTTGACAATATACCCTATGTGGGTATATAATCAAGATACCCCAAGAGGGTATATAAAGCGAAATCGGAAAGGAGAATTCCGCTGGAACATACAGAAGAAAAAGAGATGCACGCTTGCTGCAAAAGCAATGCAACCGATACGGAAGCGTGCACAGGCTGCACCGAAGAAAAAACCGAAGAGAAGTGCTGCGGCTGTCATAAAACAAAGCACCGCTCCGATGAGGAGTACAAAAAACTCATCCACAGATTAAACCGCATCGAAGGGCAGATCCGCGGCATTCGCGGCATGGTGGAGAAAAGCGCTTACTGCCCGGACATCCTCGTGCAGGTCGCGGCAGCCAACGCGGCGCTCAACGCATTTACGAAAGAGCTGCTCGCAAACCACATCAAGACTTGTGTAGCGGACGACATCCGCGCAGGAAACGATGAAGTCATCGATGAGCTTGTCGCTACGCTGCAAAAGCTGATGCGATAATTTTCGGCGCATTTTTATGAAAGGAAGGGAAGAAAATGGAACAGTATAACGTCACGGGTATGAGCTGCGCGGCGTGCAGCACCCGTGTGGAAAAAGCGGTCAGCAAGGTGCCTGGCGTTACGTCCTGCTCGGTCAGCCTGCTCACGAACTCCATGGGCATTGAGGGCACGGCTTCGCCGGAAAGTATCATCAAGGCCGTGGAAGATGCCGGCTACGGCGCGTCCAAAAAAGGTGCGGCACAGAATAGCACAAGCCCCAACATTGCTGCAGAAGATGCCCTGAAAGACCGCGAAACTCCAAAGCTCAAAAAGCGTCTCATCGCGTCCGTCGGCTTTTTGGCTGTGCTCATGTACATCTCCATGGGGCATATGATGTGGGGCTGGCCGCTGCCGAATTTTCTCAAAGACAACCACGTCGCGATGGGCCTCATCCAGTTGCTCCTCACCGTCATCATCATGGTCATCAACCAGAAGTTCTTCATCAGCGGCTTTAAAGGGCTCATCCACCGCGCACCGAATATGGATACCCTTGTGGCGCTCGGCTCGGGCGCGTCGTTCCTGTACAGCACCTACGCGCTGTTCGCCATGACAGATGCCCAGATGCGCGGCGATATGGCCGCTGTCATGGGCTACATGCACGAGTTCTACTTCGAGTCTGCCGCCATGATTTTAACGCTCATCACGGTCGGTAAAATGCTGGAAGCGCGCTCTAAAGGCCGCACGACCGATGCCTTAAAGGGCCTCATGAACCTCGCGCCGAAAACCGCCGTGCTCGTGCGGAACGGTCAAGAGGTCACCGTGCCTGTTTCCGAGGTTCGCCGCGGCGATGTGTTTGTCGTGCGCCCCGGTGAGAATATCCCCGTAGACGGCATCGTCTTGGAAGGCGCCAGCGCCGTCAATGAATCCGCCCTCACCGGCGAGAGCATTCCGGTCGATAAGGCCGTGGGCGATGCTGTTTCCGCCGCGACCGTAAACCAGTCCGGCTTCTTGCGCTGCGAAGCAACGCGCGTCGGCGAAGATACCACGCTTTCCCAGATTATCCGCATGGTCAGCGATGCCGCCGCCACGAAAGCGCCGATTGCGAAGATCGCCGATAAGGTTTCCGGCGTGTTCGTCCCGACCGTCATTTGCATCGCCGTTGTTACGTTCATCGTCTGGATGCTCGTTGGGCAGACGTTCGGCTACGCGCTCGCGCGCGGCATCTCCGTGCTCGTCATCAGCTGCCCGTGCGCACTTGGCCTCGCAACGCCGGTCGCCATCATGGTCGGCAGCGGCATGGGCGCGAAAAACGGCATCCTGTTCAAAACCGCCGTTTCACTCGAAAAAACCGGCAAGGTGCAGATCGTCGCGCTCGATAAAACCGGCACCATCACAAGCGGCGAGCCCCGCGTCACGGATATTTTACCCGCCCCGGGCATCACCGAAAAAAACCTTCTCGAAGCCGCAAGTGCGCTCGAAAAAAAGAGCGAGCACCCGCTCGCCAAAGCCATCATGGCGCGCGCTGAGGAGATCGGCGTGCAGGCAAAAGAAGTCACAGACTTCATGGCAAAGCCCGGCAATGGCCTCACCGCTGCCCTGAACGGCGAAGTTCTCGCAGGCGGCAACCTGAAGTTCATCTCCACGCAGGCAGATGTCCCCGCAGATTTTAAAGAAAAGGCCGAAGCCCTCGCGCAGTCCGGCAAAACCCCGCTGTATTTCAGCAGGGGCGGTAAGCTTATCGGCGTTATCGCCGTAGCGGATGTCATCAAGGAAGACAGCCCGCAGGCCATCCGCGAATTGCAGAACATGGGCATTCACGTCGTCATGCTCACCGGTGATAACGCCCGCACCGCAGAGGCCATCGGCCGACAGGCAGGCGTTAATGAAGTCATCGCAGGCGTCCTGCCGGACGGCAAGGAAAACGTCATCCGCAAGCTCAGAGAGCAGGGGGAAGTCATGATGGTCGGCGACGGCATCAACGATGCGCCCGCGCTTACCAGAGCCGACATCGGTGTCGCCATCGGCGCCGGTACGGATATCGCCATCGACGCCGCAGATGTCGTGCTCATGAAGAGCCGCCTGTCCGATGTTCCTGCGGGCATCCGTTTAAGCCGCGCCACACTGCGCAATATCCACGAAAACCTGTTCTGGGCGTTCATTTATAACATCATCGGCATCCCGCTCGCGGCAGGCGTGTTCATTAACCTGCTCGGCTGGCAGCTGACCCCCATGTTCGGCGCGGCAGCCATGAGCCTTTCAAGCTTTTGTGTCGTCACAAACGCGCTTCGTCTGAATTTATTGAACATCCGCAGCACGAAGCACGATAAAAAAATAAAATCGGCAAAACCCGCCGAAACGAAAACCATCGAAGTAAAGGAGACAAAAACCATGGAAAAAACAATTAAGATTAACGGCATGATGTGCCCACATTGCGAAGCCACTGTTAAAAAGTGTCTGGAGGCATTCCCGCAGGTCACATCTGCAGAAGTCGGCCACGAAAAGGGCACGGCGGTCATTCAGCTCAATGCTGAAATTTCCGATGCCGAGCTCAAGAAAGCCATCGAAGATAAGGGCTACGAGGTCGTAGACTGAGTTCGATAAAGCTTGACACAAATTTAATCTGTGTTACAATAAAAGCACTGCCTGTGTTTGCGGGCAGTGCTTTTGCATTTTACAATTTGTTCACAGCAAATTGGCTTTTTAGAAAGAATAACGGCGTAAAATTAACATAAAGCTAACGTAAAGCAAACGGATAAAGTTTCGCCCGCCTTTTTCAAAGGCGGCGGATTCCAAAGGCAGCGCCTTTGGTCGTCGTTCGCAAACGACGAAACCTTTTTGCCTCCCCAAAAACCAGGAAGGTAGGCTCAACAGTCCGGTGGACTGTTGAGCCGTAGGGAACCCAGTTGCATGGGTTCCCTGAAAGGCGGCACAAAGCCGCCTTTTCAAAAACCACACAGCCAAAGAATACTAAAGAAGAGATGAGGAAATCACATGGCACGAGAGCGGTATCTGCTGGACGATACGGAAGACACCATTCATAAAAACGAAATCAAGCCGCAGACCGCGGCGGATAAACGCAAAAACTGGTGGGATTATCACAAGGTGCACGTCCTGCTCGTCGCGCTCGCCATAGCCGTCGTCGGCTATTTCATATATTCGGTCACATCCAAAACGGAACCCGATTATACCATCACCGTCATGACGCAGTATACCGTGCCGAGCGACCTGCAAACCGATATTCAGGAGCTTTTCGAGAAATATGCAGACGACCGCAACGGTGACGGCAAAACATACGTCGCCATGAATTTCTGCCGCTTTAATACAAGCGGCACCTCGGAGTTTGAAACATCAGAGCTGCAGGCCTCGTTCGTCAAGTTCGCGACCGATGCCTCCGCCGGTGACAGCATGATTTTCGCTTACGACGACGCAAGCTATAAATACCTCGATCAGGACGATTTAGAAGGCTTTTTCGGCCCCGTAGACGGCACCGATAACGACTATTACCTCTGGAAGGACATTCCGGCGCTGAACAACTTAGAGCTCAACCACTATAACGAGGAGGGCGCAACGAAAGAAAGCGTGCTTTCCGTCCTCGGTGAGCTCAAGGTCGCCGTCCGTACAGAAGACGGCGCCGCGTTCAAAAAGCAGGAAAAGATCGATTACCGCAATGACAGCGTCAAGCTGTACGAGCGTCTTTTGAACGACGCACCCGCAAATACCGAAAATTAAATGAGAGAGCTGCACATTTTTACGCGCAGCTCTCTTTTTTCTTTGACAGAACCACGCAGACGGACTATAATAAGCACATAGTATACCATGTCGGTATACATCATCCGAATTCACGAAAAAGGATGGGATAAAAATGAAACTGAAACAACTTTTAACCGCCATCAAGTATCGCGCGGAGCAGGTGCCGGACGTCGACATCACCGACCTTGTGTACGATTCCCGTAAGGCTGTGCCGGGCTGCGCGTTTGTTTGCCTGCGCGGTGCGAATGCAGATGGCCATAAGTACGCGAAAATGGCAGCGGAAAAAGGTGCCGCCGTCATCATCGCAGAGGAGCCCGTGGAAGCGCCCGTGCCGGTCATTTTAACGGATAACACCCGCCTTGCCCTCGCATGTTTGAGCGCCGAGTTCTTCGGCCACCCCGCAGAGCAGATGCACGTCATCGGCATCACGGGCACCAAGGGCAAAACGACCACCGCGTTCATGATGCGCTCCATTCTGGAGGCCGCAGGCCATAAAACCGGCGTCATCGGCACTATCGGCGTACTGTACGGCGATACCCTCGTTCAAACCGATAACACCACACCCGAAAACTACGAGGTGCAGAAGTTCATGCGCCAAATGGTCGACGCCGGCTGCGAATACTGCGTTATGGAGGTCTCGTCCATCGGCCTCAAGGATCACCGCGTTGCAGGCTTCACGTTTGAGCTCGGCCTCTTCACGAATTTCTCCGAGGATCACATCGGCGGCGCAGAGCATAAAGATATGGCAGAGTACATGGCGTGCAAAAGCATGCTGTTCCGCATGTGCCGCACCGGCATCATCAATATCGATGACCCGAATTATACCGGCATCATCAAAAATCATACGTGCAATATTGTTACCTACGGCTACGATAAATCGGCCGATCTTGTTGCGCATGGGGAAGAACTCGTTACCACACCGGGGTTCCTCGGCGTGCGCTTCTCCGTCACAGGCAAGCTGAATTTTACCGCGGATGTCGCCATCCCCGGCAAGTTCAACGTCTATAACGCCCTGTGCGCCATCACGGCGTGCAGCGTTTTGAATATCCCCGTCACTGCCATGCAGCACGGGCTTAAAACCGTCAAGGTCAAGGGCCGCGTGGAGCCTGTGCCGATGCCCGGCGATTTCACCCTGCTCATCGATTATGCGCACAACGCCGTCAGCATGCAGAGCATTTTGACAACGCTGCGCGCCTATAACCCGAAGCGCCTCATCTGCATGTTCGGCGCAGGCGGCAATCGCCCCAAGGTGCGCCGTTTCGAGATGGGCGAGGTCAGCGGCAATTTAGCCGATCTCTCCGTCATCACGGCAGATAACTCCCGTTACGAAAATGTGCTCGATATTTTAGCGGACATCAAGGTCGGCCTTGCAAAGACCGACGGCAAATACATTGAAATTCCCGACCGCCGCGAAGCCATTCGCTGGTGCATTGAAAACGCACAACCCGGCGACATTATTGTTCTCGCAGGCAAGGGTCACGAAGATTATCAGGAGATCGAGGGTAAGAAATACCCGTTTGACGAGCGTGTCGTCATTCGGGAAATCCTTGATTCCATGAAACAAAGCTCATAAATTACTTTCGGGAAAGGACTTGTGCAGAAATGAATAAGGAAATCACACTGGAACAGCTCGCTTCTTATGAGACCGCGTTCGACAGCGACCGCGCGAACCGTATCGCCATGGATGCTGCCACGAAGAATGGCGTCAACAATGCCGCCATGCGCTTTGAGAACGCCCGCGAAATGCGCCATACGTTCAACATTTCTTTGGAGCAGGGCGACATCACGAATCAGAAGCAGAGCGGCCGCTGCTGGATGTTCGCGGCGCTCAACACCATGCGCTTCCGCATCATCAAAAAGCTCGGCGTCAAAACGTTTGAGCTCTCCCAGAACTACGCGCTGTTCTTCGATAAGCTTGAAAAGAGCAACTATTTCCTCGAGAGTATCTTAGAGACGCTCAACGAGCCCACCGCAGGCCGCCTTGTTACATATTTGCTTTCCGGTCCGCTCGGCGACGGCGGTCAGTGGGATATGTTCGCAAACCTCGTAGAGAAGTACGGCGTCGTGCCGAAGGAAGTCATGCCGGAAACCGCCGCATCCTCCTCCACGCGTGAGATCACCGGCTACCTCACCGAAAAGCTGCGTGAGTTTGCCTGCACGCTGCGCACCGCGTATCAGAACGGCGCTTCCATGGAGGAGCTCCGTGCAAAGAAGGACGACATGATGCAGACCATCTATAACATGCTGTGCATCAGCCTCGGCAAGCCGCCTGTGAAGTTCGATTTCGAGGTCAAGACCCCGAACGGCTTCGTGCGCGACCTCGGCATCACTCCGCAGTCGTTCTTCAAAAAGTACGTCGACATGGATCTTTCCCGGTACATCAGCCTCATCAATGCGCCGACGTCCGATAAGCCCTACGGCAAGACCTACACTGTCGCGTTCCTCGGTAACGTCGCAGAGGGCCGACCCGTCAAGTACCTCAACCTGCCCATTGAAGACCTGAAAGCGGCAGCCATCGCCCAGATGAAGGACGGCTTGCCGGTTTGGTTCGGCTGCGATGTCGGCAAGCGCAGCGTTCGTGACGGCGGCGTTATGGATCTGAACGCTCTCGACCTCGAAACGCTCTTCAACACCGAGTTCACCATGGATAAAGCTCAGCGCCTCGATTATGGCCAGAGCCTCATGACGCACGCCATGGTTTTCCAGGGCGTCAACCTCGACGATAACGGTAAGCCGAACCGCTGGAGAGTCGAAAACAGCTGGGGCAAGGATGCCGGTGTAGACGGCTACTACATCATGAGCGACGCTTGGTTCGACGAGTATATGTATCAGGTCGTCGTCGATAAAAAGTACCTCACAGAAGAACAGCGCAAAGCGCTTGAGCAAGAGCCGATTACGCTCCAGCCGTGGGATCCGATGGGCTCCCTCGCTTCGGTGCGCTAAATGAAAGGAAACTACTGCATTTATGAATTTAAAGGTATCTGAGATCGCCGAAATGTGCGGCGGCAGGCTCGTCGGCAGCGGCGAAAATACCGTCACGTCGTTTTATACCGACAGCCGCGAGACGACGCCCGGCAAAATGTTTGTGCCCATCCGCGGCGAAAACACCGATGCACACCGCTTTATCCCGCAGGTCTTCGCATCTGGCGCGTCAGCGACTTTTTCCGAAGAGCCGCTCGATGCCCCCGCAGGCGATGTTGTCTACGTTGAAAATACCCGCGCAGCACTGCAAAAGGTCGCGGAACGCTATCGCGAGCGCTTCAATATCCCGGTTATCGGTATCACGGGCAGCGTAGGTAAGACCACCACAAAGGAATTGGTCGCTTTAGCTGTTTCCGCCGGCCTCAAAACGATGAAAACCGCCGGCAACGCGAACAGCCAGATCGGCCTGCCCATGACCGTTCTGCGCATCACGCCGGAGGACGAAGCCGCCATTGTCGAAATGGGCGTCAGCATGCCCGGTGAGATGGCGCGCATCGCAAAAGTCGCAAAGCCGAACATCGCCGTCATGACGAACATCGGCGTGTCGCATATCGAGTTCATGAAAACACGCGAGAACATCATGAAAGAGAAGTTCGGCATCACGGATTACCTGCCAAACGGCAGCAAGGTATTCGTAAACGGCGATGACGACCTGCTTTCCACATTAAAAAGCACCCCGGAAAAGCAGATCGTGCGCTTCGGTCTCGGTGAAAACTGCGACTGGCGCGCCGTAGAGCTTGAGGCCGATACGGAGGGCACAAAGTTTATCTGTGTGCACGACGGTAAACGCGTAGAAATGTACGTCCCCGCTGCCGGCGAGCACAACGTGCGCAACGCCCTTGCCGCCGTCGCGGTCGCTGTGGAAGTCGGCGTTCCGGAGGAAAAAGCCGTCGCGGCCATCCGCACCTATGCACCGCCCGCCATGCGCCAGCAGATTAAAGAAGCGCACGGCATCACGCTGATCGACGATACCTATAACGCCAGCCCCGATTCCATGCGTGCCGCTTTGAAAATTCTCGGCGGTCTGAAAGCGACCGGCAAAAAGTACGCCGTACTTGCCGATATGCTGGAGCTCGGCGATTACGCAGAGCGCGGCCACTATGAAACCGGCGCGTTTGCGGCGGAAAACGGCACCGATGTCCTTATCGGCGTCGGCCCGCTCGCAAAGCACATCGTCGAGGGCTTTAAAAATCGTGAGAACAGCGCGTGGTTCGCCTCGAATGCGGAAGCCATCGCGTATCTGAAAGACCGTCTGCATCCCGGTGATGCCGTGCTGTGCAAAGGTTCCCGCGGTATGCACATGGATGAAATCATCCATGCTCTTTCGGAATAAGCCCGTATACTATAATATATTTAATATATATCACAATATAAAGGCAAAAGCCGGCAAGTTCCTTTTCACTTGCCGGTTTTTTGCAAAACGGAGGAAAGTTGTATGAAAACAAGATTACTGCGCCCGGAAGAAAACTGGAAATCAAATCTCACCATGGCTGTCGCCTTTGAGGGAGATTACGACCTCGAAAAAGCCAAAGAAAGTGCTGCCCGTGAGCGCACCGAAGAAGAAAAGAGGGAAGATGCCCGCAACCGATGCTTCTGCACCTTTTTAGACGACGATGAGACCATCTGCGGCGTCGTGAACAGCCGCGAGTACCTCTGCCGCTTCGACGGCGGCACGTATAAGCTCGGCGGTGTAGGCGGTGTTTCTACATTGCCGCAGTACCGCCGCGGCGGCGTTATCCGCGCTTGCGTGACGGCCTCTCTCAAAGACATGTACGCAAACGATTTCACGTTCGCTTTTTTGTATCCGTTCAGCATGCAGTATTACCGCAAGTTCGGCTTTGAAGCCGGTGCGCCGGAATACCGCTGGTCGGTGCCGTTCACAGCGATGAAGCCGCAGGATGTCGGCGGGCACGTCGAGCAGATCTTCCCCGGCGGCGATTTTACCCCGCTTCTTACCGTCTATAACACGTTCTATGCAGACCACAACCTCTCCGCCGTCCGCGAAACGTATGATAAAGGTCTCGAAAAAGCGAACCTCTGGAACGATAAGCGCTACGTATTCGTCTGGTACAATAACGAAAATCAGCCGCGCGGCCTGATGATTACCCATAAAATCGAAGAAGGCGGCGTCACATATCTTGACTGCACCCACACGTTCCAAAGCCCCAGCGGTTTCCTCGCGTGCGATGCAGAAGCGTTCAACGGCTTGCTGTTCTTCGCAAAATCCGCTTTCTCGTCGGATTACGAGAAGCTTCGCTTTACCGTCCCGTCCGATATGCACTTAGAGCAGCTCATCGGCGAAAACACGCGCACGTTCTGCTCCGTGTTCCCAAACGGCATGCTGCGCGTTGTCAACGTCGAGCGTGTTTTAGAAAACTGTGCTTGCCGCGGCACAGGGGAGATCACCCTCAGTATCGAAGACGATATCATCACGGAAAATAACGGCACATGGCGCCTGCACTTTGCCCCCGGCGAGCAAAATAAAGTTGAAAAAACCGATGCCGTACCGGACCTCATCCTCAACATCCGCGCCTTTTCTGCCCTCATCACCGGCGCCCGCGCCGCCGCCGATATCCCCTGGATGCCTGACGTCCGCCTCCTCCGCCAAGCTCCCACCGTTCCCAACGTCTTCTACCCCAAAAAGTGCTCCATGATGGATCTGTTCTAAGCATATTAATTTTATTGTAGGATTATTAGTAACAATTACGAAAAAAAGAAGAGATTATGGGGGGTAATTAGTGCGTTGCACAGGATTTAAAAAACGAATTGACAATAAGCGTGTCGAATGGTATCATTAAAAATGTGTAACAATATTTATTAAGAATATAAGGTGCGTGAATATAAATGAATAACAGAAAGTTTGCGCTTTCTATGATCATGAAGTTCTCCATTTTTGCATTGCAATTCGGCTTTTTTGCCATGGTTTTGTTCCAATATTACGGCCCAAGACTTTTCCGTAGAGCAGATAGCATCGGATATGCGGTCACATTGATTCTCTATGCCATCGTATACGTAGCACTCGGCAATCTTTTCCGTGCGTTTAAAATTACAGATTATTCCATAGCAGAAACTATTTTTTCGCAGTTCCTGTCCTTTGGCATGGCAGATTTGCTGCTCTATGGCGAATTCTGCATGATTCGCCATAATTATGTAAACTTAATTCCCGGCATTCTCACGGTGCTTTGCCAGCTTTTGGCGGCAGCGTGCTGGGCTCTTGTCGGCAAGCGTTTTACCATCGCGTTCGGCAAGCCGGAAAAGACCCTCGTCATCTCCGGCGCGGATAATGTGAATGAGTTTCTACAAAAATTTGATAAGATTGGTCATATTTTCACCATCGAAAAGGTCGTTTCTGCGGATATTCTGAAGGGCGACTGGAAAAAAGAAGTCGCTCCCTATCAAGCTGTCATTTTCTATGAGGTTTCCTCTAAAAAGCGTTCAGAGGTGATCTGGTACTGCATGCAGAGCCGCAAAAGCCTCTATATCACGCCGCAGCTCAGTGAGATCACCATGGAAGGCTTCGGAGCGCGTCATCTGATCGATACGCCCATGATGAAATATGAGTACCGAAGCGAGCGTTTCTGGTACAACCTTGTCAAGCGCGTGGTCGATATTCTGCTTTCCCTTACGGCACTTATTCTGCTTTCCCCGCTGCTTCTTCTTACAGCCTTGGCCATCAAGCTCGAGGATCGCGGCCCTGTGTTCTATAAGCAAAAGCGCTGCACCAAAAACGGCGAGGTTTTTGAAATTCTCAAGTTCCGTAGTATGATCGTAGATGCGGAAAAAGGCGGCAAATCCATTCCGTGTCGCTCCGGCGATCCCCGCATCACACGTGTCGGTCGCGTCATCCGTAAACTGCGCATCGATGAATTCCCGCAAATTATTAACGTCTTAAAAGGTGATATGTCCATCGTCGGCCCACGCCCGGAGCGCATCGAACACGTGGAAGAATACACAAAAGAAATCCCCGAGTTTTCCTACCGCCTGCGCGTCAAAGGCGGCCTGACCGGCTATGCCCAAATTTACGGCAAATACAACACGAGCCCCTACGATAAACTGCGGCTCGACCTTCAGTATATTGAAAAACAGTCAATTTTGCTTGATTTAAAGCTGATTCTGCTGACAATCAAGATCATGTTCGTGCCGGAATCTACAGAAGGCTTCACAGAAGAGAAGTCTGCTCAGATGACGGAGAAAACCAAGAGTATAAATGAAATTGAAGAATAAATTCTTGATTTAATAATTGGAAGGAGAATTAGTATGCGTAAAAAGTATGATTATCTCATTGTAGGCAGCGGCCTTTTCGGTTCCGTATTTGCACACGAAGCTACACTGCGCGGCAAAAAATGCCTTGTGCTGGAGCGCCGCGATCACGTTGGCGGCAATATTTATTGCGAAGAGATCGAAGGAGTCACCGTACATCGTTACGGTGCACACATTTTTCATACGGCAAATCGCCGCGTATGGAAATATGTAAATGATTTAGCAGAGTTTAATCGTTTCACGAATTCACCAATCGCAAATTATAAAGGCGAAATCTACAACATGCCGTTCAATATGAATACGTTCTCGAAGCTTTGGGGTGTTGTAACACCGGACGAAGCACGTGAAAAGATTGAAGCACAGCGCGGCGTCGTAACAGGCGAACCCAAAAACCTCGAAGAGCAGGCGATTCGCCTTGTCGGCACGGATATTTACGCTAAGCTCATCAAGGGCTATACGGAAAAGCAATGGGGCAGACCTTGCACGGAGCTGCCGGCATTCATCATCAAGCGTCTCCCTGTGCGCTATACGTATGACAATAACTATTTTAACGATCCGTATCAGGGCATCCCAGTAAACGGCTATAATGAGATTATTGATAAGCTGCTCGATGGCATTGAAGTGCGCACTGATGTGGATTATCTTGCGAATCGTGCAGCGTATGATGCGCTTGCGGAAAAAGTCGTTTATACAGGTACGATTGATTCTTATTTTGATTATAAATGCGGTGAGCTTGAGTACAGAAGCCTGCGCTTTGAGACCGAAGTTTTGGATACACCGAATTATCAGGGCGTTGCGGTCGTCAACTATACGGACCGTGAAACGCCGTATACGCGCATCATCGAGCACAAGCATTTTGCGTTCGGTCAGCAGGAAAAAACGGTCATCACGCGCGAATATCCTGCGGTTTGGCAGCAGGGGATGGAAGCATATTACCCTGTCAATAACGAAAAAAACAGCGCGCTTTATCAACAGTATAAGGCACTGGCCGATGCCGAACCGAACGTGATCTTCGGCGGCAGATTGGCAGAGTATAAATATTATGATATGGATAAGGTTATTGAGGCAGCGCTTTCGGCTGTGGAAAAAGAATTTGCGGAGTAAGACATTATGATGGAAAATGTAAAAGTCAGCGTGATCATGCCTGTGTATGGTGTAGAAGCTTACGTTGGCAAAGCAATAGAGAGCATACAAAAACAGACTTATAAAAACTGGGAGTTTTTCTGTGTAGATGACGGTACAAAGGATCGCAGCGGTGAGATTTGTGACGAATATGCAGCAAAAGATCCACGCATCAAAGTCATTCACAAGGAAAACGGCGGTGCGCCAAGCGCAAGAAATGTCGCAATCGATCAAGCTACCGGAAAGTATTTGTATTTTATGGATTCCGATGATTGGGCGGAGTCGACCATGCTGGAAGATATGGTGACGGCAGCAGAGAAGAACAGTTCCCAGTTTGTTGTAACGGGCTTTTATATTGATACGTATTACACGGATTCGGAAAAATTTGTGCAGGAGCAGGCGTATAAGGATTGTGTGTATCCCACACAACAGGCGTTCCGTGAGGACGCCCATCACCTGTTTGATCTGAATTTGTTGTATTCTCCGTGGAATAAGCTCTTTTTGACAGAGTATGTAAAGGGCAACGGTATTTATTTTCCGCAGACCTTCTGGGATGATTTCCCGTTTATTTTAAGCGTTATCCGCGATGTGGAGCGCGTTACGGTGCTTTCCGGCAAGTATTATCACTTTATCCGCAAGCGTCAGGAAAGTGAGACTGCGCGTTACAGAAGCGATATGTACGATAAGCGCGAGGAAGAACACGGCTGGATGATTGACCTTTATAAGCACTGGAATATTCATACGCCGGAAACAGAAGAATTCCTCGCACGCCGTTATTCCGAGCGCCTTATCGGCTGTATCGAAAATGTAACAAACCGCAACTGTACGCTCACCACAAAAGAGAAAAAAGCGAAAATTCGTGAAATGATTTCTACCCCGACAGCTATGCAGTCTGTAAAGCTCACCAAAGCGCGCTCAGCCTATATGAAGCTCATGCTTGTGCCGCTTAAAATGCACAGCACTGGGCTGACGTATCTTGAAGGTCGCATTATTTCCAAGGTAAAGTCCGGTAATACAGAGCTTTTTGCTAAGCTGAAGGCCGGTAGATAACGGAGGCTGTAAATGGATAAGACAACTCCGTTTTTCAGCATCGTGATGCCCGTATACGGCGTTGCGGATTATTTGGAACAAACGCTACAAAGTGTGGCTGCACAGACTTTTGAAGATTTTGAAGTCATTTTGGTTGATGACTGTTCGCCGGATGATTCTCCGAAAATTTGCGATGCGTGGGTCAAAAAAGACGAGCGTATGACCGTACTGCATCTGCCCGAAAACGGCGGCCTCAGCAACGCACGCAACGCCGGTTTCCCGCATGTGCGAGGAGAGTATGTGTTCTTTATGGATTCCGACGACGTGATCGATGCGAATCTGCTGGAGCAAGTAAAAGCCTCTTTGGAAGTAAACAGGGCAGACGTTGTTGTTTTCGGACTTTTAGAGCAGTATTATGACCGCGCAGGTGTTTTAAAGCAGACTTTCCCGGTCGCAGTGGAAAAAACGCTGTATTTGTATACGCCGGAAGACGTGCGCCGTGAGGTTATTCATTTGGAGGAAAAAACGCTGTACGGCTATGCGTGGAACAAAGTCTACCGTGTTCAGTCCCTGCGTGAAAGCGGTGTGGTATTTGAAAAGATTACGCTGATTGAGGACATCAAATTCAACGTTTCTTATTTTGATTCGGTGTGCTCCATGAACGTGTTGAACACAACACCGTATCATTACTTGAAGCGTATAGACGGCAGCCTGACGAATAAATTTTTGCCGGATTACTTCACACTCAACGCGGAGCGGGTTTTCTTGGTGCTGGAGCAGTATAAAAACTGGGGCATGTGCACAGAAGAGGTGCGCAGAATTTTAGCCAATATCTATGTGCGCTACCTGTTTTCCGCCTTGCAGCGCAACTGTGATAAACGCTCTGCCATGAACCACGCACAGCGCAAAGAATGGCTCAAGCAGCAGTATAAAACGCCGTTGTGCAAAGAACTGCTGTCGGCGGTTCAGGCAAGCGGCACGCTTTTCAAGTGCATGGCAAAGGCGCTTTGTGCAGGCAATATCCCGTTGTGCCTGATGATTGCTCGCAGTATTTTTGCAGTAAAAAGCGCGTTTCCCACGGTCTTTTCGACACTCAAACAACAGCACTGACCGAATCTGCTTGTTTTTAGGAGAAAGTATGGAAGTTCTGATCGGATATATGATAGACGGCAGAAACAGCGGTATTGATAAATATCTTTTGCGTGTTCTGCGTGTCTTTTATGATGCAGGTATACACGCGGACATTCTCACAGGAAAGGATAATGTAGATTTACGTGCCTGCTTAGCGCCATTTAAAGCAGAAATTCACGAGATTCCCGGATTGATGCACCCGCAAAAGCAGTATAAAGCGATGCGGAAAATCTTATCTCAAAAATCTTATGATGCAGCATATTTCAATATTTCAGAGCCGATGCACTGTATTGGTGCCAAAGCCGCACACGATGCCGGTGTACCGCGCGTGATTTTGCATAGTCACAGCACGTCCCAGAGAGAATGCAGCATAGTAAAAGCGTTTTTGAAGTCTTTCATGAATGGCAGAAGCCGCAACAAGCTGCCAAAGTACGCCAATGATTATTACGCCTGTTCCAAAGCCGCAGCAAAATGGTTGTTCCCATCGGAATTGGTTGAACAAAACAAGGTGAAAATTCTATACAATCCGATCGAAGTAGAGCGCTATGCGTTTGATTCTGCTGTACGCGCAAAAATGCGCAGTGTACTCGGATTTTCGGAGAAAGACGTTGTGCTCGGGCATATCGGTAATTATGTCACGGCTAAAAATAGCGCTTACCTTTTAAAAATCCTGCAAAAAACACGTGAAAAGCTGCCGAATGCCAAGCTGCTTTTGATTGGTGATGGGCCTGATCGTCTGGCGGTGGAAGCACAGGCAAAAGAAATGCAGCTATTTGAACATATGCAGTTTTTGGGAATTCGTGACGATGTACCGTCGCTTTTGCAGGCGATGGACGCATTTTTATTACCGTCACTTTTCGAGGGGTTGCCTGTTTCTGCAATCGAAGCACAAGTTGCAGGCTTAAAAACATTTTTAAGCGACCGTATCACGGATGAAGTAAAGCTCACAGATGATTGTGTTTTTCTTGATATCGAAAACAACGGAGGAACGTGGGCAAATGCGATCGTAAATGCACAGCCGTGTGTTCATAAGGATGTCCGCTCGTTCCGCGAACAAATTCGTCCGTTTGACTTAGACGCACAAAAAGAGGAGATATTATCCATATTGGGTTAGGGGGAGAAGTTGTTATGAAAAAACTCGCCGACCGCACATTTTGGTGGATTGAACTATTTGCCGGCTTAGGGTTTATGACCGTCGGCTTCTTTCAGGATTGCTCGCTGACATTCGGTACGGCAATCATTTCTTTAGCATTATGGCCAACACTGTTTTTATCTGCCGCAGCTTGCATATATCGACTTTTACACTTTAAGACGTACAGCAAAAGCCGTGGGTTTTGGCTGATTGCAGCACTTTGCGTAACCTATCTGCTTTCAACCTTTTTGAATCGCCGGTATGGTTGGTATGAGAATATCCGAACACTCATCATGCAGGGAATCTTATTCTTAATGGTGTATTGCTATAAGGAGAGTCGTTCCGCGGAAGATATAAGAAAGCGGCGCGTTTGGATTGGATTTTATTTAAGTGTATGTGCTGTACTGACCGTTATGAGCTTTGCTTATATGCTTCTCGGAAAAAATGAGATCTTTTATCCCGAAACACCGGAAATGCCGCTTTACTATACTGGCTTTTACTGGGGACGCCTCTACGGCGTCTATTGGGATCCGAATATCGGCGCTTTAATGTGTTGCATCTCACTTTTGCTTGCAATTGGTGTTTTCAGTAAAAATCACAACATCATTTTGCGTATTGCAATGAGCTGTTTAGTGGTGTTAGATGTGATGTATATCACGTTTTCAGATTCCCGTGCGTGCCATATTGCGTTTGTTGCCGGTGTTATTGTTTTTGCAGTGTATTATATCATGAAAAATTGCCGCAATAAGGTTGTAATTCTGTTTGCCGTAGTGGCAGTAGCACTTTCTGCTGTGCTGCCGACCGCGATTAAATCCGGTTACAACAGTTTTGCTGTGCAAAAGAGCACAAGCAGCAGTTCCGGCAGTCATAGCGGTTCGGGAACGTCGAGCAACAGCTCTGGCAAGCATAGTACAGCTACGCAATTGGTGATTCGCCCCAAAGAAACGAACGCGGCAGATATATCAAATCGCCGTATAGATATTTGGAAAAGCGCAATCGAGATATTTAAAGAAAAACCGGTTTTCGGTGTGGGGCATAACACAGTTTTGGCTTACGTTGAAGCCGAACAGGAAGACTCCTATTTAATCAATAACGACCACATGCACTTTTCCAGTATGCACAACGCCTTCTTTGATATTTTAGTCGCACAGGGCGCGGTTGGCTTGCTGCTATATTTAACGTTAGCCGTGTGGTGCATCATTGCCGTATTTAAAAATTGGAAACAGATTTCTATGCAGCTGCAAGGAATCGCACCGGCGTATTTAGCCGTTTTGGCAGCCATGGTGTGTGCAAGCTGTTTCATGTCTGAAATTTTGTATGTCTGCTCGCCGATGTCCTTCATATTCTGGATGGCCTTAGGTGCATTGATGCAGACTGTAAAAAAGGAAGAGGGGGAACATTATGCAAAAAGTGCTAAGCGTCTCAGTCGCAGCGTATAACGTAGAAAAATTTATCGAACAGTGTCTTGATTCCTTTATCGATCCTGCAATTTTAGATCGTGTGGAGGTCCTCGTGACCGATGACGGCTCCAAAGACCGCACGTCGGAAATCGTTTCCGCATATGAAAAAAAATATCCCGGAACATTCCGTTTGATCTCACAAAAAAATGCAGGACCCGGTTCCACTGTAAATAGCGGCATCAAGCACGCTACCGGAAAATATTTTCGTATGGTAGACGGTGATGACTGGGTAAACACAGCGCAGATGGGCGCTTTTCTGGATATACTGGAAAAGACAAATGCCGATATGGTCTGTGCGGATCATTGCTGTGTAGACCATGAAACAGGGCAAAAAAAAGAAGAGAAAACGAACGTTGCTCCGTGTATGGACGTGCCGTTTTCTTCTGTTTGCGATCAACTCACCGTGGCGATGCACAATGTGACCTATCGCACGGATATTCTGCAAAAGAATAACATTCATCTTGATAACTGTTTCTATACAGATGCAGAGTACCTTTTGTACCCCATCCCGTATGTGAAAACAGTCACCGTTGCACCGCAAACAATCTATATGTATCGTGTTTCGCTTTCCACACAGAGCATGAATATCAACAGCTTACAGCGTAACTGTGCGATGCACGAGTTGGTACTCGGTCACCTTTCCGATGCATATGCGGCGTATGAAAACAGCGGTACGTCAGAACCGAAAATTGCCGCATTCCTGCGCAGAAATATCGCCCGAATTGCCGGTATGCAGCTGTTTATTTATCTGACGGCGGAAGATGGCAAAAAAGCAAAACAGGCTGCAAAAGCCATGACGCAGATGCTGAAAAGCAAGAGCGAAACGCTTTATGCCGAAGTGAATTCGGCAAAAAGCTTCAAGCTCTTGACGTCTTCTGATTTTCTGCTTTTTCCGGTTCTTTCCGCTGCAAAAAAGCGGGAAGCTGCAAACGGGTGAGCGGCAGATATGGAGAACAAAGCTGTGCCAAAGCGGGTCGTCTGCTTTGATGCTTTAAATGTTTTGGCGTGTCTCAGCGTCATTGCTATGCACTGCAACGGTGCGGTGCATGTGTTCGCGGATACATATGTGTGGCGGCAGAGTCTGCTTGTGGATGTTCTGGCGTATTGGGCCGTTCCGGTGTTTATCATGCTTTCCGGCGCCACGCTGATGCGTTACCGGGAGCGCTATACGACAAAAGAGTTTCTGAGGCGTCGTTTTCTGAAAACGGGCATACCGCTTGTTGTCTGGACTGCGGTGTTTTACGTTTATTACCGCGCAGAGGGAACCATCACATGGACAGGCTGGCGCGCGTTGCTCAACAGCCTGATAAACTTTACGATTGTGCCGGTGTATTGGTTTTTTTCGCCGTTGTTTCTGGTCTATCTTTCGCTGCCGGTGCTGTCGCGGCTTTCGGATGACCGCCGCGTGCTTTGGTATATGACGGGTCTGGGTTTTGCGTCCTGCTCGGTGCTGCCGTTTGTGTGCAGCGCGCTCCAGCTGACGTATTGGGGTAATTTTGCATTTCCTATGCTGGGCGGCTATCTGATTTTTGCGGTACTTGGCTATCTCTTGTATACAACGGAGCTTTCCCTTTGGCAGCGCATCGTGCTGTATGCGCTGGGCGCGTTCGGCGCAGTTGTGCGGTATTTTCACACGGCAATTGCGTCCGTGCAGGAGGGCGCCATCAATAAGCTGACATGGGAGTACCAGAACTGGCCGACTGTCCTGCTTGCGGCTGCGGTTTTTGTATTTGTAAAATATGCCTGCCGCTATCCGCTTTTCCAGAGGGAGAAATTCGTGCGGCTTGTGAAGTGGCTGTCGGGCGCAAGTTTTGGCATTTATCTGATTCATGTGTTCATCATGGAGCAGATTACATATCGTTTTTCCATCAATACACTGAGCGGATGGTGGCGGCTATTCGGTGCGTTTGCGGTTTATTTTGTCGCTCTGCTGCTTGTAAAGGTATTGCAGAAGATCCCGTATGTCGGCAAATGTTTGTTTCCATAAAGATATATACGGTAAGAATTGCGGAGCTTACCGGATGCGGTTTAGACCGAAAGGATAAAGGTTCTGCTTATGAAAGGGAAATCCCTGAAATTAAATTTTGTGATGAACGCCATTCTCACAATGTCGTCCATCATTTTTCCGCTCATCACCTTCCGCTATGTTTCCAATATTCTGTTGCCGGATGGAACAGGCAAGGTTTCGTTTGCCATCTCGTTAATCACCTATTTCAACATGTTTGCACAGCTCGGCATCCCAATTTACGGCATACGCATCTGCGCTATGGTGCGGGACAACAAAGAAGAACTGACGCGCACGGCGCATGAGCTTTTGGTGCTGAATTTCATTGTCGGCGCGGTGTCTTACTTCGTGCTTTTGCTGGCGATCCTGTTTGTGCCGAAGCTGCAGGAGGACAGAGCGCTTTATATCATCGTCAGTTCCACAATCTTCCTTTCCGCCATCGGCATGGAGTGGCTGTATAAGGCTTTGGAGCAGTATACATACATCGCTATCCGTTCCATCATCTTTAAGCTGATTGCCATGGTCGGCATGTTTCTTTTGATCCACCAAAAAAGCGATTATGTAGTTTATGGAGGCATCACCGTATTTGCATCCAGTGCTGCAAATATCATCAATTTGTTTCATGCGCGAAAGTACATCGGTTTTCACTCAGTCGGATATTACAGCATACACCGTCATTTAAAACCGGTGCTGATCTTTTTCGCCATGTCCTGTGCCACGACAATCTATACTAATCTGGACAACGTGATGTTGGGCATCATGGCGACAAAGACACAGGTCGGCTATTACGATGCCGCCGTGAAGGTGAAAGTGGTTTTGGTCAGTCTGGTGACGTCCCTCGGCACGGTACTGCTGCCGCGTGCGTCGTATTACGTTGAGATGGAGATGAAGGGTGAATTCAGGCGTATTAGTGCAAAGGCTCTGAACTTCGTCATGCTGGTGGCACTGCCGCTGATGATCTTTTTCATGCTATTTGCCGAGCAGAGCATTCGTTTCCTGACCGGCGGCACACTGTATGAATCGGCAACCCTGCCTATGCAGATCATTATGCCGACGCTATTGTTCATCGGCATCACAAATGTGTTGGGCATTCAAATTCTTGTGCCGCTTGGGCGTGAAAAAACAGTGCTCGTTTCCGAAATCGTCGGTGCTGTTACCGATTTAATATTAAATGCGATTTTAATTCCGCAGTACGGCGCGTCCGGCGCGGCTATAGGTACGCTTGCCGCCGAGTTTGCGGTGCTCGTGGTGCAGTATATTGCGCTGCGTTCAGAAGTGCGCGGTGCTTTTCTGGATATACATTATTTTAAAATTTTTGCAGCACTCATTCCGGCTGTGCTTAGCGCAGTTTGGGTCAGTCATCTGCAAATCGGCACATTCTGGTTGCTGGTGTTTGCAGCAATATTGTTTTTTGGCCTCTACGGCATCGTCTTACTGTTGCTCAAAGAACCGCTCGTAAAAGAGATTGTGTTCGGGTTGCTTTCAAAACTTAAAAGAAAAAATAAGGCGGATGACGTAGCTTAATTGCATCATCCGCCGTAAAAGCTCGGTACAGATTGTGCCGAGTTTTTTATCCCCTTCCCACATGTACCAAATGCGCGATGCCCGGTATGCTCTCGCCCTGCTGCGAAGAGGTTGTGGACATCAGTGCGCCAGTTGCCATAAAGAGAATATTTTTCAGCTCTCCGCGATCCATGCGGTTCAAAATATGCCCGCATAATACACCGGCTGAGCATCCGCAGCCGGAGCCGCCCGCGTGCACGTCCTGTGCCTCACGGTCAAATAGAATCAGCCCGCAGTCCTCGTGGTTGCGCAGAACGATTCCGTTTTCGCGCAGCAGTTCGTATAATAATTTTGTGCCAATCGCCCCGAGGTCGCCTGTGTAAATGCGGTCGTAGTCCTCAGGCTTTGTCGCCGTATCGTTAAAATAATCCAGCAAAGTCTGCGCCGCAGCGGGGGCCATCGCCGCGCCCATGTTCGTCATGTCGGTCACACCAAGGTCGGTGATGCGTCCCACGGTCGCGTGCCGCACTTGAATGTCGCCGCTCATACCGAGCACCGTGCTGCCCGAAGCTGTCGCCGTCCACTGCGCAGTCGGCGCGCGCTGGCTGCCGTATTCCAGCGGCGTGCGGAATTGCCGCTCCGCGGTGCAGAAGTGAGAAGAGGTCACCGCGCAGGCGTAGTTCGCCGCGCCGCATTCCACCATGATGGAGGCCATGATGAGCGTTTGCGCCATCGTGGAGCACGCCCCGTATTGCCCAAGGAACGGAATGTCCATTCCGCGCAGACCAAACGTGCTCGAAATACACTGGTTCAGCAGATCTCCCGCAAACACCATGTTAATCTCTTGCTTTTGAAGCCCCGCCTTGCGTATCGCAAGGTTCGCGGCTTCCGTTTGCAGCATGCTTTCCGCTTTTTCCCAGCTTTCCTGATTCAAATAAGAATCGAGAAACGTCTGGTCAAAGTCGCGCGCCAGCGGGCCCGCGGCTTCTTTTTTTCCGCACACCGCCGCGTGGCCCAAAATCGCCGGGCGGCGCTCAAATAAAAGCGTGTAACGTCCGAGTCTTTTCATAAGCCCTCCTTAAAACAGCCCGATGATATACAGCACGATCCCGTACAAAACCGAAGCCGAAATGCCGAACACCAGTACCGGCCCCGCCACCGTGAACAGCTTCGCGCCGAGGCCCGTCACAAAACCCTCGCTTTTAAATTCCAGCGCAGGGGAGACCATTGAGTTCGCAAACCCCGTAATCGGAACCAGCGTGCCTGCCCCGGCGTATTTCGCTATGTTGTCGTATACGCCGTAGGCTGTCAGCGCGGCGGAAATGAAAATGAGCGAGATTGAAACGCACGTCCGCGCGTCTTTTAAATCGAGCCCCAGCAGCATGAACGTGTTCGCAAGCGCCTGTCCCAGCGTGCAGATGGCCCCGCCGGATAAAAACGCAAACAGGCAGTTTTTCAGTACAGGGGAGTGCGGTGAAGCCTTCTGCACCATCGCGTCATATTGCTGCGGTGTTTTCTTTTTCATACGACCACCCTTTCCGTTTAACCGGGTTTATTGTGCGTATCAAAGTAAAAGATATTCCGCATTTTTAAGATTTTAGTTGATTATCTCAAACAGAGCGTGTATAATTAGTTGCAGGTGATATTATTATGTCTAAACTCAGCATCCTGAAGCAGAAAAATAAGCGCGATGTGGATATGACGCAGGGCAGCATCTTCCGCCACCTCATCACATTCGCGTTTCCGCTTCTCATCGGCAACATTTTCCAGCAGCTCTACAACACGGTCGATACATGGGTTGTCGGCAACTATGTCAGCAACGAGGCTTTCTCGGCGGTCGGCACGGTCGGTCCCGTTATCAACATGCTCATCGGCATATTCTTAGGGCTTTCCAGCGGCGCCGGCGTCGTCATTTCACAGTATTATGGCGCAAAGCGGTATGATAAGGTGCGCGATACCGTCCACACCTCCATCGTCATGACGCTCATTTTGGCTGTGCTCTTTACGATTATCGGCATCGCTATGATCCCCTTCGTGCTCAATTTCATGAAGACCCCGGCAGAGGTCATGCCGGAGTCCTCCGCGTATCTCACCATCTACTTCGCGGGCGTCATCGGCCTTATGCTCTACAACATGGGCGCGGGCATTCTGCGTGCCGTGGGTGATTCCAAGCGCCCGTTCTATTTCCTTGTCGTCTCCGCCGTGCTCAACATCATTCTCGATCTCGTCTTCGTGCTGTCGCTCGGCATGGGCGTTGAAGGTGTTGCGTATGCGACCATCATCTCGCAGGGCGTCTCCGCCATGCTTACGATGATTACGCTGTTCCGCACGGATTCCTGCATCAAGGTCGAGCTCAAATATTTGAAGCTCGATAAAGAAATGCTCGCGAAGATTGTGCGCGTCGGCATCCCGGCCGCCATCCAAATGGCGATCACCGCGTTCTCGAACGTATTTGTACAGTCTTATGTGAACTACTTCGGCGCAGACTGTATGTCCGGCTGGACAGCGTACAGTAAGATTGACCAGCTTCTCTTCCTGCCGATGCAGTCTCTCGCACTTGCGTCTACCACATTTGTCGGCCAGAACCTCGGCATCGATCAGGTCGGCCGCGCCAAGAAGGGCGCACGCACGGCGTTCATCATGTCCGTCGTCGCAACCGTCATTCCGACAATCCCGTTGCTCATCTTCGCGCCGCAGCTCGTCTCGTTCTTCAACGGCAAAGCAGAGGTCGTCGCATACGGTTCCATGCTGCTGCGTTATTGCTCGCCGTTCTACGTGTTCTGCTGCGTCAACCAGGTCTACTCCGGCGTGCTGCGCGGTGCAGGCAATTCCCGCGCACCGATGATTATCATGTTGAGCTCGTTCGTCGTCTTCCGCCAGATTTACCTCTTTATCATGGCGAACTTCATCTCCAACACCATCATTCCCATCGCCTTAGGCTACCCTGCCGGTTGGCTCGTGTGCAGCACCCTCACACTGCTCTATTATCGCCACGCTGACCTCTCCAAGAGCCGTCTCGTCGAAGACGCAGAGAAAAAAGCAGAAGCTTCAGGAAAAAGCCGCATAAAAGCTGTATAAAATACAGTTGTACAAAATACAACAAAATTGCCCCTCGAACACCGCATGCACGTGCCGGTGTCCGAGGGGCTTTTTTCATTTCCGCAAAATCGTACTACCTTTCCACCTTTTCTACTCGACAAAACCAAAGTTTTTTCAAAAATCCATCTTTAGATGGATTACATTTCGCCCGAAATATGATATATTGTGGTTATAAACCATAAAAGGGGAGTAGAGCACATGAATGAAGTCGTCATCAAGCCATCGCTGCGCGAGCAATTCTTACAGGGTTGGGCTCAGTGCCGCGTCATTTTCTTCAGCGCGCCGTGCGGCTTCGGCAAGTCTACAGCCGCCACCGCCTTGCTCAGCAATCACAAAACCTGCGTGTTTTCGGCAGAAGACCCGGAATTTCTGCGCGAGCCCGTGCCGAAAAATGTAGATGCGATTGTGATCGATTCCCTGCCCGCGCTCAAAGACCCGGAAGACCAGCAAACGCTCTGCGCATGGATCCGCGAAAATCCGGAGCTGCACTTCGTCATTTTAAGCCGCGGCGTGCTGCCCGGCTGGCTCATGCCGTTCCGCTTTACGGGGCTTTTGCAGCTCATCGAGGCCAGAGATCTGCTGTTTGACCGCGATACCGTGCGTGTTTTTCTGGAAAAGAATGGCTGCACACCAACGGAAGCAGAGATCAACGTCATCATCCACGATTCTCTCGGCTACCCGCTGGCCCTAACGGCGCTTTCGCGCCTGATGCAAAACGGTCAGCCCTATACGCCGGAGATCGTCGGCATTGTGCAGCAGGAAATCTATCACTTTTTTGAGGATAACATCTTCAACCGCTTTTCAATGCCGCTGCGCCGTATGCTGCTCGACATCGCCCCGTTCGATACATTCGACGCCGAGCTTGCCCAGATGATTTCCGGCGACAGCCACATCAACGAGCTTATTTCCATCGTTCGGCACGATACCACCATGCTTTTAAATGCCGATGCACAGAAATACCGCTTCTGGAGCTTTTTCCAACAGTTCCTCATGTGGGAACTCCGCCAAGTCTATACGCCGCAGGAGCAGGCCGCAGTGTACAGCCGCGCCGGGCTTTACTATGAGCTGCACGAAGATTACGAGCATGCGCTCGAGTGCTATTCGCGCTGCAAAGACCACCGCCGTGTCTCGGAAATGCTCATCCGCAACGCAGAGCAGCACCCCGGTGTGGGACATTACTATGAGATGGAAAAGTATTACTATGCTATCCCGAAAGAGGAGATCCTCCGCTCGCCATCGCTCATGTGCGGTATGAGCATGCTCACGTCCCTCTGCATGGATTACGAAGCCTCCGAAATGTGGTATTCCGCCCTGCAGGAGTATGCAGCCCCGCTCAAAAAGACCGACACCGCCTACAAAGAGGTGCGCGGCAAGCTTGCATATCTCGATATCTCCCTCCCGCAGCGCAGCAGCAAAGGCATCGCAGAAAACATCGGCAACTATTTCAAAATTCTAACGGATAAAAGCTTGCAAACACCCACGTTTTCTGTCACCAGCATGCTGCCAAGTCTTATGAACGGCGGCAAAGATTTCTGTTCGTGGTCCAAGCACGATGAACTGCTCTACAAAACCATCCGCAAGCCGATGGAGGCCATTCTCGGCAAAGACGGCATCGGTTTTGCCGATTGCGCCCTTTGCGAAAGCAAATTTGAAAAAGGGGAGGATAACCTTCCGTGGCTCATGACGCTTGTGGCCCAGTTGCCCGAGATCGAGCGTCACGGTACGCCGGATATGACGTTCGCCATCATCGGTCTCATGGCGCGCGCCCAAACAAAGCAGGGCAACGCCATCATGGCGCTTTCTTCTTTAGACAGTCTGCGAACAGAGTTTGAGGAAGACAACAAGCGTTTCCTGCCGAATATTGATGCCATGCGCTGCCGTATATGGCTGCGCACCGGTGAAATGGAAAAGGCAGAGCAGTGGTACCGTACATCTGCCCCCCCAGATCACGCCGCGCATCCGTACCATGTGGCGCTACCAGTATATAACGCGTGCCATGGTTGAGATCGCGCTCGGAGAAGAAAATACCGCGCTGCTCACATTGGCCTCACTCATCCCGTTCTGTGAGCGCTGCGGTCGCGTGATGGACCGCATATATATCCGCATCCTAACGGCCGTTTGCTATCAGCGGCAAAATAACGCCCGGTGGCAGGAGGAGTGGATGCAGGCGCTTGATGCCACCCATGAGTACCGCTTCGTTATGCCTATTGCGCAGTTTGGCGCCGCCGTAATGCCCATGCTGACGTTTACCGGCTACAAAAAGGACGAGCCCTTCTTTTCACTCCTTTTACAGGAAACGCGCCGTCAGGCTGTTTTGTACCCGAATTTCTTGCGTCCCATGCCGCGGCTCTCAGAACCGCTTTCGCCCGCAGAAACGCAGGTGCTCCGGCTCCTGTGCGGCAACCGCAGCAACCAGGAGATTGCCGACATCCTCGGTGTCAAGGTCGCCACCGTCAAAACGCATGTCATCCACATCCTCCAAAAGCTCGGTGTCAAACGCCGCGGCGAAGCCAAAGAAGTTGCCCAAAAACTCCATATCATCGAGTTTTGACACAAGAACTCCCGACCGCCGCAAACCGCAGCAGTCGGGAGTTCTTTTTATTTAAATATTTAATTTCAGCTTACTTTTCCAAAAATCCCTTCAGCGCCGCATAGTCCACATTCTCCGGCTTCACTTCGTCAAAGAACTTCAGCAACTTCTCAGCCAGCACGCGTACACCGCCGACGGAATTGCTTTCAATATTCAGCGGTAGAATGGGGTCGTGTACGCTCATGCGCAGCAGGAACCAGCCGTCGCCGTCGTTTTCCGGGAACGAAATGCGGATGCCTTCGCGGTTGTCCGGCGCAATGTTCCAGTTGTGCGCTTTCGCGTAGCTTTCAAGCGCCGCAATGGTGCTCTCACCATAGGGGCGGAAATCCTCCGCGGTAATGGGGAAGCGCAACTCTTTTTCTTCCTTGGCTTCCTTCAGATCGGCGATGAGACTATCGAGCGATTTGCCCTCGCGGCGCAGCTGTGCCGCCTTAATGATGATCTTCGTCACCAGATAGGCACCGTCGTCAAGGAAGTAGTTCTCGCGCAGCGCCGCATGGCCGCTCGTCTCAATCGCCAGCGGGCAGTTCACGCCCTCGTTATTCAGGCGTACCGCTTCGTTGATGACATTCTTGTAACCGCGCTTAAAGCGGTGATGCTTGCCGCCGAGTGTCTGCTCAATGTAGGTCTTGAGTCCGTCGGACGTAATGGAGTCCGTCACAATGGTGCCGCCCGGGTTGCCCTCCAGCGCAATGGCGGAAGCAATCGCCACAAGACGGTTGCGGTTGATCTCTTCGCCGCGGCTGTCCACAGCGCCGCCGCGGTCTACGTCCGTGTCAAAAATTACGCCAAGGTCCGCACCGGCCTTCACGGTCGCCGCGCAAACGCTCGCCATGGCCTCCTCATTCTCCGGGTTCGGAATGTGGTTCGGGAAGCGGCCGTCCGGCTCCAAAAACTGGCTGCCTGTAATGTCCGCACCAAGCGGCTTCAGCACGTCGTTCGCGTAAAAACCGCCCGCGCCGTTGCCGGCGTCCACAACGATCTTAAAGCCCGCAAGCGGGTGCGCATAATCTTCCGCGTTCACGCCCTTGCGGATCATCTCGCGCAGATTATCTGCATATTTTGACATATAGTCCACCGGCACCAGCGTGCCGTTGTCGGTCTCCTTCGGCGCAGCGCCGTTCTGTGCATATTCCAAAATCTCGGAAATATCCGGGCTGTCAAGGCCGCCCGCAGGCGTGAAGAACTTCAGTCCGTTGCGGAAGAACGGATGGTGGCTCGCCGTAATCTGCACCGAGCAGTCACACGGCAGCTCCAAAACCGCCATGAACATCGACGGAGTAGAGGCAAGGCCGCAGTCGTAAACCGAAGCACCGTACGTCGTAAACGCGCGGAACAGCGCCGCCGCAATACGGTCTGCGGAAATGCGGGAGTCATGGCCGACGGCAATTTTCAGCCCCTCGGCGCACTTATCCAGGTGCTTTTCGCACCAAACGAGAAAACCGGCCGCAATGCGCTCCACGACCTCATCGGTCAGGTTAATCGGCGCGCCGCCGCCTTCACTTGCAACACCGCGAATGTCAGTGCCGCTTTTCAAAGTTTTATAGGCAAACATGGAAAAGACCTCCTGTTTCATTTTGCATTTTATCCAAGCTTATTATAATACAACTCCCGTAAAATGAAAAGAGCTTTTTGATTTTTGACAAATACGTTTTAGTATGGCTAAAATCGTCTACAAACTGCAAGCTGTAAACCGAAAAATTGCAAATTTCATGTAAAATCAAAAATTTTTTCAAAAAAGTGTTGACAAAATGAAATATTGGTGGTATAAACTTAGCATAATAATTCAAGGGCACAGATGAAGAGAAGTACCCGGCAGACCGCTTTGCACAGTGAGCGGGGGAGAGTGTGAACCCCGCGTAAGCACACCGGCGAATAACACTTCGGAGCCTCAAGCCGAAAAGATGCGTATATCTCAGTAGGTGCGACGTGTGGCGGCGCGTTAAGCCGTGCCTGTCTTGTTAGAGACAGTAAAGGTGATCTTCTTTATAAGATAATTTAGGTGGCACCGCGGATACAACAGCTATTCGTCCTAAGAAATTGGGACAAACGGCTGTTTTTTTATTTGCGTTTGGACTGAAATTATTTTATTTGGAGGGAACCGATATGTGTTCGATTATGGGTTACACAGCAAAAGACATTCGTTTGGAAGATTTACGAAAGGGCTTTGATAAAACCGTTTCCCGCGGGCCGGATATGTCCCGCACACTGGAAACGCCCGCAGGTTGGCTCTTTTTCCACCGCCTCGCCATCATGGGCCTCACAGAAGAAGGCATGCAGCCGTTTGAGCTGGACGGTTCCGCCGTCGTCTGCAACGGCGAGCTCTACGGCTTCCGTTCCGTTAAAGAGGAGCTCCGGAGAAAAGGCTACACCTTCAAAAGTGACTCTGACTGCGAAATTTTACTCCCTCTCTACAAAGAAGAGGGCACCGAGATGTTCAAGAAGCTCGACGCCGAGTTTGCCCTGATTATTTACGATGCCGAGACTGATAGCTTCATCGCTGCGCGCGACCCTATCGGCATCCGCCCGCTCTACTACGGGTACAGCGAAAGCGGCCACATTGTGTTTGCCAGCGAGCCGAAAAACCTCGTCGGCCTGTGCCATCGCGTTATGCCGTTCCCGCCGGGCCACTACTATAAGGACGGCAAATTTACCTGCTACTGCGACATCGCCGAAGTCGAAGAAGTTTGCCGCGATGACCTCGAGACTGTCTGTAAAAACATCCATGATAAGCTCGTTGCCGGCATCGAAAAGCGGCTCGATGCCGATGCCCCGCTCGGTTTTCTTCTCAGTGGTGGGCTCGATAGCTCCCTCGTCTGCTCCGTCGCGGCAAAGCTTTTAAAGAAGCCCATTCGCACGTTCGCCATTGGCATGAGTGAAGACGCCATCGATTTAAAATACGCCCGCGAAGTTGCCGATTACATTCACAGCGACCACACCGAGGTCATCATCACAAAGGACGATGTTATCGAAAATCTCGAAACCGTCATTGCGCTGCTTGGCACGTATGACATCACCACCATCCGCGCCAGCATGGGCATGTACCTCGTCTGCAAAGCCATTCACGAGCAGACCGATGTCCGCGTGCTGCTCACCGGTGAAATTTCCGATGAGCTCTTCGGCTACAAATATACAGATTTCGCCCCCAGCGCCGCTGCGTTCCAAACGGAAGCCCAAAAGCGCGTGCGGGAGCTTCATATGTACGATGTGCTCCGCGCCGATCGCTGCATCTCCGCCAACTCGCTCGAAGCCCGCGTTCCGTTCGGCGACCTCGATTTCGTCAAATACGTCATGTCCGTTGATCCTGAGATGAAGCTCAACAAGTACAAAAAAGGCAAATACCTCCTGCGCCACGCGTTCGAGGGCGATTACCTCCCGCTGCCGATTTTATACCGCGAAAAAGCCGCGTTCTCCGATGCCGTCGGTCACTCTATGGTCGATTACCTCAAGGCCTACGCCGAAACAAAGTATACCGATGACGAAATGAAGCTCCGCGCCGCAAAATATCCGTTCGCAACGCCGTTTACGAAAGAATCCCTTCTCTACCGTGAAATTTTTGAAAAATACTATCCCGGTCAAGCGGAAATGGTCAAGGACTTCTGGATGCCGAACAAAGCGTGGGAGGGCTGCGACGTCAACGATCCCAGCGCCCGCGTGCTCGCGAACTACGGTGCTTCCGGCGAATGATTGGAAAGGTTCATAAACTTTCTCAATGTTTAACAAATTCACTGAAAATTTAACCTGAATGCAACACACCTTTTTTCCGTTTAGCCCTTGTGTATTTTCTGCTGTTGTGATAGAATAAAGCCATCATAGGATATTATGGTTTTCCACATAGAACCCTATCGGCAAACCATAATGAGACTAAATCTCATATCGAAGGAGAGATGACTGATGTCCAAGATGATCGAACTTCACGACATCGATGTTCCGGGCTTCCTGTCTGTACTGGATAGCTGCGAGGGCAATGTGTATCTGATGACGCGCGACGGTGATAAGCTGAACCTGAAAAGCAAGCTGTGTCAGCTCATCGGCCTTACGTCTCTGATCGAAGGCGGAAAGATCGCAGAAGCCTTTGTGGTCTGCGATAATGAAGCGGATGAATCCAAGCTGTTCCGCTTTAACCTTTACAAGGACGAAACGCAAGGTAAGTAAAGAGTAGGATTTGCAAAATAAGCTGCTGCAAGTAAAAACTGCGGCAGCTTTTTTGTATCGCGTAAAACAAATTATGTAAACAAAAAGGAGAGACTCATGCCACAAAAAAGAACCGGCGCAGGCCGTCGCCGCCAACCCCGGAACAAAAAAACGCTTTCCGCCGTCATCAGCGCCGTCCTTGTGCTCGCGGCGGTGCTTGTCTATTATTTCCCGGAGCTTGAAACGTACCTCACCGGTGTACCGAACACAGACTCAAGCGCCCCCGCACAGCCAACCCAAAGCACCGGCACCGACGCCGACTGCGCCGTCTACTTTTTAGATGTCGGGCAGGGGGATAGCATTTTAATTCAAATCGGTACCGATTACAACATGCTCATTGATGCCGGCACCCGCGAAGCGGGGGATACCATCGAAAGCGACCTCGAGGCGCTCGGCGTCACATCGCTTGATGCTGTTGTCGCCACGCACCCGCACGCAGACCATATCGGCTCTATGAAGCAGATTATCGAGGATTACACCATCGGCACGTTCTACATGCCCCTTTTGCCCGACGACCAAACGCCCACCACCGCTACATACGAAAATATGCTCGATACCCTGCTCGACAAAAACGTCCAAACCGAGCAGATCTCCACCGATACAAAAATCTCCGCGCCCGAAAACGCCAATTTTGCCGTCCTATCCCCGGAAAAGGACGAGATATTCGATAACCTCAACAACTATTCCGCTGTTCTGCGCTTCACCTACGGCAATATCTCCTTTATGCTCACCGGCGACGCCGAAACCGAGGTTGAAGAGAATATCTTAGCACGCGAAACAAATATCACCGCTAACATTTTAAAGTGCGGTCACCACGGCTCGTCCACATCGTCCTCCATGGATTTTCTCCGCGCCGTGAACCCCGCTGTCGCCGTCATATCCTGCGGGCAGGATAATAAATACGGTCACCCGCACCACGAAACGCTCGAAAGTCTTTCCGAACGCAACTGCAAGATCCTGCGCACCGATACAGACGGCACCGTCGCCGTTACAACGGACGGCAATACGTATTCCGTCTATACGTGGTCGGCGGAAAACGGCCTTTCTCCGGCAGCGTAAGTTCGCGTAAAAAATTTTGACGAAAACACAAATCTATGCTATACTGATAAAAATAAATTCCGACCCATGACGGAAATAAAGGATGGTTTTTATGCTGACAGAAAGCAAAAAGGCGTTTATCGAGTTCATGATGTCCGCAGACGTGCTGCGTTTCGGCTCCTTCGTCACGAAGAGCGGCCGCAATACGCCGTACTTCGTCAATACCGGCAACTATAAGACCGGCGAGCAGATCGCAAAGCTCGGCAAGTTCTACGCATCGCTCATCAAGGAGACCGTCGGCGAAGATTTCTCCGCCATGTTCGGCCCGGCGTACAAGGGTATTCCGCTTGTCACAGCCGCCGCTGCGTCCCTCTATAACGAGTATGGCATCTCGAAGCCCTACTTCTTTAACCGCAAGGAAGAGAAAGACCACGGCGAAGGCGGCAGCCTCGTCGGCTACAAGCCGAAGGACGGCGATAAAATTATTATCATCGAAGACGTCATCACCGCCGGCACCGCCGTGCGCGAGACCATGCCGATCCTCTATGGCTGCGGCAATGTGAAAGTCAACGATATGTTCATCTCCGTCAACCGCTGCGAGGTAGGCAAGGTTCCCGGCAAAACCGCCATCATGGAGGTCAACGAGGAGTTCGGCATCAAGGTCCACGCTATCGTCACCGTCGAGGATATCCACGAGTACTTAAAGCAGTCCGAAAAATACAACGATATCCTCCCCGCCATGGAAGACTACATGGCAAAATATTGCATCCTGTAAAATTAGCAAGCGCATAAGAACACCCCGGCAAGCCATCCAAACTGCCTGCCGGGGTATTTTCATATTATCTCGACTAATTAAGCTCTTTTACCGTCTCGCACCCTGCTTGGCTGTTCTGTGCGGCGGCGCGTTCTGCGGGCGGCGTGGCGGTCTTTGTGCGCTGCCTCACGCCGCTTTCTGCGGTGATTCTGGAAGAACCTGCTTTGCAGCAAACGCCGCGTGTGGCGCTCTGCAAAATGCTCCATAAAATGGTTTGTCTGCATCATAAAGACGATCGACACAATGAGCAGCGGGATCAAAATAAACAGCATCGGGGCGGTCAGCGGCACCATGGAAACCAGGTCCATGCAGCCGATGTATCCCACAAAGAACGCCGCCACCATCGTGCCGAACAGCGCCCCGCGCAGCGCGTTGAACGGCAGGCAAAGCTTGAACATCAGCATAAACCCAACGGCAAACGCCACAATGACCGAAAGTGTCGAGACCTGCGGGTTCGTCAAATTCAGCGGCCCCTTAAACAGCGTCAAAAACAAAACGCCAAGAATCATCGTCAGGGCAGAGGGGAACGATTTCTTCAAAACGTTCGCTAAAAAGCTGCCGCTTATACGCTCGTTGTTCGGCTCCAGCGCCAGAATAAACGATGGAATACCGATCGTAATCGAACTGATAAACGTCAGCTGAATCGGCTCAAACGGGTAGGAAGCAGAAAGAAAAATGAACAGCACACCCAGCACCGTCGAATAGATCGTCTTCTGTAAAAACAGCGATGCAGAGCGTTGCAAATTGTTGATGGAGCGCCTGCCTTCCTTTACCACCTGCGGCATGGAAGCAAAGTTGGAGTCGAGCAAAACGAGGTTCGAGACCGTGCGCGCCGCGTCGCTGCCGGAAGCCATCGCAATGCTGCAATCGGCCTCTTTCAGCGCCAGAACGTCGTTCACACCGTCGCCCGTCATCGCCACCGTGTGGCCGTGGTCTTTTAACGCCTGCACAAATTTCAGTTTCTGCTGCGGCGTCACGCGGCCAAACACACTGTATTGCTCAATTGCCCCCGCAATCTCCTCGTCGGTGTGCAGCGTTGTCGCATCGCAGTAGTTTTCCGCGTGGGGCAGGCCGGCCTTCTGTGCAATGTTAGAGACCGTCACGGCGTTGTCACCGGAGATGACCTTCAGCGTCACGCCCTGCTCTGCAAAATAGCGCAGCGTTTGCGGTGCTTCCGTGCGGATCTTATCACTGATTAAAATGAAGCCCACCGGCTCAATGTCGTCCGGCAGCACCTTGTTTTCAAGGAAAGGCTTTGCGGAGTGCGCCAGCAGCAAAACGCGTTCGCCGCGCGCCGCATATTCCTCCGTGTGTTCACGCAGCGCACCGAAGCGTTCGCCCAAAATGAATTCGCCCGCGCCCATCACATACGTGCCGCGCTCGCCGAAATACGCGCCGCTCCACTTCCTCGCAGAGGAGAACGGCACCGTCGCCGCAGCTTTCCAGTCCGATCCGCCGGGAAAGTATGCTTTCACCGCGTTGTACGTCGGGTTGTCGTCCGTCAAAACCTGCACAAGCGCCTTCAGCGGAGCCGTCATGTCCTCTTCGGTGTAGCCCGTCAGCGGGTGCAGCTCGTCCACCTGCATCGTGCCCTCGGTGATCGTACCTGTTTTGTCTAAGCATAGCACATCTACGCGTGCCAACGATTCGGTGCAGTACAGGTCCTGCACCAACGTCTTGTAGCGTGAAAGCCGCAGTACGCTCACGGCAAACACCACGCTTGTCAGCAAAATGAGCCCCTCCGGGATCATACCGAGGATCGCGGCGACCGTGCTCACAACGGCTTCGCGGATCGTGTCATGCAGCAAAAAAAACTGCTTGCAGAAAAGCAAAATGCCAATCGGCACCAGCGTAAAGCCGAGCGTCTTTACAATGAAATCGAGGGAATGGAGAATTTCGGAGTTCGTGCGCTTCACATACTTCGCGCCGTTTGCGATGCGGTTTGCGTAGTTTTCGCGGCCTACGTGCTCCACTTCGGCGTAACAGCTGCCGGAAACGATGAAGCTGCCGGAAAGCAGTTCGTCACCTGCGCGCTTCAAGACCGGATCGCTTTCGCCCGTGATGAGCGATTCATTCACTTCCGCTTCGCCCTCCAAAACGATGGCGTCGGCGCAGATCTGCTGCCCGGTCGAAAGGTGCAGCACATCGTTCATCACAATCCCGCTCACGGGTATCGTCTGCAGTTTTCCGTCGCGCAGCACAGAAGCCTTCGGTGCGGAAATGAGGGAGAGCTTGTCAATCGTCCGTTTCGCTCTTATGCCCTGAAACGAACCGATAATAATATTAGAAAAGATAACGCCCAAAAATAAAAGGTTCTTAAACGAACCCACCAGCAAAACGAACAGCGCCAGTACAAAGTTCAAAATGTTAAAAAATGTGAACGTGTTTTCTAAAATGATCTGCTTTTCGGTTTTGGTCTTAATGCCCTCGTCGGCGTTTGAAAGCCCGTCGCGCACGCGCTGCGCTACCTGCTCCGAAGAAAGCCCCTGTCTACGGTCTAAGCTATCCATCCCGTTACGATCTCCTTTTTCTTATCTAGATATAAGAATACACGATACACCACCCGAATGCAAGGATATAAAACGTAAATTTCTCTTACGATTTTGTGAATTCTTTCCTTTTGCTTGTAGAATATCCGCAAAAAACAAATTAACATTTTATGGAAAAAGTCAATTCAATTTTCAAGTCTATCCTGAAATCTATCCGAATTTTTGACACTTTTCACGATAGAGAGATAAAAACCCGTCAAAATCTGCTGTAAACAGCAAAATTCTCATTGTAAAACCCGCAGATAAAAGCCCTTGCGGCCGATTTGACTTTGCAGGAATTTATGATTATACTTAATTATCGTACATAGAAAATCAGAAAATGATATGCGAAAAGCATAGGTTTATTCATAAAGGAGAGATCATTCATGGCAGAAAAGACAGAAAAGAAATACGTTATCACAAACCATAGAAGCGGTAAGGTTCTCGCTTCCTGCGGCGGCTCTGCCGTGCAGATGACCGCAAACGGCGGCGAAACGCAGGTCTGGTGTGCCGTCCCGGCAGAAGGCACGTCCGTGCAGCTCGTCCATAAGGTCAGCGGTCTCGCGCTCACCGTTCCGGGTGAGGCAGAAAACGGCACCGCACTTGTTCTCGCAGAGGCACAGGGCAACGCTTCCCAGCTCTGGAAGCTGACCACTACCGTCAAGGGCTGCCGCCGCATCACGCATGTCGCGTCCGGCAAGGTCATCGACATCAAGGACATCAGCGATGCAGACGGCGCACCGGCACAGCTTTGGGAGTTCGTGAAGGGCGATAACCAGAACTGGGTGCTCACCGAGGTCGAAAAGGAAAAGAAAGCCCCGGCAAAGTGCGCCGCAAAAACCGCAAAGCCGGCTGCAAAAGAGAAAGCTAAGGCAGAGGTGAAAGCCGAAGCAAAGTCGGAAGTCAAGGCAGAAGTTAAAGCCGAAGCCAAGCCCGCCGCCAAAACCACAAAGGCAGCCGCAAAAACCACCAAAACCGCAAAGAAAACGAAGTAAGTTCGTTTAGCCGAGAGCCGCACCCAAACCGGGCAGCGGCTTTCTTTTTTACCCAACATTATTCTAAAAAGCGTGATCATACCCAAATTTTCACAAAATCGCCTTGCACCGCCCGTCAACAGCTGATATACTAAAGACAGTATGGTTTATCCTGCAATTTTGCGGCCAAAGGAGTTGTCTTTATGATACATGAAAAAATCAAACTGCACGTGCCGGGCTCTGCGGATTACGCAGCCATGTATACGTATTTTCTGGATCTTTCAAAAGAGGTTCCCATCGAAAAGCGTCCCACCGTCATCGTCTGCCCGGGCGGCGCGTACGCCTTTACGTCCGACCGTGAAGCCGAGCCCATCGCCATGCGCTTCAATGCCATCGGCATGAACGCCGTTGTCGTGCGCTATTCCGTTGCCCCGGCGCGCTTTCCGACTGCCCTTCTGGAAGTCGCCACTGCCGTGAAATACGTCCGCGAAGAAGGCGTAAAGTACGGCTGTGACCCCGAAAAGGTTTTCACCATCGGTTTTTCCGCCGGCGGCCATTTAGCCGCAAGCTACGGCAATTTCTGGAACCGCCCGTTCGTTGCGGAGGCTATGAACTGCCCGTCCGAGCTTCTGCGCCCGAACGGCCAGATCCTCTCCTATCCGGTCATCACGTCCGGCCCGTTCGCCCACCACGATTCCATCAAGAACCTTCTCGGTGAGCAGTACGAGCTCGAAAAAGCGAATCAGTCGCTCGAAAACTTCGTCACGAAAGATACCCCGCCCACGTTCGTCTGGCACACCCAGCCGGATGACTGCGTCCCGGTCGAAAACGCCCTGATGCTCGTCAGCGCCTTGCAGAAAAACGGCATCAAAACGGAGTTCCACATGTTCCCGGAGGGCGGCCACGGCCTGTCGCTTTGCAACGAAGTCACCTCGAACAGCGATGCCCAGCTCCTGCCGCACGTCGGCAAGTGGTTCGACCTCGCAGCGGAGTTTTTGCAGAGCCTTTAATCACCGATTTTCCGTAATCGCGAACGAATAAAGTCTTTGATTGACCTTTTCTAAAAGGCTTCGCCTTTTCGGGAGACCCCCTAATTGGGTCTCCCACGGGCGGAACGTCCACTGGAAGTTCCGCCCTCCCGTCCTGATTTTATGAACGCAAAAAGATTTCGTCGTCTGCGGACGACGACCAAAGGTTTCACCTTTGGAAACGGACAAACTTTCTCGAAGAAAGTTTGAACAAAGACTTTTAACCCTCGCTTACCGACAACTACTATTTATATTTCACACCCGAAAGGAATCATCCCATGAAAGCCATTGATTTGGAAGTCAAGCGCATCTGCGAGGAAAAGCTCGCAAATGACGCGAAGCTCTCGGAGCTCTTTAAAAATTGCTACCCCAACACCATGGATACCACCGTAAAAACCCTCGGCGAAAAAGATACCTTCGTCATCACCGGCGATATCCCCGCCATGTGGCTGCGTGATTCCACCGCGCAGGTTCGCCACTATCTGCCCGTCGCAAAGCACGACGCGGAGGTTGCCGATTGCATTGAGGGCCTCGTGAACCGCCAGTTCAAGTGCATTGATATCGACCCCTACGCAAACGCGTTCAATCAGGAAGCGAACGGCATGTGCTGGCCGAAATACGCTGCGGAAACGCTCGGTCAGACCGCCGGCGGCGAATCCGACGATACCGATTTCGAGACCCCGTGGGTCTGGGAGCGCAAGTATGAGATTGATTCGCTCTGCTACCCGGTGCAGCTCGCATATCTCCTCTGGAAAGAGACCGGCCGCACGGGCCAGTTCAACGACCAGTACAAAAAGAGCACCCTGCGCATCCTCGACCTTTTCACTGTCGAGCAGGATCACAGCAAGTCCCCGTACTATTTCCGCCGCACCAACTGCCCGCCCACCGATACCCTTACGCACGACGGCCACGGCGCGCCGGTCGCCGTTACGGGCATGACTTGGTCCGGCTTCCGTCCCAGCGACGACGCCTGCGTCTACGGCTATCTCATCCCGTCCAACATGTTCGCCGTCGTAACCCTCGGCTACACCGCGGAGATCATGCGTGAGATCTATAAGAACGGGGAAGTCGCCGCCCGTGCCGAAAAGCTCGCGTCCGAGATCCGCGCCGGCATCGAAAAATATGGCGTCGTCGAGCACCCGAAGTTCGGCAAAATGTACGCCTATGAGACCGACGGTCTTGGCAACTACGTCTTTATGGATGACGCCAACGTCCCGAGCCTCATGTCCATCCCGTACCTCGGCTACTGCAGCGCCGACGACGAAATTTATAAAAACACCCGTGCCTTTGTTTTGAGCAAAGAAAACCCGTATTATTACGAGGGCACCGCGGCCAAGGGTGTCGGCAGCCCGCACACCCCGCCGGAGTACATCTGGCACATCGCGCTTTCCATGCAGGGGCTCACAAGCCGTGACCCGGAGGAATGCAAAGCGCTTCTCCACATGTTAAAAACGACCGATGACGGCAAGGGCTTCATGCACGAGGGTTTCCATAAGGACGACCCCTCTAAGTTCACGCGCCCGTGGTTCGCATGGTCAAACTCCCTGTTCAGCGAATTTGTTTTAAAGTGCATTGATGAAAATATTCTGTAATTAAGGAGCTGTTTTTCATGGCAGATTTTTACGCACTCGGTGAACTTCTGATCGATTTTACCCCCGCAGGCAAAACGCCGGCCGGCATCCCGATTTTTGAGCAGAACCCCGGCGGCGCACCGGCAAACGTCGCCGTGCAGGCCGCGCGCCTCGGTGTATCCGCAGGCTTCATCGGCAAGGTGGGACAGGACATGTTCGGCACGTTCCTGCGCGATACGCTCGTTAAGCAAAATGTTGATGTCGAAAACCTCCATTTCTCAAACGATACCGCAACGTCGCTCGCGTTCGTGCAGCTGTCCGAATCCGGTGACCGCGATTTCAGCTTTTACCGTAATCCCGGCGCCGATACGCAAATCACGTTCGATGAGGTCAATAAGGATGCGCTCGCAAACGCCAAGGTGCTGTGCTTCGGTTCGCTTCTGCTCACCGCAGAACCCGGTCGCACGGCTGTGCCGCAGATTGTTTCCTACGCCCGCGAGCACGGTGCTATCACCGCCTACGACCCGAACTGGCGCGCACCGCTGTGGCCAAATGCCGAAGCCGGCATCCACGCCATGAAGAGTCTGCTGCCGCTTGCCGATGTCGTCAAAGCGTCCGATGAGGAGCTTGAAATGCTTACCGGCTGCACCGAGATCGAAGCGGGCGCAAAGGAGTTCTTTAAGCTCGGCGTGCAGGCGGCGGTCATCACGCGCGGCGCAAAGGGCTGCGTTGTCTGCACCCCGAAAACAACCTTAACGCTCAACACCTACGATACAAAAGTCGTCGATACCACCGGCTCCGGCGACAGCTTCTTCGGCGCGTTCCTCACAAAGCTCATGGAGACCGGCAAGCCCGTTTCCGAGATCAACGAAGCCGAGCTGCGCGACGCGGCCGATTTTGCAAACGCCGCAGGCTCCGTCTGTGCGACGAAAAAAGGCGCGATTCCTGCGCTCGCCGACCGCGAATTGATCGAAACGTGCAGAGCGTCTATCCCGCTTTTAAAGCTGTAAGCCATTTCCCGCAAAATCCGCTTTGCACGGCTGCGGCAAGATCGTATTAGAGGGGCACATCAAGCACGGCGTGCGCGACGGCATCGAGCACGGCGACGCAGATAAAACCATCGAAAACTTCACAAAAGCTGTGGAACGCTTCTCCAATATGGGCTGATCCCGGCTGAAAATCAAACAAAACAGCGAAGTGCATGGGGATACCCACAGCACCTCGCTGTTTTTAGTTTCTCTCGTATTCCGTCTTTTTCAGTTTCCTTTTTCGGGCTTAGGCAAAGCTTAATAGTCAAAAACTATCGTGCGGCAGTCTTCGCAGATATTCGTCTGTATCCGCACGCGGTGGCTTGGCTTTAACGGCGTGATCTCCACAAAGCCGTCGGCGTTTTTGGCGTTTTCAAATACGCCGGGCACGGTGTTCGCAAAGCTGAACGCGCCGTCCTTGCTTGTAAACAAGTATCCCTCGCGCATCGCTTTTCCGCATTTCGGGCAATTCATAGAATTTTTCTCCTCTCTGAATGTGTAACAATTTTGCGGAAGCAAACCTTACGGCTCGGCAGGGTGTTGGCTTATCTCGAGCGCTTTCTGCATTTTTCGCTCAAAGTCTTCTGCCTTCACAAGGGCAATGCCTTCACCCTTGTCACCGAGCACGATCAGCCGGTCGCCTTCCTTTAAGTCAAACATTTCCCGCGCTGCCTTCGGAATAACGATCTGCCCGCGCGTGCTGAGTGTCACCGCACCCCAAAGGTGCTTGCCCGCAGGGGCAGGGGCGAGAGCCGTGTGGCCCACTCGGTTTTGGTCGTGCAAAAGCGCGTCCAGCGTCACGCCGTAGTGCCTTGCAAGGTGGTCGCATTTTTCAATGTCCGGCACGGTTTCGCCCTGCTCCCACTTGGAGTAGGACTGCCGCGTCACCCCGGCGATTTCCGCCGCCTGCTCCTGCGTCAGCCCCTTAAGGCCGCGCAGCAAAATGAGATTATCGGCGAGCATAAGCTCCACTTCCTTTCTGCATTCAGTATATCGCTGCGCAGTGAAATTTTCCACCAAACAAACGATACATACTTCTCAATTTCATGTTAAGTTAAACTGCCTTGAGGGCATAAATTGTGCCTGAAGCTTTGGCTTCCTGATGCCAAAGCACGGTCCCTTGCTTGTACAAGACCCGTGATGCACGTTCAGAGATCCAGACGCGCCGACGCTGAAACAGACCGATATCGGCATTGCGATGGGCGGTGTGGGCATGGTCGTTATAATTGTGAAGCTCGTTTTGGATATAAGGAACGGCTAATCGCATCCCTTTCCGAATAAAACCACAACGATAGCTTGCAGAAAATGCAGACTATTTTTGTTTATATGCGCCTAAAATTAAACAGCATATCTTGATTTTGTGGTGAAAACACGCTATACTGGAAGCGATATAAAGAAAAGAGGGCGTGGAAAATGAAACGGAAATTGGAGAGTATGGAAGACCTTTTGCAGGCGGTGGAATACTACGGTTTTCTGCCGTTTTTTCCGAATGACATTCCGGGCTTTTCGGTGGAGGAGATGTGCGCGCCGGCGTATTGGTTCGCTGAAGACCGCGACGGACCTTGGGAGTGGAAAGGCCCGGCGGCGCAGACGAAGCGCTGCGCGTACGGCAAGTTTTTCCGGAAAAAAGCGGGGTTTGTCAGCCGGGAATGGCTGCCGGAGCTTGTAAATTTCCGCCGTGACGGCTATGATTTTGACGCGCGCTGCGATGACGGACTGGTGTTCCACAAGGACGAGGAGCTGTATAACACAGTCAATGCGGAGGGCGAAATTCTTTCAAAATTCCTCAAAAAGAAGCTCGATTACCGCAAAGGCGGCAACACGGGCTTTGAAACGTGCATCACGCGGCTGCAAATGCAGACATATTTGTGCGTTTCGGATTTTATCCGCCTGAAGGATAAAAATGGCAGGCCCTACGGCTGGGCGGTGGCGCAGTACACGACGCCGGAGCATTTATTCGGGTACGATTATGTGACGTCTGCGTATAAGAGCGAACCGAAGGACTCCGAAGAAAAAATGATTGCACACCTTAAAAACCTGCTTCCGGCGACGGAAGTGCAGATACAAAAATTACTAAAGTAGTTGGGAGGAAAGCGTATGCTTCAACAAGTTATGACAGAGCCGGGCAAGATCATTTTCCGGGAAATTCCCGTGCCGGAAATCGGGGACGGGCAGGTGCTGGTGAAAATTATGGACATCGGCGTTTGCGGCTCGGACATCCACGTGTATCACGGCAAGCATCCTTTCGCGAAATACCCCGTGACGCAGGGACATGAGGTCTCGGGTGAAATTGTAAAGTGCGGTGCGAATGTCGAAGGGCTTACCGTCGGGCAGAAAGTGACGATTGAGCCGCAGGTGTACTGCGGCAAGTGCTATCCGTGCCGACACGGCAAGTACAATCTGTGCGAGGAGCTGAAAGTCATGGGCTTCCAGACGACGGGCACGGCATCCGAATTTTTTGCGGTGGACGCAAAGAAAGTGACACCAATCCCTAAAGGCATGAGCTTTGAAGAGGGCGCGATGCTGGAGCCGCTTGCGGTGGCGGTGCACGCCGTGCGGCAGATGGGCGACGTGACCGGCATGAATATTGCGGTGCTCGGTGCGGGGCCGATCGGCAACCTTGTGGCGCAGGCGGCAAAAGGCCTTGGCGCGGCGAAGGTGATGATCACCGACGTGAGCGACTACCGTTTGGAGAAAGCCAAGGAATGCGGCGTGGACGTTTGCGTGAACACGAAGGAGAAGAACTTCGGCGAGGCGCTCGTTGAAGCGTTTGGCCCGGACAAGGCGGACGTCATTTATGACTGCGCGGGCAACAACGTGACGATGGGGCAGGCCATTCAGTATGCGCGCAAGGGTAGCGTGATTGTGCTTGTGGCAGTGTTTGCCGACATGGCGACTGTTGATCTGGCCGTGGCGAACGACCACGAGCTTGACATTAAGAGCACGATGATGTACCGCCACGAGGACTACGTGGGCGCGATAGAGCTGGTGGAAGCGGGAAAAGTGCAGTTAAAGCCGCTTATCTCGAAAATTTTCCCGTTTGCGCAGTACCTTGACGCGTATAAATACATTGACGCGAACCGCGAGACGACGATGAAGGTCATCATTGCCGTGCAGGAAAAATAAACGGAAAAAGACCGGGAAACACGCGCTGTGCTTCCCGGTCGATTTTATGTCGTGGTTTTTACTCAGCCTTCAAACCGCTTTGCGGCATCTTCGAGCTCTTCGATGATGTGGATGTGCTGCGGGCAGTGCGCTTCGCAGGAACCGCAATGGAGACATTCGCTTGCCTTGCCGCCTTCGCGTGTTGCGGATTCGTAGCCGCTGCGATCGACATTACCCTCGGAGCCGAACTGCTTCTGGTGATTTACGGCGCGGAAAATGTCCGGGATGTGGATCTGCATGGGACAGTCGTCTACGCAGTACCGGCAGCCGGTACATGGAATAGTGGGAATGGCGTTGAGTTTTTCGACGACGGTTTTCAGCACCTCGTGCTCCTTGTCACTGAGCGGTTCAAAGTGCTCCATGTAGGAGACGTTATCGTCAAGCTGCGCTTTGGTGCTCATACCGGAGAGTACGGTGAGGATGTTATCGAGACCTGCGCAGAAGCGGACAGCCCAAGACGGGATGGAAAGCTCAGGATTCTGTGCCTTCATGATGCCCTGAATTTCGTTGTTCATGCTTGCGAGGGAACCGCCCTTGACCGGCTCCATAACGATGATGGGTTTATTGTGCTTGACGGCGACCTCGTAGCACTTTCTGGACTGCACGTTATCGTTTTCCCAGTCGATGTAGTTGAGCTGGAGCTGTACGAATTCGGCTTCCGGGTGCTTGGTGAGCGCTTCGTCGAGCACTTCCGCGCTGTCGTGGAACGAGAATCCGCAGTGCTTGATTTTGCCCTGTGCTTTCATCTTGAAAAGGAAGTCCCACGCGCCGATGCGGTCGGCTTTCTCGAACTTCGCTTTGTCCATGGAGTGCAGCAGGTAGTAATCGAAATACTCGACACCTGCGCGTTCCATAGATTCATCGAAAATGCGCTGCATGTCGGCTTCCGTCTCTATGTTGTCCCAAAGGGGCAACTTTGTAGCGAGCGTGAAGCTGTCACGCGGGTAGCGCTTCACAATGGCTTCGCGCGCTGCGACTTCACTTTTACCGTTGATGTATACGTATGCGGTGTCAAAATACGTAAAGCCCTTTGCCATGAAAGTATCGACCATGGCTTTCGTCTGCTCCATATCGATCTCGTCGCCGATCATCGGCAGACGCATGAGACCGAAACCGAGCTTTGGGGTCGTATCGCCAAGATAACCAGTGTTCATTTTGAATTCCTCCCGAGAATAGTTGTGCCGTTTCGTACAACACATTAAAGTTTACTGCAAGTTTGATTATATCATAAAACACAGAAATTGCAAGAAGTTTTTTCGAAAATGCAAACACTTTTTACATAAAGTGTGCAAAAGATAAACAAACTTGCAGCGCTTGACGGTATTCTGCTTTTGCAGTACAATAGAAATGTTAAGTTTAAAAGGAGAGCGAGATATGAGCGGGGAGAGACAAAGACGGATTAAGCGGGCTTTGGCAGCGGTTTTCGGTGCTGCGGCTGTGCTTGTCGTTTTGTATATTCTTCGTCCGCCGTGCCTCGTCCGCAAGGTTTTCGGCGTGCTATGTCCTTCCTGCGGAACGACGCGGATGATCGCAGCGCTTTTGCAATTGGACTTTGCCGGTGCGTGGGCGCTGAACCCCTTTATGCTGTTCTTTTTGCCGTTTGCGCTCCTTTGGGGCGTTTTGGAAGCGGTGCGGTATGCAAAGAGCAAACCGCCGCTGCTTTTTAAGCGCTTTTCTATTGTGCTGTGGGCGGCGTGGTTTCTCTTGGCGCTCATTTTCGGCGTATGGCGCAACTTCGCTTAATTTCCTTGACAAAGCGACGCTTCGTGTGTAAAATCAAAGCATAGTAAAACCGTATGCTTTTAGTTCTTTTGCGGAGGGATGCAAAGCGAACGCCTTATCCACGCAACGGCGAGCCATGGCTATTTGCTGACGGTGGACATTGCGCCCGAGCACGAGATGGAAAAGGTGCTGTACGCCGTGGACGAGCTGACGGGGCTCATCGGCGCGGTGGCGCTGATGCGTCCGTCGAAAAGCACGCTCGACTTGGAGCTTAAATCCGTAAAGAAAAAATACAAGGCGCTCAACTTTGCCGCGGGCTGCTCCCGTGAGGTCATTCAGCGCGGTGCAGATATGCTGGGACGGACGCTCGACGACCTCATTTCCGACACGATCCTTGCGATGCGCACGCTGGAAAAGCCGCAGGCGGAGTGAGCGACACCGAATAAAGAAAGGCGGAATTTCATGACCGCAAATGAAATTAACGCTTTGGTCGACCGTCTGCGCGAGCAGCGTAACCTCAGCGATGCGGAATTTAAAACGATTTTGGAGACGGACGCCTATGATGCGGCGCTGCAAAAGGCCGCGGACGAGGTGCGTCGCGCGCACTACGGCACGGACGTGTACGTGCGCGGACTCATTGAGTTTACGAATTACTGCAAAAATAACTGTTACTATTGTGGCATCCGTCGGGATAACCGAAACGCGACGCGTTACCGTTTAACGAAAGAGGAGATTCTCTCCTGCTGCGCGGAGGGGTACGACCTCGGCTTTCGCACGTTCGTTTTGCAGGGCGGCGAGGACCCGTTCTACACAGATGACCTCATCTGCGAGATTGTCGCGGCCATCCATGCGCAGCACCCGGACTGCGCCATTACGCTTTCCATCGGCGAAAAGAGCCGCGAAAGCTACCAGAAGTATTTTGATGCGGGCGCAAACCGCTATCTTTTGCGTCACGAGACGGCCGACCCCGAGCATTACGGCAAGCTGCACCCGAATGAATTGAGCGCTTTGCACCGGCAAGCATGTCTTTTTGATCTAAAGGACATCGGGTACCAGGTAGGTTCCGGCTTTATGGTGGGCTCGCCGTATCAGACGACGGAGAATCTTATTTCTGACCTGCGCTTTTTGCAGAAGTTGCAGCCGGACATGATCGGCATCGGGCCGTATATCACGCACGCGCAGACGCCGTTTGCAAACGAAAAGAGCGGCTCGCTCGAGCTGACACTGCGGCTTCTCTCAATATTGCGTTTGTTGTTTCCGTATGCGCTTTTGCCGTCTACGACGGCACTTGGCACCATTCACCCGCAAGGGCGTGAACTGGGGCTGAAGGCGGGCGGAAACGTTGTGATGCCGAACCTTTCGCCGGTGCGCGTGCGAAAGCTTTATGAGCTGTACGAGAACAAGATCTGTACAGGGGAAGAGGCCGCGCAGTGCCGCGGGTGTCTGGAGCAGCGCGTGAAGTCGGCGGGCTATGAGATCGTCACCGCGCGCGGCGATGTGAAACGATAACGAAAGGGTTTTACCGAAACTATGTGTAAAAAAGCGATCATAGCCATGAGCGGCGGCGTGGATTCCAGTGTGGCGGCGCTGCTTATGAAAGAAAAGGGCTACACCTGCATGGGCGCGACCATGAAGCTGTACCAGAATGAGGACGTCGGTTTGCGCCGCGAGCATACCTGCTGTTCGCTTGATGATGTAGAGGACGCGCGCAGTGTGGCGTATGCGCTTGACATGCCGTACTATGTGTTTAATTTTGCCGACCGCTTCAAAACGGATGTTATCGACAAGTTTGTGCACTCTTATGAAACGGGTGTGACGCCGAACCCGTGCATCGATTGCAACCGCTATTTGAAGTTTGATAAGCTGTTTCAGCGCATGGTTGAGCTGAATTATGATTATGTTGTCACGGGGCATTACGCGCAAATTGATTTTGACGAAAATACGGGGCGGTATCTCCTGAAAAAGGCCGTTGACCACAACAAAGACCAGAGCTATGTGCTGTGGTCGCTGACGCAGGAGCAGCTAAAGCACGTGCAGTTCCCGCTCGGCGGCATGGAGAAGTGTGAAGTGCGCGCGCTTGCGGAGGCGCACAATTTTATCAATGCGCGTAAGCACGACAGTCAGGACATCTGCTTTGTGCAGAACGGCTCATATGCCGATTTCATCGAGCAGTACACGGGCAAAACGTACCCGCCCGGGGATTTTGTGGACACAGATGGCAACGTGCTGGGGCAACACCGCGGCGTGATCCGCTACACGATCGGCCAGCGCAAGGGTCTGGGGCTCGCACTGCCGGCACCGCTGTATGTGAAATCGGTGGATATTGAAAAGAACACCGTGACGCTAAGCCCGGAAAGCGAACTTTTCAAAAAGGAGCTCACAGCGAGCGGCATTAATTTGATTTCCGTCGCGGAAATCAAGGAGCCGATGCACATTAAGGCGAAGGTGCGCTACCGCCAGCCCGAGCAGTGGGCGACCGTGACGCAGACAGGACCGGACAGCCTGAAGGTCGTCTTTGACGAGCCGCAGCGCGCCATCACCTGCGGGCAGTCCGTCGTGCTGTACGACGGCGACCGCGTTTTGGGCGGCGGGACGATTGATTCGGTGAAATAAAAAAGCCTGAACAAGCGCTGCTTGGGTATTGTTTTGTGGGGAGGAAAACTCAAATGAATGATGCGAAGAAGCTTTTGGCGGATATGAAAGCGCTGGGAATCAAAGAGGGTGAGACGATTTTGGTGCACGCATCGATGAAGGCGTTGGGGACAAAGGAGACGCCGGAGACGGTGCTCGACACGTTGCAGGCGGCGCTTGGCGACGACGGCACGCTTTTGCTGCCTGCGCTGACGTATGAGAACGTCACGCCGGAGCACCCGGTGTTTGACGCGGACAAAACCGTGCCGTGCATCGGGCTTTTGCCGCGCACGTTCTGGAGAATGCCGGGCGTGGTGCGCAGCGTGCACCCGACGCACTCCGTTTGTGTGCGCGGCAAGCGTGCTGCGGAGCTGACAGCATTGCATGGAGAGGACATCACCCCGGTGGGGAAGAACTCGCCGTTTATGAAGCTGCCGGAGATCGGCGGACGGCTGCTGTTTATCGGCGAGGTGCTTGACTGCTGCACGTTTATGCACGGCGTGGAGGAGCGCTTCGGCACGGACTACGTCTTGACGAAGGAGAAGATCCGCTACGTTGTGAACGGCGAGGAAAAGTACATGTACGGCCACGATTTTAAGGGCTTGGAGACGACGTACCGCCGCGTGAAGGAGATTCTGGACCCCGCGAAAAATGAGATCGTCACAGGGAAGATCGGCGACGCGGCGTGCTACCTCATCGACGCGAAAGCGCTTTTGAAGCGCGCGGAGGAAAAGCTGCGGGAGAACCAACACTGGTTTGTGGTGCCGCGGGAGTAAAACCAAACAGGCATAAAGAAACGACCCGAGACGGAGAAAAAATTCCGTTTGCGGGTCGTTTTTGGGTGTTGTGAAATTTGAAAACTCAGCCTAAGTCGATGGAGCGCTGGGCGCAGGCGTTCAGCTTCATGCCGGCGGTATGGCCGGCGAGATATTCGTAGTAGGCCTGTGCGCCGACCATGGCGGCGTTGTCGCCGGTGAGAGAGAGGTCGGGCATATAGAGCGTGCGGCCGGTACGCTTGCATTCTTCCGTGAGGCGGCGGCGCAGGAGCGCGTTTGCGGAGACGCCACCCGCGATGACGAGCTTTTTATGGCCGGTCTCGTCTGCGGCGTGCAGAAAGTTGCGCACGAGGCAATCGACAACGGCCTTGCGGTAAGAGGCGGAAAGATCGGCGATGTTGACGGTCTGGCCCTTTTGCTCGGCATTATGCAGAATGTTGATGACGGCGGTCTTGAGGCCGGAGAAGCTGAAATCGAGCGGGGCGCCGTCTACGGTCGGGCGCGGGAGCTTGAACGCTTTGTCGTTGCCGGTCTCAGCGAGTTTATCCATGGCGATGCCGCCGGGATAGGGCATGCCCATGGCGCGCGCAGCCTTATCGAACGCTTCGCCCGCGGCATCGTCACGCGTTTTTCCGAGGATGCGGAGCTTTGTGTAGTCCGTCACTTCGATGATGTGCGTGTGGCCGCCGGAGACGACAAGGCACAGGAACGGAGGCTCGAGTTCCGGGTTCGTGATGTAGTTTGACGCGATGTGGCTGCGCAGGTGGTGCACCGGGATGAGCGGTAAATTTGCAGAAAGAGAGAGGCCTTTCGCGAAATTTACGCCGACGAGCAGCGCACCGATGAGCCCCGGCGCGTAGGTGACGCCGATGGCATCGAGGTCGTCTACGGTGAGCTCGGCGCGCTCGAGTGCTTCACGCACGACGCCTACGATAGCTTCGCTGTGGCGGCGCGAGGCGATCTCCGGCACGACACCGCCGTATAACTTGTGTTCTTCTACCTGCGTTGCGACGACGCTGGAAAGCACGCGGCGGCCGTTTTCTACAACGGCTGCGGCGGTCTCATCGCAGGAGCTTTCAATGGCTAAAATTTTCATTTTTCTATCCTTTGGTCTTTGATTTGCGGGGTGAACCGCGGAAATATTCGGCTCAGTCGAGACCGATGAGCAGTTCTTTGAGCGCATCGGAAACAGGCGCGCCGTATTCGCTCACCTGCCAGCTTTCGGCAAAGCGAACGGTTTTTGCAAATTCTGCGCCGTACTGGCGGGTGAGGCACGCGAGCACGTCCTCGTCCACGTCGCCGCGGTCCCAGTTGAACGTACTGCGCAGGTACTCTACGCGCTCCTCGTGCGTTTTACCGGCGAGATCCACGTGGTCATCTGCCCACGGAAGCCAATCGAGAAACTGGGAGGCGTGGCAGCACTCGACGTGAAACAGCGTTTCGCGGTCGTCATCCGCCGGGCGGGCGAAATCGGAGCGGAACGGTTTGGGGTCGGTGAAGCCGTCTGCCCAGTAAAGAATGGTCGGCGTTTTGCGCAGCACGGGGGTATCCGGGCAAATAGCGGGCACGCCCATGAGATACGAGCAATCCTGCACGAGCTGGCCCGTAGCGCGGTGGTCGGGGTGATAATCGCACGCGCGGTTCGTGAAGATGACGTCCGGCTTAAAATTGCGGATGGTGCGCATGAGCGTTTCGCGCGCTTCGAGCGACGGGGTCAGGCGGCCGTCGTCGAACGGCAGAATTTCATAGGTGGCGCCGAGGTAGGCAGCGCTTTTTTGTGCTTCTGCCACGCGCGTTTTGATGAGTTCTTCGCCGCGCATGGTCTGGTGGCCTGCGTTGCCGGTCGTCATGGAGACAAAGCGGACAATGCAGCCCTTTGAAACCAAGCGCTTTGTGATGCCGCAGGTGCAGATATCGACATCGTCCGGGTGTGCGCCGATCATCATGGCGCGTAAAGGTTCTGACATAATAAGCCCTCCCAAGAGAAAATGAGATCAATACAACCGCCGCGGCTGTTCCGCGACTTTTCTCATTTATTTTAGCACAAGGCAGGCGCGAAAACAAGCCCGCACAACGTGCAAAGCGAGGAAAATGCGCGGGGATGAAAATTTTCTCTTTACTTTTTGAAAACCGTGTGCTATACTCCGTTTTAACAAGCGATGAAGAGTGACAGTAGGGATCCGGGAATGGCACAGAGAGCCCCGTAAGCTGCGATGGGGTGCAGGAACGGATCACCGAACAAAGCCTTGGAGCTGCATACCGACTGCGTTTTTGCGCTGAGACTATGCCGGGCGTGCCCGTTACAGCACAGGAGTATCGATGTTTTCCGTACTTTTCCTGCGGCGAAGTCTGTACTTGCAAAGGCGTGCGTCGTGAGGCGCGGGCAAACTAAGGTGGTACCACGGGTTATTGTATCCCGTCCTTGGAAACTGAACCGCACCAGATTATGCGGACAGCACTAAAAGCCCCCATGTAGGATATTGAG